>WBZP01007735.1_pt1 | contig 10294 bp, 10 predicted proteins | sample 5204301 | NCBI WGS metagenome assembly WBZP01 (sample SAMN12412401, study PRJNA552823) | activated sludge metagenome | isolation source: activated sludge from nitrification reactor of wastewater treatment plant... | place: USA: Pennsylvania | collected 2017 | reverse complement strand
AAGCAGCGCCGTCCCCTGACACACCCGGTCGAACAACTCCCGGCGTGTCCCTTTCGAATACGGAAAACCACTCGGCACGACAACCTCCACAATCAGCGAATGTTGTCTTGACCGTATGAATCCGCCCGAGATTCGGGTGAAAAAGTGGCTCGCCGAGAGCCTGGAAGGCTCAGTTCTCGTCCTCGATCAGGTGGGCGAACGCCTCGAGGTTCTTCAGCGATTCGCCCCGCTCGACGCGCCAGGCCCATTCCTTCTGGATCGAGGAGCGAAAACCCAACTCCAGCAACGTGTTGAAGTCGTTGTCCACCGCCTCGAGCACCTGACCGAGCACCCGGTCGAGCTCGGCCGCGGTCACCGACTCCAGTGCCATGCGGCCCACCAGGTAAATGTCGCCGACGTTGTCGAGGGTGTAGGCCACGCCGTAGAGCCGACGGTTGCGTTTGAGCAGGAACTTGTACACACCCAGGTGGTTCTCGTCGGGTTTACGGCAGACGAACGCCTCGACGCGAACCGAATGCTCGCCGATCGACAGCAGCGTGTTGGTCGCCAGGCGCCGCTCCCCCGGCAGCACGACGACAACTCCCGGCAACCCGCCGCGGACCGCTTCATGCCGAGAGTATTCGAGACCGTGTTCGTCCAGTGCGGCCTCGATCACCTTCTGGACGTCCGGGCTCGTCACGTCCGCACCCCGCGGCGACGGGTCCACCGGCGGGATCCGCGCAGGGCCGTCGGGGCGGTGGCGGCGGCCCGGCGCGGGTGTGCGCGGGTGTAGTCGGCGATGGCCCGGCCGTAGGCCGCCAACAGTCCGTCGACGGTGTGCTCCCAGGAGAACGTCGCCGCATGCGCCACCGCCGCGGCACTCATCGCCGCCAACTCGGCGGGGTCACGGGCCAGCAGACCGCCGATCGCCGCCGCCCAGTCGGCCGCGTCGTGACTGTGGACGAGCACTCCGCTCACCCCGTCGCGCACCGCCGTCGGCAGGCCGCCCACGGCGGCGGCCACCACCGGCGTGCCGCAGGCCTGTGCCTCGACGGCGACCAGCCCGAACGATTCGGAGTAGCTGGGCACCGCGACCAGATCGGCGGCCCGGTAGAGGTTGGCCAGTTGCTCGCGGGTCTGCGGCGGCAGGAACGTCACCCGCTCGGCGATGCCGAGTTCCCCGGCCAGCCGAATCAGCCCGTCGGGTGCGGCCAGGCCGCTGCCGGACGGCCCGCCGGCGATCACCACGCGAAGGCCGGCGACCCGGGCGGCGGCCCGCAGCAGCACGTCGGGCGCCTTGAGCGGTTGGATGCGGCCGACGAAGGCCACGATGGGCTCACCGTCGGACAGTCCGAGCGCGGCCCGCGCCGCCTGCCGATCGCCCGGGGTGAAGATCTGCAGATCGACGCCGGGGTGCACCACGTCAATGCGGGACGGATCGGCGTGGTGCAGCGAAACCAGTTGGCGCGCTTCGTCTTCGGTATTGACGATGAGGCGATCGGCCTCGTCGACGACCTGCTGTTCGCCGACCGCGCGCAGCGGCGGCTCCGGTGCGTCGCCGTCGGCCAGCGCGGCGTTCTTCACCGCGGCCAGGGTGTGTGCGGTGTGCACCAGCGGCACCGCCCAGCGGTCCCGGGCCAGCCAGCCGACCTGACCGGACAGCCAGTAGTGCGAATGCACGATGTCGTAGTGGCCGGGCTCGTGGTTGGCCTCCGCGCGCAGCACCCCGGCGGTGAACGCGCACAACTGCGTCGGCAGGTCGTATTTGTCGAGCCCCTCGAAGGGGCCGGCGACGATGTTGCGCACCAGCACCCCGGGGGCGACCCGGACCAGCGGCGGGTCGGCCGACGAGGTGGCGCGGGTGAAGATCTCCACCTCGACGCCGCGGCGGGCCATGTGCAAAGCGCTCTGCAGGACGTAGACGTTCATCCCGCCGGCGTCGCCGGTGCCGGGCTGGGCCAGCGGCGAGGTATGGACCGACAGGACGGCGACACGCACACATCCATACTTGCACGGGGCTGCGGTCAGGAGACCGCCAGCGATCGCTGGGCCTTGCGCAGCGCACCCAGCGGATCGGCATACAGGCCGCCCAGGGACACCACCCCGGCGCCGGCCTCCTGCACGCGGTTGCCGAATGCGGTGACCCGCAGTTCCCGCGGCGGCAGCGTCGAGCGGGCGGTGAATGCCGCCTCGGCGGCGGCCAGACCCTCGGGGTACTCGGTGAACGCCTGACCGCCGACCACCAGGTCGTCGGGATTGAGCAGGTCGCGCAGCAGGGCCACGCTCTCGCCCAGGACCCGGCCGCGTTCGGCGAGCAGTTCCCGCGCCGTGCGGTTGCCCTGCCGGGCCGCGCTCACCAGCGGCGCCATCCCGGCGGATGGCACGGCCGGGAGCGCGCCGTGCCGACGGGCGGCGGCCAGCACCGCCTCGTCGCTGACCGTCGATTCGAGTCGTCCCGTACCGCCGAGCAGTTCGGAATGGGCGGGCAGGTGCGCGATCGTGCCCGGGCCGGTGTCGGGGGTGTGCACCCGGCCGTCGATCGCCAGGGCATAGCCGACGGTTTCGCGGGCGTAGATGTAGAGGCTGCTGGCCGCCGGTGGCCGCACGCCGAGCAGCAGTTCGGCGCCGGCCATCGCGTCGACGTGCGCGGACACCGACACCGGCAGCCCGAGCGCCTCGGCGAGCACCGCGCCCACGGGGGCCTGCGTCCAGCCGAGCCGTTCGTGGTCGACGTGTCCGGCGCGGCCGTCGACCACGCCGCCGATCGCGACGCCGACCCACAGGGCCCGGCGTTTGTGCCACCGGCTCAGGTACCGCCGGGCGCTGGCGGCCAGCGTGGTCAACGCGGCGGACTGTGGCCCGCCGGGGGTCGGTGTCTCGACGGCGTCGAGGGTGCGGCCGAGCAGATCGGTGGCCACGATGCTGGTGGTGCGCGCACCGATGTGCACGCCGAGCGTCAGGAAGGGTTCGTGGTTGACCTCGACCGGCACCCGGGGCCGACCGATCGCCCCGGCGACGGCCAGGTCGGCGCGTTCCCGCAGCAGACCGGCCTCCAGCAGGGCGCTGACCTGACGGTTCACCGTCGCGATGGACAGTGCGGTGACGGTCGCGACGGCGTCCCGGGCGATGGGGCCGCGCCGGCGGGCGGCGGCGAAGACGGCGGCGGCGGGCAGGTCGCCGATGCGCAGCGCCGGTGCGACGACGTGATGGCGGCCGCGCAGCGGATGACGGGCGGAGATGGGGGTGACGGCCGGAGCCGAGCGAGTCGAGCGCACGCTGATGTCCTTGGGTTCTTGATCCGACGGGGGCTGGACTGCCGCGCCGGGGATCGGGTGAGAACCGTCAGGCGCGACGAAGCACGGGACAACAACACATGCCGGCGTGCGCGGCGGCATGGATACCGAGGGTGGTGCCCGTCATGGGTAGAGAAGCTAGCACGCTGACTACAGTTGGGCCATGACCAACCCAGATGCACACGGTCGCGTCGCGGTCGTGACCGGCGCCAGCTCGGGTATCGGCGCGGCGACTGCGAAAGTTCTTGCCGCCCAAGGGTTTCACGTCGTCGCGGTGGCCCGCCGGGCGGATCGGATCAACGCGCTGGCCGCCGAGATCGGCGGAACCGCCGTTGTGGCCGACGTCACAGACGACGCCGCGGTCTCGGCGCTGGCCGACCGGCTGCCCCGGGTGGACCTGCTGGTCAACAACGCCGGCGGCGCCAAGGGGCTCGAAGCGGTCGCCGACGCCGACCTCGAGCACTGGCGCTGGATGTGGGAGACCAACGTGCTGGGCACGCTGCGCGTCACCCGCGCGTTGCTGCCCAGGCTGATCGACTCGGGCAACGGCCTGATCGTGACGGTGACCTCGATCGCGGCGTTCGAAACCTACGACGGCGGTTCGGGTTACACCGCGGCCAAGCACGCCCAGGGTGCGCTGCACCGTACGCTGCGCGGGGAGCTGCTGGGAAAACCGGTGCGGCTCACCGAGATTGCACCTGGGGCGGTGGAGACGGAGTTCTCCCTGGTGCGGTTCGGCGGCGACGAAAAACGCGCCGACTCGGTCTATGCGGGAATCACCCCGCTGGTGGCCGCCGACGTCGCCGAGGTGATCGGGTTCGTCGCATCACGTCCGGCGCACGTCGATCTGGACCAGATCGTCATCCGGCCGCGGGATCAGGCGCCGTGGGGCCGGTTCAACCGCCGGTCGACGTAGTCGTCGCGGGGGCACTCGGCGAGGTCGTCGTCGTGGTGGTCGGCGTGCCCGACAGCGTCGGGGCGTCCGCCGGCGTCACGGGGACCGTGCTCGGAATGGATGTCTGCGCCACCGGGGCGTTCTCCGGGGGCAGCGCCGACATCGACACCCAGGTGTCCCAGTCCACCGCCCAGTCCCAGATGTCGCCGTCGGAGTACGACAGGTCGATGGAGGTGCCCGTCACCTCGACCGGATCTCCGTAAATCGCTGTGTAGTAATACTGTTCGGCGTCCTCGGTGGACAGGTTGATGCACCCGTTGGTGACGTTGGTGTTGCCCTGCGCACCGGAACTGGCCGGGTTGGCATGGATGAACTCGCCGTTGTTGGAGATCCGCACCGCCCAGCGCTCGTGGATGTTGTTGTAGCCGGCCGCCGGGTTGGACATGTAGAAGTCGGAGTACTTCTCGGTCACCACGTGGGTGCCGCTGCGCGTGACGTTGCGCGGCAGGTCGGCCTCGCCGTAGCTGCAGGGGAAGTCGAACAGCACGCCGCCGTCGGTGATCACCTGGATGCGGTGGCTGGGGGCGTCGGCCTTCACCACCTGGCGGCGGCCGATGTCGAAGTCCAGGGTCGAATCCCCGGCGCCGTAGTTGTCGTCGCCGAAGTTGACGCCGTAGAGCTTGGCCTCGACGTGCACCGTCGTGCCGGCCGGGTAGTACTCGCGGGTGCGCCAGTGCACCCGGGATCCCTCGGCCTCGTCCGGCAGCCACGCCCAGCTGCCCTCCACCGGCGGCGTGGTGGTCACCGTCAGGGCCTTCTGCACGGTCGCCTTGTCGGAGATGGGCGCGTCGAACTGCAGGATGACGGGCGCGGCCACGCCGACGGTCTGTCCGTCGGACAACTGGAACTGGCTGTTGACCACGACATTGGGCTTGATGGTGTTGATCGTGCCGGCCACCGGGGTGGCCTTGCCGTCACGGCCGACCACCGACCCCGCCCAGGTGTAGGCCGCGCTATAGCCCAGCGGTTCGGTGACGACGAACTCGGTCCGGTCCCGGTTGAGCACACCGGCGACCGGTTTGCCCTCGGGATTGGTCAGGCTCACCGTCTGGAACCAGCCGTCGGCGACCGCGACGCGGACCGGCGCGGTCGGCAGCACGTCAGAGGCGGAGGCTTCGGGAGTGAACGTCAGCGTCGGGCCCGGCGGCGGGGCGGCCGCCTCCTTCTTGCCGACGCCGCCGACACATGCCGCCAGTGCTCCGGGGGCAGCGACACCCAGGGCCAGCACACCCAACGCCCGGCGCCGGGTGACCGACGGCGGGGAAGACGGGCGGCGGGCACTCACGTGTAACCAGGGTACGGATCGAGCTATCGGACGCTAAATCCCAGGGATCAGATCACAGCGCCCAGGATCACCGGCTCGGGCACCAACTCGACGCCGAACACCCGCGCCACGCCGTCCCGCACGCGCCGCGCCAGCGCGATGACATCGGCGCTGGTGGCGGTTCCGCGGTTGGTCAGCGCCAGCGCGTGCTTGGTCGACAGGCGCGCCGGCGCGCCCGCCCCGGGGAATCCCTTGCCGAAACCCGCATGTTCCACGAGCCAGCCCGCGGCCAGCTTCACCCCGGTGTCCGCCGGGAAGTGCGGCATCGCGCCGTGGCCGGCCACCAGGCGGTCGAACTGTGCGGCGCTGACCACCGGATTGGTGAAGAACGATCCGACACTCCAGGTGTCGTGGTCGGTCTCGTCGAGCACCATGCCCTTGCCGCGGCGCAGCGCCAGCACGGCGTCGCGCACCCGCGCCGGGTCGGCACGCTCGCCGGGCTCGGCGCCCAGCGTGGTGGTCAGTTCGCCGTACCGCAGCGGCGCACTGCGGCCCGACGCGTCCAGGGTGAACTCGACTTCGACGGCGATCGGGGCCCGCACCCCGGGGGCGGGGTGTTTCAGGACGCTGGTGCGGTAGCCGAAGCCGAGTTCGGCGGCGGCCGCCCACCGCAGTTCGCCGGTGTCGCGGTCGAGCAGCCGCACCCGGGTGAGGGTGTCGGCCACCTCGGCGCCGTACGCGCCGACGTTCTGCACCGGGGTGGCACCCGCCGAACCGGGGATGCCCGACAGGCACTCCAGCCCGCCCAGGCCGGCGTCGATCGAGGCTCGCACCACGGTGTCCCAGTCGGTCCCGGCCTCCGCGCGAAGCACGTTGCCGTCCAACGAGATTCGCGAGTTCGCCAGTCGCACCACGGTCAGCCCGGTCAACGCCTCGCCGAGCACCACGTTCGACCCGCCGCCGAGCACCACCGGGTCGATGCGCTCGGCGCGCAGCGCGTCGAGGACGGCGACCACCTGTTCGGTGGACGTGCACGTGATCAGCCGCTGCGCCGCCGGGCCCACCCGCAGGGTGGTCAGCGGGGCCAGCGGTGCGTCGTACTCGACGGCCGCGCCCGCGTACGGCGAACCGGTCACGGGCCGTAACGGTAGCCTGACCAGCTATGCCGCGTTCATTCGACATGTCCGCCGACTACGACGGCACCGTCGAACAGGTCCACCGCGCCTTCGCCGACGAGCGGTACTGGCAGGCCCGGCTGGCCGACTCCGGTGCCGACGACGCCATCCTGGAAGCCCTGGAGATCAGCCCCGACGGCGCGATCGCGGTGACGACGACGCAGGTGCTGCGCCGCGACCGGCTGCCGGGCATCGTGACGCAGTTCCACCGCGGGGATCTGCGGATCGGGCGGCGGGAGAACTGGTCCCCGGTCGACGGCCGGAGGGCGACCGCACAGGTCAGCGGCGACATCGAGGGTGCCCCGGTCACCCTCGGCGGCGACGCGGTGATGACCCCGAACGGTGCCGCCGCCGCGCACCTGGTCTTCCATGGCACCGTCGAGGTCCGCGTTCCGCTGGTGGGCGGCAAGATCGAGAGCTTCATCAGCACCCAGTTGGTGGACCTGCTGATCGCCGAGCAGCGGTTCACCACGCACTGGCTCGCCGGCAATGTCTAGCTTCCCCATGAGCCCTCGGATGTCCGGACATCACTAGGGATCCCGCCCCAATCGGCCAACCCACCCGGGGCACCACCGGGTACAACCGGTTGCGCCGCAGCGACCGCTGGCTGGTGCACTCGCACCGCGTGCGTGCCGCCCTCGAGTCGGCGGCCGATCCCCTGGTCGTCGACCTCGGCTACGGCGCCCTTCCCGTCACGACGCTGGAACTGGCGACGCGGCTGCGCGCCGTGCGCCCCGACGTGACGGTGGTCGGCCTGGAGATCGACCCGGCGCGGGTGGCCTCGGCGCAGTCGGCGGCCCGGCCCGGCGTCCGGTTCGCGGTGGGCGGCTTCGAGCTGGCGGGCCTGCGCCCGGTGCTGGTCCGCGCGTTCAACGTGCTGCGGCAGTATCCGGTCGAGGAGGTGCCCGCCGCCTGGGCGACGCTGCGGGCCGGTCTCGCGCCGGGCGGACTGCTGGTCGACGGCACCTGCGACGAGTTGGGCCGGCGCTGCTGCTGGGTGCTGCTCGACGCGGACGGCCCGGTCAGTCTCACGCTGGCCTGCGACCCCGCGCACATCGAGCGGCCTTCCGACCTGGCCGAGCGGCTGCCGAAAGTGCTCATCCACCACAATGTTCCGGGCCAGCCGATCCACTCGCTGCTGACCGCCGCGGACCGCGCCTGGGCACATGCGTCCGGCCAGGGGGTGTTCGGGCCGCGGGCGCGCTGGCGGGAGATGGTGGCGCTGCTGGTGCGCGACGGCCTGCCCGCCGAACCGCAGCGGCGCCGGTTGCGCGACGCGGTGCTGACGGTGCCCTGGGACGCGGTTGCTCCCGTGTGACTGCCGCCTGCTCAGTGACCTTTGCGGTCGTTACTCGGGGCTTTGTACCCGTAGTCGCTGAACCGACGCAGCGGATACAGTCAGCCCGTGGCCGCGAAATCAGAGACCTGGACCCTGACCAACGCCGACGGCGAACTCACCGTGAAAACCGGGGTCGCCGGACGCGCCGCCCGGATGGGACATCGCCTGACCCTGCGCATGGATTCCTGGCGCATCGAGGTCACCTGGCAGGGCAAGACCCCGGTGGCCGCCGTGCTGACGGTCAACGTCGACTCCCTGCAGGTGGTCAGCGGCGAGGGCGGAATGACGCCGCTGAGCGGCCCGGAGAAGGGCGTGGCTCGCGGGAATGGCCTGAAAACCCTTGACGCCAAGAAGTTTCCGACGATCGAGTACCGGCCGGACAGCATCGAGAGCACCGATGACGGGTACCGGCTGTCGGGGCCGCTGACCATCCACGGTGTCAGCAAGCCCACCACGGTCGACGTCGCGGTGACCCGCGACGGCGGCACCTGGCAGTTGACGTGTGCGGCCGAGGTCCGGCAGACCGACTTCAAGATCAAGCCGTACTCGATGATGATGGGCACGATGAAGGTCGACGACCCCGTGACCGTGGCGCTCGACGCCCGCGTGGCCGCGCCGGGCGCCTAGCCTGGAGCCCATGCGGATCGCCCTGGCGCAGATCAAGAGCGGCACCGATCCGACGGCCAATCTGGCGACCGTGACGGAGTACGTCGCCCGCGCGGCCGCCGACGGCGCCCGACTGGTGGTGTTCCCCGAGGGGACGATGTGCCGCTTCGGGGTGCCGCTGCGCGAGATCGCCGAGCCGACCGACGGTCCGTGGGCCGACGGGGTGCGCCGGGCCGCCGCCGACCACGGCGTCACCGTCGTGGCGGGCATGTTCTGTCCCGCCGACGGCGCGCGCGTCACCAACACCCTGATCGCCACGGGCCCCGCCGCGGACACCCGCTACGACAAGATCCACCTGTACGACGCGTTCGGCTTCGCCGAGTCGGCGACCGTAGCGCCCGGGCATGAGCCCGTGCTGATCGACGTCGACGGCGTCGCGGTCGGCCTGACCACCTGTTATGACGTCCGCTTCCCCGAGCTCTACGTCGAGCTGGCACAGCGCGGCGCGCAGGTGTGCACGGTCAGCGCCTCGTGGGGCAGCGGCCCGGGCAAGCTCGACCAGTGGACGTTGCTGGCGCGGGCCCGGGCGCTGGACATCGCCGGCTTCGTCGCGGCCGTCGGGCAGGCCTACCCGGGCGACGAAATCGCCAAGATCGGGCCCACCGGCGTCGGCGGGAGTCTCTTCGCCTCGCCCTACGGCGACGTGGTCGACAGCGCCGGCACCGGCGAACAGCTGCTCGTCTGCGACCTCGACATCGCGGTGGTCGGGACCGCGCGGGACACGCTGGCCGTCCTGCGCAACCGCTCAGCCTCCGCTCAGGCCGGTAAGGCAGAATCGCGCGGGTGACGAATCCGCCACAAGGGCCGTGGGGCCGCCCGCAGCAGGTGCCCCCGACCGAACGCATCCCCCAGCAGGGCACCCCGCCACCGGGCCCGACCGAGCGCATCCCCCAGCAGGCTCCCCCCGAGCCGGCGACACAGCAGTTCCCGGCGCCCGGCCCGACCGCGGCGGACCAGCCACCGGCGGAGCGCCGGGCCCGCCGGTTCGTCAGCGATCCGCTGTCGATCGTCTTGATCCTCGTCATCGTCGCCGCGCTGGGCCTCGCGGCACTCGTCGGCGGCGAACTGTACGCCCGCCACCGGGCCAACTCGATCGTCTCCAACATCGTCTCGTGTGTGGTGCAGGACAAGGCCGACGCGTCCTTCGGGATGGTCCCGCCGTTCCTGTGGCAGCACGTCAGCAAGCGCTATACCGACATCTCCGTCGACACGGCCGGCAACCAGGTCCGGGAGGCCAAGGGGATGAAGGTCAACATCGACATCAAGGACGTGCACCTGCAGCAGGCGGGCGACTCGGCCGGAACCATCGGTTCACTGGTGGCGACCTTCAACTGGTCGTCCGACGGGATCAAACGCACCGTGCAGGACGCCATCCCGTTGTTCGGCGGCATCGTCTCGGGTGTGAGCACCGATGCGTCCGCGGGCACCATCGAGTTGCAGGGACCGCTGGGCACCGTCACCGCCAAGCCCACGGTCACCGACGGCGCCATCGGTCTGGAGGTCCGCAAAGTCACCGGCCTGGGGTTCACGCTGCCCAGCGAGTCGGTCCAGCCCGCGCTGGACGTCTTCACCCAGCAGCTGATGAAGGACTACCCGATGGGCATCAAGGCCGATGCCGTCGAG
>WBZP01007734.1_pt1 | contig 10295 bp, 7 predicted proteins | sample 5204301 | NCBI WGS metagenome assembly WBZP01 (sample SAMN12412401, study PRJNA552823) | activated sludge metagenome | isolation source: activated sludge from nitrification reactor of wastewater treatment plant... | place: USA: Pennsylvania | collected 2017 | reverse complement strand
GCGTCGCTGGCGCCGGTCAAGAGATCGCAACGCGGCCATTTCAGCTGGTCACCGGTCGAGTCTGGAAGGGCTCTGCGTTCGGTGGTGCACGCGGCCGGACCGACGTTCCCAAGCTCGTCGACTGGTACATGGACAAAAAGATCGAGATCGACTCGCTGATTACCCACAAGCTGCCGCTCGATCGGATCAACGAAGCGTTTGATCTCATGCACGCAGGAACATCGATCCGGACAGTGGTCGAGTTTTAGAATATGAAGTAGATCATCTGCCTCTTATTCGCCGGACGTTCTTGAATATGAAGTAGATGATCTGCCTCTTATTCGCTGGGCCTACTTAAAGCGCGGGCGATAGTTTGCCACCGTCGCGTATTGATCGGGCCAGCTGATCGCAAAGTTCTGTTCGGCAGCGGCATGACGCGTCCAGTACGGATCGAACAGATGCGCCCGCGCGAGCAGCGCCAGATCCGCCCGGCCCGCTGCAATGATGCTGTTCACGTCCGAATAGGAAGAGATGTTGCCGACGGCCATTGTGGTGATTCCCACATGCAGCCGGATCTCCTCCGCAAAGGGAGTCTGATAGAGCCGACCATAGACTGGCCGACCCTCCGGAGCCGTTCCGCCCGACGAGACATCGACCACATCCACGCCCGCCACTTTGAGCATCCGCGCCACTTCCACCGCATCACCCGGCAGCAGTCCTCCCGGCGCCCAGTCATGCGCAGAGATCCGCACCGAGATCGGCTTCTCCTCGGGCCACACCGCCCGCACGGCCTGAAAGACTTCCAGCGGAAAGCGCATCCGATTGAGCAGCGAGCCGCCGTACTCATCTTGGCGAAGGTTGCTCAGCGGCGAGATAAAGCTCGACAAAAGATACCCGTGCGCCATGTGCAGCTCGATCAGATCGAAGCCCGCTTGATCGGCCAGCTCCGTCGCTGCCTCGAAATCGGCAATCAGCGCGGCCATGTCCCGGCGCGTCATCTCTCGCGGAATCTGACTGTGTTCATTCCAGGGAATCGGTGATGGTCCAACAATCGGCCAGCTCTCACTCTCGGGGAGCGGTCGATCATTCCCTTGCCAGGGCAGACACGTCGCCGCTTTGCGCCCGGCATGGGCCAGCTGAATGCCAATCTTGGCCTCGCTGTGACGGTGAACAAAGTCGACAATCCGTCGCCACGCCGGCATGTGCTCGGGCTTGTACAGACCTGCGCAGCCGAGCGTGATCCGACCTTCGCGACAGACATCGGTCATCTCGGTAATGACCAGGCCCGCCCCACCAATCGCTCGACTGCCCAGGTGAACCATGTGCCAATCGCTGGGCATGCCGTCTTCCGCCGAGTACTGACACATCGGCGACACCGCCACCCGATTGGGAACGATGAGATCGCGAATCCGCAGCGGCGTAAACATCGGTGGCGGCGAGGGATGACGCGGCACCTTAATTCCCGTCTGCCGCTCAGAAGCAAGCGCGATGTGATCGTTGACCTCGGCGATGAAGTTCGGATCGCGCTCGCGCAGGTTTTCGTGGGTCAGCCGCAGCGACCGCGTGAGCAGACTAAATCCAAACTGCCACGGCTCTGTGTCGATGAAGCGCTCACTGTGCTCAAACCACTCCAGCGAGGTCTGGGCCGTTCGCTGCAGACTCTCGACGGCGGGCCGGCGCTCCGCTTCGTACTCGGCCAGCGACTCGCGAATGTCACGACGCCCACCGCGCAGTGACTTTGCCAGCGCAATCGCATCTTCCATCGCCAGCTTGGTTCCCGATCCGACGGAAAAGTGCGCCGTATGCACCGCATCGCCCAGCAGCACCACGTTTTTGTGACTCCACTTTCCGCAGCGCACCGTCGGAAAATTTCGCCACAGACTGCGGTTTTTGCACAGCTTGTGTCCGGAAAGGCGCGGCGCAAACAGCTTCTCGCAGTACGCCACCGTCGCATCTTCATCCGCTGAATCGAGCCCCGAGCGCAGGAACGTCTCGGCGGTACACTCGACGATGAACGTCGACTGCGGCTCGTCGGGCGGTGCACTCTGGGTGTAGCGATAGGCATGGACGCGCCACAGTCCGTGCTCGTTTTCGTCGAAATAAAACGTAAACGCCGGCAGCGGCTGCGTACTCCCAAGCCACACGAAGCGATTCGGTCGCCAGTCCATCTGCGGCGCAAACGTATCGGCAAAGCGCGCCCGCACCACACTGTTGAGCCCGTCGCTGCCCACCACCAGATCAGCATCCAGATAGGAGTCGACATCACCCGACTGAATCTCGCGCTCGAACACAATCTCGACGCCCAGCTCAATGGCCCGCTGTTGCAAAATCCGCAGCAGATCTTGCCGCCCCAGCCCCGCAAAGCCATGCCCACAAGAGCGCACCACGTGGTCGCGGTAAAAAATGTCGATGTTGTCCCAGTGGTAGAAGCTGCGCTCAATCGCGTCGTAGCTCTCGGCATCCTCGTCGCGCAGGTGAGACAGCGTCTTGTCCGAAAACACCACCCCGAAGCCGAAGGTATCGGTCGGTCGATTGCGCTCGATGATCGTCACCCGATGACTCGGGTCAGCCTTTTTCATCAAGATCGCCAGGTAAAGTCCCGCAGGACCGCCGCCCAAACAGACAATGTTCATGTCCTTCCCATAACATCGGGCGACGCAAAGGTCTATGCGAGGAATCCGTCGCAGGCGCTATACTGCGGGCCACGATGAAAACAGGCAGCGGGGGCCGATCCGGCAAGCGTTTCGTGGTGGTAGGCGGGGGTGTCACAGGCTGCGTCCTCGCCGAGCGCATCAAGCAGAGACATCCCGACAGCGCGGTCACTCTTCTCGAAGGCAGCAGCACACTCGGGGGTCTGTCGGTCCGCAGCGAGCCCGATCCGATTGGCTGGGACCGCTTCTATCACGTCGTCACTCCTCAAGATGTGATGCTGATTGACTGGCTGCGTCGGCTGGGAGTCGATGACCGGCTGCGCTGGCGCGGGGCCCACACCGGCTTTTACGCCGACGAGACGCTGCATCGCTTCGATACACCGCTCGACTTTCTGCGCTTTCCGCCGCTCAACCTTGTCGACAAGGGTCGGCTCGGTGCCAGCATCCTCTACGCTTCGCGAATCAGCGACGGTACACCGCTGTGGAACATCACCGCCAGCGACTGGCTGCGCAAGATCTCCGGTGACACCGTCTACCGCAAGTTCTGGGAGCCGCTGTTGCGCGCCAAGCTCGGCAGTGCCCACCAAGATGTCGCCGCAACGTTCATCTGGTCGACGATTCGCCGCCTCTACGCCACCCGCCAGGCCGAGGGACGCCGCGAGGCCTTCGGCTACATCTCCGGCGGCTATGCCCCAGTCTTCACCGCCGCCGAGCACTACCTTTCCCGACTCGGAGTCACCGTTCGCAAGTCCGCCCCCGTCGAGCACATCAGCGACGGTCCGGACGGCAGTACCCGCATCCGTACCCGCGATGGCAGCGAGCTGCTGGCCGATCGCGTCGTCTACACCGGCCCGTCGCGCTTCCTCCCCAAGCTATGTCAGGGAATGTCGGTCCCTGAGTCGCTGCTCACTCGGGCTCATCAGCTGCGCTACCTCGGCGTGCTGTGCATGGTGGTGAAGCTGACGCGCGCGTTTTGTCCGTATTATGTGCTCAACCTGACCGATCCGGGCCTGCCGTTCACCGGCGTCATTGGCCTGACCACCCTGGTCGATCCCGTCGAGACAGGCGGACATCATCTCTGCTATCTGCCGCGCTATCTGCCCGACGACGATGCCGACTTTGACAAGCCCGACGAGGCCTTTGTCGAGCCATTCCTGTCGGCGCTCGAGCGCATTGGTTCTCGTCGAGGCTTCCGTCGCGATGAGATCCTGCTTTCCAAGGTGTTCCGCAGCCGCTTCGTCAGCCCGATTGCCGTCCTCGGCTACGACAAGCTGCGCCTGCCTATTCCGCTTGTGCCGAGTCGGCTGTACCTGCTAAACACCGGGCGCATCCTCGGCGGCACCCTCAACAACAGCCAGATGATTGAAGAGGCAGAGCGCGGGCTCGACGAGATCTTGGCCTAGTCCAAGGAAAATCCGCAGCGGACACAGATCAGTGACCTCAGTGACGATGGAAACCACAGGCAGCGAAGGCACCCTCGACGATGTCATCCGCCGCAAGCGGATTGTGCTCGTCGTCGGCTCTGGCGGCGTCGGCAAGACCACGACTGCCGCGACGTTGGGACTGCTGGCAGCGCTGCGTGGTCGACGGGTGCTCGTCCTGACCATCGATCCGGCCCGACGGCTTGCCGACGCCCTGTCAGTGTCAGCACTCAGCCACGAGATCCAAAAGGTTCCCCAGGAACGCCTACGAATCCTCGCTGCCGCCCGAGGAGAGACTCCAGTGCCCGGCGGAGTGCTCGACGCGATGATGCTGGATCAGAAGCGCGCCTTCGACGATCTGGTGACTCGCTACGCCCCCGATCCGAAGCTGCGTGAGCGCGTGCTGCACAACCAAATTTATCAGCAGATCTCGTCAGCGCTGGCCGGCTCGCATGAGTACGCGGCCATGTCCCGGCTGTTCGAGCTGTCGCAGCTGGAGCGCTATGACCTGCTGGTGATGGATACGCCACCGACGGAAAATGCGATCGACTTCCTTGATGCGCCGGACAAGATGTCGCGAGCGGTCGACTCAGAGGCGATCCAGTGGATCATGAAGCCGTACTTGCAGCAGGCGGGAAGTCTGTCGCTGCGGCTGCTCGGCATGGGTGGCGCGATCATGCTGCGGGGGCTGGCTCGCTTTGTCGGATCGGCGTTTTTGTCCCAGGTGGCCGAGTTTTTCGTCGAGTTTCAGCAGGTCCTCGGTGGCTTCCGTGAGCGCGCCCAGAAGGTCACCGCGCTGATGCAGAAGCCCGATGTGGCGTTCCTGCTGGCTTGCAGTCCCGAGCCACTGAGCATCGATGAGGCGCTGTATTTTTATGAGCGGCTGTCGCGCGCCAAGATGCCGACGAGTGGCTGCATCGTGAACCGGGTCCATCCCCACGCCCGCGAGGTTCCGAGCGATCTGCTGCCCCTGCTCTCAGCCCGACCCGAGCTGTCTGGGTTTGCCAGCGATGATCTGGCCTCACTTGCCGACCAGCTGCAGCGAACCTACTCGGAGCAGCGAATCTTGGCGCTCACCGACGAGGCGTCGATCAAGCGGCTGCGGCAGAAAATCCCGCTGCCACTGTGTCAAATTCCGCTGCTGGAGCAAGACGTTCATGATGCCGCCAGCATTGCGACGGTCAGCCGCTACCTGATTCCACCGACGCACTAGCTCCACCGGCCTCTCGGAGCCTGTCCCGTACGCGATGTCTTTTGATTGAAGCCCGCAAATCAGAGACACTAGCCAGCTATGCAGGATCTTCGGCTCTTCTTCCCGGGTCAGCTCTCTTGGCTTGCGCAGGCCGTGGAGGAAACCGAGCTGGTTGGTCCTCTCAGCTCAGACGGTGACAGCCTGTTCGAGTGGTGCGAAGGTGAGGCAATCGAGCTACCGATCCGCATCAACCTGACCCGCAGCAAGCGCGAGGGCGAGCAAGAAATCGCGTCCCCCGTGTATGTGCGGATGTTCACGCGGTTCGATGAGCCGGTCGAAGAAGCCGCCCTTCGCTCGTTTGCGCACAGGCTGGCCCATGCTCTGGCGCGCTACGCTCACTCGGCCATTGATGTAGGCACGATGAGCTATCAAGGCGGCGAAGACTTTTCGTTTGCGGTAGGTGAGTCGATCCCCGCCCGATAGCGGAATGGCGGGGAGCGGCGGGCCCGGGCGAAAACTGCGGGAAGTGGCGGGTGGATTAGACGCTGAAGCTGGAGCCGCAGCCGCAGGTGGACTTGACGTTCGGGTTTTGGAACTTGAAGCCCGCGCCCTGCAGCCCCTCGACGTAGTCAATCTCGGTGCCGCGCAGGTACTGAAGGCTCATCTGGTCGATGATGATCGTCACGCCGTTCGAGACAAGCTGCTTGTCCATCGGGGTGATGCTGTCGAAATAGAGGTCGTAGGAGAATCCCGAGCAGCCGCCACCGACGATGCGGACGCGCAGGAACATCGACTCTTCGATGCTCTCCTGCTCGCGGATCTCACTGACCTTCTTGGCGGCCACTTCAGTCAGCGAGATCGGGGAGGTGACGGGGATAGAAACCGGAGCCTGCTCGGGAGCGGCGTCGGGCTTACGGATGCTGGTAGTAATGACGGACATGAGTTCCTCCGAAAGGTCTTGCGTTCTGTTCACCGAGGCTGCCAACTGCACGGGCCCCGGCTGTTTGTGTCTCTAGTGAGAGCGGGCTCTGGCTGCTCGCAGGCACTTCACGGTGTTGATTCCGCTGGTGTCCCAAAAACCGCGACGGTTATCTACCATGATCTAGATACCCACTTGGCACTTGGCACCAGCTGATCCACTTCATCAAAAAAGGCAGCTTGGTTATCCGCGAAATGCGTGTTCAGGTCCACTACAAAATCTGACGTAACGTCAGCTTAGGACCAGCTCGCACCAGCGTCAAGCAGGTCCCTCGCAGCCGTGCAAGTCTCTCTCAGAAAGTCCCCTCATGCCGAGCTATCACGACTATCTCCAACAAGTGAAGGCGCAGATTCACGAGATTTCCGTAGCCGAGCTACAGGCCGAGCCGCCGCCCGAGCTGATCCTGGATGTACGCGAACCGGATGAACATGCGCAGGGTGTCATCCCAGGTGCGACACTGCTGCCACGCGGGCTGTTGGAAGGTCGCATCGAAGCGGTGGCCCCGCAGCGGTCGGTCAAGATTGTGGTGTACTGCGCTGGCGGCAGTCGCTCGGCGCTGGCGGCTAGCTCGCTGCTCGCGCTGGGGTATGAGCACGTCCGCTCGCTCGCGGGTGGAATGGCGGCCTGGCGCAGTGCTGGAGGGCCGATTGACAAGCCATTTGTCTTCTCGTCCGCGCAGAAAAACCGCTATGCCCGTCACATCATGCTGCCCGAGGTCGGTGAGGCGGGTCAGGCCAAGCTCCTGCGCAGTCGGGTGCTGATGGTGGGGGCTGGGGGGCTGGGCTCGCCCTCGGCGTACTATCTGGCCGCCGCTGGAGTCGGCACGATCGGGATCGTCGATGATGATGTGGTCGACGAGTCGAACCTGCAGCGGCAGATTCTCCACAACACCCGGCGCGTCGGTCGCCCCAAAGTCGAGTCGGCGGCGCAGACCTTGCGTGAGCTAAATCCCGACGTACAGGTGCAGCCGCATCCGGTCCGGCTCGATACCGGGAATGTGCTCGATATCCTGCGCGGCTACGATCTAATCGTCGACGGAGCCGATAACTTTCCAACGCGATATCTGCTCTGTGATGCGTCGCTGGTGCTGCGAATTCCGGTGGTTCACGCGTCGATCTTCCGCTTCGAGGGACAGCTGACGACGTTCTTGCCCTGGCAGGGGCCGTGCTATCGCTGCCTGTATCCAGAGCCGCCGCCGCCGGACCTCGCGCCGTCGTGCCATGAGGCCGGGGTGCTGGGAGTGCTGCCGGGCGTCGTCGGCGTGCTCCAAGCCACCGAGGCCATCAAGCTGCTGCTCGGCATCGGCGAGTCGATGTCGGGTCGGCTCCTCATCTACGAGGCGCTCGCCACCAAGTTCCGAGAGATGAAGCTGCGTCGCGATCCCGCCTGCGTCGTCTGCAGCGATCCCAGCCGCCCGATTGAGCTCATCGACTACCACGCCTTCTGTTCCCGCTAAGCTCGCCTCTTACTCCAGAATTTGTAGTTCTGGTAACAGTTTTACGGAGTGGTCTAGAGCAAATCGGCTATCTTAGTCTGGATGGATCAGCCCGATTCTGCGCCGCTGCCTGCTGCCCCGGAGACGGGCGGAGGGGCCATGCGGCTTGTTGGCACCACTCTGGGCGGACGCTACAAGGTGCTCTCGCTGCTCGGCGAAGGAGGCATGGGCGCGGTCTACCTCGTCGAGCATGTGCTGATGCGCAAGCGCATGGCACTGAAGGTCCTCAACGCCGAGCTGTCCAAAAACCGCGAGATGGTCGCCCGCTTCGAGCGAGAAGCAATGGCCGCCGCGCACCTGGAGCACCCGAACGTCGTCGCCGCTACCGATCTGGGCTTTACCGACGACGGGGCGCTGTTTTTGGTCCTGGAGTTTATCGACGGCAAGTCGCTGCGTGATGTGCTTGGCTTTGGACCCCTGACTGCCGCCCGCGTCATCCACATTGCCCGTCAGACCGCGTCTGCCCTACAGCGAGCCCACTCCGTCGGTATCGTACATCGTGACCTGAAGCCAGAGAACATCATGATCATGAATCGGGACGGGGACCCCGACTTTGTGAAGGTGCTCGACTTTGGGTTGGCGAAGATTCGGCTCGAGGCGCTGGTCGACGACATCAGCCAGCGCTCCGAGACACTGACCAAATACGGAACGATCTTTGGTACGCCGGCGTACATGGCCCCCGAGCAAGCGGCGGGTGGCGAGGTCGATGGCCGCACGGATCTGTATGCACTCGGCTGCGTCATGTACGAGCTGCTGACCGGCTGGGTGCCATTTGATGCCGAGGACCCGTCGGTGATCCTGCGGCAGCAGATCCTGGCGCCGGTGCCGGCGATGGCGAAGAAAGCGCCTTCGGTCAAGGTGCCGGCTGCGCTCGAAGCGATGGTGATGAAGCTGCTCGAGAAGAATCCCGATCAGCGACACAAAGATGCCCGGCAGCTGCTGGATGCACTGGCGGAGCTGTCGGCGGCGGAAGGTCTTCGCTACGAGCCCTCGACGCCCATCGGACGGCTGAACATTCCCAACTCGGGTCTGCGCGATATCGACGCTCGACCGACGGTGATGGGCGACAAAGACTACCCGGCGCAAGCGGCAGCAACCGGTGAGTCGATGGCGCAGATTGACATCGTCAGTGGCGACCCCTCCAAGCCATCGGGGCCATTGCCATCAGCCGCTTCGTCGAAAGGCACTGGTGGCATGGCAGCGGTCAAAGCCGCCGCGTCGAGCGGAAAGACGCCAGCGCTGACCACCGGGAAGGACGCTGCTGCGAGTGCCGAAGCCCATCGCGTCGCTGGTATCGCCGCCACCGTGCCAGCCCTCGCGTCGTCCAGCAACGAAGTCGCCCCCGCGCCAGCCGCCGCCACGGGACCCACGCTCAAAGAGAGACTGGCCCCGATTGCTGCCGCCCTCGGACCGAAGTGGAGCCAGCTGCTCGCTTTTGTTCGCAGCAAGCTGCCCGAAAAGCACCGGGGTATCTCGCAGTGGGCACTTGGTACTGCCGTCGCAGCCCTTCTGCTTTTGCCGCTGTTCTTCGTCGTTGGCATCTTGTTTGGCGGCGATGACGACAGCGAGCCGCCAGTGATGGGAATGGTCGGTTACGCCAGCGATAGCGACATGCAGAAAGCCGTCGAGAAGGGTCCGGCGGCACTGCTCAAGCTGCGCAACAAGTACCCCAACGACTCGCGAGCGCACCGGGCGCTGGTCAAGGCGTATGGAAAGGCCGGCGAGCTGGGTGCAGCACTGCAAGCCATCCCACCGCTTCTACAGGTCGATCCAGCGGCGGCCTACGACGAGCAGATCCTGCGATTGATTGCCGATGCCGCACTGCAGCCGCAGACCTCGGAGCCGGCGATTCAGATGATGGAGCAGCGTCTGGGCGAGTACGGCGTCGATGCCCTGATTGATCTGGCCGACCGGACGACGATGGAGCCCTATCGCGGACGACTGTTGCAGAGCCTGTCCAAAGACGGCGTTCGGCGGCTGGCTTCCCCCGATGGACTGCTCGTGCTCGACCTGCGCAGCGCCACATCCTGCGAGGCCAAGCGCGGCTTGATCTCCAAGGCCGCCAAGCAAGGGGGACGACGAACGCTCGAAACCCTGCTCAAGCTACAGAGCCCGACCGGCTGCGGACCGGGTGGTCAGACCGACTGCTGGCCCTGTCTTCGCAAAGGCACCAGCCTGCAAGCCGCCATCAACGAAATCCGCCAGCGCGGAATCTAGCCACCTAGGCGGTGGGCCCTACAAACCCAGGTCAATCGGCCCGCCCTCGCCGTACCGCCGTGGTCGCCGGTACGGCGGTCGCTTAAAGGTCACCTCGACCTGAAGGGTACAGTGACTCGGACCGCCGACCTTGTCCCACCCCGCCTGCGGAATCGACAACTTGCGCAGCTCCTTCACAAAACAAGCGACCTGTTTGGACGTAAAGCCGCTGCTGCCCGGCTGTTTCTCACAGCTGCGGACCTTGCCAGAGTCCTCAAACGTACACGCAAAGGTGGCCTTTCCCACCATGCGCTCGATCTCTGCGCACTCGTACAGCGGGTTTTCTTTGGCCGCCACCGCCCGTGCCAGATAGGACATGGGA
>WBZP01007733.1_pt1 | contig 10295 bp, 9 predicted proteins | sample 5204301 | NCBI WGS metagenome assembly WBZP01 (sample SAMN12412401, study PRJNA552823) | activated sludge metagenome | isolation source: activated sludge from nitrification reactor of wastewater treatment plant... | place: USA: Pennsylvania | collected 2017 | reverse complement strand
GCTCGACCTGCCGATCCAGACGCACCTCGCCGAGACCGCCGACGAAATCGCGGCCAGCCGCGCCGCCCACGGCGCCACGCCGCTCGCCCGGCTGCACCGGCTGGGGGCGACCGGCCCGTCGTTCATCGCCATCCATGCGGTCCACCTCGACGCCGCGGACGTCGACCTCCTCGCCACGCACGGCGGGCACGTCGTCCACTGCCCGGCGTCGAACATGAAGCTGGGCTGCGGGATCGCGCCGATCGCCGCCTACCGCGCCCGCGGCATCAACGTCGCGCTGGGCACCGACGGCGCGGCGTCGAACAACCGCCTCGACCTCTTCGGCGAGATGCGTCTCGCCGCACTGCTCGCCAAGGTGGCGACCGGCGATCCGGCTGCCCTGCCCGCCGCCGACGTGCTGCGCGCGGCCACGCTCGGCGGCGCCCGCGCGCTGGGGCAGGAGGCCGACCTGGGCTCGCTCGTTCCCGGCAAGTGCGCCGACGTCGTCGCCGTCGACTTCTCCTGCCTCGAAGCCGTGCCGTGCTACGACCCGGTCTCGCACCTCGTCCACGTCGTCGGCCGCGAGGCGGTCACTGACGTCTGGGTGGCGGGCCAGCGCGTGGTCGCCGACCGCGCGCTCACGACCATCGACACCGCCGCGCTCGCCGCCCGGGTGCGGCTCTGGCAGGAGAGGTTGCAGTGAGCCATCCCGCACCCGCAGACACCGGCAATTTCGATCGCGGCGAGCTCGCCAAGTTCTCCGCGCTCGCGCACCACTGGTGGGACCCCGACAGCACGATGTTCAGCGCGCTGCACATGCTCAATCCGCTGCGGCTCGCGTGGGTCGAGGCCGCCGCCGGCGGGATCGACGGCAAGCGCGTCGTCGACGTCGGCTGCGGCGGCGGAATCCTGTCCGAGGCGATGGCCGCGCGCGGCGCGAAGGTCCTGGGCATTGACCTCGCCGACAAGCCTCTGGGCGTGGCGAAGCTGCACCGGCTGGAGTCCGGCGCCGCGGTCGACTACCGCCTCGTCGCCGCCGAAGCGCTCGCGGCCGAGGCGCCAGGCAGCTTCGACGTCGTCACCTGCATGGAACTGCTCGAGCACGTGCCCGATCCGGCTTCGACGATCCGCGCCTGCGCGACGCTGGTCCGCCCCGGCGGCACCGTCGTCGTCTCGACGATCAACCGCAATCCGAAGTCCTACCTGTTCGCGGTGCTCGGCGCCGAGTACGTCCTCGGACTGCTGCCGAAGGGCACGCACGACTACGCCAAGTTCGTCCGCCCGGCCGAGGTGTCGGGCTGGGCGCGCGCGGCCGGGCTCGTCACTCGGCGGATCGAGGGCATCGGCTACAACCCGTTCACGCGTGCGTTCAGGCTGCAGCCGGACACGACGGTCAACTACCTCGTCGCCTTTGCCCGACCCGCCGATGGCTGAGCACGCCGGACCGGCGCGCGGGACCGGCGAAGCGCCGCGGCCGCTGGCGATCGACGCGGTGCTGTTCGACCTCGACGGCACGCTCGCCGACACCGCGCCCGACCTTGCCGCCGCGCTCAACCGCGTGCGCGGCGACCGCGGGCTCGACCCGCTGCCCTACCCGATGCTGCGCCAGCACGCGTCGGCCGGCGCCCGCGGGCTGGTCGGCGCCGGCTTCGGCATCGGCCCCGACCACGACGACTTCCCGGCGCTGCGCGACGCGTTTCTCGCGCACTATGCGTCGGCGCTGTGCGTGCTGACGGCGCTGTTCGACGAGGTCGCCGTGCTGATCGACGCGATAGAGGCGCGCGGCCTCGCCTGGGGCATCGTCACCAACAAGGCCACGCGCTTCACGCAGCCGCTGATCGAGGCGCTGCCGCCGCTGCCGCGCGCGGGCACCGTGGTCTGCGGAGACACCACGACCCACGCCAAGCCGCACCCCGCGCCGCTCCTGCACGCGGCGCGCGCGCTCGATGTCGCGCCGCCGCGCTGCCTCTACGTCGGCGACGCCGAGCGCGACGTGGTCGCCGGCAACGCCGCCGGCATGCCGGCGATCGTCGCCACCTACGGCTACATCGAGGCGCACGAGACGCCCGCCGCGTGGCCGGCCGTCGGCATGATCGACCGGCCGGGGGCGCTGGTCGACTGGCTGCCCGGTGCGCGCCGGAGCGAGGCGGCGCGACGCGGCTAACGGCCGCCGCAGGCGCTGGCGTTGACCAGCAGCAGCTCCAGCGGGGCGCCCTCGCGCGTGCCGCGCACGCGCACCGGCTGGCTGCCCTGCAGCGGACGCACGACGGCGGCGATGAGGTCGCCGTTGGCCGACAGCGCGATCCCGTTGGCCTCGCGCAGCCGGTCGCCCGGCTTCAGGCCCAGCATCGCCGCGAACCCGCCGCCCTCGCGCACGACGAGGCCGGCCGCCGATTCGCCGAGCACGTCCTTCCAGCTCTGCGGCTGCGCGGCCATGCCCGACAGCAGCTCGGCGTTGATCCGGTAGACCGGCCCCTTGAAGCCCGCGGGCGGCGCGCAGGCGGCGTGCTGGCCCGCGGCCTTCGCCGCCGATGCTGCCGGTGCAGTCGTCGCGGGGCTCGCCAGCGGCACCGGCTGGCGCAGCAGGATCTCGCGCGTCTCGCCGTGCCCGGTCAGGCGCACCCGATCGGCGAACACCGCGTCGAGGCGCACGCCGGGGGTCACGTCCTGCCCGGCGGCGATCAGCACCGGCCCGCGATCGGCGAGACGGAAAAGCGCGTGCCCGCCGCCGCCGCGGCCGGCGATCACGCCCAGGAGCCGGAGGTCACCCGGCGCGCTCGCGGCAACCAGCGGCGCGGAGCGCCCGGAGTCGGGCTCGGGTGCGGCAGCTGCGCCGCCGAAGATCGGTGCGCCGGCGAATGCGGCGACGACGCTGTCGGGCAGCGGCGCCGGCGGCGCCGGCGCGGGCGCCGGGGCGGCAAGGCGCCAGAACCAGTGGGCGAGGACGAGCGCGAGCAGCGATGCCGCGACCACGGTCGCGAGCCGCGCGGCCACCTGCAGCGGCAGCGGCGGCGCGGTGCCGGCGGGGCGAGGCTCCGGCCCGCTGCCGTATAATCGTCGTCCCATCGCGTCGCGCCCGCCCCGGCCGTCCCGTCCCGTGAATCCCCGCCTGTCGCTGCTGCAGCCCTATCCGTTCGAGCGCCTGCGCCAGTGGTTCGCCGGCGTCGAGCCGAACCCGGCGCGCTCGCCGATCAACCTGTCGATCGGCGAGCCCCGGCACCCGACACCGGACCTGCTGCTGGATGCGCTCGCAGCGGGGGCCAGGTCGATCGCGCATTATCCCATGACCATCGGGACCCCCGCGCTGCGCGAGGCGATCGCCGACTGGCTCGCCCGGCGCCACGGGCTGCCCCGGATCGACGCGGCGCACGAGGTGCTGCCGGTGCTGGGCAGTCGCGAGGCGCTGTTCTCGTTCGCACAGACGGTGCTCGATCCTGGCCGGATGGGACAGGCGGTGGTGATGCCGAACCCGTTCTACCAGATCTACGAGGGTGCGGCGCTGCTCGGCGGCGCGATTCCCGTGCCGGTGTCGGGCGACCCGGCGCGCGGCTTCGCGACGCCCTGGACCCAAGTGCCGGCAACCGTGTGGGCGCGCACGCGCCTCGTCTACGTGTGTTCGCCCGACAACCCGACCGGCCGGGTGACAACGCTTGACGAGTGGCGGACGCTGTTCGAGCTCTCCGACCACTACGGCTTCGTCATCGCCGCCGACGAGTGCTATTCCGAGGTGTACTTCGACGAGGCGCGACCGCCGCTGGGGGCGCTGGCCGCCGCGCACGCGCTGGGCCGCACCGGCTTCCCGCGCCTGGTGACCTTCGGCAGCCTGTCCAAGCGGTCGAACGCGCCGGGCCTGCGCTCCGGCTACGTCGCCGGCGACGCCGAGCTCGTCAAGGCGTTCCTGCTCTACCGGACCTACCACGGCTCGGCGATGTCGCCGCTGGTCGCCGCGGCGAGCCGTGCCGCCTGGAGCGACGAAGTCCACGTGCGCGCCAACCGGCGCCTCTACGCCGAGAAGTTCGCGCAGTTGCAGCCGCGGCTCGCCGCCGTGCTGCCCTGCGCGATGCCCGAGGCCGCGTTCTACCTCTGGGCGCGCACGCCCATCGACGACGCGGAGTTCGCCCGCCGGCTCTACGCCGAGTGCAACGTCACCGTGCTGCCCGGCAGCTACTTCGGCCGCAGCGTCGACGGCGTCAATCCGGGCACCGGCTACATCCGGGTCGCGCTGGTGGCGGGCCGCGACGAGTGCACCGAGGCGATCGAGCGCATCGTCGGCTTCGCCCGCCGGCTCTGATGGCGTGAGCGCGATGGGCCGCCCCGAGCGCGAACACCGGAGTGCGCAGCACGAAGGTAGCCCAGTGACCGCGATGGGCCGCCCCGAGCGCGAACACCGGAGTGCGCAGCGCGAAGGTACACGAACGAACCCGCCGGGCCGCTTCGATGACGACGGCGCTCATCGCCGACGACGAGCCGCTGCCGCGTGACCAGCTGCGCGCCCAGCTCGCCGAAGCGTGGCCCGCGCTCAAGGTCGTCGCCGTGGCCCGCGATGGCGGCGAGGCGATCGAGCTCGCGTTGCGGTACGAGCCCGACATCGCGTTCCTCGACCTGCGGATGCCGGTGAAGTCGGGGCCCGACGTCGCCCGGGCGCTGGGCGGGCGCTGCCACGTCGTGTTCGTCACCGGCGACGACGAGCACGACATCGCGGCCCTGGCGGGAAGTGCCGTCGACTGCCTCGTCAAGCCGGCCGCGCGCGAGCGCATCGCCGCACTGGTCGCGCGGCTGAAGGTGCGCCTGCCCGCCGCGCCCGACGACCTCGAGGCGCTCGTCACCCGGCTCACCGCCCACGGCAGCACGCCGCTGCGCTGGATCCGCGCCGCGTCGGGAACGTCGATCCGCCTGATCGCCGTCGACGACGTGCTGTACTTCCAGGCCGACGACAAGACCACGCGGGTGGTCGCCGCCGACGGCGAGGCACTCGTCTGGAAATCGCTTCGGGAACTGCGCGCTGCGCTCGACCCGCAGGCATTCTGGCAGGTGCACCGCGCCACGATCGTCAACCGGCGGGCGATCCGCCGCGTCGCCCGCGATGGGCGCGGCGAGCCGGTGCTCGTGCTCGCCGGCCGCGACGAGACGCTGACCGTCAGCCGGACCTTCGCGCACCGCTTCAAGGCGACTTAGCGGCGTGCTCGCCTGCGCCGGGCACGGCGAGTCGGGTTAAACTTTCAGTTTTGCCCGAAGGACGCGCCATGTCTTCACTGCAGGAAACCATCGACGCTGCCTGGGAATCGCGGACCACGCTGTCGCCCAAGTCGGCGCCCGCCGCCGTGCGCGAGGCGGTCGCCCACGTCGTCGACGAACTCGATGCCGGCCGGCTGCGCGTGGCCGAGAAGGTCGCCGGCGGGTGGACCACCCACCAGTGGATCAAGAAGGCGGTGCTGCTGTCGTTCCGCCTCGCCGACAACGAGCCGATGCAGTTCGACTGCGCTGACGGCCACCGGATGCCGTTCGCGTTCTACGACAAGGTGGCCACCAAGTTCGCCGGGCGGAGTGCCGCCGAGTTCGCGGCGCTGGGCGTGCGCGTCGTGCCGCCGGCGGTCGCGCGCCGCGGCGCGTACATTGCGCCCAACGTCGTGCTGATGCCCTCGTACGTCAACATCGGCGCGCGGGTCGACGAGGGAACGATGGTCGACACCTGGGCCACGGTCGGCTCCTGCGCGCAGATCGGGCGCAACGTCCACCTGTCGGGCGGCGTCGGCATCGGCGGGGTGCTGGAGCCGCTGCAGGCGAACCCGACCATCATCGAGGACAACTGCTTCATCGGCGCCCGCAGCGAGGTCGTCGAGGGCGTGATCGTCGAGGAGAACTCGGTGCTGGGGATGGGCGTGTTCATCGGCCAGAGCACCCGCATCTACGACCGCGCGACCGGCAGCGTCGGCTACGGCCGCGTGCCGGCCGGCTCGGTGGTCGTCGCCGGCAGCCTGCCCGCCGCCGACGGCTCGCACAACCTGTACTGCGCGGTCATCGTCAAGCAGGTGGACGCGAAGACACGGTCGAAGACCAGCATCAACGAGCTGCTGCGCGCCTGAGAGGCTGAGAGGCCATCCCACATGACCGCTCGTCCCCATCGAACGGCGCCACTCGTCGTTGCAAATGCTCGCCGTAGCGCGAGCTACGGCTGGCGCCTCAACTGGCACCGCCTGCCGGCCCCGCTCGGCCACGCGGGATGGCCTCCCAGCCTCTGATGCCGATCGCGATCAAGACCGGCGAGGAGATCGCCGCGATGCGCGTCGCGGGCCGGCTCGCGGCCGAGCTGCTCGACTGGCTCGCGCCGCAGGTGCAGGCCGGCGTCACCACCGGCGAGATCGACCGCCTGGCGCACCACTACCAGGTCGACGTCCAGCGCGTGGTCCCGGCGACGCTCGATTACCAGCCACCCGGCCACCGCCCCTACCCGGCGTCGCTGTGCACGTCGGTCAACCACGTCGTCTGCCACGGCATCCCCGGCGAGAAGAAGCTCAAGCCCGGCGACATCGTCAACATCGACGTCACGGTGATCAAGGACGGCTTCCACGGCGACAGCAGCCGGATGTTCGTCATCGGAACGCCGTCGATCCAGGCGCGCCGGCTGGTGGACGCCGCGTACGTGGCGATGTGGAAGGGCATCCGCGCCGTGCGCCCCGGCGGACGCCTCGGCGACATAGGCGAGGCGATCCAGAAGTACACCGAGGCGCAGCACTTCTCGGTGGTCCGCGAGTTCTGCGGCCACGGCATCGGGCGGCAGTTCCACGAGGAGCCGCAGGTGCTCCACTACGGCCGCGCCGGCACCGGCCCGGTGCTGGAACCCGGGATGATCTTCACCATCGAGCCGATGATCAACGCCGGCAAGGCGGCGATCCGCTGCCTTGCCGACGGCTGGACGATCGTCACCGCCGACCACTCGCTGTCGGCGCAGTGGGAGCACACGATCCTGGTCACCGACGAGGGCCACGAGGTGCTCACCGTATCGGCCGGCACGCCGGCGCCGCCGCCGGCCTGAGGGCAGCGTGGACCCGGCCGCCGCCGCGCCCGTGCCCGCGCCCCTGCCCGCGCCGTCACCGGCGACGCGCTGGCGCGAAGAGCTGCGCGCCGGCCGCACCGCGCTGCGCGAGGCGTTCCTCGCCCGCGCCGACACGAGCGCGCTGCTGCGCGGCCACACCCGGCTCGTCGCCGGCGTGCTGGTCGAGGCCTGGAACGCATCCCCCGCGCCGGCCGGCATGGCGCTGCTCGCCGTCGGCGGGTTCGGCCGCGGCGCGCTGTTCCCACACTCCGACGTCGACCTGCTGCTGCTGCTGCCGGGCCCGGCCGACGCGGCCGACACCGCGTTCGTCGAGCGCTTCGTCGGGCTGCTGTGGGACATCGGCATCGAGGCCGCGCACAGCGTGCGCACGCTCGCCGAGTGCGAGACCGAGATGGACGGCGACATCACTGTGCGGACCAACCTGCTCGAGAACCGCTGGCTCGCCGGCTCCCGCGCGTTGCACCGCGCGTTCGTGCGGTCGTTCGCGGCGCGCATGGACGCCGCCCACTTCTGCGAGGCCAAGTTTCTCGAGCAGCAGCAGCGCCACCTCAAGTACCACGACACCGCGTACAACCTCGAGCCCAACGTCAAGGAGAGCCCGGGCGGCCTGCGCGACCTGCACACGATCCTCTGGATCGCGCACGCCGCGGGGCTCGGACGCAGCTGGGGGGAACTCGCGCGCACCGGCCTGATGACGCCGCAGGAGGCGCGCGCCGTCGCGCGGCAGGAGCGCTTCCTGGGCGAGTTGCGCGCCCGCCTCCACTACCTTGCCGGGAGGCGCGAGGACCGGCTGGTGTTCGACCAGCAGGGTGCGCTCGCGCGCCAGCTCGGCCTCGCGGACACCGCGGCGCGGCGCGGCAGCGAGATCCTGATGCAGCGCTACTACCGGACGGCCAAGCTCGTCCGCCAGGCCAACGTGATCCTGCTGCAGAACCTGCAGGCGCGCCTGCTGCCGATTCCCGCCGAGCCCCGGCGCATCTCCGACGAGTTCCTCGCCATCGAAGGGCTGCTGCACCTCGCCGACGAGGCGGTGTTCGAGCGCCGGCCGGCGGCGATGCTCGACGCGTTCCTGACGATGCAGCGCGATGCCGACCTTAAGGGCATGTCGGGGCGCACGCTGCGCGCGCTGTGGCGCAACCGCCACCGGATCGACGCCGGATTCCGCCGCGACCCGGCGAACCGCGCGCGCTTCCTGCAGGTGTTCCGCGAGCCGCGCGGGCTCACGCACGAGCTGCGGCGGATGAACCTCTACGACATCCTCGGCAACTACCTGCCGGCGTTCGGCCGCATCGTCGGCCAGATGCAGCACGACCTGTTCCACGTCTACACTGTCGACGAGCACATCCTGATGGTCGTGCGCAACCTGCGGCGCTTCGCCGAGCCGCAGCACGCGCACGAGTATCCGCTGTGCTCGCGCCTCTTCCACGACTTCGCGCGCAAGGAGGTGCTCTACCTCGCGGGGCTGTTCCACGACATCGCCAAGGGACGCGGCCGCGACCACTCGGTGCAGGGCGCGCGCGACGCGCGGCGGTTCTGCCGCACGCACGGCCTGTCGGCCGAGGACACCGAAACCATCGCCTGGCTGGTCGCCGAGCACCTGACGATGTCGGCGACCGCGCAGAAGCAGGACCTCTCCGACCCCGACGTGATCGCCGCCTTCGCGGCCAAGGTGCGCACCCCGCGCCGGCTCGCCGCACTCTACATCCTGACCGTCGCCGACATCCGCGGCACCAGCCCCAAGGTGTGGAACGCGTGGAAGGCGAGGCTGCTGGAGGACCTGTTCCACACGACGCGCGCGTGGCTCGCCGGATCGACGGTCGCCGTGACGCTTGCCGACAGCCTGCAGGAGCGCCAGCAGGAGGCGCGGCGCCTGCTGCGCCTCTACGCGGTCCCGGAGGGCGCCGAGGCGCGGTTGTGGCGCCACCTCGACGGCATCTACTTCCAGCGCCACAGCGCCGACGAGATCGCCTGGCACGCGCGACAGCTTTATTACCGCCCCGAGGCGAGGGAACCGGTCGTGCGCGCCCGCGTCTCGCGCGGCGGGGCGGGGCTGCAGGTGATGGTCTACCTGCCCGACCGCAAGGAGCTGTTCGCGCGGATCTGCGGCTTCTTCGGGCGCCGCGGCCTGTCGATCCTCGACGCCCGGGTGCACACGACCGGGCACGGCTACGCGCTCGACACCTTCATCGTCCACGACCCGTACCAGCCCGACACCTCGTACCGCGAGACGATCCAGGGGGTCGAGTTCGAGCTCGCGCGCGCGCTCGAGGCCTCGCAGCCGCTGCAGCCGCCTACCCCCGGGCGCGTCAGCCGGCACCTGAAGCACTTCCCGCTGACGCCCGAGGTCAAGATCTTTCCCGACGACAAGGGCACCCACCACATCCTCGAGATCGTCGCCGGCGACCGCCCCGGCCTGCTCGCGGCGATCGCCTACACGCTGGCCGACGCCGGCATCAACGTCGCCAGCGCGAAGATCAACACGCTGGGCGAGCGCGCCGAGGACACGTTCCTCATCGACGGCGCGCGGCTGCACGACGAGCACGCGGTGCTGCGGCTCGAGACCCGCATCTACGACCAGCTGCGCGTCTGAGTGGCTACCCGTCGGCCCCGGCGGCAGCGGCGTCCGGGAACAGGATGTCGGTGAACCCGAAGCGCGACAGGTCGCGCATGCGCATCGGGTAGAGGATGCCGGCGAGGTGGTCGCACTCGTGCTGGACGACGCGGGCGTGGAAGCCGCTGACCTCGCGCCGCAGCGCCCGCCCCTGCGGATCGAATCCCTCGTAGCGCAGGTCGACGTGGCGCGGCACGACGCCGCGCAGCCCGGGCACCGAGAGGCAGCCCTCCCAGCCCTCCTCGATCGCGTCGGACAGCGGGGTGAGCACCGGGTTGACGAGCTCGGTGTAGGGCACCGCGCCGGCCTCGGGATAACGCGGGCTCGGCGCGCCGCCGAAGATCACGACCTGCAGCGGCACGCCGATCTGCGGCGCCGCGAGGCCGGCCCCGTTGTACGCGGCCATCGTGTCGCGCAGGTCGGCGATGAGCGCGAGGAGCTCGGTGGTGCCGAACGATCGCACCGGCGCCGCGGGCCGCAGCAGCCGCGCGTCGCCCATGCGCAGGACGTCGCGGATCATCGCCACCGCGGCGAGGCGGGCGAACGGGCCGCGCGGGCGTGGGGCGCCCGGCGCCCGGGTGCGCGCCTAGATGCGCGGCGCGACATGGTCGAGCAGCCGCCGCACGTTGGCCATCCCGGTCTCCAGCACCG
>WBZP01007732.1_pt1 | contig 10296 bp, 8 predicted proteins | sample 5204301 | NCBI WGS metagenome assembly WBZP01 (sample SAMN12412401, study PRJNA552823) | activated sludge metagenome | isolation source: activated sludge from nitrification reactor of wastewater treatment plant... | place: USA: Pennsylvania | collected 2017 | reverse complement strand
CGGCCCCGCGAGGATCGAGATCTGCGGGACGACCCCGGAGAGCAGCACGTTGCTGTAGAAGATGTGCCCACAGCCGTTGAGCGCGTCGACACCCTCCTGCACACGGGCGCCGCCGGAGTCGTTGATGCAGATGAACGGTGACCCGGTGCGCAGGGCCATGTTGCCGGCCGCGGCGATCTTCTCCGCGTGCAGCTCGCCGAGAGTGCCGCCGAGGATGGTGAAGTCCTGGCTGGCGACGTGCACGAGCCGGCCCAGGACGGTGCCCTGGCCGGTCACCACGCCGTCGCTGGGGACCGCCTTGCCCTCCATCCCGAAACGGTTGGCGCGGTGCACGGCATACGTCGACATCTCCTGGAACGAGTGCGCGTCGAGCAGCTCGTCGATCCGCTCACGCGCGGTCAACTTGCCCTGCTCGTGCTGTTTGGCGACTCGGTCCGCGCCGCCGGCCGCGGCGAGATCGGCGCGGCGCTGGCGGAGGGAATCGATCTTCTCCTGCATGGATGGCTGTGACACGTCTGACCTCACGAGGGCTGGACTTGGACGCTGTGGGGGGCGCCGTTGACGATGACCTTGTAGCGGATGGGGGTGCGAACCGGCTGACCGGGTTGGGCCCCCGCGGCGACCGCGGCCTTCTCCGCGGCGAGCGTCTCCGGATCCTTGCCGACGTTCTTGGGCCCGTCCGCGCGGGTGCTGAAGAACGTGGGGGCCACCTTGGGGAACATCGCGTAGGTGAGCACGTCCTCGTCGGTGCCGTCGAAGCCCTGCAGGGCAGCGGCCTCCTGCCGGTCCTTCTCCCATTCGGGGGCAAGCAGGTCAGCGGGCCGGACCGTGATGGGGTCCTTCTTGGCCTGCTGACGGGCGATCTCGACGACCTCCGGGTTGGGGATGCCGAGAGTGGAGCCGTAGTAGCCGAGCATGACGTCGGCGAACTCGCCGGTGAGCACCTTGTAGCGGCCCATCATGACGTTGAACACGGCCTGGGTGCCGACGATCTGGCTGGACGGGGTGACCAGGGGTGGGTAGCCGGCGTCGGCGCGCACCCGCGGCACCTCCTCGAGCACCTCCTTGAGCCGGTCGGAGGCGCCCTGCGCCTTGAGCTGGCTCTCCATGTTGGAGATCATCCCGCCGGGGATCTGGCTCTTGAAGATCTCGGTCTCGACGCCGACGATGTTCGACGCGAACTCGGCGTACTTGGGGCGGATGCCGGCGAAGTAGTCCTTGATCTTGATCAGCCGGTCCATGTCCAGCTCGGTGTGGTGCCCGGTGCCGGGAAGCATCTCGACGAGGCTCTCGGTGGGGTTGTGACCCGGGCCCAGGCTCATCGAGGAGATCGCCGCGTCGACGCAGTCGGCGCCGGCCTCGATGCCCTTCATGAGCGAGACGAGGGTGACCCCGGTGGTCGCGTGGCAGTGGATGTGGATGCGGACGTCCGTGCCGAGGTCGTCCTTGATCGCCTTGACGATGTCGTATGCCGCTTGCGGCTGCAGCAGCGCGGCCATGTCCTTGAGGCACAGCGAGTCGCAGCCGAGATCCATGAGGTCACGGGCCATCTGCACGTAGCCCTCGACAGTGTGCAGTTCGCTCACCGTGTAGCACAGCGTGCCCTGCGCGTGCGCACCCTCGCGCTTGACCGCCTTGATGGCGCGCTCGACGTTGCGCACGTCGTTGAGCGCGTCGAAGGTGCGGAAGACGTCCATGCCGTTGGCGACGGCCTTGCCGACGAACCGGTCGACGACCTCGTCGGCGTAGTGGCGGTAGCCGAGCAGGTTCTGGCCGCGCAGTAGCATCTGCAGCTTGGAGTTGGGCAGCAGCCTGCGGAAGGTGCGCAGCCGCTCCCACGGGTCCTCGTTGAGGAACCGGATGCAGGCGTCGAAGGTGGCCCCGCCCCAGCACTCGACACTCCAGTACCCGGCCTGATCGATCTCCTCGCAGATCGGGACCATGTCCTCAAGCGCCATACGGGTCGCGAAGAGGCTCTGGTGGGCGTCTCGAAGGACCAGCTCGGTGACATCGATCTTGCGGCTCATGGGCATCCTTCAAGGGTCGAGGGTGTCGGTCGAGAGCGTCGGTCCGGCATCCGCTACCACCTGCGGAAGCGGGAAACACCGGGGCCATCGAAGCAGTGTGCCCAAAATCTCCCACACCAGGGGCCGATCCGCACCAGGACTTCTTTCCCGATACACCATGCGGCCGCCAGCGATGCGAGGGCGGTACCGCGCGACCGTATCTCACGACTCGCCGTTCACCCAAGGTTCGCCCGCGAAGCGGGCGTGGCCCGACCGGATCGGCTCGGTCATACTCGCGGGGTGACCCACCGCACCGACCCCCGAATCGGCGCCGGGCTGACCGGCCTGCTCGGCCTGGCTCTCGGGTGGGCCACCCTGGAGCTCGGCGACCCGGACACCCTCTGGCACGTGCTGCTCGGGCAGCGGCTCTGGCAGACCTGGGAGTTCGTCGGCCCGGCGCCACGGGCCGGTCTGTTGTCCGGCGATTACGTCTACAACCAATGGCTTCCGGAGCTGGCCGCAGCGGCTGCCCACGCCGCGGGCGGGCTGCCAGGGGTGGCCATCCTGGCCCACCTTGGCAGGACCGTCCTGATCGCGACGATCTACCTGATCGCCCGTCGGGAGGCCGGTCCGTTGGCCAGTGCCGCCGTGAGCCTCGGCTTCGTCGTCGCCGCATTGGGCGCCTTCACGGCACGGCCGCAGTTGGTCGCCATCGTTTTGCTCGCCGTCGTCGTCGGAGCGTGGCGCGCGAGCGAACGGGACGGACGAGCCCGGTGGTGGTTGATCGCGGTGCTGCTCGGCTGGGGAACCTGTCATGGCTCCTGGGTCATCGGCTCCTGCGTTGGGATGGGCGTCGCCGCGATCCGACTTGGGCGCGCCCGGCACGAGGGGTTGCGCAGCGCGATGCGCAGCCAGTCCCGTCTGCTGACCGTCGCGGCGGTCGCCGCTGTGGTGCCGCTCGTCAGCCCGCTCGGGACGCGCGTCGTCCAGCCCTTCCTCTCGGTCCGTGAGGTGGCCTGGTTCGCCGACGAATGGCGCCCGGCGCCCTGGGGTTCCCCCCCGATGGTGGCCTTCCTGTTGCTCGTCGGTCTGGCCCTCGCCGGCTGGGCTCGCCGCTGGCTGGCGCGGCACGAGCCGCCGACGATCGTCGACGTCCTGAGTGTGGGTGCCGGGTTGGTGCTCGCGCTGCCGGCCGCGCGCGGGGTGGCTCTGGGCGCAGTGATCGTGCTGCCGGCCGCTGCCCGGGCCTGGGGTGGGTCGATGCCGAAGCGGCCGGCTGGCCCCGCCGCGCCGGTCGCTACCCGGCCCGACCTTGCGCTCCGACGCCCCACCCGGGGGGAGTATGCCGCGCTGCTGTTGCCGCTCGTCGTCGGGCTCGGGTGGGCTGCCGTGCGGGCTCCATCCGCCGCCGCCGAGCCCGCGAACGTTCCCGCCGCGGTGTCCCCGGCCCTGCACCGCCTGCCCCCAGGAAGCGTCGTCTTCAACGACATCGCGCTCGGTGGGTGGCTGCTGTGGGAGCACCCCCAGCTGGTGCCCGTCGTGGACACTCGCCTGGAGAGCTACGGATCGGCCTACCTACATGACTACGTCGACACCCTCAATGCCCGCGGCGACTGGGCCGGCGCGCTGCACAGGATCCAGGCCCGGGCCGCGCTGTTGACCCCGGGCACTCCGCTCGCCACGGCCCTTCGAAACGCCGGCTGGCAGGTCGTGGCCCGCGGCGACACGGGACGCCCGGCCGGGGCGGACCGCGCGGCATACGAGCTGCTGATGCCCCCGGAACCGCCGTGACCGGGACGACACACACCATTGTTCACCCGTCCGGGGCCTTGGTCCTCTTGGCGCGGACGTGATGGACGGCATACGTTGAGGCATATGTTCGAAGTCCGTATTCACGGCCGCGGGGGCCAAGGGGTCGTCACCGCCGCTGAGCTGTTGTCCGTCGCCGCGTTCGCCGAGGGTCGCCATGCCCAGGCCTTCCCGAGCTTCGGGTCCGAACGCACCGGCGCCCCGGTTGTCGCCTTCTGCCGGATCGCCGACCGGGAGATCCGGGTCCGGGAGCCGGTCGTCGCCCCGGACGCGATCGTCGTGCAGGACCGCACCCTGCTGCACCAGGTGGACGTCTTCGCGGGGTTGAAGAAGGGCGGCTACGTGCTCATCAACTCCTCACAGACCCCCGGTCAGCTCGGCGTGGAGGAGCTCGAGGCCGACCACCGCCTGCTCACCATCCCGGCCAACGACCTGGGCCGCAAGCACGTCGGACGACCGGTGCCGAACGTCGTGCTGCTCGGCGGCCTGGCCGCCTTCACCGGGGTCATCCACCTGCCGGCGTTGCTCGAGGCCGTCCGGGACCGCTTCCCCGGGTCGATCGGCGAGAAGAACGCCGAGGCCGCGACCGCGGCATACGAGCTGGTCGGCTCGCTCGTGGCCACCCAGCGCTGAAACCAACCCAAGAACCACCGAGGAGTAGCAGTTGCGCACTCAGATCGAGGGATCGCTGGCCGTCGCCCGGGCCGTCGCCGCGTGTCGGCCGCAGGTCATCTGCGCGTACCCCATCTCGCCCCAGACCCACATCGTCGAGGGCCTCTCCGCGATCGTGAAACGTGGTGAACTGCCCGGCTGCGAGTACGTCAACGTGGAGAGCGAGTTCGCCGCGATGTCCGTGGCGATCGGTTCGTCCGCGGCTGGCGCGCGCTCCTACACGGCGACCGCGAGCCAAGGCCTGCTCTTCATGGTCGAGGCGGTGTACAACGCCAGCGGCCTCGGCCTGCCGATCGTCATGACCGTCGCCAATCGGGCCATCGGCGCGCCGATCAACATCTGGAACGACCACACCGACGCGATGAGCCAGCGCGACTCCGGCTGGATCCAGCTGTATGCCGAGACCAACCAGGAGGCGGCCGACCTGCACGTGCAGGCCTTCCGGATCGCCGAGGAGCTCTCCGTACCGGTCATGGTCTGCATGGACGGCTTCATCCTCACCCACGCCGTCGACGAGGTCGACGTGCCCGAGCAGGCCGACGTGGACCGCTTCCTGCCGCCCTTCCAGCCGCGCCAGATCCTCGACCCGGCCAAGCCGGTGTCGATCGGTGCGATGGTCGGCCCGGAGGCCTTCATGGAGGTGCGCTACCTCGCCCACGACCGGCAGATGCAGGCCCTCGAGCTCATCCCGCAGGTCGCCGCCGAGTTCAAGGAGGTCTTCGGCCGTGAGTCCGGCGGCCTCCTGCACACCTACCACACCGAGGACGCCGAGACGATCATCATCGCGCTCGGTTCGGTGCTCGGCACCATCAAGGACGTCGTCGACGAGCGCCGTGCGAAGGGCGAGAAGATCGGGGTCCTCGGGATCACCTCGTTCCGGCCCTTCCCGCTCAAGGCGGTCGAGGAAGCGATCGGCGGCGCCAAGCGCTTCGTCTGCCTGGAGAAGGCCTTCTCGGTGGGCATCGGCGGCATCGTCGACTCGCATGTGCGGATGGCGATGTCCTCCCACCCCATCAAGAACTACACCGTCATCGCCGGCCTGGGGGGGCGAGCAATCCTCAAGACGTCGTTGCACCGGATGCTCGACTCCGTGGTCATCGACGACCTGCCGAAGGTGACCTTCCTCGACCTGGACGAGGATCTCGTGCAACGCGAGATCGACCGCAACCGTGCGGATCGTCGCTCCGGGCCGGCCGCCGAGAACATGCTGCGCGACCTCGGTGCCGTGCGCGCCACGTCTGCCTGAGAGGCAAGGAGAACCATGAGCACCCAAGAGACGGGTCTGCCGGAGACCGACCTCCCCGGCTTCCACCAGGGCATCGTCCCGGACGTCCTGCACGATGCCCCCGCAAGCAAACCGGTGAAGTTCTACCAGGTCGGTTCCTTCGCGGTCGGCAACCGGTTGCTGCCGGTGCACGAACGCTCCGTGCAGTCCGACCCCGACCGCACCAACTCGCTCACCTCCGGCCACCGCGCCTGCCAGGGCTGCGGCGAGGCCCTCGGCGCGCGCTACGCCCTGGACGCCGCGATGCGCGCGGCCGACGACAAGGTCGTCGCGGTGAACGCCACCGGATGTCTGGAGGTGTTCTCCACCCCCTACCCGGAGACCTCCTGGCGGATCGCCTGGCTGCATTCCCTCTTCGGCAACGCTCCGGCGGTCGCTTCGGGGGTCGCCGCGGCATACAAGGCGATGGGCCGCGAGGACATCCGGGTCGTCGCCCAGGGCGGCGACGGTGGCACCGTGGACATCGGTTTCGGCTGTCTGTCCGGGATGTTCGAGCGCAACGACGACGTGCTCTACATCTGTTACGACAACGAGGCGTACATGAACACCGGCATCCAGCGCTCCGGGGCCACTCCCCCGGCTGCGCGGACCGCCACGACGCAGGCCGTCGGCGACGAGCCGGGCAATGTCTTCGGCCAGGGCAAGGACGTGCCCCGGATCGCCATGGCGCACGAGATCCCCTACGTCGCCACCGCGTCGGTCGCCGACCTGCGCGACCTGGAGGCCAAGGTCACCCGGGCCATGTCGATGCGCGGAGCCCGCTACATCCACGTCATGGTGCCGTGCCCGCTGGGCTGGGGCACCGCATCGTGCGACACCCTCAAAGTCGCCCGGCTGGCCACCCAGAGCGGGATCTTCCCGGTCTTCGAGGCCGAGTACGGCGAGGTCGTCGCGTCCTCCCCGATCCGCCGGCTCGTGCCGGTCGAGGACTACCTCAAGGTGCAGAAGCGCTTCGCGCACCTGTTCTCCCCGCGGCGCCAAGAGGTCATCGACCGGATGCAAGCCCAGGCCGACCGCAACATCAAGCGCTACAACCTACTGCCGCAGGGTGGCTCACCCGAGCGGGCCGACCGCACCGACCTCGCGCCCGGCACCGACTCGTCGTTCACCACGCAGACCACCAGCAACACCCAGGAGGGGAAGGCCTGATGCACAAGCCGTTCGCCATCACGCTGAACGTCGGCTCGTCGCTGGCCAACCAGACCGGCACGTGGCGCACCGAGCGCCCGCGCTACCTGGACCTGCTGCCGCCCTGCAACCAGGCGTGCCCGGCCGGCGAGAACATCCAGCAATGGTTGTTCCACGCCGAGGAAGGGGCCTACGAGGCGGCGTGGCGCCAGATCATGGCCGACAACCCGTTCCCCGCGATCATGGGCCGGGTCTGCTACCACCCCTGCCAGGACTCCTGCAACCGCGCCGAGGTCGACGAGTCGGTCGGCATCAACGCAGTGGAGCGCTTCCTCGGTGACGAGGCCCTCAAGCAGGGCTGGTCCATCGCGGCGCCCACCGAGACCACCGGCAAGCGGGTGCTCGTCATCGGGGCCGGTCCCTCGGGTCTCGCCGCGGCATACCATCTGCGCTTGTTCGGGCACGACGTCGTCGTGCGCGACGCCGGCCCGATGGCCGGCGGGATGATGCGCTTCGGCATCCCCGCCTACCGGCTGCCCCGCGAGATCCTCGACGCCGAGGTCAAGCGGATCACCGACCTGGGAGTCGAGCTGCAGCTCAACACCAAGATCGAGCACCTCGAGGACGTCCTGAGTGAGGGCTTCGACGCGGTCTTCCTCGCCGTCGGTGCGCACATCGGCAAGCGCGCCTACATCCCCGCGGGAGAGACGGCCAAGATCCTCGACGCGGTGAGCTACCTGCGCGACGTCGAGACCGAGGAAGAGAAGCCCATGCTCGGGCGCAAGGTCGTCATCTACGGCGGCGGCAACACCGCCATCGACGCCGCGCGCACAGCCAAGCGGATGGGCGCCGAAGAGGCGATCATCGTCTACCGCCGCAACCGCGACAAGATGCCCGCCCACGACTTCGAGGTCGTCGAGGCCGAGGAGGAGGGCATCATGCTCAAGTGGCTCTCCACGATCAAGCACGTCGACTCGGGCACGATGACCATCGAGAAGATGGCCCTCGACGAGACCGGCTTCCCGCAACCCACCGGTGAGTTCGAGGAGCTGGAGGCCGACTCGCTCATCCTGGCCCTCGGGCAGGACTCCGACCTGAGCTTCCTCGAGGGCGTCGCCGACCTGCAGATCGAAGACGGCGTCGTCACCGTGAACCGGCAGATGATGACCGGGCGCGAAGGCGTCTTCGCCGGCGGCGACATGGTGCCCTCGGAGCGCACCGTCACCGTCGCCGTCGGGCACGGCAAGAAGGCCGCCCGCTACATCGACGGCTACCTGCGCGGCACCCCCTACCACCCGGCCGAGAAGCACCCCGTCGCGACCTTCGACAAGCTCACCACCTGGTACTACGCCGACGCCCCGCACCAGCACCGCGAACACCTCGAAGGGGCCCGGCGGGCCTCCACCTTCGACGAGGTGGTCAAGGGTCTGGACGAGAAAACCGCCCAGTTCGAGGCACGTCGCTGCATGTCCTGCGGCAACTGCTTCGCCTGTGACAACTGCTTCGGCGTCTGCCCCGACAATGCGGTGCGCAAGGTCGACTTCGCCAAGGGCTACGAGTTCGACTACGACTACTGCAAGGGCTGCGGCCTGTGCGTGGCCGAGTGCCCCTGTGGCTCGATCGAGATGATCCCGGAGGGCTAGGCACAGTCACCCGCCGGCGCCGACGGCGCGCCCAGCGACCACCGCGGCCGCGTCCCTGGTCAGGGACGCGGCCGCGGTGGTGCGGCGCCCGCAGTTCACTGGGTGTGGTCGCGCAGGTCCGCCAGGTGTGCCGAGACGGCCGGGTCCAGACCCAAGCCCAGTGCGAAGTAGGTGGCGGTGAAATCGGTGAGCGCGACGAGGTCGGCCAGGCGTTCCAGCGGGTGGCCGGGGCCCGCGGCATACTCGCTGACCCGCACCCCGGCGTCGCGAGCAGTCTGCACGACGGCCTCGCACAGCGCCCCGCCCCTCGGATCGGCAGTCGTGGCGACCGGCTCCGACGCGCCCGCAGCGGCCGCGCCGATCGCGGCCGCGCCCGGCGCCCCGGGGGCGTCGTGCAGCACGAGCAGCGTCATCCGCGGGTCGGGCAGGCCGTCGAGGTAGGGGTCGCGGAAGATGTCGGGCACCGGCTCACCGTGCCGGTCGGTGCGGGTCTCCTCGAGAGCGCGGTCGGCCTGACTGCGTTGTCCCGCTTCGGTGTACGGGCCGTCGAGCAAGGCGACGACCTGACTGGCGGCGTCGGGCAGTTCGCCCCACATCGCCGGCACCCGCGCGGTGCGGGCGAGCATCGAGGCGGCCCGACGCGCGGCGACCCCGCAGACCGGGCCGTCGGCGAGCACGACCGGCACGCCCTCGGCGAGATCGGCCGCGAGCACTTTGGCCGGGTTGACGAAGGACTCCGAGCCGGGCCGATACGCGACGGCGGCCTCGTCGAGCCGATCCGCCACTCGGGTCAGCACCGGCGGCGGGCACGAGGCCAGCCCCAGGGCGTCGGCGGCCAGCAACACCGGGGTGAGCAGCGACCAGAGCGAGGTGCGGGTGGACGTGCGCCCCAGCGGCACGTCGACATGGATCCCGCGGGCGCGGGCACACACGTCGGCCAGCGGGCTATCCGGCGCCCCCACGGTGAGCAGGAAGGCCCCGCGGCGCGCCGCCTCCGCGGCCAGACCGAGCGGGCCGGCGGCCCGGCCGGAATGCGACACCGCGATGACGAGATCCAACGGGCCGACCCAGCCGGGCAGGGGCAGATTGCGCCGGGCGTTGACCGGCACCGGCGACCCCGGCTCGGTGAGCAATTCCAGGACGTCGGCGAGCACCGAGGAGCCGCCGAGGGAGGCGACGAGCACCGACCGTGGTCGCGTTCCCCCGGCCACCGCCTCGACCCCAGCCTCCCGGGCCAGCCGCAGCGCTTCGCGCACCTGAGCACCCGCGGTCGCCAGCGCCCGCAGCGACTGTCGGGAGTCCAGCCGGGCGATGGCGGCCTCGTCGTCGATGAGTGACTCGTCCAGCCGTGGCATGACCGATCCTCCCTGTGTCCACCGGCGAGCGGTCCGGGTCGCCGTCTCGGTCACTGTCGTCAGTTCTGAGTCGTCAGTCGTCAGTCGTCAGTGGTCGAGGACGAGATCGGGTATGCCGAGCTCGTCCACGGGAAACACCTTCGCGCACGCGCTTGCCGTGCAATGCAGTTCGCTACCCCCGTGGTCACTCGGAGCGTCGGTGAGCACACTGTGGCAGGCCGGGCAGCGCAGCAGCTGACGCGCCCACTCCGGTAGGCGCACCGACGGCTCAGGCATCGCCGTCCCCCTCGCGCAGCAGCGCGAGCACCGCATCGCGCACTCGGGTCATGGTCGCCGCGTCGGCGGCCTCGACGTTGAGCCGCAGCAGCGGCTCGGTGTTGGAGGCCTCCAACACCGAG
>WBZP01007730.1_pt1 | contig 10297 bp, 5 predicted proteins | sample 5204301 | NCBI WGS metagenome assembly WBZP01 (sample SAMN12412401, study PRJNA552823) | activated sludge metagenome | isolation source: activated sludge from nitrification reactor of wastewater treatment plant... | place: USA: Pennsylvania | collected 2017 | reverse complement strand
GGGTCCATAAGTCTTCTACCAATAGATACCGCCCCTCTTACGGTTATATCATAATCCGGAAACTCCTCTCTTGCCACCTCAGAAGCTGAATAAACAGAAGCACCGCTTTCATTTACCTGAATAATAAGCACTGACTTTAAAGCAGGGATGTTTCTTAAAAAAGATTCGGTTTCTCTTCCGGCAGTACCATTTCCAACAGCAATCGCCTCTATGTTGAACTGCTGTACCAAAGTAAGGATTTTATGTTCGGCTTTTTGTTTCTCTTCTTTAGGCGGGTGAGGATAAATCACATCATCTTGCAACAATTTCCCCTGCTCATTCAGACATACGACCTTGCATCCGGTACGGAATCCCGGGTCTATCGCCATTACTCTCTTCTGTCCTAAAGGTGCAGACATGAGCAATTGTCTCATATTATCTGCAAATACCTTAATGGCCTCTTCATCGGCTTTATCTTTAGAAAGCACCCGCATTTCTGTTTCCATCGAGGGAGAAAGCAGCCTTTTATAGCCTTCTTTTATTGCTTTCCGAACTTCCTCAGCCGCCTCGTTTTTGGCTTTCAGAAAAACCCTTTCCAGCAAAGCAGTAGCCTCTTCTTCTTCCGGCTCGATGCTCATGGAAAGAAAGCCTTCGTTTTCCCCTCTTCGCATTGCCAAAAGTCGGTGAGAAGGCACCTTACTGAAGGGTTCATGCCAATCGAAATAATCCTGATATTTTTCCCCTTCTGATTCCTTGCCCCTCAATACTTTACAGGAAATTTCTGATTTTTGGCTAAAAAGCAAGCGAAGCCGACTCCTCGCATAAATATTTTCACTAATCCACTCAGCAATAATATCTCTTGCCCCTGAGAGTGCCTCTTCAACTGACAAAACGCCTTTCTCGGGATTTACGAAATCGGCGGCAAATTTTCCCGGCTGTATGTTTTTCTGGTCAAAAAGTACTGAAGCAAGTGGCTCTAATCCTTTTTCCTTAGCGATTGTAGCCCTTGTTCTTCTTTTGGGTCGGTAGGGCAGATAGAGGTCTTCCAGGACTGTTAAAGTCAGCGCACCATTAATTTCCATCTTTAATGCGTCTGTAAGCAACCCCCTTTCCTCAAGTGATTCAAGAATAGCCGCTCTTCTTTTGTCGAGTTGAGTAAGCTGAGAGTGCCTATCCCGAATCTCAGCCAACTGAACCTCGTCGAGGCTTCCGGTTACTTCTTTCCGGTACCGAGCCATAAAGGGAATCGTTGCCCCTTCTTCAATCAGCTTCAGTACAGCAGAAACCTGATGTCGGCCTATATTTAATTCTTTTGAAATAACTAATGAATAATCCACAAAAATTGATAATATTTTGAGTGATGTTTTATTTTATGGCAAATTACGACAAAAAAATGCAAACAAAAAAAACCTTTATTGTGTTTTTTTTTAGCATTATTGTTGTTTTCCAGAATGATTACAAATTACATTTCACGCAAACCCCTTGAATTAATACGTTTACTTCATTCACAATGAATCCTTTGGGAAGCACAAAAGGCACTACATGAACTTCTTCAATACAAGTAGTATCCCCACAAGCATTGCACTTAAAATGTACATGGTCATGTGAATGATAATGTTTTTCGTCGCAAACCTCTTCTTTACAGAACGCATACTTAATTAATCCACTATCATCCAAAACTTTATGGATAATCCCTTTTTCGAGGCAGGTAGAAAGCGTTCTATAAATCGTTACCCGGTCGCAGGTATTTACGGCTTTTTCTATTTCGGGCTGAGAAAGCGCGCTTCCCTGCTCTGCAAGGAGTTGTAGTATTTCTACTCTGCTTTCTGTATGTCGAAGCGCATGCTTATTTAATAATTTTCTGATATCCATACTGCAAAATTACAAATTTCTGATTCTCCAATGTACAGGAAAATGATTTTTCAGGCGATTTCCCGCAACTTTTATCCATCCAAGATTCACATTTTTATATTTTGCCAGTATCCAGCCTTTTTCTAGCCCTGTTTCGTTCTCCAAATCATTTTTCATCAGGTACTGAATTGCTGTTTTATAGGAAAAATCAATCCCCGGCACTTCTTCAGAAATCAAGTTGCTAAGCGCAAGCTCATGAGAGGGGGTAAAATCTTTTCCTTGAATTTTCCCCAATAATAAGCCTTTTTTGATTACTCTGAGCGAGGGAATACGTTCAAGTAGAGCTTCGACCTGAGGCAGAATATAGAAAACATATTCGTCCGCTCCTTTTATACACTGAGGCTTGAAATTCTTAATCCATTTTTCCCAAGGCAATCCAGAAACAGAAAAAGTACTTTTTTCAAAATTTCCGAATTTTTTATCTTTCCCTTTTCCTTTACCTCCGCTATTTTTTTCTCTGTAATCGGTTTCTAGCTCCTCCTGTTTCTCCCCTTTTTTTCTTAATCTGCAAATAAAAAACCCTTCTCCTTTACAATGATGTGGAAAACATTGATAAGCCGCATTTTCAACGTTGTTTATCGTAATCGGAGCAAGTCCGTATTTTTCGGGGAGAATCAAAGGGTACAACTCCATGTCGGGATGTTCTTTTAGAAAAAGGGTAACAGAATCATTATTTTCTTCGGGAGCAAAAGTACAGGTAGAATAAATCAGATGCCCGCCCTGATTGAGGGCAGGATAAAGGTCATTAAGTATCCGTCTTTGCCTGGCAGAACAAGTTGCTACATTCTCGGGTGACCACTCTTTTATACTCTCTTTGTCTTTGCGAAACATGCCTTCCCCTGAGCAGGGCGCATCGGTAAGTATCAGGTCAAATAGACCGTAAAACCGACTGAAATCCTGAGGGTCATTATTAGTGACGATTACATTTGGACTTCCCCACCGGGTAAGATTTTCAGCTAGTATTCCCGCTCTGCTTTTGATTACTTCATTGGCTACTAATACAGCGCTTTCCGGCAACATATCTAGCAGCAAGGTCGTTTTCCCACCGGGTGCAGCACAAGCATCCAATACGCAATCATATTGTTGAGGTTCTAAAAACAATCCCGTTACCATAGAAGCAGCCTCCTGAACATAATATGCCCCTGCATGAAACCACGGGTCGGCGGTGAAAGAGGGTCTTTGGGGTAAATAATATGCGTTGGGATTCCATTCGACTTTTTCACCTTTCACAAAATCCGAATTTTCAGGATTGGCTTTGCCTGAGTGAAAGCGAACTGAGGTAATAGGATCGGCCTTCAGGGCTTCCAGAAAAGCCTCCGTTTCAACTCCCAATTGCTTTGAAATTCGGGATAGAAATGCGACAGGAAGATTCATAATAACCGTTTTTTAATAAAAAATACTACCGAGCGATAAAAAATGGATTCCGCTACATTCTCTTCTCAAAGGAGAAAACAAGGCGGCTCTCATTGCTTTGTACAATCAGTACACAAAAATAGGGATAAATATCCGTTTAATAGGCGTTTTCTAATTTTTACTACTAACTCCGACAATCGCTTGCTTCGTTTAGTAATTTAAATAGAAAAAAATGGTGGAGAAAACTCCACCATTTTTTATGCTTATTGTCCCAAAAAGAGAGTAGAATTACTTTCCTTTATTACGGCGGGGTTTACTCCCTAGCTATATTGTATTCCTTTATTTTATTATAAAGGTGACTTCTTTGAATGTCTAGCACTTCGGCTGTTTTAGAAATATTCCAAGAATTTGCTTCAAGGTGAAATTTAATAAACTCCATTTCCACGAAATCTTTAAACTCCTGAAACCTATTGAAACGTTCATATACCGCAGTCGGAGACTGATTGGCTTGCCTTCTGTCGGGGGGAGTAACGTAATCATAAATATCCTGCTCTTGAATTTTGGAGCCACACATAATTACAAGTCTTTCTACAACGTTTCTCAACTGACGGATATTCCCAGTCCAGCTTTGTTTCTGAAGCTCTTCCAATGCTTTTGGGGTAATTACCGGTAATGGCATTCCCTGCTCTTCGGTGATTTGACCTAAAAAGTGTTGAACCAATTCGGGGATATCGCTTTTACGGTCTTTGAGAGAAGGCACATGAATAAGAATTACACTCAGACGATGATATAAGTCTTCTCTGAAGTTACCGTTATCAATTTCAGTCAGTAAGTCTTTATTCGTTGCAGCAATCACTCTTACATCCACAGAGACAGACTTATCGCTTCCGATTCTTGTAATCCGGCTTTCCTGAAGTGCCCTTAGTACCTTTGCCTGAGCAGAAAGGCTCATGTCCCCGATTTCATCCAGAAAAAGGGTTCCTCCGTTTGCTTGCTCGAACTTTCCTGTCCGGTTTCTATACGCACCGGTAAATGAGCCTTTTTCGTGTCCAAAAAGTTCACTTTCAATCAACTCCGAAGGAATAGCTGCACAATTCACTTCTACAAAAGGGGCTTCCCCTCTTTTGCTTTTCTCATGAAGCCAACGCGCTACAAGTTCCTTGCCTGTTCCATTATTTCCGGTAACCAAAACCCTTGCCTCAGTAGGAGCAACCCTTTCAATCTGTTCTTTGATACGGGTAATCAGCGGAGAGCTTCCCACAATTTCTGTAGTTTTAGTAATTTTCCGGCGGAGTTTTTTCGTTTCAGAAACAAGTCCTGTCTTATCTATTGCATTTCTGATAGAAACGAGTAGGCGATTCAAATCGGGTGGCTTCTGAATAAAGTCATAGGCTCCTTTTCGGGTAGCCTCTACTGCAGTTTCAATAGTTCCGTGACCGGAAATCATAATGAACTGTGATTCGGGTTTGGCCTCCATTGCAGCATGAAGAACTTCCATTCCATCCATTTTCGGCATTTTAATATCACAAAGTACTACTTCGTAAGTGTTTGCCAATATCATTTCAAGCCCTTGCTTTCCATTCTCGGCAACCTCTATTTCATAACCTTCATACTCTAGAATTTCGCTCAGAGTAGAGCGTATTGGATCTTCGTCGTCAATAATTAATACTTTTGCCATCTTTTTGTACACTGTATGATTTAATGTACAAAGATAGTATTTCTTTGTGTCTTTTTTAGTACATTCAAAAAAAATATATGTAGATTCTTTACTACATATTCAAAATATATAGACCAATCATATAAAAAACATAGGCATAACAAAACATTTAAATGCCATACTTACCAAAATAATTTTCATTTTACAATATCGAAGCACTAAAAAATAAACTCTCTTTATTTTTCGTTAATCGTAGATATCCTTAGTATATTTGTACTCGTTTTCTTACAGCTTAGTTATTTTTAATATATTATATGAAATTAAGAAAGATTGACTTTTTATTCATTCTATTCCTCAGTCCGTTTTTTTTCGTTAATGAATCGAGCGCAAAAGGGATGTGCGCATGGGATGGGCCTATGGCAAACAGCGTCTTCTGGAGTCCGGAGTTGACTTATTATAATACAGATTTACGCCCGTTTTTATTTAGCTTCGATCGCTTATATGATTATAAATGGGCAGAGCCCGAATATTTATACCGAGACAACTCAACGGAATGGGTTGATTACTGCTCATCCCGGGCATCGCGGGCGGAAGTGGACTCTTTTGTGTATGCAAGTAAACTAAGTGAGTTGGAGAGCGTATTAAATGCCGCTAAATCCGGAAAACTCATTACCGGGAAATTCAAGGACAATACAATGGCGCGCTACCTTAGAGACAACCAAGATATCAGCGCATTGGAATATCTGGTATTTGCAAAAAAATGTGAGCCTCATACCACCTCTTCCTACTATGAAGCTTGGGAAGAAGCCCCCCCTAAAAATCTGAAACTCATGCGACAGTTGTATCAGGAAGCGCAAAAGAATTCAGAAAAAGCCACAAAGTTAGTTTTAAAACTCCGTTATGCTTATCAGGCGGTGAGGTTGGCGCATTATTCAGGAGATTTCAGTCAGGCTATCGGCACTTACGACCAACTGATTGCCCCTCTTAAAACAGAAAGTGTAGTCAAATATTGGGCTTTGGGAAACAAGGCCGGCGCTTTATTAAGTTCAGGAAGAAGACCGGAGGCTTTATATCTCTTCTCTGTTGTATTTGAGAAATGTCCAACGAAAAGGGTACCGATGTATTATAGTTTTCGTCCTCAGTCTGATGATGAGTGGGCTGAAGTAATGAACCTTTGCAAAAATAATCGCGAAAAAAGCACGCTTCACTTGATAAGAGCGATTAACCCTGACGCTCAGGTTGTGGAGGAAATGGAATCTGTTTACAAATTGGAGCCTCAATCCGATTATCTTACGCTTCTCCTTGTGAGGGAAATAAACAAATTAGAAACAAATCTCATGAATTATGATTTTAAATTTGAGTTTCCAATTCCGATGGAGTACAAAAATGATATTACCGACGACGGCTCTCAGATGAGCAGCGAATATCTTTATCGTTTCAAAAAATATGTTTCCGGAAAAGTCGCAGACAAAAAAGTAAAAGACCTGAGAGTGTGGCAATTGGCAGAAGGGTATTTGATGTATTTGACCGGAGACTTTCAGGCTGCTGCCCAAATCATGGAGAGCCTGGAAAGTACAGAGACGAATGCAAAAACCAAACGGCAGATTCGCACTTTCCGTTATCTGCTCAAAATATCACAATTAAAGAATTTAGATAAAACTACGGAAGAAAACTTGTACATGGAATATCTCAGTCTTGGTTATGAAGATGTAAAAAATTACGAAAACGAATGGGAATTCGAATATGGTCACAAGTACGTTTATCAATGTATGCTTTCTAATTTTTCCAGATGCTACAAGCAACAAGGCGAAATAGGGAAGGCCTTTATCTGTGAAAAAGGAATCAAGGGATTGTTTGAAAACACAAACCTCGCGGTTGTAGAAAATGCGCTGAAATGGGCAACCCGACCTTCTACTTCTTTTGAAAAACATTTGGTTGAAAAAGAGTTTGCTCAAGCAGGGATTAGTGGTGCAGAGGTTTTGTGGGATATAAAAGGGACGTATTACCTTAGAAAAGGGGATTTGAAAAATGCAAAATCTGCTTATGAGCAGGTTTCTGAAAGCTATAGACAACAAGCCTCGGGCTATTTTCTTTTGCACTTTAACCCGTTTGAAGGTTTTATTCACGATAGACATGATGAAGCTGAAGAGCGATTTGGCACTGCATTGGACAATCACAAACTTTGGCTCGTAAATAAAATGATAGAATTGGAAGAAGAGGCAATAAGAAACCCCCAAAAAGCTGCCGAAAACTACTTCAAACTAGGAAATGCCTGGTATAATATGAGCTTTTTTGGGCCAGGATGGAGAGCACTTGCCTACTATCGTTCAGGTTCTGATTTATTTTATTTTGATATTGACCCGGATGATTATTTAACTGCCGAACAAATCGAAAGCCAAAAATCATCCTTGTTTTATGACATGAATCCGGCACTGTCCCTATATGAAAAAGCACTGAGTCAGAATCCAAACTCAGAGTTGGGTGCCAAAATCCGTTTTGGTATGGCAAAATGTAAACTCAATCAGACCTATACCAAAAACGGCACCGTTAATGAGTTAAACCAACAATACAGCCTACTAAAAAAGAGTTATGCAGGAACGAAATATTATGCTGAAATAATTCGGGAGTGTAGTTATTTCAGAAATTATATCAACAAATAGTTTTCTATTGAATTCTTCCAAAAGAGTCATTCTGCAATCGGTCAGGGTGACTCTTTTGGATTGATAAGAACAGGCCTTTTTTTAGTTCTTAAAGCCGTTCAGTATAAATATATATATATTGTGAGTCCCTTGAAAAATTTTTAACCCCTTGAAATTAATACAAAAAAGATTGTTTAAATCGTTTTTTTTTCAATTATCCAAAAGTTCTACAAAAGAAATAAACATAAACAACTGACAATAAGCAAATTAATTTTTAAAATTTTTATCTTTCAGTTATTGTAAAATCTACATATTTGTGTACTTGACAAAAGATTTTGAGCAACTAACTTTGCACTCAAATTTCTGTTTCATTACATCAGTTTCTCTATCTCATATGAACAAAAAATTACTTCTAATTCTCGTTGCGCTTGTACTTATGATTGGTACGATGTTCTTTTAATTGTTGGTAAAAAAGGTAAAAAAAATGAGCTTTCTCTCAACAATTGAGGGAAAGCTTTTTCTTTGTTTATCCATATGCTTCGAGTTCGCTCAGTTCGAGCCACCGGAGTTCTTTTTCTTCTAATAAGCTCCGAATCTCCTCTATTCTGTTTGTCGCCTTCATGAGGTTCTCGTAGTCTGTAGTCTCTGCTGACAACAAACCGGTTAGGTTTTCTTTTTCTATTTCCAGATTTTCAAGGTCTTCTGTTAACGATTCAAACTCCTTTTGCTCCTTAAAAGTCCTTTTGAGTTTCGGACTTTCCTTTTTGGGTAAATCCAAAGAAACAGAAGCGGGGGTTTTCTCTTTTTTGTCTTCTTTTTGGTCTTCTGCTTGTGCTTTTTTCCATTCTCTGTAATCGGAATAATTACCTGGAAAATCTTTGATGATTCCGTTTCCTTCAAATACAAAAAGATGATCCACAAGTTTGTCCATAAAATACCTATCGTGGGAAACGATGATTAGCGTTCCGGGGAAATTATCGAGAAACTCTTCCAGAATATTCAGCGAACCAATATCGAGGTCATTGGTAGGCTCATCAAGAATGAGAAAATTGGGATTTTTTATAAGTACCGTCAGTAACTGAAGTCGTTTTTTTTCGCCTCCACTTAATGTAGAGACAAATGCATACTGTTGGGCAGGTGGAAAAAGGAATTTTTGTAGAAACTGAGCGGCGGTAATTTTTTCTCCGTTACTCAATTCGATTACCTCGGCAATATCTTTTACCACCTCAATCACTCTTTTTTGTTCGTTGAGGTTCATATCCTCCTGCCTATAATAACCGATTACCGTGGACTCACCAACATCAATATCTCCGGTATCAGGAGAGACGATTCCGGTGAGCATTTCCAGAAAAGTAGTTTTTCCGATTCCGTTTTTGCCAATAATTCCTACTCTTTCTCCTTTTTGAAAATTATGAGAAAAACGGTTAAGTAGCACAGTTTCGCCGTACTTTTTAGAGATATTTTTAACGTTAATCGTTTTCCCGCCCAAACGTGAGGTTTTGATTTGGAGTTCGAGTTGCGTATCAGTGGTTTTTTGGCGGGCTTTCTCCTGAATTTCATCAAAAGCATCTACTCTGTATTTGGCTTTAGTTCCCCTTGCTTTGGGTTGCCTGCGAATCCACTCAAGCTCTTTTCGCATAAGGTTCCTTGCCTTATCAATCTCAGCATTTCGAATTTCCTCTCTTTCTGCTTTTTTTTCTAAAAAATATGCGTAATTTCCTTTATACTTAAAGGTTTCTCCGTTATTTAATTCGATGATATGATTGGTCAGTTTATCGAGGAAATAGCGATCATGGGTTACAATTAGTACATTCTGAAAGCGTTCGGAAATCATATTTTCCAGCCACTCCACCGTTTCCAAATCAAGGTGATTGGTAGGCTCATCCAAAATCAACAAATCCGGCTCTTCCATGAGTACCCTTGCCATTGCCACCCTTTTTCTTTGGCCGCCGGATAGGAGCCCTACCGGCTTCTGAATCCACTCTTCAATCCCCATCCGGGAAATAATTTCCTTGGTTCTGTGCTCATACTCCCAAGCGTGTAGTGCGGTCATTTGTTCTACGAGGTGTAGTGCCCTTGCTTCTTCATCCGGAGTATGATGGGCTTTCTGATGATGTAGTTCGTATTCCTTAATCAGTTTCATCAAAGGGTGATTGGCAGAAAATACATTTTCGAATACCGTAGCTTCTTCATCAAACCTTGGGTTTTGTCCCAAAAAACCAATCATCATCCCTTTTCTTACGGATACTGTCCCTTCATCGGGGTTTTCTTCTCCCGAAAGCACTTTCAGAAGAGTAGATTTACCGGAGCCGTTTACTCCAATAAAAGCAATCCGCTCGCCCTGATTTACGCCTAAATTTATATTTTTAAATAACGTTTTCTCTCCGTAATTTTTACTGATGTTTTCAGCAGAAAGTAAATTCATATATAAAATAAAAAAAGAAACCGGACTTTCCGGCTACTTTATAATTGTCTGCAAAATTACAGATTTTTAAGTAAGAAAAGAGAGATTATTACAAAATTTGCCAAATCTCTACTTTTTCAACGATAGTGAGTGAAAGTGCGGCAATTAGTGAATGTTTAAAAATTCAACTTTGTTGTAAAAGTGACGTTTTGGAGTGTATTCTTTTTTGGAAATAAGGCATTTATAAGTAAAACGGGTCTAATAGACAAAAATGTTGCTTTTTTTTAGACGTATAAGTCTAATAGACAAAAATGTTGCTAAATATTTTTTGGGTATTGTAAAAGGTAAAATAAA
>WBZP01007727.1_pt1 | contig 10299 bp, 8 predicted proteins | sample 5204301 | NCBI WGS metagenome assembly WBZP01 (sample SAMN12412401, study PRJNA552823) | activated sludge metagenome | isolation source: activated sludge from nitrification reactor of wastewater treatment plant... | place: USA: Pennsylvania | collected 2017 | reverse complement strand
GACGCCCGTTGTGCTCCACTTCGAACCCGTGGCGATGATGACGCGTGATGCACCGTAGGCCAACACATCGTCGGCCGTCATCGGCTTCTGCTTCAACGCCACCTGGCAGTTCGGATTCTTCTTCAGAAGCTTCTCGATCTGCGTCTGGCGATAGTCGCGGTGGAAGCTCCACTCGTTGAGGCCCGGCAGCGTCGAAACGTCATTGACGTAGCCGCCGATCTTTTCGCGGCTATCGACGAGGTGGACCGTATAGCCGCGTTCCATCAGAACGCGAGCGCATTCCGAACCAGCAGGACCCGCGCCGACGATCAGCACGTCGTGTTCCGACTTTGCCGGTTCGAACTTCTCCGGGTGCCAGCCACGACGGTACTCTTCGCCAGCTGTCGCGTTCTGCGTGCAGATGAAGGGAACGCCGCCCATCTCCCAGCGCGAAATGCAGACGTTGCAGCCGATGCAGGTGCGGATGTCGGTGATACGGCCTTCGTCGATCTTGCGCGGCAGCCAGGGATCGGCGATCGAGGGACGGGCGGCACCGATGATGTCAATGATGCCAGACTTGACGACCTGCAGCATCTTCTCGGGGTCATAGTAGCGGCCGACACCGACGACAGGCTTGTTCGTCGCCTGCTTGATGTGCTTGATCCAATCGTTTTCATGCGCAATCTGATAAAAGCGCGACGGACCTGCGTCCTCGCCCCATTCGGCGATGTCGCCGATGTTCACATCCCACAGATCGAGGTAGGGCGATGCCTTTTCGATGAAGCGCAGGCCATCTTCACCCAGTTCCACGCCTTTGGTGCCGTAGAGGGTATCGACCGCGCAGCGCGTCACCAGAGCGACGTCATTGTTGACGGCGCGGCGGATCTTCTCAAGCGTCTCGATCCAGAACCGGGCGCGGTTTTCGAAGCTGCCGCCGTACTGGTCTGTGCGCTGGTTGTAGTAGGGATTGAGCCACTGCATCGGGCCGTAGGCGTGGGCGCCATACACGTTCACCAGATCAAAGCCGGTATCGCGAGCGCGCAACGCGGCATCGACATACTGCTGCTGCAGGCGGTGCAGTTCGTCGATGTCGGCCTCGTGGTTGTAGGTGAAGCCAGCGCACCCCGGCACCGTTGCGAATTCCGAATTGTACTGGCTCGGGCCACGGGAGATGGTGCGGGTTTCGATGCCTGGCGCGTGCGGTCCGCCGTAGAACAGTTCACAACCGGCAAGCGAACCGTGGCTATGCACGTGATCGACCATGGCGCGCAGGTTGCGCATGTCGCCCTGGTCCCAGATGCGCGCCGTGATGCGCAACGTGTCGTCGCATTCAGGATGGATCGAGCACTGCTCGGTGTTGACCGCGCCCCAGCCGCCTTCGGCCTTGATGCCGCGATGAGCCATGTTCATGCCGGGCGCGTTCGTGCCGGCGCCGTTGCAATGGGGCACCTGATAGAAGCGATTGCGGATCGTCTTTGAGCCGAGTTTGAGGGGCGTGAAAAGAATGTCGAAACGTGGATCCCTTGCCATTGTGAGCGTTCCTTGTCAGCGTGCCTGAACTGTCCCTATGCAGTTCATGGTAGCGACAGGACCAAGGTCGTCCATTGTTCGGAGCGATTACTCCTGAGGGAGTAGAAAATTGCTGCGCTTGCGAACCACTCCGTGATGCCGTCAGGCAATCAGGTGACGCTGGGCGCGATCACATGTTCGTCGTTGATCAGTTCGTAGAACTGCTTCAACACAGCCTTCGCATGCGCTCCGTCGTCGGCGACGACGGTGATAAATCCTTCAAGCGCGAGCAATTCACCGCCACTTGAATACACGCCTCTTCCTTGCTCCCAGACCCACTTGATATGTCCGGGCCGGTTGATAATTCTGTAGACCAACTGAAAATTTCGCTGCAGCATGACCTGCTGATGCGCATGGTTCCAGGCATCATCGCGATCTTCCGGAAAGACGATGTTCTGGAAGTAGAAATTTGGATCATTGACGAGGTGATAGGGCTCGTAGCCGGTCACTTCCAGGCAGCCGTCGCTGGCAAACTCGAAGCTCCAGTTGCGATTGGCTTTGCAGCGGTAGACCATGCCGGGAATGCTGTTAAGCAAGGTGCTGAGAGAACGGCGGACGGCTCTCAGGCTCGCCTCGACCTGCTTTTGATCGTCGATATCGGTGAGTGTACCGATGGCGCTTCCAAGCCCGTCACGGACACCATGTGCGCGCAATTCGAACCAATGGGACGTGCCGTTGCGCGCGATCATGCGCGCCTCCATCTGGCATCTTTCGCGCCGGCCCCGAAGCACACCGCCGATCTGCGCTTCGACCGACGGCCGGTCTTCGGGGTGAATGTAGGCACCAAGCGCCTGTTTCAGACAATCGGCAGCGGAGTAATCCAATAGCCGCTCCCACGGTGCGCTCAGAAACTCGATTTCGCCTTCCGGATTGAGGATAAAAACGATCTGTTCGATATGTTCGACGATCTGCCGGTATTCGGAGGCGCCGGCGCGATCGGCGACAGCCAGTTCGACATGCCGCTCTCTCGGCGTGTTGATTTTTGTCGCCTCCTCGTTCCCGGACTCATCTGTTCGGGCTTCTTTTTGAACTTCAACCATGGGCGGTTTGTCCGCGATCAAGGCCGAAGTCGACAGCTTGGGCTTGTTAACGTCAGATTCGCCGCGATCATTGCGGCGCAGCAGCGGGCCGAGTGCGAGAGCCCCGGCACAGACGAGAAGCGCAGTTGCCGACAGAAAAAGAACGGTAAGATAGGACGCAGTCAAACTCAACTCGCCGATCCATGCGTTCGCCAAAACCATCGCGCCAACTTCGAGCATTGCCATGATCACGACCAGTCCATCGATTGCCGACCCAACGAACGCTGGTCCCTCCTCAAAGCGCGAGAACCTGCACAGTCCAACCGGCAGCTTGGCCATGTTGCGGCAGGCACGTCACCGCTATCCTCTGTATTTCACGTTTTCCGGGCTTATCGCAGCGAGCGCCCTCGCCGCACTCACCCTTCTGGTGAGTGCCATCTTTCTATCAGACTACATGTCGGCGGCCCATAACAACGTTGCCAAAATTATCCAGGTGAGACACGCGATCACGGTCCAACCGTCTCAGATGCCACCGGGTGAAGTGGCGGTTCCCGAATTTCAACGTTCTCAAATTGCCTCTTTGCTGAACGATCCTGGCATCCGCAGTTCTCCTGAGGAAGCGTTAACGTTGCTGCAGACCGCGCTTGAGACGCAAGACCAGGATGCAGCGAGCGATGTCTTCTTGGTATTGACGCGCGCAGAGCACGCAATCGAACAAGATACCGGACACAAGCGCTTCATCGTGACGGTTGTGCAAGCCGGCAGTTTTGCGCTTCTGCTCCTATTGCTGGCGCGTACCATCATCCTCGCCCGAACCATTCTGGCGGACCGCATCGGCGACACCGCCCAAGCCGCAACTGCAGGACGCAGTGCTGTTGGAGTGGGACCCTCTTTAGGTGACGAAATTGATCGGCTCGATCGCGCCGTCCACGCTCTGATCGATCTCCGGCACGGACCGGCAATCGAAACGCCCGATTCAAGCTCCATACTTGCGCGGATGGCGCGCACCCATGATTTCCTGTGCAAGTCCATCGCCTCGGCCATGCGGCCGCCTTTCCGGGCATCCATGCTCCGCAAAATACTCTTCTCACTGGAGAGGACCTTGGATCTGGAGAACGCCGCGATCGTGTTTTCCGAGGACGCAAGCCGCATCCACTCGGACCGCTGCCTGTTCTCTAACCAGGAGCCCGCTGTCTTGCCGCAGCCGTTCCGCGCCGAGTTGCACAGGGCTGGCCCGGGAGCCGTTCTAGAGACGCCCGATGAATTGACCGGCACGAAAGGCGCGGCAGTCGGATTTGAAGACGCATCAGGAGAATTAAGCATTCTACAGGTCGAGTTCCAACCGGACCGGACCTTGAAGCCGTTTGAACTGCAGACCTTGCGCATCACCGCGGGCCTGTTGTCCGTTGCCGCCAAGCTCGACGGACACGATCACGAGGCGCGGCGTGTCGCGGTGCTTGAAGAGCGGGCCGCGATCGCACGTGAGTTGCACGACTCGCTGGCCCAGTCGCTGTCCTATATGAAAATTCAGCTCGCACGCCTGCAATCCTATCAAGGAAACAGCGAGTTCGAGAACAAGCAACAGATCCAGACCGTCACGAGCGAACTGCGCCAAGGACTGGATAACGCCTACAAGGAATTGCGCGAGCTTCTGGTCACATTCAGGGTGCACATGGACGCCCGTGGCCTCGATTGCGCCATCGAGTCTGCCATCGAGGAATTCACACAAAGATCGGGCGTCCCGGTTTCTTTGGACAACCGCCTCGCAGGCGTGCCGTTGACCGTGAACGAGGAGTTTCACGTCTTGCAGGTTGTGCGCGAAGCTCTCAGCAATATCCTGCATCACGCCGCCGCGCACAACGTAACGATTGTGATGGCGCAGCAAGGAAGCGGCCCGATCGCGATAACGATCGACGACGACGGTGTCGGGCCAAAGCTTCCGGCCTCCGCACAGTCCGCGCACCACGGACAGACGATCATGAAGGAACGGGCATTAAACCTCGGAGGATCGATCGAGATCGTTCCAAAGACGGATTGCGGAACGCGTGTGCGGCTGACGTTCACCCCCAAAAAAGCTCAGTAAGACCAAGGCAGGGCTGTCAGATGATAAGAGTTGTCCTCATCGACGATCACCCGCTCTTTCGCAAGGGCGTTCGTCAGATGATATCCGACCATCCCAATTTCACGGTCGTGGGCGAGGCGGCGTCGGGAAGCGATGGCCTTGAGATTGCCGAAGCGCTGCGCCCCGACATGGTGCTGATCGACATCAACATGAAGGGCATGAGCGGCCTTGAGACGCTGCGCCGCCTCAAGGCGACCGACATCAGCGCCCGTTGCATTATCCTGACTGTATCGAATGCCGAAGACGACCTGCTCGAGGCGCTGCGTGCGGGCGCCGATGGATATCTTCTCAAGGATATGGAGCCGGAAGAGCTCTGCGCCAATCTGATGAAGGCATGGGAAGGCGCAACCGTCCTGCAGGATACACTGACCGAAGTTCTCAAGAATGCGCTGCTGTCTCCCGCAGGCAGCGGAAGCGCGAAGGAAGCCTCCCTGACTTCGCGTGAGCGGGAGGTTCTCGGCTGTCTTGCCGAGGGCTTCAACAACAAGACAATCGCGCGAAAATTCGGCATCAGCGACACCACCGTCAAAGTCCACGTTAAGAACGTACTGCGGAAATTGAACCTCACGAGCCGGCTCGAAGCTGCGGTATGGAAGCACAAGTCTCAAAATCCGAGTTCCCGGACCTGATCGGGAAAACGTGCTTTCAGTCGCGCGTCACATGTTTCTGCGCAGCAGGGCCTCCACCGGCGGCGAGGGGCCCTTTGGTCCTGCAGCCGGGGATTTTGGCATCGACGTCCGATGCGATCCCCTCTTGACCGATCACAAGAACATCTCCGCCGACTTGATCGAATATTTGCGGGCGTTGCAGGCTTCGGACGCGTTGCCCTCCGGCGAACACACTGCGGTAGCGGCGCTGGCTGCGGCGGCGCTCCGGCAGTGGCAATAGGCGGCCTCCTAGAAGCCTGCGCGCAATCCAGAGCTTGATCAACGTGCGAAAGGACGATGCGACATGCTCCCAGCCGATGTTCCAAGTGAACCTGGCGATATGACGCGCTTCATTGAGCATTTCTATCACGCCCGTCATCGCGAGGCCCTGCCGCGCTTGGCAGCGCTTGCCGCCAAAGTGGAACGCGTGCATGCGGCGACGGACGGCGTCCCCTCCGGGCTGTCCGCACTCCTCCACAAGATGATCGGGCAGATGGAAGTGCATATGAAGAAGGAGGAACTGATCCTCTTTCCAGCCATCCGCAAGGGTGGCGCGCCAGGGATCGAACGGCCGATCGCCGTCATGCGCGACGACCACGACGAGCACAGCGCCGATATTTCCCGCCTCCGCGAACTGACGCAGAACCTGACGCCGCCGCCCTCTGCATGCGGCACCTGGACCACGCTCTACAGTGAACTCGCCGCCTTCATCAGAGAGCTGGAACAGCACATCAGGCTCGAGAATGAGGTTCTATTTCCCCTTTTCGAACCGGCGCCAACAGCCGATGCGTGCTGCGCTTCGTGCGGTGCGCTTGATGCACCAATGCCTTCACCGCAAGAGAGCCACAGACGTTGACCGGTCCCGTGCTCTCAGTGCGCCGCGCGCTGTGCCGGGATTGAGTAAGTTCGCGGCAAAACCTGTCGGGGCCTTGAACCCCTTCGATGGAGACGAAAATGAGAATGCTATCTGACGGCCGCCTGCTGCTCGCTGCATTGGCGCTCGCACTGTCTTGCCTGTTGTTGCCCGCCAGTGTTGCATACGCTTCGGCACCGCATGAAGCGGGCGGGAAAGCGGAGCAGCACTTCAAGGTCCCTGAACCTGCGACAAAGGCGGATGCCGTGATGTTGCTAAATACATCGCTGGAGAAGATCGAGCAGAGCCTGGCGCGCAGCGACTTCGATGCCATTCATGAAGCCACCTACAGTGTCGAGGCCGCGCTGGCACGGATCGGGAAGGAGCCGGGATATGACGGCGTTGCGGCATTCGTCGCACCGCGCTGCGAGATCGTTCACCTCGCTTCAGAGATGCAGGATGCAGAGACTTTGAAGGCTGCCGTGCCCATTCTGATGAAAGCTGCGAAGGAACAGTTTCTCATTACGACCGTTCGCGAGTGACGGCTCCATTTTTCAAACAGACGCGCGATCGCACATGAAGATCGCGGCACGTGATGATTGAAACAATCACTTCGATGAGCCGCGATCACTACTGTCACAGTCAGAAGCCTGCCGAACGCCTGTTATGAGGCTAAGAATTTGAAACCCCGAAATACTGCCTCCTGCCGATCTGCGCGCGTCTAGCACTAGCTTTGACGACGCTCGATAAGCATTTGCGGGTAGAACGAGATGACGACGTTGCCGTCTGCGGCGACGCCTTCGGCGCCGATGACCAGTAGGCCCCACGACTTCATAGTGCCAATTTCGATTTTGCGCTCAGCCCAACCGCGAAAATTGATCGTCTCACCGATCATGACAGGACGATGCCAGCGCAATTCCTTTACGCCGGCGGCGGGCCCTAGTTGAGGAATGGGCGCCGCCGCGGCGGCCCGTCGCGCACACTCTTCCTCGTAGTAAGTGACCATCTGCCTCATCCATGCCGCCGGGAGCAGCCACGCGGGGACCTCGTGGCTCACGTCGTACGCGGCCTGCGGGACCGGAATGAACGCAGCGGTACTGTTGTAAAACGCTTCCACTGTCTCCCTGGTGAAGGTATGGCGGCCCAGTTCGATCTCATCGCCAATCGTAATATCCTCGAAATGCCGGATCGCATCCGGTCTCGACGCGCGGCTGACGCGCGCGGCCCGACCGACGTGAAGCCGGCAGTCCGAATCGAAATCCGTTCGGCTGGATTGCTGCGGCGATTGCACGAGCTCCAGCATCATCCTCATGACGATATCGCCGCGCTGATTGGCAACATCGAGCCGCGCGCCTGCAGCGGACATCCCGCAATCGCAGGGGCTGCCGCCGCCAAACGTCAGAATGCCACTCAACTCGTCTCCGCCGCGGACCGGTGAGAGTAGGACGATATGTTCGACGCCACCAAGCCAAAGCCCGGTTTCGAGCCGAGCCAATGTCCTTTGCAGATCGTCACTGAGTTTGGCACAGGTGTACCAGGCCGATGCCGCCAAGCCCCCCAGCAGCGTGGTTGCGGCCGCGTGCTCGTCCAGATGGAACGGTTGAGGGTCGTAGCGCTGAGCAAACGCGATCATCTGATCGTAGGGAATGGCAACCGGTCCGATACTCAGCTGTGCCGGCCGCCGGCCTGTCGCCTCACATGCCATGGCCATTGCGCTCCTTCGAACGTCCAACTCCTGAAATGACGCAGACACCTCGCACTTGCATGCTCGCGACATGGGCCGCGCACCCATGCTCCGGCTCGTCACATGCAGCGGATCACAAACGTCTACCTTCAAACGCCATGGCGCTCGAGTACGCGGTCAATTTCGCCGATGGAGCGGATCTCCACCATCTCATCCATGGTAAGCGACAAGTTGAAGGTCTGCTCGATCATGCGGACAAGCGCGATATGCTGAAGCGAATCCCACCGCTCGATGTCGTCGGCCGACGTCGCCGGTGTAAGCGGCTCAGAATAGTGAAAGAGATCAGCAAATATTTCGACGATTTCAGGTCTGACATCCGCGCCAGCGGCCTCCAGCACAGTCATTGGTCTCTCCATCGCACGGTTACGAACGGCGTTGCCGGGATAGGTTTCGCGCCGGCACGCCAAATCCAAAGATCGCCGTCCGCAGCCGGCCCACCGGGTTCAAAGCCGTTCGCTCCATAGAACTCCCGAACCATTCCGTTTTTCGCTGTGGGATAATAGGCCGCTTCGACGCGCTCGACACCTAATGCGCTCAACCGTTCGAGAAGTGCGCCGAGAAACGCTGTCTCAATCATGCGTGACATGACACGGCAGCTCATGAGGAAGCTCTCGATCCGGGCCGTGGCCCCTTCCACGCGCGCAACGGCTACGACGACGATGCCGTAATTTCCAAACCTATCGGCTGCTTCCCCCTGCAGGACCAGATTGTTCGTGGGATCGGCGAGGAAGGCTGCCAGTTCCGCCTCGCTGAAGCGGCGCGTTGTCAGATTGAACTGGTTGGTGCGCTCGTGCAGCTGCGCGATGCGCGAAAGTGTGGGCCGGTCCACCGTCGCAACCAGGAGTGTCTGACCCAGCCCGTCGAGATATTCATCGTAACTGGCCGCAGTCTCACGCAGTGCCTGGGCCTTGCGCTCGGCCGCATACATTTCCGAACGCTTCGAATCTTCTTCCGTCACCCGGATGGGCCAAGTCGAGACGAGCGACCTCAGCCAAAGTGGCCGCTCGGCAGGATCAGCCGGAAGTTCCGGCACTCGCACCTGCGGGCACATGCGGCGCATCGCGGTGCGCTCATGCGGGCTATCATCGAGGAACAGGAAACTGTCGAGGCCAAGATTGAGCTCAGCGGCGAGGCGGCGAATATTATCCGGCTTCGGCTCCCAGTTGATCGCCGTGGCAGCAAAATCGCCGGCACGCAGCGCCATGCCTGGATGACGCTCGAAGACTTCGATGGCATCAGCGTTGTTCTTGCTCAGTCCAACAAGCAGCAGCCCCTGCGATTTCAGGCGCATCGCTTCCTGCTGAAAGGCCTTGAAGGCGTTGCCGGGAAATTCGTCGCCACAGGCCAGCGCATCGACGCCATCGTCGCCAAAGACACCGCCCCACAACGTGTTGTCGAAATCGAGCGCCAGCACCTTGACCGGCGCGCACTTATGCGCCTGCCATGCGCTGGCGAAGGCGGACGCAAGATGACGGTAGGCGTCTTCCGAATAGGCGATCCGGCCGTAGTACCAGAGCTTTGCATCGATCCGCCGGCGCGGCGTGATATCTGCGAGCGCAACATCAGTATCGACGAGGTGGACGTTGGACGAGGTTACCGGCAATTCGGCAAGACGCGTGTTGGCACGTCTCACCATGGCCGCCGCTCCAGCATCGTGCGCCTGATCGGCATGGCCGAGCGCTGGCGCGACAACCGCTGGCAGGGTGTTGATGTAAAGCGGCGTTTGCGAGTGCTGCGCATGAGTGGCAACGGCGGCGCAGATATCATTGATGCGCTGCTCGACGTGCTGCCGGGCTTGGCTCAACCCGCCCCGCCAGTCAACCCCAAGAACCGCTTCTGTGTCGAGCACAATGAAACGTGCCTCTGCGCTGACCGAGGGACGCATGAGTTCGGCAAGCGCAGTTCCAAACGCAGCCGCGGAGACGACGGCTTGAAATCCATGAGCGGCGACTGCGGGGATCATAGCGCCGGCGAACATTTCCGTGGTCGAAAATCCGGCGATGTGAATGTGGACCTGCGGCAGAGACGCGATATGACGGCTTGCGTTGGGCTTTGCCGCACGCCATGCAACATCCGATCGTGGCCACTGCCCGAGAGCGAATTGCGCCGCAAGCTGATCCTCGCCTCGGGCAACAAGGTGTGATGCCAGTGCCTTGGAGACGGCAACGTCGAGCGCTGGACCATACGCCAGATCAATGACCGCCTGGCGCAACGCCTCGGGAACGGGGGCAAGCTCATCGGCCTCCAGGAGCTTTGCGAGCACGGCAGCATCTGGCGGCAATTGCGCCGTCGTCCCAGGCGGCAGCTTTTGCCCCGCTGAGAGGAGATCGCGCGCAAGCCAGGGAGGAATCGCAACGCGGCCTTCG
>WBZP01007725.1_pt1 | contig 10300 bp, 4 predicted proteins | sample 5204301 | NCBI WGS metagenome assembly WBZP01 (sample SAMN12412401, study PRJNA552823) | activated sludge metagenome | isolation source: activated sludge from nitrification reactor of wastewater treatment plant... | place: USA: Pennsylvania | collected 2017 | reverse complement strand
TACGAGATCAAGCACGTTCCTGCTACCGTGCGCCGTCGCCACACCATCGAAGGGGGCCGGCGACCCGTGCTGGAACGATACGAGCGGGTCACGTTCGACCGGCACCTGATGCGCGTCCTGCACAAGCCCACCGCGGATCTGGTGCATCCGGCGCACCCGCTGATGGCCTCGCTGATCGACCAGATCCTGACTGACGATGAAAAGGCGCTGCACGCCGGAACGGTGCTGATCGACCCGACCGACCCCAGCACCGCGCCGCGCCTGCTGTTCATGATCGATCACGGCATCCGCGAGGGCACCAGCATGACGCGCCTGATCTCGCGCCGGATGCAGTTTGTCGAGATCGACGAGTCCGGCAGCGTCCGGCACGCGGGCGCAGCGCCCTACCTGAGCTATGAGAACCCGCCGCCGGAAACCCGCGCCGCGATCGAGCAAGTCCTGACCCAGCCATGGCTGACGCAGGATCTGTCTGCGCTGGCGCTGGCGTGGGCCAGCGAGCACTTGGTCAAAGAGCACTACGAAGAAGTCGTGGTCCGTCGCAAGGCGCTGATCAAAAAGACGCTAGAGGCCGTTCACCAGCGCCTGACCCGCGAGATCAACTACTGGTCGCGCCGCGCCAACGAGCTGGCCGCCGAAGTGAAGGCGGGCAAACAGCCGCGCATGCAGCCCGACAACGCTCGCAAGCGGGCTGACGAGCTGAAAGCACGACTGGCCCAGCGCCGGGCAGAACTGGAAGGCCAGCTTCAGATATCCAGCAATCCGCCGGTCCTTTCCGGCTGCGCGCTGGTCATTCCGCAAGGGCTGCTGGCCTCAATCACCGGCCAAGCCACGCCGCTGTACGAAGCCGACCCCGAAGCGCGCAAGCGCGTCGAGCTTTTGGCGATGAACGCGGTCATGGAGGCCGAGCGCGAGCAAGGCCACCAAGTCAAAGACGTGAGCCGCGAGAAGTGCGGCTGGGATGTCACCGCGATCACGCCCGCTGGCGAGAGCCGCCACATCGAAGTCAAAGGCCGCTACATCGACGCCGATACCGTCGTTGTCACCGCCAACGAAGTGCTTGAGGCGCTGAACCAGGGCAGCAAGTTCTTCCTGGCCATCGTCCAAGTCGAAGGCGAAAAGGTCCGCGGACCGCACTACATTCGCGCGCCCTTCACCAAGGAACTGGAAGGCTCCGTGGTCAGCGTCAACTACTCCCTCAAAGATCTGCTCAAGCGCGCCAAAGCCCCGCACCTGGCGTGAGGAATCCTTTTTCCATGTCGAACTCTGCTGCATTCCCAATCGTTGCCCCGAAGAAGCTCATCGAAGTGGCGATTCCGCTCGATGAGATCAACAAGGCTTCGGCGCGCGAAAAGTCGATCCGACATGGCCATCCCTCGACCCTGCACCTGTGGTGGGCACGGCGTCCGCTGGCGGCGGCACGCGCAGTTCTGTTTGCCCAGCTTGTCAATGACCCGTCATGGAAGTACAGCGAAGAGGAACTGAAGAAGCCGCAGGTCAAAGGCGCGATCACCAAGAAACGGAATGAGCTGTTCCAGCTTATCGGCCAGCTTGTGCAGTGGGAAAACACGAACAACGAGGAGTTGCTAAAAAAGGCCCGTGCTGCGATTTGGGAATCCTGGCGCGAGACGTGTGAAGCGAACAAGCACCACCCCGACGCCAAGACGCTGTTTGCTCCCGCCAAGCTGCCGGGATTTCATGATCCGTTTGCGGGTGGCGGTGCGATTCCGCTGGAGGCGCAGCGGCTCGGACTTGTAAGCCACGCGAGCGACCTAAATCCCGTCGCGGTACTCATCAACAAGGCGATGATTGAGATCCCTCCCAAGTTCGCGGGGAAGCCGCCGGTCAATCCGTCGTTTGTCAGCGAGCAGCGGCTGCTTAAAAAGACGTTTCGTGGGGCCGAAGGACTGGCCGAAGATGTTCGCTACTACGGGCAGTGGATGCGGGACGAAGCGGAAAAGCGCATCGGCCACCTGTACCCGCAGATCGAAGTGACGAAGGAGCTGGCGAAAGATCGTCCTGATCTGCAACCGCTTATCGGGCAGAAGCTGACGGTGATTGCGTGGCTGTGGGCCCGCACGGTGGCAAGCCCTAACCCGGCGGTCGGTGGTGCGGAAGTTCCGCTGGTTTCCACGTACATGCTGTCCACCAAGCCGGGCAAGGAATCCTACGTTCATCCCGTCGTGGAACAAGGCCGCTACCGCTTCACTGTGCGGACCGGAACTCCGCCCGAGCCCGAGTTGGCAAAAAACGGTACAACGGTAGGCAAACGGGCCGCTTTTCGGTGTCTGCTATCAGGAGTTGCAGTCAGTTACGATCATATCCGAGAGGAAGGGAAGGCCGGGCGAATGTCGTCCCGACTGATGGCTGTCGTGGCAGAAGGCCAGCGCGGACGGATCTATCTGTCACCGACCGCAGAGCAGGAGTCCATTGCCCAGCACGCCAAGCCAACCTGGCGACCTGAGACGCTGCTGCCTATCAATCCACGAGATTTCAAGACGCCGGGCTATGGGCTGACCAAGTTTGGAGATCTGTTCACCGCCCGGCAGCTTGTGGCGCTGACGACGTTTTCGGATCTGGTGCAGGAGGCCCGCCAAAGGGCGCTGTCCGATGCGACCTCCACAGGATTCCCTTCCGATGGAAAGAGCCTCGCAGACGGCGGCATCGGCGCACACGCCTATGCGGATGCGGTGGCGATGTATCTGGGAATCGCGGTAAGCAAACTCGCTGATGCGCAGTCATCGCTGTGTCGCTGGAAAACCTCCATGGATCAGTCCATTGCGACGTTTGGTCGACAGGCTCTGCCGATGGTATGGGATTTTTCAGAGGCAAATGCGCTGGGTGGAATGGCTGGTGATTTGCTAGTGACAATTAGAAATATGATGCGGGTCTTAGATGATCTATCATCATCTCTGCTCGGATGCGCTACGCAAGCCGATTCACAAACACAGAACATAACTAGCGGCAGAGTGGTCTCAACAGACCCACCCTATTACGACAACATTGGGTACGCGGATCTATCGGACTTCTTCTATGTGTGGATGCGCCGCTCGCTGAAGTCGGTGTTTCCCGACTTGTTTGCAACACTCGCTGTTCCCAAGGCAGAGGAGCTGGTTGCAACGCCGTATCGACACGGCAGCAAGGAACAAGCCGAAGCGTTTTTTCTAAACGGAATGACGCAGGCAATGCACCGACTGGCCGAGCAGAGTCACCCCGCGTTCCCGGTTAGCATCTACTACGCCTTCAAACAGAGTGAAACGGAGTCCAGCGAAGGAACTGCCAGCACGGGCTGGGAGACGTTTTTGGATGCGGTGCTGCGCGCTGGCTTCGGCGTAAGCGGAACCTGGCCGATGCGCACAGAGCTGTCCAATCGCATGATCGGAATGGGAACCAACGCGCTCGCATCCAGCATTGTGCTGGTCTGTCATCCACGCCCGACGGACGCGACGACGGTTTCGCGGCGAGAGTTCCTGTCCGAGCTAAAGCACACTCTCCCGCTGGCGCTGGCAGAGCTTCAGCAAGGCAACATCGCCCCCGTGGACTTGGCGCAGGCGTCGATTGGTCCGGGAATGGCGGTGTTCACCAAGCACAAAGCAGTCCTAGAGGCCGATGGTTCGCCGATGGCGGTGCGCGCAGCGCTGATTCACATCAACAAGGCCATCGACGACTACTTTTCCGAAGCAGAAGGCGACATGGATGCCGACACGCGCTTCTGCATCGGCTGGTTCCAGCAGTACGAGTTTGCCGAAGGACCGTTTGGGGAAGCCGACGTACTGGCTCGCGCAAAGGGAACGGCTGTCGATGGCGTCCGTGATGCAGGAGTCATCCACGCGGGAAAAGGCAAAGTTCGGCTGCTCCGCGTGAAAGAGTACCCTGCATCCTGGGACCCCACGAAAGACAGCCGCCTCCCCATTTGGGAAGCCTGTCATCAAATGTGCCGCGCGCTCGGCGAGAGCGAGTCCGAAGCCGGTGCGCTCCTCGCCCGCATGCCCGACAAGCAGGACGCCATCCGCCAGCTTGCTTATCGCCTGTACACCATCTGCGAGCGCAAAGGCTGGGCCGAGGACGCTCGCGCCTATAACGAGCTGGTCACGTCCTGGCCCGCCATCGTCGAACAGAGCCTGAAGGCCGGACACAAGGGCTCGCAGATGAGCTTGTTGTGAGCGCCATGCCGACGAAGCGAAAAACCCCAGGATTGAAGAAGCCTGCCGCGCCAAAGCCAGAGACAACGGCCATCGAGCATACCGCGCCGGTTTCGGTGACCCTGTTCGACTATGCAGCGCTGCTCGACGAGCTGAAGGTCCGCATTCGCACGGCGCAGATTCAGTCCGTACTGGTGATGAACCGCGGGCTCATCGTCCTGTACTGGGACATCGGGCGGTCGATTCTGGCGCGGCAGAGCCTGGAGGGCTGGGGGGCCAAAGTCGTCGAGCGGCTGTCGAAAGACCTGCGGCGCGAGTTCCGCGACTTGCAGGGACTCTCCGCCCGCAACTTGCAGTACATGCGGGCCTTCGCCGAGGCGTATCCCGACGCTGAAATTGTGCAACGAGTCGTTGCACAATTGCCCTGGGGCCACAACGTCACCCTGCTGGAAAAGCTCAAGGACACCGCGGCTCGGCTCTGGTACGCCGAGGCGTGCAGCGAGCACGGCTGGACCCGCCCCATGCTGGCGGAGCAGATCGACAAGAAGCTGATCCAAAGGCAGGGAAAGGCCGCGACCAACTTCCATCGGACCCTTCCCGCGCCACAGTCCGCGCTGGCGCAGCAGGCCACCAAAGACCCCTACTTCTTTGACTTCCTGCCGCTGCGCGGTCGGGTCGAGGAGCGAGAGCTGGAGCGTGGCCTAGAATCGCACATTCGCGAGTTCTTGCTGGAGCTGGGCGTCGGCTTCGCCTACCTGGGCCGGCAGGTGCCACTTACGGTCAGCGGACGCGAATACCGTCTGGACCTGCTCTTTTATCATGTCCGCTTGCACTGCTATGTCGTCGTCGAGCTGAAAGGCGCAGAGTTTAAGCCAGAGCACGCGGGCAAGCTGAACTTCTATCTGTCCGCGGTGGATGACCTTTTGCGCGGCCCCGGCGACCACCCCAGCATTGGCCTTCTGCTATGTGCATCGCACGATCGCGTCATTGTCGAATACGCGCTGCGCGATGTCCACAAGCCCATCGGCGTCGCCGAGTGGCAGAGCCGCCTGACCGAATCGCTGCCCGACGACCTAAAAGGCCAGCTACCTACCGTGGAAGACTTTGAGGCCGAGCTGTCCCGGCTGCGCCGTTGACCGCTCTACAGAGAAACGAGACTCCCATGACGCTAAAACCCTGGCGTGAAGTCATCATCCCCCATGAAGACGTGCTCGACGGCAACTTGCAGGAAGCGGCGTTTGCTGCCGACCTGACCAAAGTGGTGCAAGGGGTTGCGCCGCAGGAATACCGCGACCCGGTGCGCTTCTTTGAGCGCACTGTCATCACTGAGGGAATGAGTCTGCTCTTGCAAGCAGTGCTCAAGCGCCTGTTGGGCAAAGGCGGCGAGCCGGTTGTGCAGCTTCAGACTGCGTTCGGCGGCGGCAAGACGCACACCATGCTCGCGGTCTATCACGTCGCCAGTGGCAAGGTCGCCGCCAAGAAGATGCTCGGCATCCCCGAGCTTTTGGACAAGGCGAAGATCAAGGAGCTGGTCCGCGGCAATGTCGCGGTGCTCGACGGCAACTCGCTGGCCCCGGCGGAACCGCGCGAGCACGGACGCATCACCGCGAAGACGCTGTGGGGCGAGTTGGCCTGGCAGCTCGGTAAGGAAGATGGCTACGCGCTGGTGGCTGCCTCGGATCGCGAAGGAACCTCGCCGGGCAAGGATGTGCTGGCGACGCTGCTGACGAAGTACGGGCCGGCGGTGGTGCTGCTCGATGAAACGGTCGCGTACCTGCGGCAGTTTGAGGCCGGACGCAGCTATCCCGGTGGAACCTACAACTCGAATCTGTCGTTTCTGCAAGCGCTCACCGAAGCCGCCGCGGGCGTGCCGAATGCGATGGTGCTGGCCTCGCTGCCCGAGAGCGCGATGGAAGCCGGTGATCACCTGGGGCAGCAGGCCCTGGACTCCGTACAGAAAATCTTTGGTCGCATCGAGGCCGTGTGGAAGCCGGTCGGCATGGACGAGGCGTTCGAGATCGTTCGCCGCCGCCTGTTCCGTAGCTCCAGCGACACGGAAAGCGAGGCCGCGCGCGATGAGGTCTGCCGCGCCTTCGCCGATATGTACAAGAAAGACGCCGACAAGTTCCCCAGCGAGACGCGGGAGGGAACGTATCAGCGACGGATCAAGGCTAGTTATCCGATCCATCCCGAGGTCTTTTCGCGTCTGTACGAAGACTGGTCCTCGCTGCCGAAGTTCCAGCGCACGCGCGGCGTACTGCGCCTGATGGCCAAGATCGTCAACTCGCTGTGGCGCAGCGGAAATCAGGATCTGCTGATCATGCCGGGTCTGCTGCCGCTGGATGACCTGACCGTGCGCAACGAGCTGGTGAAGTATCTGCCCTCTGGCTGGGATCCAATTGTGGACCGCGACATCGACGGCCCCCAGGCCGAGCCGCAGCGCATCGACAACGACAACACAGCGCTGGGTAGCTTGCAGGCGTGTCGCCGCTCGGCCCGCACGATCTTTTTGGGCAGCGCTCCGTCCGTTTCCGAACAGAAGGTGCGCGGCATCGGCATCGAGCGCGTGCGCCTGGGCTGCGCTGTGCCGGGCCAATCCGTCGCCAAGTACGACGATGCGCTACGACGGCTCACCGACCGGCTGCACTACCTGTACACGGGCAACGAGCGGTACTGGTTCGATCTGCGCACGAACCTGCGGCGCGAGATGGAAGACCGCATGCAGCGGTACGACGAGAAGGGCGACCTTTATCCAGAGATCAAAGAGCGGCTGGAGAAGATGGTCAAAAGCCCCTTGTTCGCCGGCATCCACGTCTTCACCGATGGCAAGGATGTTCCCGACAAGATCGCGGGCGATCTGCGCTTGGTTGTGCTGTCCCCCGAGCACGGCCACCGTCGCAAGGATGGTTCCAGCAAGGCCACGCAAGCGGCGCAGCAGATCTTGACCCGCCATGGCGATCGGCAGCGCGAATACCAGAACCGCTTGCTGTTCCTGGCTCCTGACACCAACGCCGCGCAGACGCTGCTCGATCAGGTCCGGCGTTTTCTCGCCTGGCAGTCGATTGTCGAGGAAGTGGACGCACTCAACCTCGACAAGCACAGCGAAAAGGAAGCCAAGAAAAACTGCGAAGACGCCGGCAAGCGCGTCGATGCCAGCATCCGCGAAACCTATCGCTACTTGCTGGCTCCAATGCAAGAACCCGACACGGCCAGTGGCCCGGCCAAGATTGTCTGGGAAGATGAACCCCTCACGCTGGCAGGCTCCTCGTATGAGCGCGTCCTCGACTCTGTGACCAAAGAGCGCGAGTGGATCATTCGTCAGTGGGCACCGGCTCACCTGCGCACGCTGCTGTCCAAGTGGTTCTGGAAAGCCGACCGCCCGAGCGCATCTACCAACAAGGTGTGGCAGGACACTTGCCGCTACCTATATATGCCGCGGCTCAGCTCGTCCGAGGTCTTTCTAGACACCATCCGTGACGGCCTGATGTCCAAGGAGTGGTTCGGTTATGCCTCTGCCGAGCCGACGCCCGGCGCGTATCAAGGCTTGCTGCTAGAGCGCATCGGGACTGCTTATCTGGATGACAAAAGCGTCCTGGTTCATCCGGACGCCGCCGCCAAAGCGCTCCCAAAACCTGCGGACACTCCCGCAGAATCCCCCGCCAGCAGCGACCAATCTCCCTCGACGTTTCGACTCACCGAGCCACGGTCCGGTCGCAGCAGTAGCAGCGGCAGCTCCCCCGCTCCCGCGGCCAACGTCCCCCTGCGCCGTTTCCACGGTACCGCGAACATCGACCCGAGCGACCCCATCTCCAGTTTCACTGAGATTGTGCAGAACGTCATCGAATACTTCACCGCGCAGTACGGCACCGAAGTCACGATCTCGCTTGATATCGAGGCCCGCCGCCCTCGCGACGGCGGCGGCTTCGACCCAAAAACGGTTCGCATCGCCCGAGAAAACGCGACGACCCTCAAGTTCAAGACAGCGGAGTTTGAGGAGGAGTAGACCAAGGCACACTTACGGCCCCAAACCTATCAGGGTCTAGCGAAGCCAGGAGCCCCCCATGAAGCGAGTCGAACTGCATGCAAGCTGGATGGATGGTGAGGCATTTCGTGGGCTGTGGGCGCCGCTTGATGGCGCAGAGGAGTTCCTACTCATTTCCTGCTACGTCAGCGATCCGGCGTGGGAGTCTCTGGAGCGGACGCTTCGCGAGCATCTGAAGCGACCTTCGTTTCGATGCACGCTGTTGTTTTCGCTCTCGGGGCTTGCCTCGACGGCATCGCGGGCGCTGCTCGATCGGTTGTTCCTCCTGGTCAAAGAACATCCGCCAATAGACCGCGTCCGCGCCTTCGTGATCGATGATCGCTCGTCGGCGCTGTTTCATCCCAAAGCGCATGGGTCACGCGCTGGACTGCGTAGCAAGGTTGTTGTGGGCTCGGCCAACCTCACCACGGCGGCGGCACGCGACAACTACGAAATGATGGCCGTCGTTGAGGATGATCTCGAAACCTACCAGGCACTTCGTCATGCCATCGCGGGGCTCGCTGGCGCTCAACCCGTGCAGATCACTCCCGAGACTATTGGTCCGCTCCGTGACTCCACGGCTGTGCGCGCTGTGGTCGAGCGCGCAGCCCCCCTGCAACGCGGCGATGGGAAGAAGCAGCCGATCCAACTTGATCTGCCTGGCAAAAACTACAGTTCGCTGTTGGCTTCGGAACCGGATCATCAGCAGGCACTGCTCTCTGTCCGCGCACTGCTCAGCCGAGGGGGCTTCATCGCACGAATTGATCAACTCGAATCCCTTATTGTCAGCGTGCCGCTAAACGCCTTCCGCCAGGCTCGCCTGCTGGCAACACCACGCATTCAGGAACTCGGTGCCGGTGTCTCCTATGAGACGCGCGGCAGCTCGATCACCGTCTCTTTGGTTCCCAATGAACTACGCCAAGAGCTAACGAAACTCACCAGACCGTTAGGAAAGCTCGTGGGACGCTTCTCGATCGAGTGCCTGGGATGCCGCTGGATGCCAGTTGTTTGGGACGAAGAATTCCGGCGGCATTGGGAGAGTATTGCTGAGCCTGGATGGCTCAAAGAGGCCGAGCGGAAGGTCGAGGCGCATGTGAAGCGTCTCAAGCACGAACTTGGGCCGAAAGGAAAGCTGCGAAGTAAGCTCGGCGAACAACTTGAGGTGTTGAGCCCGACCCAGTGGGTCGAGCCCGAAGTGCGGCGGCTGCTTAGGTGGGAACGGGACGCTCCGTTGCCGCAGAGGCTGACAGGCAAGGTGCAAGATGAGGTCGTACAGGCCGTGCTTGAACATATCAGCGGGACTGTTGACCGGCGTCTCTCTGCGAGCTTTGTGCTCGCCCAGATAAGACAAGTTGGACGAAGACCGCTGTTACGCCAGGAAGCTCTTGAGACGATTACTCCGGTCGATGCCCTTCTGCTTTTGTCCGAATGGGCGATGGCCGGCGTGATGCCGCGGCTTCGTTCAGCCACGGGAGAACTCCCGAACGCACCAGGCCGCAGCGGAATCGCGCAAGTTCTTGCCGACTCTTTTGACGTGAAGGGAACGAGGCCGGAGTCCGTATTCGAGGCTGCGCTAGAATGGCAAAATGCCGCATCAAGAGCTGGTGGCGGCAGTACGGGGGACGACATCTACCGGACCTTGGCCGAAGCGTGGTCCAGCTTCGTTCAATGGTACGGGATGACGCCGGAGCGAATTGACTGGAGCCAAGAGATTCCTGTTTGGTCCAGCCGGACAGCACACGCACAAGACCCTGGCCCCATTGAGTACGAAGACCACCTGTCCGATGTTCTCTATTAAGGAGCCGCACATGGCGAAAGACATCACACTTTGCTTGGCCAATGGTCGTGTCATCACGAATGCGCAGGCTTTGGCCCGAGAGAAGTTGATAGTGGTCTAATTTGACGGTCCGACCACTCGTTTCCGTCGGAAAGTACCTGAACATCCGGTCATACCTACACAGACCGTTTACGCACGATCGGAGTGACGAAGCTAGGCTTTACCGCATCGCGCTTTTTCTTGTCGATAAGCTCGATAATATCTTCGTAGTACCATGGCTTACTTGCCAGTTTTGCCGCCATTGCTGGCGTGCGACCTAGCGCCATGTGAACGCGGACGAAGTTATAATAAAATATGGGCCTT
>WBZP01007722.1_pt1 | contig 10303 bp, 7 predicted proteins | sample 5204301 | NCBI WGS metagenome assembly WBZP01 (sample SAMN12412401, study PRJNA552823) | activated sludge metagenome | isolation source: activated sludge from nitrification reactor of wastewater treatment plant... | place: USA: Pennsylvania | collected 2017 | reverse complement strand
CTACATCGAGCGCAGCGGGCGGATCTACCCCGCCGAGGGACGCTTCACCGACGACGCCCACCTGCGCCGCACCATCGACAAGATCGTGGGCCGGGTCGGCCGACGCGTCGACGAGGCCTCGCCGATGGTCGACGCCCGCCTCCCCGACGGCAGCCGCGTCAACGCGGTCATCCCGCCGCTCTCGGTCGACGGCCCGACCCTCACCATCCGCAAGTTCGCCACCGACCCCTACGGCACCGAGGACCTGATCTCGTTCGGGACGATGACGACCACCGTCGCCGAGTTCCTCTCGCAGTGCGTCGTGGGCCGGCTCAACGTCATGGTGTCCGGCGGTACGGGCGCCGGTAAGACCACGACGCTCAACGTGCTGTCGTCGTTCATCCCCGAGGACGAGCGCATCATCACGATCGAGGACGCCGCGGAGCTCCAGCTCGACCAGGAGCACGTGGTCCGGCTCGAGTCCCGCCCCCCGAACATCGAGGGCAAGGGCGAGGTCAAGATCCGCGACCTGGTCCGCAACGCGCTGCGCATGCGCCCCGACCGCATCGTCGTCGGCGAGGTCCGCGACGCCGCGGCGCTCGACATGCTCCAGGCGATGAACACCGGCCACGACGGCTCGATCACGACCGCGCACTCCAACGGTCCGCGCGACACGCTGTCGCGCATCGAGACGATGGTGCTCATGGCGGGCGCCGAGCTCCCGCTCAAGGCGATCCGCGAGCAGACCGCGAGCGCGTTCGACCTCATCGTGCACCAGTCGCGCTTCCGCGACGGCTCGCGCCGCATCACCCACGTCACCGAGGTGGTGGGCATGGAGGGCGACGTCATCACGCTCCAGGACCTCTTCCTCTTCGACTACTCGGCCGGCTACGGCGAGGGCGGCGAACCGCTGGGCCAGCTGCGCTCGACGGGTCTCCGCCCGAAGTTCCTCGACAAGCTCGCGGCGCACGACATCCACGTCGACCCGTCGATCTTCGCGTTCGAGAAGTTCGGGGGCTGACGTGATGGGTGGGGGCCGCCTGCTGGCGCGGCTCGGGCTCGGCGCGGCAGCGCTCGTCGTCGGACTGACGGCGACCGCGATGCCCGCGTCGGCCGTCGCCGTGCCCACGGGGCGCATCGACGGCCTGACGGTGGGCGCCGACGGGCACCTGCTCGTCGCCTTCACCGCCGTCGGCCTGCCCGCCGGCACCACGATCGACCCCGCCTCGGTGACGGCCACGCTCGAGGGCCAGCCGGTCCCGGCGGTCGGCAAGCCGGTCGAGGACACCGCCAACAGGCCGGTCCGCACGACGATCCTCACGATCGACGTCAGCGGCAGCATGAAGGACCCCATCGGCGCGACCACCACCACCCGCATCGACGCGGCGAAGCAGGCCGCGACCACGTATGTCGACGGCGCTCCGTCCGACGTGCGGATCGGTGTCGTGGTGTTCTCCGACGGCGCCCAGAAGTGGGTGAGCCCGCCCACCGCGGACCACAGCCAGGTCAAGACCCGAATCGCGGCCCTCAAGGCCACCGACGGGAGCACGGCCCTGTTCGACGGTGTGATCCTCGCGAACGCCCAGGCGGGTACGGACGGACTGCGCAACCTCCTGGTCCTGTCCGACGGTGCTCGCGACCGCGGCGCGACCCTCGCCGATGCGGTCAAGAGCATCAACAGCACCGGCGTCAAGGTCGACGCGGTGTCCATCGCCGCCACGCCCGAGGGCCTGGCGCAGCTGAACGCGCTCACGAAGGCGGGCAAGGGCAGCACCTTCACCGCCACGGACACCAACGCGCTCAACAACTACTTCGCCGACGCCGCGCAGGCCCAGGCCAACCAGCTCGTGGTCGACATCACCGTCCCGCCGAACTACGCCGGCAAGCAGGTGGCCGTCCAGGTCAAGGCCCAGGCGGGCAAGCAGGTCGTCGCCGACTCCGTGTCGTACTTCATCCCGGCGGCCGGCAGCACGCCGACCGCGGCGGCGTCCGCGGGTCCGATCCCGGTCCCGGCGCCGGAGCCCGGCCTCACGTCGCAGCCGTGGTTCCTCCCGGTCGCCGTCGGGCTCGTCGCCGTCGGCCTGTTCGCCCTGCTGGCGGTGGCCTTCTTCGCGGGCGACCGCGACACCCAGGCCGGCCGCGTGCGCCGTCGGCTGTCGCGCTACTCCCTCAGCTCCAAGGAGAAGGCGCCGGCGCCGCCCACCTCGGGCGCGCTCGGTCAGAGCCAGGTCGCGCGCAGCGCGGCCGAGTTCGCCGGGCGCGTCGTGCAGAACCGCGACCTCGACAGCGGGCTGGCCCTGCGTCTCGACGCCGCGGGAGTCCCGCTGCGTCCCGGCGAGTGGATGCTCATCCACGTCGGCATCGCGATCCTCGGCGGGATGGTCTTCCTGCTGCTCTCGGGCTTCGGCCTGTTCGCGACGCTCATCGGCCTCGCGCTCGGCATCATCGGGCCCTGGCTCTACCTGTCCTTCAAGGAGGGCAAGCGCAAGAAGCGCTTCCAGGAGCAGCTGCCCGACACCCTGCAGCTCATGGCCGGCTCGCTCGCCGCGGGCTACTCGCTCCCCCAGGCGGTCGACACCGTCGTGCGCGAGTCCGAGGGCCCGATGGCCGTCGAGCTCAACCGCGCGCTGGTCGAGGCCCGCCTCGGCGTCCCGATCGAGGACGCGCTCGAGACCGTCGCGATCCGCATGGACTCGATGGACTTCAAGTGGGTCGTCATGGCGCTGCGCATCCAGCGCGAGGTCGGCGGCAACCTGGCCGAGGTCCTCACCAACGTGGCCGCGACGATGCGCGAGCGCGAGCGCCTGCGCCGCCAGGTCGACGTCCTCTCCGCCGAGGGCCGGCTGTCCGCGATCATCCTGGGCGCGCTGCCGCTCCTGTTCGTGGGCTACCTCGTCCTGGTACGGCCCGAGTACATCGGCCTGCTCGTCACCACGCCGCTCGGCATCCTGCTCATCGTGGTGGGCGTCGTCCTGCTGATCGTCGGCGCCTTCTGGCTCCGCAAGGTTGTGAAGGTCGAGGTCTGACGATGAACAACTGGGTGCTCATCGCCGGCCTCGGGGCCGTGTTCCTCGGCATCGTCGGCGTCATCGTCGCTGCCACGAGCTCGACCGAGAAGGTCGGGGTGGCCCGGTCGCTCGACGCGATCGAGGCGCTCCGCGCGGCTCCGGACTCGATGCGACGCGACCTCGACCGCCCGTTCAACGAGCGGGTGACGTCGCCCTTCTTCCAGCGGATGACCGACCTGGGTCGTCGGCTCACCCCGAGCGACCAGGCCGCGCGGCTGCGCCGCAAGCTCGACCTCGCGGGCAACCCGCCCGGCTGGGACTCCGACCGCATCCTCGCGTGGAAGATGCTCGGGCTGCTGATCCTCGGCGTCCTCGGCTTCCTCCTGCCGCTGCTGCTCGGCAACGTCCTCTGGGCGATCCTGTTCGGCATCGGCGGCGCGGCGCTCGGCTACTTCGCGCCGAACCTGATCCTGTACCAGAAGGCCTACGACAGGTCCGACCGCATCACCAAGGACCTGCCCGACGCCCTCGACCTGCTGGTGATCTCGGTCGAGGCCGGCCTCGGCTTCGACGCGGCGCTCGCCCAGGTCGCGCGCAACACCGAGGGTCCCCTCGCCGACGAGTTCTTCCGCGTCCTGCAGGAGATGCAGCTGGGCACGGGCCGCTCGGACGCGATGCGCGCCCTCGCCGACCGCACCGACGTCGGCGACCTGCGCGGGTTCATCACCGCGATGGTCCAGGCCGACGCGTTCGGCATCCCGATCGCCAACGTCCTGCGCATCCAGGCGCGCGAGATGCGCATCCGCCGCTCTCAGCGCGCGGAGGAGCAGGCGCAGAAGGTCCCGGTGAAGATCCTCTTCCCGCTGATCTTCTGCATCATGCCCGCGCTGTTCATCGTGATCCTCGGCCCCGCCGCGATCCAGATCATCCAGTCGTTCTCGCAGTACTGATCCCACGCACGACGAAGGGCTGCACCATGATCGAGGACCTCGCCGGCTACCGGCTCGCGCGCCTGTCCGACGTGCTCGCCGCCACGGACTCGCGCCTGCGTCAGGGCGACAGCGCGTCGCTGCGCCCGTGGGGCACCGGCTTCGAACCGCTCGACGGCTTCCTGGCCGGCGGGCTGCGCCCCGGCGAGCTCACGATCCTGGGCGGTCCGCAGGGCCTGGGCAAGACGACGTTCGCGCTGCAGGTGGCGCGGCACGTGGTCTCGCTCGGCCACCCGGTCCTCTACGTCTCCTACGAGCACGACGGCGTCAACATCCTCGAGCGCCTCATCGCCGCCGAGGCGGGCGAGCGCGCCGGCCGCGACGCCGTGCCGCTGCGCGCGGTGCGCGCCCTCATCGAGGGCGACGGTTCCGCGGCGTCGCTCTCCGACAAGCTCGCCGAGACCCCCGGCGGCGCCGAGGCGCTGTCGACGATCACGGCCGACCTCGACCGCCTGCACGTGCTGCGCGGCGGCGTGCGCACCTCGATCCCCGACATCGCCCAGGCCGCTGCCTCCGTCGCCGAGACCGCGGGCCGCCACCCGCTCGTCGTCGTCGACTACGTGCAGAAGGTCGCGCTCGACGTCCCCGTGTACGAGGAGGAGATCCGCATGGCGCGGGTCTCCGGCGAGCTCAAGGACCTCGCGCTGACCACCGGCGCGCCGGTCCTGGCGATCTCCGCCAGCGACGCGCTCGGCATCGCCGAGGGCAAGCGGCTGCGCACCCAGAACCTGCGCGGCGCCTCCGCGCTCGCCTACGAGGCGGACGCCGTCCTCGTGCTCAACGACAAGTTCGACGTCGTCGCCCGCCACCACCTCGTCTACGGCACCGCCAACGCCGAGCGGTTCCGCGACTGGGCCGTGCTCACCATCGAGAAGAACCGCGGCGGCATGGCCGGCGTCGACCTCGAGTTCCGCAAGCGCTTCGACCAGTCGCGCTACGAGCGCACCGGGCAGCTGGTCGCGGAGCAGCTGGTCGACACCCGCGTGTTCGTCGAGTAGGGGCGTCAGGCGTGCCGGAGTCGCGCGCAGGACTCCGCATGTGCGAACGTCAGGGATCGTGAGCAGCACGTCGGCGTTCGGTCGCCTGCGGGGATCGGTCGACCCTGCCGAGGCGATCGTCGTCGTGGTGCGCTTCGGCGTCCTCGGTCTCTGCGCCCTGCTGAGCCTCCTCGGCGAGGGCGACGTCCCGCGCTCGAGCCTGCTCGTCCTCACCGGCCTCGCGCTCGTGATGAGCATCCCGATCCCGGCCTCGTGGGTCAGCAAGAGCCGCCCGCTGCTCGAGGCCGCGGTCGCCGCCGCCGTCATCGGCGCGACGAACCCGCTGCCCGACCCGCTCCTCCCCTACCTCGTGGTTCCGCCGCTCGCCGCCGGGCTCCTCTGGGGCGCGCTGGCGTCGTCCAGCGCGACGCTGGTGTCGCTCATGGTGCTGGTGGTCATGCGCGCGCGCACCGGCGACCTCACCTCGCGCACCGACGTCACGCTGATCGCCGAGTGGATCGGCCTGGGCCTCGCGACCGGGCTCGTCGGGTCGTGGGCGCGGTCGGTCGCGACCCGCGAGAGCCAGAACAACTCGACCTACGTCGCCGCCCACCGGCTGCTCACGCGGCTGCGCGACGTCGCGCGCGTGCTGCCCACCGGCCTCGACGAGGTCACGCTCGCGCAGCAGGTGCTCGTCGCGATGCGCGAGGATCTCGGGTTCGACCGCGGTGCCCTGTACGGCCGCGCCGAGGGCGGTGTGCTCATGCCCCTCGCCTACGCCGGCACCGACCACGTGGAGTGGGTCCCGAGCCCGGACGAGGGCATCTGGGGCAAGGTCTGGGCCAGCGGCCAGGTCGTGCAGCAGACCGGCACCTTCACCGATCCGAGCCACGGGCACTCGGCGGTCCTGGCGCTGCGCCTCGGCGACCGCAGGGTCGGCCTGATCGGCGTGGAGCGCGACGGCGGCCCGTGGAGCGCCCGGCACCTCTCGCGCGCCCAGGCCCTGGCCGACGACGCCGCGCTGCGCATCGACACCGGCCAGCTCTTCAGCGAGGTGCGCGCACTCGCGACGGTCGAGGAGCGGCGGCGCCTGGCCCGCGAGATCCACGACGGGGTCGCGCAGGAGGTGGCGGCGCTCGGCTTCGTCGTCGACGACCTGCGGGCCCGCACCCAGGACCCGGAGACGCGCGAGGAGCTCGGCGACCTGCGCGGCGAGCTGACCCGCATCGTGAGCGAGCTGCGCCTGTCGATCTTCGACCTGCGCAGCGATGTGCAGCCCGCGGCCGGCCTCGGCGCGGCGCTCACCAGCTACGTGCGCTCGGTCGGCACCGGGTCGGGCCTCACCGTGCACCTGGTGCTGGACGAGTCGGCGTACCGGCTGCCGATCCAGGCCGAGACCGAGCTGCTCCGGGTGGCGCAGGAGGCCATCACCAACGCCCGCCGGCACGCCCGCGCGCGCAACCTCTGGGTCACGTGCCGCGTCGATCCGCCGCGCGCGTTCCTGCGCATCGCCGACGACGGCAAGGGTCTCGGCGAGCCGCGCAACGACTCCTTCGGGATGGACATCATGCGGGAGCGCACCGCTCGCGTCGGCGCCGTCTTCACGGTCCGCCAGCGGGTCGGCGGCGGCACCGTCGTGGAGGTCACCCTGGGCCCCGGAGGCGCCGCCTCCGAGCCCGCCACGCGGTCCGAACCCGCCCTCTGACCCCTCGGCCCACTCCGACCTGGCATGATCACTCCGTCAACCAGGTGAAGGGGTGGCATCGGGTGACCATCAGCGTGCTGCTCGTGGATGACCACGAGCTCATCCGTCAGGGTCTCCGGCGTGCGTTCGAGCGCGACGGCGACTTCGAGGTCGCCGGCGAGGCCGGCACGCTCTCCGACGCGCGCCGCCTCCTCACGCTCATGGCTCCCGACGTCGTGATCCTCGACGTGCGCCTGCCCGACGGCAACGGCCTCGAGGCCTGCCGCAAGGTCCGCGCCGACAACCCCGAGATCGGCATCGTGATCCTCACGATGTACGCCGGCGACGACCAGCTCTTCGAGGCGCTCGAGGCCGGTGCATCGGCCTTCGTGCCCAAGAACGCGCCGTCCGAGGACGTCGTCGCAGCGGCCCGCCACGCGGCCAGCTCGCCGCGCTCGTTCACCGCCAACGACCTCAACGAGGCGATGAAGCGGCGGCTCTCGCCCAGCGGCCCGCAGCTGTCCCCGCGCGAGCGCGAGGTGCTCGGTCTGCTCGCCGACGGGCTCGGCGTCGCGCAGATCAGCCGCCAGCTCTACATCAGCGAGTCGACCACCAAGACCCACATCTCCAAGCTCTACGAGAAGCTCGGAGCGGGGAACCGTGCACAGGCTCTCATGACCGCGCTCAAGCTCGGTCTGCTGAAGCGGGATGAGAACGGTCTGTAATCACCCGTGCGGGGGTCAACCGAACGGCTGACCTGGAACGGGCGACTTGTCCGATCAAACCGTCACGCTCCGCTGCCAGAGTTGGTCTTGGCCCCGAGAGGATCGGGGAACGTAGATTCTCTGGAGGCAATCCCATGATCACCCGCATCCGCACCACCCTCCGCCGCGACGAGGGCGCCTCGGCCGTCGAGTACGGCCTGCTCGTCGCCGCCATCGCCGCCATCATCGTCGGCATCGTCTTCCTGCTCGGCTCGCGCGTGAAGTCGACCTTCAGCAAGACCGAGTCCTGCATCTCGAGCTCCAGCACCACCTGCTGACGACTCGTACTCACGCGTTGGGCCCGGCGGTTCGCCGCCGGGCCCTTCGTCGTGTCTCGACCCCCGAGGGGACATGATCGACACCGTGAGCGAGCCCACCGGGACCGACGGCGCCCCGCGCCCCGTCCGTCCCGTGCCGTGGCTCGCCCTCGCCGCGGTCGTCGCCGCCCTCGCTCCGCTGCGCGCCGGGCTCGGCCCGATCCGCGACATCGACGTCTACTGGCACCTCCTCGTGGGCCGCGAGATCCTCTCCGGCGTCCCGATCTCCGAGGCCGGGCGCGGCTGGTCGATGGCACCGGTCGCCGACACGTGGGTCAGCGCGCAGTGGCTCGCCGAGATCGTCCTCGCCAAGCTGGAGGCGATCGGCGGCCTGCAGGCCCTGCTGGTCTACCGCGTCGTGATGATCGTCGCCGCGCTCGCCGTGCTCGGCGCGGTCACCCTGGTGCGGCGACCGGTGCGGCCCGGCGTCCTCGCGTTCACGCTCGGCGCGCTCATGCTCTCGATCACCGTGCAGGAGCGGTCGCAGCAGCTCACCTTCGTGCTCGCCTCGCTGGTCGGCTGGTGGGCGGAGCGGCTCTGGCGCCAGGGCCGGCTCCCCCGCTGGTGGCTGGTGCTGCCGCTCGTCGTCGTCTGGTCGAACTGGCACGGCGGCTGGGTGATCCTCCCGGTCGCGCTGGTGCTCGCGGGCCTCGCGCGGCTGCTGGACCACGGGCTGCGCGACCGCGTCGCCTGGCAGTCGGCGCTGCTCGCCGCCGGCTGCTTCCTCGCGGCCTGCATCTCCCCCACGGGCATCGCGAACGCCCTGGCGCTCGTGCGGTTCAGCTCGAGCACGTCGCTGATCCTCGAGTGGCAGCCGGTCACGTTCTGGGACTGGACCTCGATCGCCTTCGTCCCTCTCCTGCTCGCGCTGGTCCTGTCCTGGGCCCGCGGACGCGTGCGCCCGACGCGCGGCGAGCTCCTCCTGGTCCTCGCGCTCATCGCCTTCGGCACCCTCGCCTGGCGCAATCTCGCGCCGGCCACGCTCATGCTCGCCCCGATCACCGTCGGCGTCATCTCCCGGGCGATCGGCGAGGACGACCCGACCCCCGCACTGCCGCGGCCGCCGCTGTGGCGCACGACGTGGGCCGCTGGAGCCGTCGGCCTCGTGGTCGGGCTGGTGCTGGCCCTGACGCAGACGCCGGTGGTCGACACCGACGTCCCGCTGCCTCTGCTCGCCCGGCTGCACGACGCGTCCGCACCGCAGCGCGTCCTCAACACCTACAACGTCTCCGGGCCGCTGCTGTGGTTCGCCGGGCCGCCGCCGCACGTCCTGGTCGGCATCGACGGGCGCGCCGACCGCTACGGCGGCGACTACGTGCGCCGCTACCAGAGCGGCCTGCTCGGTGCCCGCCCTGGCTGGCAGTCGCTGTACGACGAGCTGAAGCCGACCGCGGCGCTGCTGGCGAAGGACGAGGCGCTCGCCGGCGTCCTCGTGTCGGAGAAGGGCTGGATCGAGGTCGCGCACGACGGCGGCTACGTGCTGCTGCGCTCCCCGGACGCCCCCGGCTGGTCCTGAGCCCCGACGAGGTCGTCGACCTCGAGGCCGTGCGCGGCCGCCCAGCTTCGCGCCGCGGCGATCCGCTCCGGCGAGGTCGGGTGCGTACCGAACCACAGGTGCAGCAACCGCGGCGGACGCAGCGGCGCCAGGTTGGTGACGGCGAGCGTGCGCTGCATCCGCGCGACCGTGACCGGGTCCGCCGTCAGCGCGAAGGAGTGGACGTCGGCCCGCCGCTCGATCCGGCGCGACACGGCGTTCTGCACCGGCGCCGAGAGCAGGCCCAGCCACGCGCCGCCCGCGACCAGCAGCCCCACCACCGCGGGATCGCCGGCCGACGACGCACCGGCCCAGCCGAGCACCACCGGCGCGGCGAGCACGACGCTCGACGCCGCCACCACGACAGCGGAGCCCAGCGCACCGAGCAGGGTGCCGGTGCGGACGTCGTGCGCGACGACGTGCCCGAGCTCGTGCGCGACGACGGCGCGGACCTCGGGCTCGGTCCCCTTCTCCAGCAGCGTGTCGTGCACGACGATGCGGCGGGTGCGGCCCAGCCCGGACACGTAGGCGTTGAGCGCCGACGTGCGGCGGGACGCGTCGGCCACGAGCACGTCGCGCACCACGACGCCGTCGTCGGCCGCGAGCCCGAGCAGGTCGTCGCGCAGCGGACCGTCGGCCATGGGGGCGAAGCGCAGGAACAGCGGTTCGACGAGCACCGGCAGCAGGAAGCTGCCCACCACGACCAGCACCGCCGCAGCCGCGGCCACCGGCAGCCACCACGACTCCGGCCAGATGCGCGCGGCACCGATCCAGCCCACGACGCCAGCGCCGCCGAGCAGCGCGCCGAGCGCGAGGGCGACCGCGACGTCGCGCGCCCACCGCGCCCACGAACCGGTTGCGAGCCCGACCGCCAGGCTGGCGCGCCGCACCGCGATGCCGCACGGCAGCGTCGCCAGCCGGCCCACGAGCAGGAGCAGCAGGAAACCCGTGACGGCGCCGACGAACCACGGGCCAGGTGTCGCGCGCACGACGCGCGTCACGGCACCCGACAGCACGAGCACGGTCGGGACGACGACGTCGAGCGCGACGG
>WBZP01007721.1_pt1 | contig 10304 bp, 4 predicted proteins | sample 5204301 | NCBI WGS metagenome assembly WBZP01 (sample SAMN12412401, study PRJNA552823) | activated sludge metagenome | isolation source: activated sludge from nitrification reactor of wastewater treatment plant... | place: USA: Pennsylvania | collected 2017 | reverse complement strand
CACAAAAAACAGCCGCAGCCCACTTGAGCCAAAGCGCGCCACCGAGGCAATCAGCAGCATAAGCGCGCTCACCGTCACAAGCCCGACGAGCGTTCGCACCCACAAAAGCAGCGACAGCGCCATCGCCGCCGACAGCCCGAAGAGCAGCGCCTTTGGAATCCGTCGTCCCAAAAGCAGCAGCGTGGTCCCGACGATGGGCGGCGCCAAGAGTCCACCTGCCGACACCAGTCCCGAGCGGAAGCCCTTCACCACCATCGTGTAAGCAACGCCCGATGCGTCGGCAAAGACATCAAGGTGATCGAACTTGCCTCCGCACAAGATGGCCGTCACGCCGTGGCCGACCTCGTGAACCCAGGTGCCAAACAGCGTAAACGGATAGAGCAAAAGCGGTCCAAACGGCACAAAGCGCTGGAGCAGCACCACGAGGAGCGCACCGACGATAAGCGCCGCTTTTGGACTGTGGTCAGACGGTTTTCCCGAATCCATGTCGCTAAGCATACCTGGCTGTGGTTACTGCACCAGCCGTCCGTATTTGCGAAGGACTTCCCGAAGCCGATCGTGCGGCAGCGCGTAGACGGTCGCACCGCTCGCGCCAACCATCGTCTCCGCCGCGATGAGCGCATTTACAATCGACTCCTCGGTGGCATGGACGGTGGCTTGCAGCAGCTTGTCGATGCCTTCGTTGGAAATCGCGGTCCAGGTCTGGATTCCCGTCGCGGTTGGCTCGGGCTCGGGCATGCCGAAGCCAATGAAGATATCGCCCGACGAGTTATATGACACCGCGCCCAGTCGTCCCAGCCCGACGGACACGCGACGAACCAGCCGCGCCATCTGATGCGGCAGCAGCGGCGCATCGGTTCCGACGACAACAATCAACGATCCATCGCGCCGTTTTTCCTGGAGCTGCGGAAACACCGGCATCAGATCGGCGATCTCTTTTCCGACGGGAACGCCAGCAATTCGCAGATCGCCCCGCCGTCCGTAGTTGGCTTGAACGAGGACTCCGACGGTGTATTTTCCCGACGGCAAGCTGACGACTCGCGACGAAGTGCCGATGCCGCCTTTGAACTCGCTGGTCATCATGCCGGTGCCGCCGCCGACGTTGCCTTCTGCGACGGGTCCAGGTCGCGCCTCGTCGAGCGCTTTCCAGACATGCTCACGGTTCACATGCTGGCCCGAGATGTCATTGAGCAGCGCATCCGAGGTCTCAGCGACGACCGGCAAGCCAAACGCTTCTTCCAGCACCGTCGAAGGCGGAAAGCGTCGATTGCCCCACGAGATCACCGCATCGCGCACCACGCCCACCGAGTCGGTGTTGGTGATAAGGATCGGTGACTCGAGCAGCCCCGACTCTTGCACCCAGTGACTGCCGGTCAGCTCGCCGTTGCCGTTTAAGGACACCACCGCCGACACGCTGCGCGTACGCGACGACTTGCCACGCGGCAAGATGGCGGTCACGCCCGTGCGCACCGGACCTTTGCCGACACGCAGCGGACCGTGTCCCACGATCAGCGTAACGTGACCGACCTCGACGCCCGGCACATCGGTGATGGCATTGTGCGGTCCCGGCTGTCCATCAAACGGAATGCCCAGATCGCGCGCACGCGGCTTGCTTGCAACCTTGCCCGCAGGCTGTCCCGGATCCGCCGCCACCGGCTCCGCAGCCGCTCCCAGCACCAGCGTCACCGCCCACAGCAGCCCACAGCGCCTGACCCGTTCCCACCTTGTCCGTGATTTCATCATCCTGTCAGGATAACAAAGCACCGCGTGTGGCGTCGGCAACAGTTGTCCAACCGCCGGGTGTCCGCGATAAAATCAGCTCTTATGCTCCCTGCAGCCGAAGAGACACTGGTGCTGAAGCGAGCCGTCGAAATCGGTGAGCTGTCCGAGGCTGAAATTCCTCCCGAGACTGCATCGGCTCCGCAAGGGGCGACGCTGCGCTTTGGCCGCCGGCTCGACCGACTGATCACCCGAGGACGAATCAGCGAGCAGCGCGTCTTGCAGATCCTGCGCGAGATCCGTGTCGAGAGTGTGGTCTCGGGCGTGACGATCCTGCCCAATCGAGAACAGGTTCGTCGCGATCTGGGAATCGAAGTGACGATGCTGCCCGAACAGACGCAGGGTCCGGCGGACGCGCGATCTGCCAGCACCCCTGACTTTGACGAAGACGACAAGATCAGCGCCGAGCGCACCATCGATGGCTCGCTCGTTGGCTACAAAGGTCCGCCCGCAGGAAGCAAGTTTCCCGTCGAGTCGTGGGATCGCTATGAGTTCCAAAAGCTGCTCGGACAAGGCGGCATGGGCGCGGTCTACAAAGCCCGAGACAAGCGGCTCGGACGGCTGGTGGCGCTCAAGTTCATTCGGGGCGGCGACGAGCAGATGACGCATCGCTTCATGCAGGAAGCGCGCGCGCAGTCTCGTCTGGATCATCCCAACATCTGTCACGTCTACGAAGTCGGAGAAGTCGCAGGAAAAGCCTACATCGCGATGCAGCTTGTCGACGGCGATCCGCTGGAAAAAGCGCAGTCCTCGATGAGCCTGATGACCAAGGTCTCTGTCATGCGCGATGTCAGCCTCGCGATGCACCACGCCCACGAAAAAGGCGTGATCCACAGAGACCTTAAGCCTTCTAACATCATGATTGAACAGCGACCGGATGGCTCGGTGCTTCCGGTCGTGATGGACTTTGGACTGGCGCGGGAAGCAGGCGATGGCAAGGGGCTTACAGAGTCCGGTGCGGTCATGGGAACGCCGGCCTTTATGTCTCCCGAGCAAGCACGCGGAGAAGCCCGGCACCTCGATCGCCGCTCGGATGTGTACAGCCTGGGTGCGACGCTGTTTGATGTCCTGACCGGACACGCTCCGTTTGAAAGCGAGACCGTGGTTGATGTGATCCTGAGCGTGATGAACGAAGAAGCGCCCCTTCTTCGTACGCTCGCGCCAGCACTTCCTGAAGCACTGGAAGTCATCTGTGCGCGCTGTCTCACCAAAGACAAAGAACAGCGCTATCCGTCAGCACTTGCCCTGGCCGAAGATCTGTCTCGCTTCCTAAACAGCGAAAAGATCGTACTCCGTCGAGCTGAAGGAATTCCACTTCCCCACCCCCGAGGAGGCGATTCAGGGAATCCGTCCGACGCATGTGGACGCGCCGTAGCATGTCCCGTCCACACCTCACGCGCCCCACTCCCGAACCGCGTTGCCGCAGGGGCACAGAACAAGCGATGATGAGACATGCACAAGGAAGACGGTTTCCCTACGTCCCGTATCTGGCTGATCGGAGACTCCCCTCCGAAGGACTTGCACGCGCAGCTAGAACATCCTCTCGACCGTCGGCATCCCGCACGGCACAACATCTGGACACCAGTGCTAGATCGACTACAACAGGTCGCATTTCCGCATGGTCTGCGCCTGTCCGAAGATCGACTCTATGTTCGCAACGCAGTGAGCGATCCAGACCTGATCGATCCACGCAGACAAGAGTGGGACTGGAACGCACTTGCGCCATCCATCACAGAGCTAGGCGCTTCACTTTGCACACATAGACCTGCGCTTGTGCTGTCCTTTGGCGGCTTTTCCTGTGAGCTTGTCCGTCGAGCCATGCGCGAAGGACTGGACATTCCGCACAAGGATCGCCAGGTCGATGCGTGGACAACCAAAGAGCTAGGACAGACCTTTCGCCAAGGAGTAAGTCTGTTTGATCCAGCGCGCGTGAATCACCTGCCGCTGCTTCATGTCAGCATTGCGCGTGGTCAGTTTTTGACTGCACATCAGCACTTTTGCGCAGACTCCCAAGTGGGCACCGCGAACTACTTTCACTTCGCTGGGGACAAGCTGGGAATGGTTCTCCTTGAACATATGAAGCATGAGCCCATCTGGCTGCGTCACACGACGGACGTAGTGTAAGCGCAGGGTAGACAGCACGGCGCAGACTCCGACATCTGCTGACCCTTCATTCCGTCCATTGGGAATACAGCGCGCAGAGCAAAAGCAGTGTCTCTACATGTACTTCTGCGTCGGTGTTGATTGATTCCTACCGTAACGGTAGTGTACCTGTGGGCTGGTCTGCTCACTTGACACAGACAAGGGATAGAGACATGTCACGGATTGCGGGGGAGCTCTTTGCGGGACGCTTTTCAGTCGAGCGGATCGCAGGGAGCGGAGGAATGGGAACGGTCTACGCTGCGCGGGATCTTTCGACGGAACGAAAGGTTGCGCTCAAGCTGCTGCAGGCTGGCACTCATTCCTTCGGGGACATCGAGCGCTTCTCAAGAGAGGCGTCCGTCTTGGCTGAGCTGGAACATCCGGGCATCGTGTCCTACGTTGCGCATGGTGCGGCCCCTGATGGCCAGCGATTCCTCGCGATGGAATGGCTGGACGGAGAAGACCTTGGGCAGCGACTCCGCAGAGGCCCACTCTCGATTCGCGACACCATCAGCTTGCTTCGGCAGGTTGCCTCTGCACTGGCCATTGCACACTCACGCGGAGTGGTCCATCGCGATCTGAAGCCAAGCAATCTGTTTCTGACCTTTGGCGAAATGGAGCGCGTCAAGATTCTGGACTTTGGCATCGCACGACGGATGGCAGCATCTCAAGTGATGACCAGAACCGGACTTGTCATCGGAACGCCTGAATATATGGCGCCCGAGCAAGCGCGCGGAGACAAGGAAATTACCGCTGCGACAGACATCTTTTCCTTGGGCTGCGTGGTGTATGAGTGTCTGACCGGACAGCCTCCGTTTGGTGGCGAGCATGTAGCTGCGGTCTTGGTGCGCATTCTGCTTGAGACACCTGTTTCATTGCTTGATCGTCGGCCAGGAACGCCGGAATCGCTGGCAGGAATCGTCGATCAGATGCTCCAAAAGGAGCCCAGTCAGCGCTTTGCAGATGGACAAGCGCTGCTGCAAGCAGTGGCCCATCTACAAGCGCCGCAGCCCATGGAAGATGAGCTGGCCACGACGCTACGGATTGGCAAGACCGAGTCTGAACCGACCTTTGCAAGTGATGAACAAGAGCTGCTCTCTGTCGTGATTGCCAGTGCCCCCGGATGGATTGCAGCAGAGGGTCCGACAGCAGATCATCGCACAGGCCCCGTGGAACAATCCCAGCGACGCGAACTACTGACCGCACTGGGTCAGTTGGGAGCCCGTTCAGAGTGGCTTCTCGATGGCGCACTGGTCGCAACACTGCATGGGTTGGGAAGCGCAACGGATCAGCTTGCCCAGGCAGCACGCGCGGCACTCCTCATCAAAGAGAGATGGCCAGACAGCGTCGTTGCACTGGCCACCGGACGCGCTGCAATCTTGGGAAACCTTCCCGTTGGAGAAGCGGTGGACCTAGCAGCCAGACTGCTACGCACACATGCCGATCACAGTGCCGTCGTGCAGCGCTCCGGCGTTTGGCTGGATGACTTGAGCGCATCGCTTCTGTCTCGTCGATTCGCACTCTCTCGCCACGAAGGAATCGCTCTTCTTTCAGCGGAAGATCTACCTACAGATGACGCGCACCTGCTGCTTGGGAAGCCGACTCCGTGCGTAGGAAGAGATCAAGAGCTAGGACTCCTAGACATGCTCTTGACCGGATCGGTAGAAGAGTCTGTTGCGCAAGCCGTGCTGGTTACAGCAAAGAGCGGCGTCGGAAAATCGCGACTCTGCCGCGAGTTTCTTCGGCGCGTTGCGCTGCGTGATGAATCCATCCTGATCATCCGTGGCGATGGCGATCCAATGACCGGAGGCTCTCCGTACGCGATCTTGCGAGCCGCACTCCGTCACTTTCTGGGGCTCTCCTCACGCGATCAGGAATCGCTCCACAGTCCGTCCGCGCAGATCGCAGAGCGGCTCCGTACGTACTTGCCCGAAGCGACGCAGCGCAGCACGGTTGCGTTCGTGGGAGAGCTGTGTGGCGTACCATTTTCCGACGAAGGACTTCCGGTTCTGCGGGCCGCTCGCAACGATCCAAAGATCATGAGCGATCAGATCGCAGAGGCAGTCATCACCTTCTTGGGGGCGCTGACTGCGCAGCATCCGGTGGTGTTTGTACTGGAAGATCTTCACTGGGCAGATGCCCTGACCGTCAAGCTGATTGCATCGGCCTTGCGCGACTTGGCAGAGCAGCCTCTGTTCTTTTTGGCGCTGGCACGACCGGAAGTGCATGAACGATTCCCTCGCATCTGGGCCGGTCTGCGTGTGCGTGAAGTGTCGCTCAGTGGTCTATCAAGGAAGGCCTGTGAACGTCTGATCGGAGCCGTGCTTGGGAAAGGCATCACGACAGAGAATGTGTCACGAATCATTGAGCAAGCCAGCGGCAACACACTGTTTCTTGAGGAGTTGATTCGCGCGGCGAAAAATGGCTCGATTGAGCATCTGCCGCCGACGCTGCTTGCAATCCTTCAAGGTCGCATCGGACAGCTTGAACCAGCGGCGCGTCGGGTGGTTCGCGCAGCCAGCGTCTACGGCGCAACCTTCTGGAAGGGAGGAGTCCGCGCACTGTTGTCTTCCGAAAAGTCCACACATGACATCGGTCATGCACTGCGACAGCTCCAAGAAGCAGAGATGATCTCTATGCGAACAGAGAGTCGACTGCCCGGTGAAGAGGAATATGTCTTTCGCAGCGTGCTGATTCGGGAGTCTGCGTATGGCCTGCTGACAGAAGAAGATCGACGGGTTGGCCACCGACGCGCAGCAGAGTACCTAGATCATGCCGGTGAAGACGATGCACTGGCACTGGCTGAGCACTTTGAAAAGGGACAGCTGCCGATCAAAGCGGCGCTGTACTTCCTGAAAGCTGGACTTCGATCGTTTGAGTGTAATGACCTAGAGGAAACGCTGCGCAGAGCGCGCCGAGGTCTTGCCTGTAGTGAAAATGGCCAAGTCCAGGCAGAGCTTCGGACACTCCTTACCATGGCGCACTGCTGGCGATCAGAACTGGAAGAAGCGTTTCAACACAGCGTCGCTGCGTGGCCTCTGCTGGCGAAAGGAAGCCGCTGGGAATGCTCGGTGCTCTTTCACGGAATGTGGGCCGCGCTGGTCACTGGGCATGAGCCTGAGTTCGCAAGCATGGCAGCTGCACTCTGTCACTTTCAGCCAAGCGCTACGGATGCTGCGCGCGAGCTGGTCCTGTGGGGTGCGCTGGGTGCGTCGCTTTTGACTTCGTACGGACGCAGCATCATCGCAAAGCAGCTGCTACACAGAGCGGAAGACACCCTGGCGCAGATTCCTTCGCTTCGTCAGGAACATGTCCTTCGTGGTGCTCTGTACATGGGCCAAAGTGACTACGTTCGCGCATTCGAGCGAGATCCATGGCAGCCGTTCGTGCTCAGTCAGCAAGCCACGCAAGCGTTCGCAGACATCGGTGATCGTCGCGATCAGATCACCGCAATGAATCGCTTGGGACAGGCGCAGGGAGAGCTGGGAGACACGGCAAGTGGAGAGGCCACGCTACGAGAAGCACTCACCCTTGCCAAGCGGATTCGCGTTCCCTTTGCAGTGCTACAGACAGAGCTTCACCTGGCTGCACTGCTGTGCTCTGTCGGGAAAGAATCAGCGCTACAGGAGTCCGCCGCGCTGACAGAGTCCATCCTGCATACACCAGGTCTTTCGATGGGATACACAGGCTGGTGCTACGGAATCATGGCAGCCATCGCGCTGACACGACAGCAGTATGCACAGTCTATCGACTACGCGCACCGAGCTGCTCCGCTCTGTGTACGGGTTCCGCTGCGTCTGCTCTGGGTTCAATCAGTGCTTGCACGCGCGCTGTCCGCAAGTGGTCAGCAGACGGAAGCCACCGCGCTGGCAGAGTCGCTGCATCAATCTCTGGATCAGCTTGGTGGCGGATACATTGAAGTCACGGTCCGAGCTGCGATCGCACAAGTGCTGGACCGCGCAGGACAGACAGACAGAGCCGACTCCGAACGAGCCCGCGCGCTCCAGAGCCTCGCCATCCGCGTCGATCACATTGCAGATCCAGCCCTTCGCGCACAGTACCGAAACAGCCAGATTCCCAGCGCGTAATCGCGCCACACGCCAGCCCCAAAGCGTCTTCACGGGGTGGATGTTGGGTTCCCAGCATCGCACACATCGCCAGATAGAAGGGACTCCTTTGCCGCACAGTCGTGGACCATCGGGCCCTTCCCTCTCACGTCCCTGCAAGACAACGTGTCGGCATTTCTCGACGGAAGTCAGCATGCAGATCATCACAGCGAAAAGATCGTCGCCAAGAGGGTGAGTCTGTTCTATCGGCTCAAGTGGCGGGCCAGACAGAACAAGCCAGCGGCGGCGCTGGTTCTGTCTCTGCTGCTGAGTGTGATCGTGTTTGCGGCCTACGGACTTCGGCAAAGCTATGTGGCGCGCAAACAGAGTGAGCTTCAGCGTCAGATCGCGCAGGACAGCAAAGACCTGGAGTGGATGGTTCGGACAGCCTACGCGCTTCCGCTGCACAACGTAGAGCGAGAACAGAAGCTTCTGCAAAAACGGATGCAGCAGGTGGAACAGAAGCTGCGTTCCTACGGCGACTTGGCAGCAGGAATCGGACACTATGCGCTGGGTCGAGGTCATCTGTCGCTGCATGCGTTCAAGGAAGCGCGCACGCAACTGGAAGAAGCTCAGCGACGGGGTGAAACCGGACCAGAGCTACAGGCGGCGCTCGGTCGCGTGCTGGGAGAGCTGTATCATGAAGCACTGCTGGAAGCGCGACGCTCAGGCGAAAAGTCCTGGGTCGAGCAGCGGCAAAAGGAGCTGGATCGAGAACTCCTACAGCCTGCGGCAAGACTGTTACAACAGGCACTTTCCCGTCGCAGTGAGCTGTCCTTAGATTCACCACAGTACATCGAAGGACTGCTCGATTTTTATGCCGGACGACTTGTGGAAGCCGATCAAAAAGCCCAAGCCGCACTCGATCAAACACCATGGCTTGCGGAAGCCGCCAAGCTGCGCGGAGAGATCGCACACGCGCAAGGACTCAGCAAAATCAGCGACGGAAAACATGACGAAGCACGCCAGCTCCTACGCCAAGCGATCGCACACTATCAGCAGGCTTCGGATATTAGTCGTTCCAGTGGCTTCATATACGCCGCACTGGCCCGCGCCTACATGGATCTGTCCGAAGTAGACCGATTCCAAGGCCAGCCACAAGAGCAGTCCTTTGCGCAAGCCAAGCTCGCAGCGGAGCACATCATCACCACCCTGCCCTCTGCCAGCATGGGCTACCTAGAGCGTGGTCGCGTCCTGTACTTTCAAGGCCGAGGCCTACAGCGCACCGGAAAAGATCCGGTCGCGCTCTTCAACCAAGCCATTGCGGATGCCGAACAAGCGGTTGCCAAACAGCCAAGCGACTTCATCGCCTGGGATCTACTGGGCAATGCTTATGTTTATCGAGGATTGCACGAAGCCAATCACAAGTCCGATCCAACATCGTCATGGAAACTCGCCGAAAACGCTTTTAGTAAGGCAACCACCAATGCTTCAAGTTTCCCATGGATTCACAATGACTTTGCTGTCGGAAAAGTATTTCACGCAAATCATCTACGAGCACATGGGAGCAACCCTCAAAATCTGTACACCGAAGCAATTTCTCTTTTCAAAAAAGCAATCGCTCTAGACAAAAATTATCAGTTTGCATACGCAAATATAGCAGCAGCGCTGGGAGAATTATCAGATTATAATTTTGAGCATGGACAAAATCTTGACCCAATCATTAGCGATGCCATTTATTTAGCCACAAGCTGTGGAGAGCGCTGCAAAACATATCTTACATTTCAACGAAACATGGCTGCTCTCTATATTACATCTGGGCAGAATGAGATTCGTCACGGTAGAGATCCTCGAAAGTTTACAAACATAGCACGAGAACACCTAGGAACACTCAGCAGTCTCATCAATAAATCATATACAAACTGTCTATTTAGCACTTACGCAGGTGTTTTCGATTATGAATACATCAGCACTCACAATGTAGCCACAGAAGAATCATTTCGCCACATAACAGAAGAGATTGAAGCCTGCAAAGCCTTTGATGCACAGGCAGAAGATCCATATATCCTGGAAGCGCGATTGCTGATTGCGCGGGCAAGCTGGATTTCATCTCAAGGAAAATCGGCGCAGCGTGAGCTAGAGCTGGCACTTGGCGCAGCACGCAAGGCTGTAGAGCTAAATACAGAGTCCACAGAAGCGGCCCATGAGCGAGCCCGAGCGTGTCATCGCTTGGCGCTGATCAGCAAAGGAACAGAGCACGCTGCGCTCCTTGTGGAAGGACTACAAGCTGTCGAGCAAGGGCTCAAGATCAAAGCAGATGCCGGACCGCTGCTTGCG
>WBZP01007720.1_pt1 | contig 10304 bp, 8 predicted proteins | sample 5204301 | NCBI WGS metagenome assembly WBZP01 (sample SAMN12412401, study PRJNA552823) | activated sludge metagenome | isolation source: activated sludge from nitrification reactor of wastewater treatment plant... | place: USA: Pennsylvania | collected 2017 | reverse complement strand
ACCAGCGGCGCCCCGCCGCGGAGCGCGGCCGTGGCATGTTTCACGGCGCCCACGGTATCGGATCAGCGCGCGCCAACCGCCGGTTCCGAAGCGCGATTCACCCCCGTGAGTCCTCGGGATCCAACTCGTCGAGAAGCCGCTGCATCGTGTCGCACATGGCGGTGAAGCGGCGCGGCCCGACGAGGGCCGCCCAGTGTTGTTCGATCTCGGCGACCCGTCCGCCGGCGGCTACCATCAACGCCTGGCCGCGCGGGGTCAGGTCGATCAGTTTGGCGCGGCCATCGGCGGGATCGGGGCGCCGGGCGAGGTATCCCAACGCGCTCAGGTCGTTGACCAGTTCGGAGGTGGCGGCCAGGCTCAGCTGCGCTCGGGTCGCCAGCTCGGTCAGTCTGATGCCGCCGGTCCGAATGTTTCCGAAGATCTGCAGATGCGGCTCTCGGATGTCCCCGTACCCGGCGGCGGCTCGCGGCTCGGCCAGGTCGTCGCGGAACTCGCTCAACAGCCGGACGAGTAGCTGTCCGATGGCCAGACGGTCCCTTGACGGCGCCATGGCGGAAGACGATACTACGGATACCGAAGTTTCGGTATCCGAAGTAAATGGGGACACGACGATGATCACACCAGGCTCGGAATTCGTCACCACCGACCTCGGTCGTCTGCATGTCCAACGCGCAGGCGCCGGACCGCCGGTTGTGTTGTGGCACAGCCTGTTCGTCGACTCGCGCTCGTGGGGGCCGCTCGTCGAGGCAATGGCCCGCGGCCGCACCGTCCACGCCATTGACGGCCCGTCACACGGCAGGAGTGAGCCGGTACACCGCGATTTCACCTTCGAAGAGTGCGTCGCCGCCGCCATCCGGGCGCTCGACGGACTGGGTCTCACCGAACCCGTCGACTGGGTGGGCAATGCGTGGGGCGGCCACGTCGGCATCCGCATCGCGGCGACCGCGCCGTCGAGGCTGCGCACCCTCACCACCATCGGCACGCCGGTCCGGGGCTTCACCCGTCGCGAGATGTGGACCAAGGGCCGGCCACTGGTGGAGATGTACCGGTTCACCGGGCCCACCGACTTCATCGTGAAACAGCTGTCGGATTCCTTGCTTGGTCCGGAATCCGTTGCCGCGGAACAGGGTCGGGCGGCAACCATCATGGAGTCGTTCCGGTCGGCGGACCGCAGGGGAATGCTGCACGCGATGCGGTCGATGATGCTGCACCGCGCCGGCATCGAGGACCTCCTTCCGCGGGTGGCCGTTCCCACCCTGGTGGTGAGTGTCCGCGACGACGTGATGGGCTGGCGGCCCGACGAGGCTCGCCGCACCTGTGCCGTCATCCCGGACTGCCGCGTCGAAGAGGCGGCCGGCACCGGGCACATCTCACCGCTGCTGATCGACCGCGAGCGCATCGTGCGGCTGATCACCGACTTCTGGACTGCCCACTGCGGTCACGGTTGCTGAGCCCTACAGATCGGCCAGGATCAGCGCCAGCACGTCGAGGCCCTCCAGCAGCAACTCGTCGCTGATGGTCAGCGGCGGCAGGAAGCGCAGGATGTTGCCGTAGGTGCCGCAACTCAACACGATCACCCCGGCGGCGTGCGCGGCGGCGCACAGCTTCTTGGTCAACTCCGGATCGGGTTCTGCGGTACCGGATTTCACCAACTCCACGGCGATCATCGCGCCACGGCCGCGCACATCGCCGATGCGGTCGTCGTCGGCCTGCAGCCGGCCCAGCCGGTCCTTCATCAAACGTTCGATCGCACCGGCCCGGTCGATCAGGTTGGTCGTCTCGATGGTCTCGAGGGTGGCCAGCGCGGCCGCGCAGGCGATCGGGTTGCCGCCGTAGGTGCCGCCCAGTCCGGACGCGTGCGGTGCATCCATGATCTCGGCCCGCCCGGTCACCGCCGACAGCGGCAGACCGTCGGCCACCCCCTTGGCGATCACGATCAGATCGGGCTCGATGCCCTCGTGCTCGCAGGCGAACATCGTGCCGGTCCGCGCGATGCCGCTCTGCACCTCGTCGGCGATGAACACCACGTTGTTGTCCCGGCACCACCGCAGCAGGGCGGGCAGGAAACCCGGTGCGGGAACGATGAATCCGCCCTCACCCTGAATCGGCTCGATGATGAGGGCCGCCAGGTTGGCCGCGCCGATCTGCTTGTCGATGATGCTCAGCGCGCGCTCGGCGGCCAGCTCCCCGTTGGTGCCCAGCTCCTTGTCGATCAGGCTGTCGCGGTACGGATACGACATCGGCGCGCGGTAGATCTCCGGGGCGAACGGCCCGAACCCGCTCTTGTACGGCATCGACTTGGCGGTCAGCGCCATCGTCATGTTGGTGCGCCCGTGGTAGGCGTGATCGAAGGCCACCACCGCGGTTTTCCGGGTGTACGAGCGCGCGATCTTGACGGCGTTCTCGACCGCCTCGGCTCCGGAGTTGAACAGCGCCGTGCGCTTCTCGCCGGTGCCCGGAGCCAGCCGGTTCAGGTGCTCGGCGACGGCGACGTACTCCTCGTAGGGCGTGACCATGAAGCAGGTGTGGGTGAAGTCGGCGACCTGCTCGCGCACCGCGTCGACCACCAACGGCGACGAATTGCCGATCGTGGTCACCGCGATGCCGGAGCCCAGATCGATCAGACGGTTGCCGTCGACGTCCTCGAGGATCCCGCCGGCGGCACGTCGGCAGTACACGGGCATCGTCACGCCGACGCCGCTCGACACCGCGGCGGACTTGCGCGCGGCCAGTTCGATCGAGCGGGGCCCGGGGATGTCGGTGGCCAGCAGACGGCTCTGTTCCAGGTCGGTCACGCATCGAGCGTAGTCCGCGCCGCAGGGCCCGGACCGGTGTTTCATCCGCCATGTGAAACGTCCATCGGGGTGGCCGTCGTGGGCAAATGGCACACTGGACACCGATGAAGCGCGGTGGCCCGCTGTCGCCGGTGCCTGCGCACGCGAACCCGACGTTAGGAAAAGTCTGTCATGGAGCTGATCACCTTCCTGCCGATGCTGGTCATCATCGGCGCCTTCATGTTCTTCGCGTCGAGACGGCAGCGCAAGGCCATGCAGGCCACGATCGACCTGCACGACTCGTTGCGGGTGGGGGATCGGGTGCACACCACCTCGGGCCTGCAGGCCGCCATCGCCGCCATCGGTGACGACACCGTCGACCTGGAGATCGCCCCGGGCGTCATCACCACCTGGATGAAGCTGGCGGTCCGTGACCGTATCGAGCCCGAGGTGGACGGCGCCGGACCCGGCGAGATCACCGAAACCACCGGAATCGTGGACACCACCAACCCCGACCGGCCCTGACCGCCGACCCGGTTGCCAGGCCGGGCACGTACCCTTTTCCGGGTCAGTCGCGACGGCGCGGTTGAGAACTTCCGAGGAGACACACCAACGTGGCATCGCCTACGGCCAGGAACACTGTGCATCCGTACCGCTACCTGACGCTGTTCCTGGTCCTGCTGATCGGCGCCTACCTGCTGGTCTTCCTGACCGGTGACAAGCAGGCAAAGGCGAAGCTCGGCATCGATCTGCAGGGCGGGACGCGCGTCACCCTGACGGCGCGGTCACCTGACGGTTCGTCCCCGACGCGCGAATCGCTGCAGAAGGCCAAGGAGATCATCACCTCGCGTGTCGACGGCCTGGGCGTATCCGGGTCCGAGGTGGTGATCGACGGCGACAACCTGGTGATCACCGTGCCGGGCAACGACGGCAACGAGGCCCGCAACCTGGGCCAGACGGCCCGGCTCTACGTGCGCCCGGTGATTCACGCGATGGCCGCCCAGCAGGCCCCGGAGGCCGGTGCGCCCGCACCCGGCGCACCGCCGGGCGCACCGGGAGCACCTGCGCCGGGAGCACCCGCGCCCGGTGCACCGGGCATGCCACTGCCGCCCATGCTCGGGGGAGCCCCGGCCGACCAGCCCGCCCCGCCGGCCGAACAGCCCGCTCCGGGCGCCCCGCCGGCGCAGCCCGGTTCGCTCCCACCCGCCCAACCCCGCCCGTTCCCGCTCGAGCCCACCCCGGCACCCAGCCCCGCTCCGGCGCCGGCACCCGCGCCCGCACCGGCCCCGCCGGGAACACCGCCGCCGGGCACCCCCAAGCCGCCGGATCCGCGCAAGGACCTCGCCGACCGCATCGCGTTCGAGAAGCAACTGCGCCAGAGTCCCAACCAGAACATCCAGATCCTGGCGCTGCAGTACCAGGCCGGTCGCTGCGGCGAGAAGGACGTGCTGGCCGGGAACGACGACCCGAACCTGCCGCTGGTGACGTGCTCGCAGGACGGCAAGTCGGTGTACCTGCTGGACAAGTCGATCATCAGCGGCGACCAGATCGAGAACGCCACCTCCGGATTCGACCAGCAGGGCTCCCGCTACGTCGTCGACCTCCAGTTCAAGGGCGACGCCGCCGAAACCTGGGCCAATTTCACCGCCGCCAACATCGGCACCCAGACCGCGTTCACCCTCGACTCGCAGGTGGTCTCGGCGCCGGTCATCAACGAGGCGATCCCGGGCGGGCGCACCCAGATCACCGGACAGTTCACCTCCGACTCCGCGCGTGAACTCGCCAACTCGCTGAAGTACGGTTCGCTGCCGTTGTCGTTCGAGTCATCGGAGGCCGAAACCGTTTCGGCCACACTGGGATTGACGTCGCTGCGGGCGGGTCTGATCGCCGGCGCGATCGGCCTGGCGCTGGTGCTGCTGTACTCCCTGCTGTACTACCGGGTGCTCGGCCTGCTCGTCGCGCTGTCCCTGGTGGCCTCCGGCGCGATGGTCTACGCCATCCTCGTTCTGCTCGGCAGATACATGGGCTACACCCTCGACCTGGCCGGCATCGCCGGTCTGATCATCGGCATCGGCACCACCGCGGACTCCTTCGTGGTGTTCTTCGAACGCATCAAGGACGAGATCCGCGAAGGTCGCTCGTTCCGCTCGGCGGTGCCCCGCGGTTGGGCCCGGGCCCGCAAGACCATCCTGTCGGGCAACGCCGTGACCTTCATCGCCGCGCTGGTGCTGTACCTGCTCGCGGTCGGACAGGTCAAGGGCTTCGCGTTCACGCTCGGCCTCACCACCATCCTCGATGTCGTGGTGGTGTTCCTGGTGACCTGGCCGCTGCTCTACCTGGCCAGTAAGTCGACCACGTTGGCCAAGCCGTCGTTCAACGGTCTCGGCGCGGTGCAGCAGGTCGCCCGGGAACGCCGCGCCGCCGCAACATCGACGGGACGGGGATAAACCATGAGTGACACTCCCGATCTGAGCACAGCGGCCGTCGAGGATCTCGGCGATACCGTCGAAGTCGGCGACGCAGCATTGCCCAAGCACAGCTTCCTCAACCGGCTCTATACGGGCACCGGGGCGTTCGAGGTCATCGGCAAGCGCAAGCTGTGGTTCGCCATCAGCGGCGCCGTACTGGTGATCGCGATCGCCAGCATCGGGTTCCGCTGGTTCAACTTCGGCATCGACTTCGAGGGCGGGACGAAGGTGTCCATGCCGGCCGGGCAGGTCACCTCGCAACAGGTCGAGGACGTCTTCAGCCAGACGCTCGGCAAGGCGCCCGAGTCGGTGGTGATCGTCGGCAATGGCTCGGCGGCCACCGTGCAGATCCGCTCCGAGAAACTCGACGGCGCTGAGAACTCCAAACTGAGCGACGCGTTGTTCGAGCGTTTCCAGCCCGTAGGCTCCGACGGCAAGCCGAGCCAGCAGGAGATCATCAGTTCCGACGTCTCGGAGACGTGGGGCGGGCAGATCACCAAGAAGGCCCTGGTCGCGCTGCTGGTGTTCGTCGTCATCGTCGCCATCTACATCGGCGTCCGCTACGAGCGCTACATGGCGATCTCTGCCCTGGCCACGATGTTCTTCGACCTGATTGTGACGGCGGGGGTGTATTCGCTGATCGGTTTCGAGGTCACCCCGGCCACCGTGATCGGCCTGCTGACCATCCTGGGCTTCTCCCTCTACGACACCGTCATCGTGTTCGACAAGGTGGAGGAGAACACCCAGGGCTTCGAACACACCACCCGGCGCACCTTCGCCGAGCAGGCCAACCTCGCGGTGAACCAGACGTTCATGCGGTCGATCAACACCAGCCTGATCTCGCTGCTGCCGATCCTGGCGCTGATCGTCGTGGCGGTGTGGCTGCTCGGTGTCGGCACCCTCAAGGACCTCGCGCTGGTCCAGCTGGTCGGCATCGTCGTCGGCACCTACTCGTCGATCTTCTTCGCCACCCCGCTGTTGGTGACGATGCGCGAACGCACCGAACTGGTGCGCACCCACACCCGCCGGGTCCTCAAGCGGCGGGCCAGGGCCGCCGGGACCGAGGCCGCTCCGGCTGGCGGCGAGGCCATCGAGGCCACCGGCGTGGCCGCGCCCGAGGCGCTGACGACCGTCGTGGGCACCAAGCCGTCACCGGGTGCCAAGCCGACTCGGCCCACCGCCAGCCGCACCGGCCGCCCCACGGGTAAACGCCGGCAGTAGGGGTCAGCTGATGCGTCCCGCAATCCGCCGCCGGGTCACCGCCGTCGGCGCCGCCGTACTGGCGGCCGGCAGCGTCGCGGTGACGTCCTGTGCGCGGGGCGCGGCCGACCACGTCGACTACGCCGTCGACGGCACCCTGAGCACCTACAACACCAACACCGTGGCGGGCGCCGCCTCCAGCGGCCCGCAGGCGTTCGCCCGGGTGCTGACCGGCTTCGGCTATCACGGCCCCGACGGTCAAGTGGTCGGCGACCACGACTTCGGAACGGTCGCGGTCGTCGGCCGCGAACCGCTGGTGCTCGACTACCAGATCGCCGACAACGCGGTCTATTCCGACGGCAAGCCGATCACCTGTGACGATATGGTGCTCGCGTGGGCCGCGCAGTCGGGCCGCTTTCCCGGGTTCGACGCGGCCAGCAAGGCCGGCTACCTCGACGTCACCGGCATCGACTGCCAGCCCGGCCAGAAGAAGGCGCGGGTGTCCTTCGCGCCCGGCCGGTCGATCGCCGACTACACCCAGCTGTTCACGGCCACCTCGATGATGCCGTCGCACGTGATCTCCGACGAGCTGGGTCTGGGCGAGGGCGGCACCACCGTCGCCGTGCAGCAGAACGACGTACCGAAACTCGCCCAGATCGCCCAGGTCTGGAACACCACCTGGGACCTGAAGCCCGGCCTCGACCCGAAGCGTTTCCCGTCGTCGGGCCCGTACCGGATCGCCTCGGTCCACGACGACGGCGCGGTCGACCTGGTCGCCAATGACCGCTGGTGGGGCGCCAAACCGGTGACCGACCGGGTCACCGTGTGGCCGCGCGGCGTCGACGTGCAGGACCGGCTCAACGCCGGCACCGTCGACGTCGTCGACATCGCGACCGGATCGTCGGGCACCCTCACCACGCCGGACGGCTACAACCGCACCGACTACCCGTCGGCCGGCATCGAGCAGCTCATCTTCGCCCCGCAGGGCCCCCTGGCGGCGCCGCCCGCACGACGGGCGGTGGCGCTGTGCACCCCGCGCGATGTGATCGCCCGCAACGCCGAGGTGCCGATCAGCGACGCCCGGCTGAATCCGGTCGCCGACAACTCGTTCAGCCAGGCCGAGATCATCCCCGAGGCCGGTCAGTTCGCGGTCGCCAACCCGGATGCGGCCCGCGCCGCACTGGCCGGGGCGCCGCTGTCGGTGCGCATCGGCTACCAGACACCCAACCCGCGGCTGGCCGCCGCCGTCGGGGCGATCGCCCAGGCATGCGCCCCCGCCGGCATCACGGTGTCCGACACCGCCTCGGACGCCATCGGCCCGCAGTCGCTGCGCGACGGCACGATCGACGTCCTGCTGGCCGGCACGGGCGGCGCCACCGGCAGCGGCTCGACGGGATCGTCGGCCTTCGACGCCTACTCGCTGTTCACCGGCAACGGCAACAACCTGCCCAGCTACGGCAACGGGCAGGTCGACGGCGTCATCAGCGCGCTGGCCGTGACCGTCGACCCCAAGGAACAGGCGCGGCAGATCAGCGCCGGCGCGCCCGTGCTGTGGGCGGACGTGCCGACCCTGCCGCTCTACCGCCAACAGCGCACGCTGCTCGCGTCGAAGAAGATGGCGGCGGTGGATGCCAGCCCGACGCGCTGGGGCGCGGGCTGGAACATGGATCGCTGGCAGCGCGGGAAGTAGGGGTCGCATCGTGAGTGCCACGTCGAGCACGGATGTCGCCGGACTGGTCGCGGCCCTGACCCGTGAGGTGCCGGACTTCCCCGAACCGGGTGTGCAGTTCAAGGATCTGACCCCGCTGCTGGCCGACCGGCACGGGCTGAGCGCCGTCACCGCCGCGCTGGCCGAGGTCGCCGCCGATGCCGATCTGATCGCCGGCATCGACGCCCGCGGGTTCCTGCTGGGCGCCGCGGTGGCCACCAAACTGGGCACCGGCGTGCTGGCCGTCCGCAAGGGCGGCAAGCTGCCGCCGCCGGTGCGCCGCGAGGAGTACGCCCTCGAGTACGGGACCGCGGTGCTGGAGATCCCCGCCGAGGGTATCGACCTGACCGGGCAGCGCATCGTCATCATCGACGACGTGCTGGCCACCGGCGGCACGGTGGCCGCGGCCCGCAAACTGCTCGTGGACGGGGGCGCGCGGGTGCTTGCCGCCGCGGTGGTGCTCGAACTCACCGCACTGGGTGGGCGCGACGTGGTCGCACCGCTGCCGGTCACCAGCCTGCGTGCCATCTGAGCGAACGATCGGCGATACTCGGCGATACCCTTGGAGTTCTGAGGGCCGGTTGGGCAGCGGGAGGTGACGGACGTGGCGGACGACCACGGCACGGTTGCGCCGGCTTCCACAGTGCCATCCGACCCGACGGCGAACGGGGTGTCCGAGTCGTCCGCGGCCAGGACCTCCACGAGCGCGTCCCGGCGGGTCCGCGCGCGGTTGGCGCGGCGGATGACCTCGCAGCGCGGCGCGCTCAACCCGGTGCTCGAACCCCTGGTGTCGGTGCACCGCGAGATCCACCCCAAGGCGGACCTGGTCCTGCTGCAGCGCGCCTACGCCGTCGCCGAAGAGCGCCACGCCACCCAGATGCGCAAGTCCGGTGATCCCTACATCACCCATCCGCTGGCCGTCGCCAGCATTCTGGCCGAACTGGGCATGGACACCACCACACTGGTGGCCGCCCTGCTGCACGACACCGTCGAGGACACCGGTTACACCCTGGAGGCGCTGACCGCGGAGTTCGGCGAAGAGGTCGGCCACCTCGTCGACGGCGTCACCAAGCTCGACCGGGTGGTGCTCGGGAGTGCGGCCGAAGCCGAGACCATCCGCAAGATGATCACCGCGATGGCCCGTGATCCGCGGGTACTGGTGATCAAGGTCGCCGACCGGCTGCACAACATGCGCACCATGCGGTTCCTGCCGCCGGAGAAGCAGGCGCGCAAGGCCCGAGAGACGCTGGAAGTCATTGCGCCCCTTGCGCATCGGCTGGGCATGGCCACCGTCAAGTGGGAGCTCGAAGACCTGTCGTTCGCGATCCTGCATCCCAAGAAGTACGAGGAGATCGTGCGACTGGTCGCCGATCGCGCCCCGTCGCGCGACACCTATCTGGCCAAGGTGCGCGCGGAGATCACGGCGACCCTGAACGCGTCGCGGATCAACGCCGTGGTCGAGGGCCGGCCCAAGCACTACTGGTCGATCTATCAGAAGATGATCATCAAGGGCCGCGACTTCGACGACATCCACGACCTGGTGGGCGTGCGCATCCTGTGCGAGGAGATCCGGGACTGCTATGCCGCCGTCGGTGTCGTGCACTCGCTGTGGCAGCCGATGGCCGGGCGGTTCAAGGACTACATCGCCCAGCCCCGGTTCGGGGTGTACCAGTCGCTGCACACCACCGTGGTGGGCCCGGACGGCAAACCGCTGGAGGTGCAGATCCGCACCCGTGACATGCACCGCACCGCCGAGTACGGGATCGCCGCGCACTGGCGGTACAAGGAGGGCAAGGGCCGGGTCCCGGCGCACTATGCGGCCGCCGAGATCGACGACATGGCATGGATGCGCCAACTGCTGGACTGGCAGCGGGAGGCGGCCGACCCCGGGGAGTTCCTGGAGTCGCTGCGTTACGACCTTGCCGTCGCCGAGATCTTCGTGTTCACCCCCAAGGGGGATGTGATCACGCTGCCGGCCGGTTCGACCCCGGTGGACTTCGCCTACGCCGTGCACACCGAGGTGGGCCACCGCTGCATCGGCGCCCGCGTCAACGGCCGGCTGGTGGCGCTGGAACGCAAACTCGAAAACGGGGAAGTGGTCGAGGTTTTCACCTCCAAGGCCGCCAACGCCGGGCCGTCGCGGGACTGGCAGAC
>WBZP01006528.1_pt2 | contig 10306 bp, 12 predicted proteins | sample 5204301 | NCBI WGS metagenome assembly WBZP01 (sample SAMN12412401, study PRJNA552823) | activated sludge metagenome | isolation source: activated sludge from nitrification reactor of wastewater treatment plant... | place: USA: Pennsylvania | collected 2017 | reverse complement strand
GATCGAGCGGCCCAACGCGCGGCCGCTGCCCCAGCAGCGCATCCGCTACGAGCTCGAGCCCGAGGACGCGTCCTGGAACGCGCTCTCCGAGCGCTTCGGCGTCTCGGCCACCAAGCTGCGGGCCTACAACCCCGAGGTGGAGAGGCTGCGCCGAGGACAGGCGATCGTGATCTGGATCGATCCGCACCCATACGCGCCCAAGGAGCCACGCACGCCGGCGCAGGGAGAATACCTGCAGACGCCCGAGCAGCTCGCCCAGTACGAGCAGTTCAGCTCGTGCATCAACTGCCTGCTGTGCTACGCAGCGTGTCCGCAGTTCGGCCTCAACCCGAGCTTCATCGGCCCAGCGGCAACCGCCCTGCTGCACCGCTACAACGTCGACTCCCGTGACGGCGGAAAAGCCGAACGGATGGAGCTGATCAACTCGGAAGAAGGCGTCTTCAACTGTACCGCGGTCGGCTACTGCTCCGAGGTCTGTCCCAAACATGTTGACCCGGCAAACGCGGTCAATCAGAACAAGACCAACAGTGCAGCCGATTACTTTCTCCGATTCCTGTCGCCGAAGGGAGGTGCCAAGTGACCAAGCGTCGCCCCTATGTTCGCCCGATGGATGGCTGGTGGCGGAAAAACCCCTACTTCGTGGAATATATGATCCACGAGGGAACAGCCCTGTTCGTCGCCGCCTACGCCGCCGTCTTGCTGATCAGTCTGCTCCGCCTGGCCCAGGGCGAAGCCGCCTGGAATGCCTGGCTGGCTACGCTGCAGGGCAGCTGGGCAATCTGCTTTCACCTGCTCGCATTGGTGGCAATTGCCTATCACACTTACACGTGGTTCAAGATCATGCCGCGCACGATGCCGCCGGTCATCGTCGGAGGCAATAAGCTGGCCGGCTGGGTGATCACGGCCGGTGGTCTGGCGGCTGCGGCCGCCACGAGCCTTGCGCTGCTCGCTCTGGTATGGGGAATGGCACGATGAACCGCCCACTCAAACGCTCCAACGCACCGATCTTCTGGGCGCTCTTCGGCGCCGGTGGCATGCTGTCGGCCCTCTTTGGGCCGATGCTGGTGTTCATCACCGGCCTCGCCATTCCGCTTGGCCTGCTCCTGCCGGCGGACACGCTGAGCTATCCGCGCGTCCTGGCCTTTGCCCAGCACTGGATCGGCAAAGGCTTCATCTTCGCCGTCATCGCACTTTTTCTCTGGCATGCGGCACACCGCATCTTTCACAGTCTGCACGACATCGGCATCCATGCTGGCGTCGGCGCCAAACTGGTCTGCTATGGCCTGGCGATGATTGGCAGCGTGATTGCCGCCTATACGCTGCTCGCCATCGGCTTTTAGCGGTCGTCCGGCAACGGCGCGTCACCCGGTTCGCGAGCGCGCTCCGGCCAATGCGGCGTTGCCCGGCGCAGCCCACTTCCCGCCGGGCTGCCGCCGCCTATGCCATGCCGCTCAGGCGTGCCTTGCGCTCTCGCTCAACGCGGGTGATGTAGCGCTGGACCATGCTCATCCGCGCGCCCGGCAGGGCGATGAACTCGCAGCCGATGCGGACATAGCGCGAGCCGCTACGCGTCGTCACGTCATACTTGTTGCGCACACACAGATTGGCGATCAACAGCCCTTCATCGGGCAAGGACATCCGGCAATCGGCGAGAACACAGCCGCGCGGCAGCAGGGCGGCCAGCGCTGGAGTCGCCATCAGGCCGACACCGCCGCCGCTGATATCGAGCAAGGACGCATCGATCGTCATGACACTGCGGTCCGCACGCTTGATCGTGGCGGAGAACCTGACCGGTTTAGCGATTGGCGTCGTCAGGCGAAAGTACTCGCGGCGCTGAAGTCGCAAGACCTTGTCGGGCAGCGCGGCAGCAAAGGCCGGACGGCCAGCGTAGCGCGTCTCGACGAGGCGCGCCAGCCGGAACTGGACCTTGACCTTGTCTACCGTGGCCGTCAAGACGAGCTGGTCAGTCAGCAAGGCCTGCCGATTGACCTCGTCGTCCCGACCGAACTCCAGAAGCAGGCTGTCGCCTTCGAAGGCCAGCAAGGAAGTCAGGAGAAACGATCTGGCGTCATCAAAATAGGCACTGATCAGGGCGCGCCGCTGAATCAGCGAACGGAGGACGGCGACGATCTCGGCCTTCGCTTGCAACATGTACTGGCCGTACTCTTCGGGCCGTTCGATCTCGAACTGCAGCGGCGTCTGCACTTCGTCATCGGCTTCTTCCATCGCATTCCCCGACATCGAAAACAACGGCCAGTTTAATGCAAAAAGACTCCTCCGGTAAGCGAGAGCAACACCTCAGACGTCTGGTGAAGCCGCCGGCGGGACGACAAAGGCCGGTGGCGCCGGCACGCGTTCGCCGTTCTCAAGCCGGTAAAGCCAGGCAAGCAACTCGGCGACCGCCAAATACAACTGCGGCGGAATATGCTGATCCAGATCGACCTGCATGAGCAAGGAAACCAGCTCCGGCGACTCATGCACGTAGACCCCGTGCTCGCGTGCCCGCGCGATGATCTGTTCGGCAAGCAGGCCGCGCCCTTTGGCGACCACGCGAGGCGCTGCCTCGGTCTTCCCGTAGGTCAGCGCGACGGCATTCTTGAGAGACGGATCGGATGCCTTGGCCATGCATCACTATACTCCCTTGCCGTTCGCCGGGCTTGCGCGCGCCGATCAGAAAGACGTCCTGGCGAACGCGAAGGCGCCCCCGTCGATCGATGCCCGCTGGCCTCCCTGGGCCCAGCCAGCCCGGCCGGCATGAAATCCGGCGGAAGCCGGCAACCGGGAATCAGCCTGCATCGCGGCATGTCCATTCTCCGCCATCGCCCTGCTTCCGTGCGATGAGCACTACCGCCTCACAGGCAATGCCCTCGCTGCGCCCAACGAAACCCAGCCGTTCCGCCGACTTGGCCTTGACATTGACGCTGGCCGCCGGCACCTGCAGATCGGCAGCGATATGGGCGATCATTTGAGGAACGTGCGGTGCCATCTTCGGCTGCTGAGCAATGATCGTCGCGTCGACATTGCCGACGCGCCAGCCGTGTTGGGCCAGCAGGTCGACCGTCGCGCGCAGCAGGCATCGGCTGTCAGCCCCGCGGTAGCGCTCGTCGCTGTCGGGAAAATGACGCCCGATGTCGCCCAGCCCGGCAGCGCCGAGCAGGGCGTCGGTAATCGCGTGCAGCAAGGCATCGCCATCGGAATGGGCGAGCAGCCCGCAGGGATGTGCGATGTCGACGCCGCCGAGGATCAGCCGGCGGCCGGGAACCAGCGCGTGGATGTCGCCACCCTGACCGACACGCATCACTCTTCGCCCTCGCCGCGCGCCTGCAGGATCATCTCGGCCAGACGCAGATCGGCCGGATAGGTGACCTTCAGATTGCTCGCCTCGCCGCGCACGAGCCGCGGCCGCAAGCCGGCAGCTTCGATCGCCGAAGCCTCGTCGGTCCCCGCCGGATGCTCGGCCAGCGCGCGGCGCAGCAGGCCATAGCGAAACATCTGCGGCGTCTGTGCCTGCCACAGGCCGTCACGTGCCTCGGTGCGGACGACACGCTGCGCGCTGTCGGCCCGCTTGAGCGTATCGGCCAGCGGCACGGCGAGCAGACCGCCGATCGGGTCATCGGCCAGCTCGCCGCACAGATGGGCGACCATCCTCGGTGATAGACAAGGGCGTGCCGCGTCGTGCACGAGCAGCCAGTCTTCATCGCAAACAGCCGTCGCCGCCGCCCGCAGGCCGTTGGCGACGCTTGCCGAACGCGTTGCGCCGCCAGAGAATACGGTCTCGACCTTGTGGCCGAGGGACGACCAGTCGTAATTTCGCCAGCAGCTGTCGTCGGTCGAAAGAACGACCCAGACGCGCTCGATGAACGAGCACGAACACAGGGCGGCCAGGCTGTGGTGGATCAGCGGCCGACCGGCGAGCAATTGATACTGCTTCGGGGCCGCGCTGCCGAAACGTGTGCCGCTGCCGGCAGCAGGAACGATTGCGTAGTAGCTTGTCATCGACTAATTTTAATGCAGCAGGAGAGCAGATGGCGCGAAACGACACCTCGCCCGAGCCGGGCGAGCGAATCCAGCCGGCAGCGGCCGGCTGCCAACGGCAGAGCAAGACTCAAGGAGCGCGAAGATGAGCGAATCGACCCACGACACCCGACCGCCGGCTGTCGCCGGAATGTTTTATCCCGCCTCGGCGAGCGTTCTTGCCCGCGACGTGCGGCGGCTGCTGGGTCATGCGCCGGCGGCACCGAGCGCGCCGGCCAAAGCGATCATTGCACCACACGCCGGTTACGCTTATTCCGGACCGATCGCCGCCGCTGTTTATGCACCGCTCGTCGCTCGCCGGGAACTCATCCGGCGTGTCATTCTGCTCGGTCCAACGCATCGCGTACCTGTCAATGGACTGGCGCTGCCCTCGGCCAACGCTTTCGCTACCCCACTCGGCGAGATCGTCCTCGACCGTGCGGCCATCGCCGAGATACTCGATCTGCCGCAGGTCGTCATCAGCGACGCGGCACACGCCTACGAGCACTCGCTCGAAGTCCAGTTACCCTTTCTGCAGGCCGTCCTGGCCGAGTTCACACTCGTTCCCCTGGCCGTCGGGCGCGTCTCCGCCGAACAGGTGGCCGAAGTGGTCGAACGGCTGTGGGGCGGCGAAGAAACCTTGCTCGTCGTCAGTTCCGACCTTTCGCACTACCTGCCCTACGCTGCGGCGCGCGCCACCGACCAGAGCACGGCACGTCACATCCTTGCCCTGGAAGCGCACATCGACCATCAGCAGGCATGCGGCGCAACCCCGGTCAATGGCCTGCTGCTCGCCGCCCGCCGGCACGGCCTGCAGGCGCAGCTCGTTGACCTGCGCAGTTCGGGCGACACGGCCGGCGACAAGGCGCGCGTCGTCGGCTACGGCGCGTTCAGTTTCTTCCCGGAGTCAACGCATGCCCACTGAAGCCCTCGGCAACACCCTGCTGCGCATTGCGCGCAACGCCATCGGCGAACGTTTCGCCTTCCCGGCGCAAGCCGTCGCGGAATTCCCCGAGCTTGCGGAGGCCGCGGCAACGTTCGTCACCCTGACGCGGCAAGGCCGGCTTCGCGGCTGTATCGGCAGTCTCGAAGCGCACCGGCCGCTCGCCCGCGATGTCGCCGAGAACGCCGTGGCGGCGGCTTTTCACGACCCGCGCTTCCGGCCGCTCGGCGAGGATGAATTCAGCCACACACGGGTCGAGGTTTCGCTGCTGACGCCGGCCGAGCCTTTCCCGGTGCGCGACGAAGCCGACGCGCTCGCCCGCCTGCGGCCGCACGTCGATGGCCTCATCCTGAGCTACGGCCGACGGCGCGCAACATTCCTGCCACAGGTCTGGGAATCGTTGCGTACGCCGCACGATTTCCTCGCCCAGCTCAAGATGAAAGCCGGCCTGGCGGCCGATTTCTGGCATCCCGATGTCGTCCTCGCGCGCTACGCAGTGCGCAAGTGGCAGGAGGCATCCTGATGAACGAGGACGAGGCTCTGCCGAAGACGCCGGAATCCGCTTTTCCGGGGCGCTGGTGGCACCCGATTGCCGACCAACGTATCCAGTGCGACCTCTGCCCGCGCGACTGCAAGCTGCACAGCGATCAGCGCGGCGCCTGTTTCGTGCGCCAGAACATCGGCGGCAAGATGGTTCTCACGACCTATGGCCGCTCGTCCGGATTCTGCATCGACCCGATCGAGAAGAAGCCGCTCAACCACTTCCATCCGGGCTCGGCGATCCTTTCCTTCGGTACCGCCGGCTGCAATCTGGCGTGCAAGTTCTGCCAGAACTGGGACATCTCGAAATCGAAGGACATGGACCGACTGCTCGATGCGGCGACGCCGGAAGGGATCGCTGCGGCAGCCGTTGCCTACGGTGCCCATTCGGTCGCCTTTACCTATAACGATCCCGTGATCTTCGCCGAGTACGCGATCGACACGGCGCTCGCCTGCCGGGCGCGTGGCATCAGAACGGTTGCCGTCACGGCCGGCTACATTCACCCGGAGCCGGCGCGCGAGTTCTTTGCCGCGATGGACGCCGCCAACGTCGACCTGAAAGCATTCACCGACGACTTCTATTTCAAGCTCTGTGGCGGCCACCTGCAGCCGGTCCTCGATATCCTGCGCTACATTCGCCAGGCCACGACCTGCTGGCTGGAAATCACGACGCTTCTGATCCCCGGCCGGAATGATTCGGACGACGAGATCACGGCCTTGGCGCAATGGCTTGCACGCGAGCTGGGAGCCGACGTGCCGCTCCACTTCAGCGCCTTCCACCCCGATTGGAAAATGGCTGACCTGCCGGCAACGCCACGCTCGACGCTGACGCGGGCCCGGCGCATTGCCCTCGCTGCAGGTCTGCACTACGTCTATACCGGCAACGTGCACGACAGCGAAGGCGGCACGACCTTCTGTCCAGGCTGCCAGGCGGCGCTCATCGAGCGCGACTGGTACGAGATCAGGCACAACGATCTGCCAGCTGACGGCCGCTGCCCGCATTGCGCAACGCGCATCGCTGGCCACTTTGCGCGCTTCGGCAAGCCCTTCGGGGCGCGCCGGGTTCCCGTCCGCTTGCTCCGCCATTGAACCAGGTCATCGCGCTGCCGGGCGTCACACCGCTCACGATTGCCGGTGCGCACGGGTCGCTGCGCGCCACGCTGAATCTGCCGGCTCAGCTTTCCGCACTCGTCATCCTGGCCGAGGCTGGTCCGGCACCGGCCGCAGGCAACGATGCACTGGCCGTCGTTCTTCAGCAGGCCGGCATCGGCACGCTGACGCTCGACCTGCTGACGCACGCCGAGGAACGCTTTGCCGACCCGCAGCACAATGTTTCGCTGCTGGCCAGGCGCCTGCTCGCCGCCATCGAGCTGATCAAGCGGCACATGCAGCTCGGCGATCTGCCGCCGCTGCCGATCGGCCTGTGCGCCGCCGATAATTGTTCGCCGGTCATCGTGCGCATCGCCGCATTGCGCGACGAGGACATCTACGCGCTCGTCTGCCGCGACGGTCTGATCGACCTGGCCGGCATGCTCTACCTGCGCTCGCTCAGCGCCCCGCTGCTGCTGCTCGTGCACCCCGACAACGCGCCGGCCATGGCGAGCAACCAGCGCGCCGTGCGCGAACTCGGCGGCGTGCACGCGCTCAAGGTACTGCCGACGAATGGCGACGGACCCGACCCGCCGGCGATTCTTGCTGCCGTGGCGCGGGACACCGCGCAGTGGTTCAGGCGCCACCTGCCGCGCCGCGTCCGCCGCCCCGACTGAGCGTTTGCCGCGACACATCGCCCGCGAGGTGCGCCGAAACGCGCTGCGATGCGCGCCGACGCTACCAAAAGCCCGCAAAATGCGTTATATTGCGCTGCAACAGACGCGCGCGCAGCACTGCCGGCGGGTCGCCGACAAGGTGGACCGATTCCGCCGCAGGCAGCGCACGCGTCGAACCGGGCCCAGGTGCCCGGTCGCAGTTCGGGCCCGCTTGCCCCCATCTTCTTGCCGACGCGCCACAGCGCCCGCCGAGCTGTCCGGCGCGGGTACCGTGACGCTGTCCGCCAACCCATCAGCGGACCGCTCTGGCGGTCACTCTCAGGAAGCACGCCATGAAACACGACACCCCTCCATCCTTGTTGAGCAGAATTTCTCTTGCCGTCAGCACGTTCTTCTCGATCCTTGCCGACGGTCAGTTCGCCGCGCGCGTGCAGGCGCTGCGCAGCGGCACGCCGCGCAGCGAGCCGGCGGCGCAGGAAGCGGCGCCGGCCGCCGTCAAGGCAGCACCGCCGGTCCGCCTGGCGGAAGCGGCGCCCGACAGCGCGCTGCAACTTCTCGGCCTGCTGCAGCGTGAAGCGCGCTTCATCGATTTCGTTCAGGAAGACGTGGCCGTCTATGCCGACGCCGACATCGGCGCCGCCGCCCGCGTGGTGCACGAAGGGTGCCGCCGGGTACTGCGCGACAATTTCACGCTCGCCCCGGTGCGCGAGGAAGCCGAAGGCAGTCGGGTCACGCTACCAGCCGGGTTCGATGCCGCAGCCGTTCGCATCACCGGCAATGTCGTCGGCCAGCCGCCGTTCAAGGGCAGCGTCACGCATCGCGGCTGGCAGGCCGTCGAGCTGCGCCTGCCGAAGCTCGCCCCCGGCCACGATCTGAAGATCATCGCGCCGGCGGAGGTCGAACTATGAGCACGCCACGTTTCTCGATCGGCATCGACCTCGGCACGACGCATTGTGCGCTCTCGTCCATCGACATGGGCAACAGCGACGGCGAGCAGGTGGTGCAGGAAGTCCTGCCGATCCCGCAATTGACCGCCCCCGGTTCGGTTGAAGCGCGCGCTCTGCTGCCTTCCTTCATCTATCTGCCGCACGCGGACGAACTCGCGGCGGGCGATCTGGCGCTCCCGTGGACCGCCGACCTCGAGCACGCAGTCGGCGAGATGGCGCGCAGCCGCGGCGCGGGAACGCCGATCCGCCTGGTTTCCAGCGCCAAGAGCTGGCTCTGCCACGCCGGCGTTGATCGCCGGGCGGCGATCCTGCCGAATGACGCCCCACCGGAGGTCACTCGCCTGTCGCCGCTCGAGGCTTCGCTGCGCTATCTCTCGCACCTGCGCGCAGCGTGGGATCATGCCCAGCCGGAGGCGCCTTTCGCCGAGCAGGAGGTCGTCGTCACGATCCCCGCGTCCTTCGATCCGGCAGCACGCGAACTGACCGCCGAAGCGGCGCGGGCGGCCGGCTGCGCCCAGCTGATTCTCCTCGAAGAACCGCAGGCGGCGCTTTATAGCTGGATCCAGATGAGCGCCGGAGCCTGGCGCAAAGCGGTGCAGCCGGGCGACATCATTCTCGTTGTCGACGTCGGCGGCGGCACGAGCGACTTCTCGCTGATTGCCGTTCTCGAGCGTGCCGGGACCCTCGAACTGCACCGCGTCGCCGTCGGCGAGCACATCCTGCTCGGCGGCGACAACATGGACCTGGCGCTCGCCTACGCCGTTGCCGGCAAGCTTGCCGCCCAGGGTACGAAACTCGACGCCTGGCAACTACGCGCGCTGACGTATTCCTGCCGCGCGGGCAAGGAAACGCTGCTCGCCAACAGCGACGCGAGCAGCGTGCCGCTGGTCATCGCCAGTCGCGGGGCGAAGCTGATCGGTGGCTCGATCCGCAGCGAACTGACACGCGACGAGCTCACCGCGACGCTGCTCGAGGGCTTTTTCCCGGCGGCGGCGATAGCCGATCGGCCGCTGGGTCGCGGGCGCGCCGGCCTGACGCAGCTTGGCCTGCCCTACGCGCAGGACGCGGCGATCACCCGCCATCTGGCCGCTTTCCTCGCTCGCCAGCGCACGGCGACCGACGATCTTGCCGGTTTCAGCGCGCAACTGCCGGCAGGTGCAAGCTTCCTTCATCCCACCGCCGTGCTCTTCAACGGCGGCGTCTTCAAGTCCGAGCTGCTCGCCGAACGGACGCTGGCGACGATCAACGCCTGGCTGACCGGCGAAGGAGCGCCGCCGGCCCGCCGCCTCGCCGGCGCCGACCTCGATCTCGCCGTCGCCCGTGGCGCCGCCTACTATGGCTACGTCCGCCGCGGTCAGGGCGTGCGCATTCGTGGCGGAACGGCGCGTTCCTACTACGTTGCCGTCGAATCGGCCATGCCGGCCGTGCCTGGTCTGCAGCCACCCGTGCAGGCGCTTTGTCTGGCGCCATTCGGCATGGAGGAAGGAAGCGAAGCAGCGCTGTCCACGCAGGAGTTCGGCCTGGTGGTCGGCGAACAGGTGCGCTTTCGCTTCTTCGGCTCTTCGGTGCGCCGCCTCGATCAGGTCGGCACGCTGCTCGAGGACTGGGCAGCCGACGAGCTGCAGGAACTCGACGAAATCCACACCACGCTGCCCGGCGAAGGACGCGCCGCCGGCTCGGTCGTCCGCGTTCGTCTGCACGCGCGCGTCACCGAAGCCGGCACGCTCGAACTCGAAGCGCTGCCGCACGATGGACCGGAGCGCTGGAAGGTCGAGTTCGACGTGCGCGGCGGAACGCCGGAATAGGCAATGCGGCGCTCCGCCACGCGCCCGTACATTGTCGGCATCGACCTCGGGACGAGCAACACCGTCGTCGCCTACGCGGCGCCCGGCGAGCAGCACGTCGAGTTGCTGCCGATCGAACAACTCGTCGCTCCCGGCCAGGTTGCGGCACGCGCGCTGCTGCCCTCGGTGCGCTATCACCCGGCGCCCGGCGAAATCAGTCCGGGCGACCGGCTGCTCCCCTGGTCGAGCGCCGACGACAGCGAGCCGGCGATCACCGGCCGTCTGGCGCTCGACCTCGGCGCGCAGGTTCCC
>WBZP01007719.1_pt1 | contig 10307 bp, 13 predicted proteins | sample 5204301 | NCBI WGS metagenome assembly WBZP01 (sample SAMN12412401, study PRJNA552823) | activated sludge metagenome | isolation source: activated sludge from nitrification reactor of wastewater treatment plant... | place: USA: Pennsylvania | collected 2017 | reverse complement strand
TTGAACGGCTGGAGGCCATGGCCAGCCGGTTTGCCCGCCTCTCGGATCTTCTGATTCAGCGCGTCATGCGACTGGTCGACGATCTGGAACTTACGCCGGAAGGCAGCATTCTCGACCGCATCCAGCCCGAGGCGACTGATGCCTTGACTTCGTTGAACCGAGACAGCATTTTCCTGAACAGATGAGCGCTATTTGGCGAATGGCCAGTGGATGCGACGGCGGAGTTACCTCGTGAAGCTGTGCGGCTTCGAGGTAGGCCTTGACCGGCCGCTGTTCCTGATCGCCGGTCCGTGCGTGATCGAGTCGCGTGAGATGGCTTTCGAAACCGCCGGGGCATTGCGGGACATCTGCCGCAAGCTGGGCCTGAACTTCATCTACAAGTCGTCCTATGACAAGGCCAACCGCAGTTCCGGGAAGTCGTTCCGCGGCCTGGGCATGGACCAGGGTCTGGACATTCTTGCCGACGTGAAGCAACAGCTCGGCGTCCCGGTGTTGACCGATGTGCATGCGGAACAAGAGATCGCGGCTGTGGCGGCCGTCGTCGATGTGTTGCAAACCCCGGCCTTTCTTTGCCGCCAGACCGACTTCATCCAGGCCGTCGCCGCCGCAGGCAAGCCGGTGAATATCAAGAAGGGGCAGTTTCTGGCGCCGGGCGACATGAAGCAGGTGGTGCTGAAGGCCAGGGAAGCCAATGGTGGGGCGGACAGCATCATGGTCTGCGAGCGCGGCGCTTCGTTCGGCTACAACAATCTGGTGTCCGACATGCGCGGCCTGGCGATCATGCGCGAGACCGGCTGCCCGGTGGTGTTCGACGCCACGCATTCGGTGCAACTGCCGGGCGGGCAGGGCGACAGGAGCGGCGGTCAGCGCGAATTCGTCCCGCTGCTGGCGCGCGCGGCGGTGGCGGTGGGCATCTCCGGCTTGTTCATGGAGACCCACCCGGATCCCGCCAAAGCCCTGTCGGATGGCCCCAATGCCTGGCCGCTGGATCGGATGGCGGTATTGCTCGAACAGTTGATGGAACTCGACGCGCTGGTCAAGAACAAAGGAATGACCACATGAGCGCCGCCGCCGGGCCGTCCCGAGGCGGTTCAGCAGGGACGTATTACGATTCCCCCGAATACCTTGGGGCGCGCAGTGCGCGCAAGGGCTTGGCGGACTTCGACATGCTGTCGGTCGAATGTCTCTGAATCACAACACGAGGAAACAGCCATGAGTGCAATCGTTGATGTCGTCGCCCGCGAGATTCTCGACTCACGCGGCAATCCCACGGTCGAAGCCGACGTCCTGCTCGAATCCGGGGTCATGGGCCGTGCCGCGGTGCCCTCGGGCGCCAGTACCGGTTCGCGCGAGGCGATCGAACTGCGCGACGGCGATGCCGACCGCTATCTCGGCAAGGGGGTGGTGCAGGCCGTCGAGAACGTCAATACCGAGATCTCCGAAGCCATCATCGGGCTCGACGCCGAGGAGCAGGCCTTCATCGACCACGCGCTGATCGACCTCGACGGCACCGAGAACAAGTCGCGCCTGGGCGCCAACGCCATCCTCGCCGTGTCGGTGGCGGTGGCCAAGGCCGCCGCCGAGGAGGCCGGCCTGCCGCTGTACCGCTATTTCGGCGGCTCCGGCCCGATGCAGATGCCGGTGCCGATGATGAACGTGGTCAATGGCGGCGCCCATGCCAACAACAACCTTGACATCCAGGAATTCATGATCCTGCCGGTGGGCGCCGACAGTTTTCACGAGGCCTTGCGCTGCGGCGCCGAGGTCTTCCACCATTTGAAGAAGCTGGTCGACAAGAAGGGCTATCCGACCACGGTCGGCGACGAAGGCGGCTTCGCGCCCAATGTCTCGGGCAATGACGAAGCCATTGAGCTGATTCTCCGCGCGATCGAGTCGGCGGGCTACACGCCGGGTCGCGACGTGGTGCTGGGCCTGGATTGCGCGGCCTCCGAGTTCTATCGCGACGGCCGCTATGTGCTCGCCTCGGAAAAGCTCGAACTGAGTGCGGAAGCCTTTGTCGACTACCTGGCGACGCTGGTCGATCGCTACCCGATCATCAGCATCGAGGACGGCATGGCCGAGGGCGACTGGCCGGGGTGGAAGCTGCTGACCGATCGGCTGGGCAAACGGGTGCAGATCGTCGGCGACGACGTGTTCGTCACCAATCCGAGGATCCTCAAGGAGGGCATCGCCCAGGGCATCGCCAATTCGATCCTGGTCAAGATCAACCAGATCGGCACGCTGACCGAAACCTTCGCCGCGGTTGAAATGGCCAAGCGCGCCGGCTACACCGCGGTGATCTCGCATCGCTCCGGCGAGACCGAGGATTCGACCATCGCCGACATCGCGGTCGGCTTGAACGCGCTGCAGATCAAAACCGGTTCGCTGAGTCGCTCGGACCGCATCGCCAAGTACAACCAGTTGCTGCGCATCGAGGAAGATCTCGGCGATACCGCGGGCTACCCCGGTCTCGACGCCTTCTACAACCTGAGGAAGTAGGCGGCGCGCGGCGATGAACTGGCCGAGGCTGGTGCTGATCGCCCTCATCGCCGTGCTGCAGTATCCATTGTGGCTGGGCAAGGGCGGTTGGCTCCGCGTCGGCGAGTACGAACGCCAGTTGGCGGAACAGCGCGCGGTCAACCAGAAGCTGGAGCAGCGCAATGCCGGGCTGGATGCCGAAGTCCGCGACCTCAAGTCGGGCCTCGAGGCCATCGAAGAGCGCGCCCGCTTTGAACTGGGCATGATCAAGGACGGCGAGATCTTCGTTCAGGTGCCGACCAAGACGCCGCTGGCGCCGGCGCCGACCCCGGTCCCGGCGCCGAAACCCGCCCCATAGTGTCAACCGCCCTCGACGCAGAGGACGCGGAGGCGCAGAGAACGCCGAGAGCTTCAAGAGCAAGCCACTGGCTTTTCTCGCTTGGCCCTTTCTCCGCGTCTCTGCGGCCTCTGCGTTGAAAGCGTTTGCCTGTGCGTTTTCCGGAATCAGCCTTCCGGCTTGAGCGTGGTCCGGTAGCGCAGGCCGTTGGCCACGTAGCCTTGCGCCGAGCGTAGCAGGCGCGCGACTTCGTCGTCGCGCAACTCGCGCACCACCTTGCCCGGCGAACCCATGACCAGCGAGCGCTCCGGGATTTCCTTGCCTTCCGGGATCAGCGAATTGGCGCCGATGATGCAATGGCGGCCGATCACCGCGTGGTTCAGGATCACCGTCTTGATGCCGATCAGCGATTCGTCGCCGATCGTGCAGCCGTGCAGCATCACCAGATGGCCGACCGTGACATGCGCGCCCAGGGTCAGCGGCACGCCGGCATCGGCATGCAGCACCGAGCCGTCCTGGATGTTGCTGCCGGCGCCGATGGCGATGGTGTCGTTGTCGCCGCGCAGCACCGCGTTCCACCAGACGCTGGCGTTGTCGTCGAGCCGTACGTCGCCGATGATCGTGGCATTGGGGGCGATCCAGACATCGCGGCCGATGTAGGGCCGCCTGTCGCCGATGCTGTAGAGGGCCATGTGGGTCTCCTTGTTCCGATTGATGAGCGCAATAGTAAGTGCCGCGGCCGCTACTGTTCGCAGTGGGTTTGTCGAACCATGAACGGTAGCACTGGATCGGTCACTTGTCGTTCGGCAAGCTCAGGATGAGCGGCTTCGGAGTGAATCAGCCTTCCCGCTTCTTCCAGGCCGGCTTCTTCCCATCCGGTTTCTTGCCGTCGGGCTTCTTCCAGGCCGGCTTCTTCGCGGCACCGGCGGGCGCGCGGCGCGGCGGCTTGGTTTCGACGAACTCCCCCGGTTCGACCAGCCGCGTCTTGAAGGCGAACTGGCGAACCCGCAGGCGGCGCAGCACGTTCATCAAATCGGCCGGCAGATTGGGCGGCAGCTCGACGGTGCTGTAATCGTCGAACAAGTTGATCTGGCCGATGTGCTTGCTGTCGATGCCGGCTTCGTTGGCGATCGCGCCGACGATTTCCTTGGGCAGCACGCCCTGGTTGCGGCCGATCTCGATGCGATAGCGCTGCAGCGCGCCCACGGCGAAGTGGCGCGGCGTCGCCGGCTTGCCGTCGCGGCTTTCCCGCGGCGGCCGCTCGCGCGGCGGTTCGGCGGCCGGGTACTCCGCGGCGCGTTTGGTCGCTGCGGCGGCTTTTCGCACCTTGCCTTCGGGAGTCGGCGCCGGTGCCACGGCGACCGGAGCAGGCGCGGCTTCGCGCGGCGCGTGGTCGCTGGCGCCGGGCATTTGCAGCGGGCGTTCGCGCGTCGCCAGCCAGGCCAGTGCGGCGGCGATCTCGCGGGCGGCGACATCCTGCTCGCCCTCGATGCGGCGCACCACGTCGAAAAAGAAGTCCAGTTTCTCGTCGCGGATGATGTCCACGATCTGCTGGGTGAACTGGGCGACGCGGCGATTGGCGACCTCGCCCGGCGTCGGCATGGTCAGCGCCGAGATCTTCTGCTTGGTGGCGCGCTCGATCAGCTTGAGCATGTACATCTCGCGCGGCGCCAGGAACAGGATGGCGCGGCCGGTGCGCCCGGCGCGTCCGGTGCGGCCGATGCGATGGACGTAGGCCTCGGTGTCGTAGGGCACGTCGTAGTTGATCACGTGGCTGATGCGCGCCACATCCAGGCCGCGCGCGGCGACGTCGGTGGCGACGACGATGTCGACGCTGCCTCCTTTCAGGCGCTCGATGACCTGCTCGCGCAGGCCCTGGGTCAGGTCGCCGTTGAGCGCCGCGACCGAATAGCCGCGCGCCTCCAGCCGGGTGGCGAGTTCGACCGTGGCGGTCTTGGTGCGGACGAAGATCAGCGCGGCGTCGAAGTCATCCTCGACCTCCAGGATCCGCGTCAGCGCTTCGAGCTTCTGCCCGGTGTGGGTCTGGCAATAGGACTGGCTCGTGGCGACGACGGTGGACGTGGCGGAACGGATCTTGATCTCGCGCGGTTCGCGCAGGTGCTGATGCGCCACGCGGCGGATCGCATCCGGCATGGTCGCCGAGAACAATGCGGTCTGGCGCGTCGCCGGGGTGTGCTCCAGTATCCACTTGACATCATCGATGAAGCCCATGCGCAACATCTCGTCGGCTTCGTCGAGCACCAGCATGGACAGATTGTTGAGCACCAGGCTCTTGCGCTCCAGATGGTCCATGACGCGGCCCGGCGTGCCGACGATCACGTGGGTGCCCCGCGACAACTGGCGCAACTGCACCACCATGCTTTGCCCGCCGTAGATGGGCAGCACATGAAAGCCGGGCAGATGCCTGGCGTAACCCTGCAAGGCCTCGGCGACCTGGATCGCCAGTTCGCGCGTCGGGGTCAGCACCAATGCCTGCGGCACGGCGCGCGCCAGGTCGATCCTTTGCAACAAAGGCAGGGCGAAGGCCGCGGTCTTGCCGGTCCCGGTCTGCGCCTCGCCCAGCAGGTCGTGGCCGGCCAGCAGCGGCGGGATGCACGCGGCCTGGATCGGCGAGGGTGTTTCGTAGCCGACGTCGGCCAGCGCCTGCAGCAACGGCGGGGCGAGTCCGAGGGTGTCGAACCCGGCGGCAATAGTGTCTGGGGAGGTGGTCATGGCGCGCCTGCGCGGGGCAGGGGATTCCGGAGTTAAGGCTGGCCCGGTGTGCTGAAGGGGCCGGAGAGGCGCGCATTATCCCAGAGTCGGGACCGGATTGCCGGGATTTGTTCGGGGATGGGTGTCTGCCGGGCCGTGCAGGGGACTGGATTATTGGCATTTGCCCTCGGTGATACGCATGCTCGTGCGCATCAATTGCTTGATGTAGCCGCCCGATGCAGACTCGTTGCGAACCCGCCGTGAGGAAAGGCCGTCTGACTCTGTCGATCAGTCAGGCTCTGCTGGATCGCCTCGAACCCTGTAAGCCGCAGGTCAATCTCTCGGCCCGGGCCGAGCAGTTGTTTGCCGGTATGCTCGACGAGCTGGAGAACCGCGCCCGGGCAGAGCGCAATGCCGACGCACTGGCGGCACACGGCCGGGACATCTCCGCAACCGGGCTGGCGGGCGCCGAATTCGAGCGGATCTGAGGCTTGGCGCAATTTCATGTTTGTCCCGGTCCCGGGTCGAAGAAAGCCGGGATTCCTTATCTGGTCGCCTTACAGAACGACCACATCACGAGCAGGACCGGTGCAACCGTGCTGATTCCGTTGCGCGCCAGCGCGCAGCCGGTCGAAATCATGGCGCCGCAGGTCGAAGTTCCCGGTCAGGGCCTGTTCGTACTCTCCACCGACAAAACCTTCGCCATCGACACCGTCCGGCTCAGGCATCCCGTGGGCATGCTGAATCCCACCGGCCGCGCCAGGATCAAACCCGCCCTGGACAAGGTGATCGGCGAATACTGATCTGCTTCGCCCGGGCGCCGGGCGTCAAGTATTCGGGCGGCTTGACGTTCGCGCCTGGCGTGTCGAAGGGTGCGCACCAGTCCAATGCACCAGGCCGCAAGGTCCGTCGCTTCAAACCCGCAGCAGCGCGATCTTCAGCGGTGGCTGGCCGTCGGAACTGGGGAAGTCGGCCTCCGGCGTGATCCATTCCATCTCGCGGATCGGCCGGCCGGCCTTCGCCGCGCTGCGCTGCAACTGGTCCAGCCAGGTGTCGCGCCGCACTTCGGCGACGTTGTTGGTGCAGATCAGCGTGCCGCCGTCGCCGACGCACAGCAGGGCCGGCTTGAACACCGCGGCATAGTCGTTCACCAGGTCCACGACGCCGAAGGGGCTCTTCGCCAGACGTGGCGGATCGAGGAAGACGAGGTCGAAGCCTTGCGGCTCCAGTTTGGGAAAAGGCGGCATGCGCTTGCCGCGCACGCGCTCGGGCTGGCCGATGCCGGCGTACTGGCGCATCGCGGCGAAGGCATCGCTCTTGATGAAGCGCGGGCGCACCGGCAAGTCGTTGAGGCGCGCACTTTGCTTGCCGACCTGGAGGCTGGAATCGGCGAAATCGACATTGACCACGAAGCGCGCGCCGGCCTTCGCTGCGGCGATACCGACGCCGCAGGTATAGGCGAACAGGTTCAGAAGCGACTTGCCCGGCGCCTCGCGCATTACCCGCCTCCGCGCCGCGCGCAGGTCGAGGAACAGCCACGGATCCTGCCCGGCGTGGCGGCCGGCGATGCGATAGCGGACGCCCAGCTCGCACAGCTCCCGCGGCAGCATCGCCGCCGCCAGCTGGTCCGGCGGCAGAGCATTGCCGATGCGCGAGTTGGCCTGGCTGCGATCGTTGAAAACCGGCGTCAGGCCGGGCAGCCGAGCGGCATAGAAGGCCTGCAACGACGACAGCGTTTCCGGCGCCAGCGGGCTGTGGAAGCACTGCACCAGCAGCAGTTCGCCATAGCGGTCGACGGTCAGGCCCGGATGGCCTTCGACGCTGCCGTGGAACAGGCGGTAGGCGTCGGTCTGCTCGGCGTGCAGGCGCGCGATCAGGTCGGCGCGGGCGTCGAGCGCGGCCGCCAGCAGGGGGAGCAGGGTGTCGGGCATGGGAGTGTCTCGGCAAGGATTCCGCGTGCGCCCCGGGCGCCAAGCGCGGAAAAGGTCGCCATCTTACGCGCAAGCGGGGCTTGCGCCTCGCTTGCCCCTCGGCGCGGCCGAATGCCCGGCCCGCAATGCGCCGCGGCGTCGCCTGCTGACTTCGCCCGGATCGGCGGCGGAACCGTGCTTCCGTTGCCGAGCTTGTCCGACTGCGTGAGCCGGCATCCGGAGGGCGCCGGCTCCCCGGCGCTACACGATATTGCGCGGCTCATCGCCGCGATCCAGGTGGTGCCGATCACCCGGGCGAAACGCATATTGCCTTCGATCAGCCAGAGGTCGAGGTTGAAGCTCTTCCTGCGCCGCCCCGGGAACTTCTCCGGCGACAGCCAGCCCGAGCCGCCGCCGGCCGACATGCCGCCGCCCTGGGGCCGCCTTCCTTGCCCACCGGCCAGCGGCAGACCTCGTAGCCGCAGGCCACCGTGCGGTAGTCGCAGGCGGTGGTCAGGACTTCGGCATCCTTCGGCGGCAGCGGAACGAAGTCCTTCACCGTGTAGCTGTCTGGCTTGCTCATGCCGTTCTCCTTACGCGCTGCGCTTGCTGGTCATCGCGCTGTAGCCATAGACCAGGCCCATCACGCCGATGGCATGGATGTCGTCCCCCTGCACGTCGAGCACGATCTGCGGCAGGCTCTCGGTGGCGTGACCGGAGGCGACCATGCCGTGCCGCGTCAGATCAAAGTTCGTCAGGTGCAGCGGGCAGGGGCCGAGCACCTGGTGCCGCGGCTGGTAGGTGCCGTCCAGCGGCCCGCCCATGTGCGTGCATTGCTGGTTGAAGGCGACCACATCCTTGCCGGCGCCGATTCCGGCCCCGGCCGGAACCCCGAGCTTGACCAGGATGTTGCGGACATCGGGATAGGGGTCGTTGAACTCCAGCAAAACGCGTCCTTCAAGGCCGACAGCCTGCCAATCTTGTGCCGCGGGTAGTCGGCCCTCAGGGCCTGCGCGGCTTCGGTTATGCCGGGAAAGCCGCCGACGCTGATCAGCGCCACTGCGGCGCCGCCGGAGAGCAGGAGCTGGCGGCGGCGGCGGCCGTGAGGGCCTCGGCCAACTGCGGCTTCCCGGTTCAACCATGAAGCCGGCAAGCTGCCGCGTACGCGCGATGAGTTGAGCGTACCATTGCTGTCCGGCCCACCCCAAGGAGATACGCATGAACGAGAATCCCGTCCGCTGGTTTGAAATCTACGTGCAGGACATGGCACGCGCCAAGGCGTTCTACGAAGCCGTGTTCGGCGTCAAGCTGGACAAGCTCGATGCCCCGGGCATGGACATGCGGGCCTTCCCGATGCAGCCCGGGCAACCCGGCGCGGGCGGCACCCTGGTGAAGATGGAAGGCCTTCCCTCCGGCGGCAACAGCACGCTGGTGTACTTCGGTTGCGAGGATTGCGCGGTCGAGGCGGCACGCGTCGCCGGAGCCGGCGGCAAGGTGTTTCGCGAGAAATGGTCGATCGGCCAGTACGGCTTCATCGCGCTGGCGGTCGACACCGAAGGCAACATGATCGGCATGCATTCGATGAAGTAGTGTTGGCGGCCTGTTGGTTTGCGTCAGGGCGCACCGGCGGCGGCGCCTCAGGCGTTGGCTACCGGGGGATGCGAGTGCCATCTCGCCCGGCGCGAGCCAGGCATTTCTTCCCCGCGGCGGCGCATGCCGCGACGTACGGGTTATCGTGAGCGCATGATTGCCGAATTTCTCGACACCCTGGCGTTCTCGCTTTCCGTCACCGGCCCGATCTTCGTCATGCTCGGTTTGGGCGTCTGGCTGCGACGCATCGGCATGCTTACCGAGGCCTTCATCGAAGGCGGCACGCGCCTGGTGTTCAACGTCACGCTGCCGGCCTTGCTGTTTGTCAGCGTCGCCAAGACCCGGCTGGACACCTCGGCGAATTTTTCGCTGATCGGTTTCGGTGCCGTGGCGACGCTCGTCGCTTGGGGCGCGAGCGGCCTGCTGGCGCGCTTCGCCGTCAGCGAGCCGCGCGACCGCGGCGTGGTGGTGCAGGGCATTTTCCGCTCCAACATGGCCATCATCGGGCTGGCCTATTGCGTAAATGCTTACAGCGAGGCGGGCCTGGCGGCGGCCTCGATCTATGTCGGACTGATCACCATTCTGTTCAACGTGCTGTCGGTGGTAAGCCTGAGCGCGTCGCTGCGAGCCAGGCAAGGTGTCGGCCGCATCCTGCGTGCGGTGGCCATGAACCCGCTGATCATCGGCATCGTTCTGGCCCTGCCGGTCTCGGTCTCCGGCCTGCGCCTGCCCGGGATCCTGCTCCAGTCCGGCGAATACTTCGCGCGCATGACCCTGCCGCTGGCCTTGCTCTGCGCCGGTGCGGCGCTGGACTTCGGCAGCCTGCGGCGCGAGCCGCGCGATGCCCTGCTGGCGGCGACGGGCAAGCTGCTCGCGGTACCGTTGCTGTTCGTCGTCGGCGGGGTGGCCATGGGCTTTCGCGGCATGGACCTCGGCATCCTGCTGCTGATGTCGTCGGCGCCCAGCGCCGCGGCCGGTTACGTGATGGTGCGCGCGATGGGCGGCAACGCCGGGCTGGCGGCCAACATCGTGGCGCTGACGACGGTGGGCTCGCTGTTCACGACCAGCGGCGGTATCGTGATTCTCAAGAGCATGGGCATGATTTAGGCCGAACTTTGGTTAGAGAGTTCGAACATTTTGTTTGCGGTCATGAAGTTGTAAGTACATTGGGGTGAGGTTACTGGGTACGCGGTAAGTTGACGCCGAGGAGTTTGAAGGCCTTTTCCTGGAGGGGAGTAGGCCGGGTGGTCAGAAGGATCTTGGCCTTTGGATTGAGCGCC
>WBZP01007716.1_pt1 | contig 10309 bp, 11 predicted proteins | sample 5204301 | NCBI WGS metagenome assembly WBZP01 (sample SAMN12412401, study PRJNA552823) | activated sludge metagenome | isolation source: activated sludge from nitrification reactor of wastewater treatment plant... | place: USA: Pennsylvania | collected 2017 | reverse complement strand
AGAAAGCAAAAGATTATCTCGCTGAAAAAGGTTATGATCAGCAATATGGAGCCCGGCCATTGAACAGGGCCATTCAGAAATACGTTGAAGATCAGCTGGCTGAGGAAATCCTCAAAGGGGCACTTTCAGAGGGCGATACCATTTTGGTAGATCATGTAGATGGCGAAGAAGTGTTAAGTTTTAACAAAAAACCAAAAGAACAGGCAATCGAACAATAAACCTTTAATACCATAACGGGCACGGAGTTTTTACTTCGTGCTTTTTTGTTTTATGAAAAAACTTTTTGTTTTTCTGTTTTTAATGGGAAGTTTTGGGCTAAGTGCCCAGAAATTATCCGAAAAAGCCCAATTTGGACTAGTTACTATTTCTCCGGGTTCCTCTGAGGATGCCATTTATCAAATCTGGGGGCACACCGTACTACATCTCAGCGACCCTGAAAACAATATTAATGAATGTTATGATTACGGTACATTCAGTTTTGATCAGCCAGGATTTGTGATAAAATTTCTGAAAGGCACTTTGCCTTATCAAATGGCAAAATATGACTTTCAACTTTTTGTAGATCATTACAAAAACAATGAAAACCGCTCGGCATCAGAGCAAATCTTAAATTTATCAGCATCTCAAAAACAGGATTTGTACGATTTCCTGATACATAATTATCTTCCTGAAAACAGGGAATACCGTTACCGATTTTTTTATTACAATTGTGCCAGCAGAATCAGGGACATTCTGCAGCAAGTATGTAAAGACTCCCTTCAATTTTCACCAACGCTTCATGCCGACTCAAGCTACAGACAATGGATTAATAAATATGCAGCGGCTAAGCAACCATGGACAAACTTGGGCATGCAAATCGCAATTGGAATTCCTGCCGATGAAAAAACGAAAGAATCGGGTGCAATGTTTCTTCCCAACAATCTGGCCATAGGATTCGATTCGGCGGTTATAATTCATAATAATATCAAGCAACCATTTGTTTTAGCAAAAAATCAACTCACCTTTGTTGATGAACCTCAGCTACCAAAAGGAATCTTTAGCCCATTTGTGGTGCTAACATTGTTTCTAATAATCATAACTATATTATCATTTTCACAAAAAGTAAAACCAAAATACCTTAAATGGTTTGACTATTCTTTTTTTGGATTTTTAGGTATTGCAGGCTGGTTTTTGATGGGCCTTTGGTTTCTTACAGACCATGGAGTCACTGAAAACAACATGAATGCCATTTGGGCATTTCCTCTGTTTTTTCCAATGATTATTTTCCTGAAAAATAAAAAAATCATCAAGCCTGTTTTTTATACTTATCTGATTATCAATATTATTTTATTGATTAGCTGGAAATTTATCCCTCAGGAAATTCCTATGGCCATCATTCCGGTAATATTGACCGCTTTTGTCAGGATTTATTTCAATATCAAAAAATAAAATGGATTTAAATAAGATTTGTAGTGAGGTAATAAATGTGGCCATTGCCGCCGGAGATTTTATCCAAAAAGAATCAGAAAGTTTTACTTCAGATAAAATTCAATATAAAGACATTAACAATCTGGTATCTTATGTTGATAAAGAAGCCGAAAAACTGATCGTAAAACATCTTTTGGAAATATTGCCTGAGGCGGGTTTCATAACAGAAGAAAATACCATTGACAAAGAAAACAAAGACGGTTTAAACTGGATTATTGACCCATTGGACGGTACTTCGAATTTCATTCACGGTTTGCCTCATTATTCAGTAAGCTTAGCCTTAGCCCAGGGAAAAGATGTTTTGGTGGGTGTAATTTATAACATCACCAAAAAAGATGTTTATTCAGCAATAAAAGGTCAGGGAGCATTTAAAAACGAAAAATCTTTAAAAGTTACTCAAAATCAATCCTTAAGTCAGTGTCTTTTTGCCATCGGATTTCCGTATTTTAAATTTGACAATATGGAAAAATACATTCATATTTTAGAATCATTGATGCAAAAAACGCATGGATTAAGAAGATTTGGCTCAGCCGCACTTGACCTGGCTTTTGTGGCTGAGGGCTTTTATGATGGCTTTTTTGAATATAATCTCAATAGCTGGGACATGGCTGCGGGTGTTTTATTGGTAAAAGAAGCAGGTGGAATTATCACCGATTTCTCGGGTAACGATAATTATTTGTTTGGAGGAGATGTAATTGCGGGTGGTGCGGTTCATCCCGAACTTTTAAAAGAAATCAAACGTTTTTGGTTTAAAGCATAAATTATGGAAGCATTAAAATACCCTATTGGAAAATTTGACCCTACAAAAGAGTACGATTATGAATCAGCACTTTCGGCTTTGGAATTTCTGAAAGATTATCCGAAAATTTTACGGGGTATTACCGCTAATATGACCGAAAAACAACTGGATACCGCCTACAGGCCTGAAGGTTGGACTGCTCGCCAGGTAATTCATCATATTGCTGATTCTCACTCCAACATGTACATCAGAGTAAAATTGGCACTTACTGAGGATAATCCAACCATTAAAGGCTATAATGAGGCTGAATGGGCCAAATTGCCGGATTCAAAATTTCCCATTGAAGATTCACTTTTGATTATCGAAGGATTGCATAACCGAATTTATCATTTACTCAAAAATGAACCTGCGGAGACTTTTGAAAAGACATTTTATCATAATGGCTATCAGAGAACATATATCCTGAAAAATGTATTGAATCTATACAAATGGCACTCACAGCATCATTTGGAACACATCAAAATCTGTATTAAAAATGCTTAGATTACTTGAAAATATTGCCATAATCGTAATCTTCGGAATTGCGTTAAGATACATAATTTCAAAACTTTGGGGCAAAAAAGAAGGAAGCAACCCAAGTTGCAGCACCTGCAGCTCGGGCAATTGTAATACTTGCCCAACTGCCAACACTACTAATTGAAGGTAGCTTTTTCTATCATTTTATGGGATGCTTCATCACCCAAATATTTGTCGATAATATAATGAAGTAAATAAATCAAGGGGGTGAGAACCACAGCCATGGTAAATTTGTAAATGTAGTTTACCCCGCTTACAGCCATCACCTGTGCAAAATCCCATTTTCCAAACACATAAAAAGCTATAAATAGCACCACAAAACTATCAATCAGCTGGGAAATAATAGTTGATCCCGTAGAACGCAGCCAAATCATCTTGTTAGAGGTCCATTGCCTAAGCTTGCTAAATACAACGGCGTCAACCATTTGGCCAATTAAAAATGCAACAATACTGCCGGCGATAATTCCCATTCCCTGCCTGAGAATCATGCTATAGGCGTTGTTGATGTTTAGTGGATTTCCTTCCATGTCAACTTTATTGATATCCATCCAAAATGCCGCGGGTGGTAGGGCAGAGGCCGCATACAAAACAAAAAATGCATAGATAATAAGTATCGCAGTCAGATATGAAATGTATTTTACGCCTTTTACCCCGAAATACTCATTGATAATATCGGAAATAATAAATACGATTGGCCAGTTGATAGCACCGGCTGTCATGTTGAAATCAAGCGAATATCCGAATATCTTGATACCCGTCGGGGGAAATCCAAGGGTGTTTTCAAGTGAAAATATCTTTCCACCGATGATTTCGGCCACAATGGCGTTTGTCAAAAATATCCCGCACAATACGATGAACAGAATTTGTTTTTTAGTAAAATTCATATTTTTATCATTCCATCAATTAGTTCTATCACTCTGTCTGACCTTTCGGCAAGGTGCGGATTATGGGTAACAATCACAAACGAAGATCCGAATTTTTCTCTCAAATCAAAAAACAAACTATGCAATTCTTCCGCATTTTTGGTGTCAAGATTTCCACTGGGTTCGTCAGCAAAAACATATTTTGGACTATTGATCAAGGCTCTGGCAACTGCAACACGCTGTTGTTCACCTCCTGACATTTCGGAAGGGAGGTGATCTTTCCTGCCTGCAATATTCAGTGTTTCCATCAAAACCATGGCTTTTTCAAGAGTTTCTTTTTCGTCTTTTTTTCCTACCCACGCCGGTAAACAAATATTTTCGAGAGCCGTAAGCTCAGCCATGAGGTTATGAAATTGAAAAATAAACCCTATTTTGCTGTTTCTCACTGTAGATAATTCTTTCGAATTTAAACCGCTCAACTCTATTTTATCCAAAAAAACTTTTCCGGAATCGGCCTTATCCAATGTACCCAAAATATGCAAAAGTGTACTCTTTCCGGCTCCGGAAGCTCCAACTATCGAAACGATTTCGGAAGGGGCTATTTCGAGAGAAATGTCTTTCAAAACCTCCAAAGAGCCATATTTTTTAGTAATATTATGTGCTTCGAGCATATTTCTGTTTTAAAATTTAACGCAAAAAAAAGGATATTTGTTTAATTATACTTTTATAAAAACCAAATATTTGCTAATTTGGCAAAAAATTAGAAAAGTTCAATTTTTATTTAACAATTTATGAATATTCACGAGTACCAGGGTAAAGAAATTTTATCTAAATATGGTGTAAGAGTTCAACAAGGAATCGTTGCCTCTACGGTAGAAGAAGCCGTGGCGGGTTATCAGCAAATCGCTGAAAGGACTAATTCTAAATTTGCGGTGGTGAAGTCGCAAATCCATGCCGGTGGTAGAGGTAAAGGAAAAATAGTAGGTACCGAGCAAAGAGGTGTGGCCCTGGCCAAATCGGCTGACGATGCCAAAACTATCGCTTCCAATCTTTTGGGAAATACACTTGTGACTATTCAGACCGGTGAAGAAGGAAAAGTAGTAAATAAGGTTTTGATAGCTGAGGACGTATATTATCCGGGTGCTTCTGAGCCCAAAGAATACTACGTATCGATATTGCTTGACAGAGGCAGAGCCTGCAATGTAATCATGGCTTCGACAGAAGGCGGAATGGACATAGAAGAAGTAGCCGAGCATACGCCTGAGAAAATCATTAAAGAGTGGATTGACCCAAGAGTGGGCTTCCAGGGCTTTCAGGCTCGTAAAGTGGCTTATAAACTGGGTCTTAGCAGTGCAGCCCATAAAGAAATGGTGGCATTCCTTACGGCTCTTTACAAAGCTTATGAAGAAACCGACTCTTCCATGTTTGAGATTAATCCGGTTTTGAAAACTTCTGACGACAAAATATTGGCCGTTGATGCCAAAGTTAATCTGGATGACAACGCACTGTTCCGTCATGCTGATCTAGCTGCTTTGAGAGATAAAGCCGAGGAAGATCCGATGGAAGTAGAAGCTTCAGAAAGTGACCTGAACTATGTGAAACTGGATGGAAACGTAGGTTGTATGGTAAACGGTGCCGGATTGGCAATGGCTACTATGGATATCATCAAGCTACAGGGGGGTGACCCTGCCAACTTCCTGGATGTAGGTGGTGGAGCCAATGCCAAAACGGTAGAAGCCGGTTTCAGATTGATATTGAAAGACCCCAATGTAAAGGCGATATTTGTGAACATCTTTGGCGGTATCGTAAGATGCGACAGAGTGGCCGCAGGTATTGTTGAGGCATATAAAACCATTGGTGACATTCCGGTACCGATTATCGTAAGACTACAAGGTACCAACGCCGAAGAAGGTGCCAAAATCATCAACGAATCAGGCCTGAAAGTATATTCAGCGGTATTGTTGAAAGACGCTGCTGAGCTGATTACTAAGGTGTTGGCGTAAGATATATTTAGTATTTGTTTTGAAAAACGACCTCGAGAGGGGTCGTTTTTTTTTTAATAATTGATTTCTAATTACATAAACGACAACAAACGCTTACAAACGAATACAAACGTTTAAAATTCGAATAATTTATTGGTGACAACTCAATTTTGCAGTGCCTGTTTGTATTGAGCAATGGCATCTAAAAATAAAACTAAAAAAAGCAAAATTATGGCATCATTAAACAAAGTATTATTAATCGGAAATTTAGGTGGAGACCCTGAAGTAAGAATTTTACCAAGTGGTGGAAAAGTAACTTCATTTAGCATAGCAACCTCAGAATCTTACAAAAATAAAGAAGGGGAAAAAGTAGAAAATACCGAATGGCATAGAATCGAACTTTGGGAAGGCCTTGCTGAAATTGCAGAGCAATACCTAAAAAAGGGTGATTCGGTGTATGTAGAGGGAAAACTCAAAACCGAAAGATATACTGATGCAAATGGTATGGAAAAAACGGCCATTAAGATTCGGGGAAATAATTTTCAAATGCTTGGAAAAAGAAGTCAGCAAACTATTGAAAATCAAACCCATAGAATTGAATCTGAGGACGGACTACCTTTTTGAAAATGATCAAAGTGACACATTTAGATTCTGAAAGGAAAGATCTTTGTGTAGAATTCCATCCAGACGCCTTGTGGAATGTTAAAATGCGGCAATTTGCCGGCAGTAGATGGAGCTCAAGCCGTAAATGTTGGATAATTACAAATTCAAAGGCCGAAATTATAAAATTAGGTGAAGTATTTGGGCCCAATAATCTTCAATTTTCAAAAGAAATAATTCTGGAATATCGACCTCAAGCTTCCAAAGCTACCCTTTACAAACATCAACCCAAATTAAGAGGCCGATGGGCATACCAGCCTCCAATTACTGAATACGACAACCACCCCGACATTTTAGCATTGCAGAGACGAATGCAACTGGAAAATTATGCATACAAGTCTATAAAAAATTATAAGTCGGCTTTGGTGAAATTTATTATTTGGGCGGGTAAACCATCAAATCTTGAAGAAATTGATTTGAAAAGCATCGAAGATTACCTTTTATTCTTGAAAATCAAAAGAAAATATAAACCCGGAAGCCTTAAAGTGGAAGCCATGGCTCTTAAACTTTATTTTGAGAAAGTACTCAAAAAGCCTGTTGGATGGTTGAACATAAACATTAAACAAACCGAATCTTTACCAAAAGTCCTATCCCGGGCTGAGGTTAAGATAATTTTGAACCAACCAAGCCTACTCAAACATAAAACTATTTTGCACATTACTTATCATTGTGGTTTACGACTTTCAGAAGTTGCAAACTTAACAGTTAATGACATTAATTCTCAAAATATGACAATCCATGTTAAAACAACAAAAGGTGATAAACACAGAGTGGTCAATCTCAACAATACAAGCCTGGACTTATTAAGAGAATATGCTAAGAAATACCATCCACAATATTGGTTATTCGAAGGCGACCCAAAAACGGAGCATATTAGCGAACGCACCATTCAATTCATATTTAAAGATGCCTTAATTAGGTCAGGAATCAATAAAAAATGTGGTATACATATATTACGCCATTCTTATGCCACTCATTTGTTGGAAAAAGGGGTAAATGTTCGTGTAATTCAACGATTACTTGGACATAGTAGCTTAGAAACCACTATGCGGTATTTTCAGGTAAGTGGAGAAGATGCCGCCAAAGAAGTAAAAAACTTATTGGATGATGATTAAAATGGAAGTTTATAAGGATTAGGGGAGACCATCAATCGCTTTAATTGATGAACAGAGTAAAATCTGTTGTTAATTTTATATCCCAATTTAGAGTTTTTGAAGATTGCTTTCTTCAGTTTAAGAGCAGTTTCAGCAGACTTTTTAAAATAAAGGCGATTGTAAGAATCAAGATAATGCCTTTCAAAATTTTCTAATTGAAACATTTGATTTTTAGTATTTTCTCTCATATATTGCGATATATAAACAAAACAACAGAACAATGCAAAAATACTATTATTCCGCTGATTATCAACATCAAAGAGGGTATTAGTAGCTACGTATTTTATATGTTGGAAAAATTAGGTAAAGCAATTATGAAAAGAGTGTTAATAATACTGGTTTGTATTTTTATTTTAGAATCACAACCTCTTTGTGCTCAATATTTATTTAGTATTACAGAAATTGAAAGTCTAATCAAAAATGACTTCGAAAATATTCATCAAAAACTAAAGCTGAAAAATTATGTTGATGTCGGAAAAGACAAAAATTTTGAAAATAATTTTGAATTAAAAGGATATGCTCATTTATCCCCAATCAAATCAACCCTTAATTCTATATTATATATTATTTATGAACCTAATAAAATAATTACGAAGAAATACCAAGATGAACTGTCTTTGAATTATAAAAAAGTTAATAAATATAATAAATTGGATGGGAAGTACATCTGCGATTTTACCATAAGCAAAAATGGAGATTTAGTAATTGTTGTAACAGAATTATATAGTGGTTCATTTTCTATAGATAAAAATTCGACTAATTCAATCGAAGTTAATGGAAAAGCAAATATAAATAGGACGATTTATTCAAAAAGGATAAATCAAAATAAAATTGAAATTAATTCATTTACAAATGCAACAGATATAATATTCAAAAAAGGAGACAAAATAAGTTTTAATGCAACAGGTAACATTAAGGTGGGTGACTGGGTAGGGTATGCCTCACCAAATGGAAAAGAAGGTTATACTAGTTACAATAAAGTTGGTGGTTTCAAGCATGGCTCATTATTAGGAAAAATAGGAAATGGTGAATGGTTTTTAATAGGTGAAAGTAGTACAATTTTAGCTGATAGAGATGGTGTTCTTTCTGTGATAGTAAATGACAATGACCCAGATAATAACGAAGGAATTTATACTCTTGAATATAGTATTCTTAAATCTAACAAGTATAATCAACAAAAAATAAATGAGCCTCCAACCTCTATCCCTTCTAATAAGCCATCAACTGTTATTGCGAATACAGAAATAAATAATACTACAAATACAACCAATACCAGTAGTTCATTATTTTACATTGGAAAAATAACCAATAAATCATTAAAAATTAGTGATGGGTGTATTATGACTTTAATAAGTAACCCCGATGGAAGTTATATTTTATATGGAAGAACAGATAACAAAAAACTAGTTGGAAGGTGGGATTTGGATGGTAAACTTTCTGGTAACACTTATATTTTTAGAGGTGACATACTTCTTGATGGAGAAGGTAGTGATTGGCCAATCGGAACAAAAGCTCCTATTATTATTTCTTTATATAAAACTTCTAATGGTATTAAGGGATTTTATACTATTATGGATAATTATAATGGTGTTGATAGACAAGAGGGTGAATTTGCTTTGAATCAGAAATAAAATTATATTGTTTCTGCAATTTGAAAATTCATTGTGCACAGGACATTACCGAATTTTCAAGGGATTTTTATTTTTTTGGGGGGACAGGATAGTCTTTTTTACTTTATTGGGGTCTTTTTATTTCACTTCGGACAGACAAGTAGCGAGCTTACAAGTCGTTAAAAGTTGATTATCAGTATGTTAATTGGTAGGCTTGGGCTGGGCTGAGTGGTTGCCGTCTTTGGGACGGCATATTAGCGGGAAGGCAAATTATTTTGGCTCCAACTTCCGCATTATGTAAAAGTTTTTAAGTATTTTGCTCTAATCAAAATCAATTCCAATCATCATAATGCTTCTGGTTGGAATGAAAAAATCCAAGATGAAAATAGTAAAATATATCACATTGGCTATTCTTGGAATTTTAGTTTTTCTTTCTGGTTTCTTTCTACTTGCCTTACTTGCTTCAAGTCATAAAGTACCACAATCTACAAAATTGGCTTTCGTTTCATTTTTCATTGGGACAATAATAATTTTCATTCTCTCGATTTATTTTTTTGACCATAAAGAAAGAAACGTAAAATCAAATCTTTCAAAAATCAGTAAATCTTTACCAAACTTTGAAAACAGTCAAGAAGGAAACTGGTTCAAAGAGGAGTTTCAGCATGGCGAATGGGGTCTTGCATTAGAATCTATTGAATATTATATTTCAGAAAATCAAATTCAGGTTGATTCAACTACAGAAAAGCTAATTTCAGAATTGAATAAACGTTTTTCCTCAAAGTAATTTGCATACTTCGCTCATTTTCAATGATTTTACAAAAATTTAGTTCTTTGTATTCTTTCGACTTGATACAAATATCGAACACGATAATCTTTGGACTTGGTTTTACTCCAATTTGAAAATTCATTGCGACAAGATATTAGAGCGATTTCAAGGGGTCTTCAAATTTGGTTTGCGACAGCCACTCAGAGCAAAAATTGGTATGCAAATTTGGTTTTCAGCAATAAACTTCTTAGTTTTATATCACTTCTTGCGTTGTTGTCTAGCGACAACAAAAATGAGTTGTAATTTCACTTTTTCTGGTGTTCCAACTCCCGCATTAAGAAAAGGCAAGTAATTGTAAATCAATAAATTAACACTAAAAACCAACCATCTCAATGCTTTTGGTTGTATGCAAGTGCTACGAAAGTGCTAACAGTGAAAAAATCTATTAATAAAAACGTCATTTGATATTGATTCTCCAGTTTTTGAATTTTT
>WBZP01007713.1_pt1 | contig 10313 bp, 11 predicted proteins | sample 5204301 | NCBI WGS metagenome assembly WBZP01 (sample SAMN12412401, study PRJNA552823) | activated sludge metagenome | isolation source: activated sludge from nitrification reactor of wastewater treatment plant... | place: USA: Pennsylvania | collected 2017 | reverse complement strand
GACACATTGCACCGACCGCCCTTTTTTTGGAGGGTCGCCTCCCCGGCTCTTTTTTTTTGGGCGAGCAAAAAAATGATGGGGGACGCCTAGTCACCGCCGGTAGGCAACGCCAGATTGGTATCTTCCAATTTTTTGAGCAGTTCCAATATGAGATTAAATACTGTGCTATAAAAGTCAAATAACCCTTCTTTGACATCATTTTCGACGAAAATGAAGTCGTAGCCCCCTCCAATGAAGTCAAATTCAGCGATATTGAAGTCAAATTACCCTCCTTCGATGTTAAATTCGGCGAATTTGAGATCAAATTACCCTCCTGCGATGTTAAATTCGACGATTTTGAGATCAAATTACCCTCCTATGAAGTCAAATTCGGCGAAATCAAAGTCAAATTCGGGGGATTTGAGATGTACTATGCCGAAATCTTACCCATAAAATATCTCTGAGCTTTTCACTCCCCGCCCGGAGACTCTTCACCTTGGCCTGCAGCTTTAGCACTTGGGTATATGGCTTTTTGTTTTTTGCATGAAGCTTTTTCCGTTTTGCTTACAGCTTTTACACTTTTGAAAGAAGCTTTTACACTTTGTCTTACAGCTTTTACATTTTGGTATATAGCTTTTTCCTTTTGGATGAAAGCTTTTACACTTTGTCTTGCAGCTTTTTCATTTTGATATAAAGCTTTTTCCTTTTGGATGAAAGCTTTTACACTTTGTCTTGCAGCTTTTTCAATTTTGCTTAAATATTTCCCCAAAACCTCAGCTGATGGAAAAATACCCCGATGTAAAAACCGCCCCTTCGGGGCAGGGGCAAGCGGCTTTGGGCTTGCTTTAGGAAGGGTACAGAAAATGCATATTTCCTTCCTCACTTGGGGAACTGTTTTTTCCATAAAACAGATATTCAATTTTTCCAAACGATAAATAGATTTTAACCTTATAGCATCCTGTACTGTTTGAAACGAGGAAGCATTCCGGTGTAGTTTTTTGAGGGTCGTCTTTCCGATTCGGTCTATTTCGGCTGGGCTGGCATACCTGCGATACCCCGATGTGGAAAAATACAAGCTCAGTATCGATCTGGCGTAGTAACCCCAAAAATGTCATAGCATACTTTCTGTTTTTTACCAGATATCAACTGTATGCAGATTCAGGGGCTTTTTTTCATTTAGAATTATTTTAGCATTTAATCAAAACTAATAAATTGCTTCAATTTAATAATAATGGGTATTTTTGGGCATAAATGGGTGTCGTTTTAAAAATGAGGTTGTTATTTGGCAAGGCAGGAAATCTAAAAACTTTAACAAACAATGCAGGATAAACTATTTGAATTTATTTCAAAATACATTACATTGAATGAGGATGAGAAGAATGCATTACTTTCTTTAGATCTGTTTCACTCCATAAAAAAAGGAACGGTTCTACTCAGAGAAGGACAGCAATCACTGGATAGCTATTTTGTATTAAAAGGTTGTTTCAGGGTTTATTATATCATTGACGGAGAAGAAAAAACCACCGCTTTTTATACCGAACTCGACGCCTTTACACCCCATTGTGCCATAAATAAAGCTCCTTCTGATTATTATATAAGCTGTGTGGAAGACAGTATTCTTCTGATTTCGAATGCTGAAATGTCTGTGGAGGTAAACCGTAAATTCCCGAAGTTTGACATCATGTGCAGAATGTTGTCTGAAGAATTGCTGGCCAAACAACGAATTGATTTTGATGAGTTTAAGACTTCATCGCCCGAACAACGCTACCTTAATTTATTACAAAAAAGACCTGACCTTATTCAACGGGTCCCACAACACCAGCTTGCGAGCTATTTAGGTATAAAACCCCAATCTTTAAGCAGGTTAAGAGCCAGAATCCTTGAAAAAAAGATATAGGCTGTATTTCTTAACTTAAGTGAACGATTTGTAAAATCTCCCCAATCTACTTTTGCAGTGTCATTTTACATCAGCAATAATTGATATGCAAAAGAAAATTTTACAGTTTGTACTTGCCATATTGCTGGCAAGCGGTTTACAACTGAAAGCACAGCATACCAGGCAGGACAGCACCTATAAAAAGTGGTTTGTTGGGAGTACCCTCTATTTGTTAGGTAATCTAGATAAAACCAATAACCCGGAGTATGTACAATTAAATGCAGGATATAGGATCACCTCAAAGGATGTGGTTTCCTTTAGATTTAAAAGATCTATTTATGCCTGGCCAATAGGTATCCCTTTTGGGTCATCTTCTTTTGATGCTCCAGGGAAAAACTATCCCGGACACGCCCGCATACTTGCACCTACAATAGGATACCAACGGTTTTGGTGGAAAGGAGCCTTTACGTCAGTCCAGGCAATGAATGCTTTTGAAAAATACGTGGACGAACATAAAAAGAAGATTGGAAATGGATACACCTTATATCTGGACTCCTATTTGGGTTACCAGTTTAAGTTTTTTAAAAACCGCTTCTTTTTTGAACCGGCTATTGGTATAAGTTATTGGCCTTTAAGAACGAATGTCCCTGAATCATTTAAAGCAGTAGAAAAAAATTGGCCTAACTACTTTTTTCAGCCCGGGTTCGATTTTGGGTTTAATTTTTAGGATTCTCACCGGAAAAATAAACGAACGACAATAAGCAGGTTATTTAAGAATAAATCCGGGATTAAGAATTTTTGAAAAAAGCAAAGCGTAAATTATTTCTTGACTTAAGGGAACGCATCGCAGCTTTTCATCAATCTACTTTGGAGGAAGATTTTAACATTAATTGAAGTCAATATGCAAAAGAAAAATCTATGGTTTGCACTTGCCCTGGTGTTGGTAAGTAGTATAAAGGGGAACGCACAATATGCTGAAACAGACAGCACCTATAAAAAGTGGTTTGTAGGGTCTTCTTTATTTGTTTTATTAGGAAATTTTGATACCGAAAATCCTCCCAATTTCGTTCAACTCGATATTGGTTACAGGCTCACAGGCAAAGACGTAATCAGATTCTCTCCCAAGACCTGGAAATATGCCTGGCCCAATGGCATCCACCCATTTTTTAACAAAGCCTACAAAAAGCCCGAAGAAAAATTTCCGGGCTATGTACGTGAATTTGGAGTTACGGCATCCTATACCCGATTTTTTTGGAAAGGCTGGTATGCCCAGCTTGATGTAATGCCTGCCTATCAGATTTTTGCGAATGATAATCATAAAAAAATAGACGAAGGTTTTCAGGTCTTCAATTCCTATCGTTTCGGTTATCATATCAAACTCTTTAAAGATAAGTTTTTCTTTCAACCCTCCGTTTGTATGACTCATCGAGCGTATCATACCCGGCTGCCTGATGGATTTAAACAATTAGATGACAAATGGTCTAAATTCATCTTTCCTGAGCCGGGACTAAATATCGGATTTAATTTTTAGCAGAAAATTATGAATACTCAGAAAACACGGGAGGATCTCACGGTCAATGTAAAATTGAAGCTGGCTGCACTATGGACGAGCTTTATGTTTCTCTACAGCTATGTTGATTATTTCCACTTATATATGCCGGGTATGATAGACGATATTCTGAAAGGTAAGGTATATGTATTTGATATTACCCAGGGCTTTATTTTGATGGCAATCGTCTTTGCTTCAATTCCTATAATAATGATTTTTCTCTCAATTGCACTGCCTGCCAGGGTAAATCGCCCAACAAATATTATCCTGGCCACTGTTCTGATTCCCTATATGTTGTTTAATCTGGCGGGAGTGGCATGGATGCACATGGTGTTGGGTGCTGTGGTAGAAGTCATACTTCTGGGTCTGATTATACGTTATGCATGGAAATGGCCTTGTATTGAAACTGAAATTGAATCGGGAATTGAGCAGTAGCTTTGACAATAAAAATTTAACTAAAAGGATATTAATCAAGCATCATATTATGAAACTAATTAAACCAGTCAATTACTTATTACTTTTTCTTTTGACCTTATTTATGGTCAGCCAAAAGGTTTCGGCACAAGCCTTAAAGAAGAGAATTGATAAAATAATACTTTCGGAAATAAAAGACAAAAATGGTCCGGGGGGTGTTTTTATGGTTGCAAAAAATGGAAAACCTATTTATAAAAAAGCATTTGGTAAGGCAAATATAGAATTAGATGTAGATTTAAAAACTGAGAATGTATTTCAGCTGGGTTCCATGACCAAACAATTTACAGCAATAGCCATTTTAATGTTGGAGGAACAAGGCAAAGTCAATACCCAAGATAGCATTTCAAAATACATACCTGACTATCCTAATGGTAATACACTTACGATTCATCATTTATTAACGCATACTTCAGGAATAAAAGATTTCACCAAAATGAAGTCGCTGAAAGATATTGCCCAAAAAGAAATGACGCCAAAAATGATGGTTGACTTTTTTAAGAATGAACCAGTGGACTTCGCCCCCGGTGAAAAATTTGATTACAACAATTCCGGGTATGTTGTGTTGGGGTATATTATTGAACTTGTCTCAGGTGAAACTTACGAAGATTTTGTGGGAAAGTACATTTTTCAAAAACTGGGTATGCGTCAATCACGCTATGCTACTGACCGGCAAATAATATTAAACAGGGCCTATGGCTATCAAAAAAAGGAAAGTGGATATGTCAATAAAACCATTATCAATTTTAGTGTTCCCTATTCATCCGGAGCTTTAATGTCAACCCTTGACGACATGCTGAAGTGGCAAACCGCCTTAAATAATGATGTATTGTTAAAATCAGAAAATTCTAAAAAAGCATTTACCAAATATAGTCTAAATAATAAGCAGGAAATTACCTATGGCTATGGCTGGCATTTAAGAGAAATTAATGGTGTGCCTACGAGAGAACACGGAGGAAGTGTCTTTGGATTTAAAACAATGGCCGTATATATTCCAGGTGAGGATATTTATGTGATTGGCCTGACAAACTGCGATTGTAATTCACCTACTAAAATTACCCAGGAAATTGCCAAATTGGTTTTAGAATCAATTGACAGAAAGTAACCCAGCATTCGCGAATACAGAGATACAGTAACGAATAGGAGTGGGGTCAATTTTAGCTGTTAAATCTTCTCTTATTCACAAACGTTAACGATTGATATTATGATTAAAATTTCAACCTTTCTTTTTGTATGGACAATTTTTATTGCCACCACCGCTTGTTCCCAGAAAAAATCCTTCAAACAACCCATAAGCCGCACAGAAGAGGTAATAATTGATAATAAAAAATTTGAAGCTTACGAAGGTTTTATAGATGTGCCTGAAAACTACGAAACAGGAAACTCTCAAAGAATTCAGATACCCGTATTTATCATAAAATCTTCCAATAGAAATCCTCAGGAACCCGTTTTTTGGCTTGATGGTGGACCCGGAGGAAGCAACATTGTAACCCGAAGCAAAATAGATTTGCCTTCTGCTGCAAACACCCTGCAAAACCACGATTTTGTATGTATAGGCTATCGCGGGGTAGATGGTTCGGTTAAATTAGCATCTGAGAAACTTACTAAAGCATTCAAAGGATTGGATAATAAATTATTAAGTGAAAAATCAATAAAAAATATTAAAGACAGAATAACAGATTATAAAAAGGAATTAAAGAAAAAAAACATTGACATCAACAATTACAACATTCTGAATGTAATTGAGGATATGGAGACGGTCAGGAAACAAATGGGATATAGAAAAATAAATCTGCTTGCTGTTAGCTACGGTACTCGTATTGCTTTGATCTACAGCTATAAATACCCGGAAATTATCAATCGGACTTTAATGATAGGAGCAACACCGCCCGGGTATTTTTTAGCAAGACCCGAACAATCAGAAGAAGTGATTGAAAAATACGATCAGGTTTATAAAGAACAAACAAATACCCATTTTCCTATAAAAGAGACAATGAAAACAGCTTTTGAAAATTTGCCGAAAAGATGGTCTGTATTTAAATTAGATGCCGATAAAATAAAAGCAGGTACCGTAAATGCTCTGTATAATGTGGGTTTTGCTGTTTCAGTTTTTGATGCTTACAAAAAAGCAGCACTGAATAAAGATTACAGTGGCCTGCTTATGCTGCAGAAGCTTTCGGATATAAGTCACCCCAAAGTCATGGGCGATGTGTATGCCAAAACGGTAAGTGCCGATTGGGAAAATGACAAAGATTATGAAAAGGAAATTAGAAACAGCAAGACAATTTTAGGCGGGAACGTATCTTTATTATATGCAGCAACTGCCAAAGAATGGAATATGGAAAGTATCCCGTCTATCTATCAAAAGTGTCAGAATTCTAATACAGAAACTTTAATCATCAGTGGGAATTTAGACCATAGAACGCCTCCGAATATCGTTGAGAAAGAATTGATGCCATATCTTGCCAGAGGCAGGCATATCATCCTGAAAAATAGTTCGCATATTGATATCTTGTCGATTGTGATGAAAAACCAAACCCAGCTTCAAAACTATTTCGACGACGGCAAAATAGACGAAACTAAAATAGAAGTTCCTGAAAAAGTGGATTTTACTCCTAAATTAAAAATGAGCAAAACTAAAATATTTCTGTTTGGGATTGTGAAATAACGCATTGATATAACGGGTTATTGCCCATAATGTAAAAATTAATAAATGAGAATAATAGCAACAATTTTAACTCTTTTTACTACCTCATTAAGCTTTGGACAAAGGTCGATCCAATATGCTGATTCTCTGCGACAGGTCTGTAAAATTCCGGAGATTAGCTATGCTGTAGTTGACCCAAAATCCATATTGGAAATTGCGGCATTAGGACTACATTCCGTTGACTTGCCGGATCAGGCCACATTAAATGACCGGTTTCACATTGGCTCAAACACCAAAGCAATGACTGCCTTTATGATTGCCAAATATGTGGAAAAAGGAAGGTTGAAATGGACAACCCGATTCTTTGATTTGTTTCCTGAATGGAAAGAAAAAAGCAAACCCGAATATTCAGAAATTACATTACAGGAATTATTATCACATCGGGCAGGTATATGGCCATTCCAGGGAGAAGGCGATCCAACTATACCCGACTTCAAAGGAACCAACCCGGAAAAAAGAAAGCAATTTGGCCAGTTTGTGTTAACCTTAGACCCTGTAAAACCCGACGAACAAAATCCATTCATTTATTCTAATGCCGGATATACCCTGGCTACATTAATGCTGGAAAAGGTATCAGGTAAAAGTTGGGAGCAGTTGGTTGAAAAAGTATTCAATGAGGATTTAAAGCTGAATGTAAAATTATCATGGCCCGAAAACCAAAAACAAAAAGATACCTGGGGCCATAGTTCCGAAAATGGCAAACTTACTCCTGTTCCCTCCACTGTTGATTATCATTTAGATTATACCGAACCGGCCGGCGATATCAATATCAAGTTGCAAGACTTTGCAAAGTTTATCCAATTGAATTTACAAGGGTTATCGGGGCATAACAATTATCTAAATGCAAAAACATACCAGTTTATTCACAAAGGATTTGAAAAATATTCTTTGGGCTGGTATAATATTGTCGAAAACGAACAAGAACTATCCGTACATTCGGGGACGGGTGCATTTACTTATTTCACTATTGTGCACATCGACAGGTTAAAAAATAGGGCCTACATCATTTTTACAAATTCATTCAATCAAGACACGCAAAATGGCGTAAGGCTATTGATGAGGAGGTTAAAACAAAATTACGAGTGAAAATAAAATTTTTGGGCGAACCGATTTTTATCTGAAAAAACCAGGATTTAAAACAACCATTTCATGAAAAATCTTAAAATATTATTAACGCTTTGGGTTCTTTCTACAAACCCCATATTCGGTCAAAAGATGGATACCCTTCTGATAAATCCTGAAAATCTAAAAATAGACCAACTCCAGATGGGTAAATCTCAGTATTTGGTATACATCCTCAATGATAAAAACGCACCCAAATCAAGTATTCAAATCTGGAACATCGAAGTGAAGAAAGAAACCTACAAAGACCAAAATGCCATTACAATTTACCAAAACTGGGAGGGAAAAGATACCATTATACATACCGCAAAGTCTGTTTCTTTGGCTGGAAATTTTAAGCCGGTTTACCATGAAAGTTGGTGGAATAAAAGGGGGAAACAAGTTTTTGAAGAAGATGAAAAGAAACTTTGGATTAACAATCTCGAAGTAAGTTCTGGTGAGACGGACAAACAAAAAAAATCTGTATATAACTCTTTTGCTTCAGCGAAAGATTATTTTCTCAATTGGCATCTGGACTTAGAGGTTTTTAATATGCTTCCTTTAAGAAAAAACACAACATTTCTGATTCCTTTTTATGAGTTTGGATACGATAAACCACGGAATATTCCTTATACCGTTATAGCTGAAGATGATTTGATTTTTAATGGACAAAAAATAAAATGCTGGCTCTTAAAACATGAGGAAAAAGGAAACAGAGAGCTCTTTTGGATAAGTAAATCTTCTCACGAGGTTCTGAAAATGGAACAGCTGATCAATGACAAAATGTATAGATATAAGCTAAAACTAGTACATTAAACTGCCTCTCGGGAATTTATTCAGACAAATTTTGAGTATAAAATTTAGGGCTTTCATTCATTGCCTCACACTAAAAGAAGCCCTTTGGCCAAAGTAATATTTAACCGCATCTTTGGTTTGAGGTTTTAAATAATCCATGTCAAAAAAGTATAAATTTAAAGATTGATTTTGCTTAAAAGCATTTCTTCCCTGGCGGGCAAGATATCAAGAGAAAAATTGATTTCGAAAATCCCAAAAATCTTTAGGCGAAAAAGAAAAATCACTAATTTTGATTACCAAGAAATCAAAACACGGGATCAATGAGACAAATATTTACAAAAAATAACCTTTCATAGTTTAAGTGCTCATTTTCAGTCGATTATTTCATTTTAGTGATTTGGTACAAATGAAATATTTAGCAAATCTAAAAATGGATTGGGTAGATCTGGATGTTTACAATCCACCCTGCTCATAAAAGCAAAAACATAACAGCAATGATAAAATTAGAAGATCTCGGATACAATGACAAACTCCGGAAATTAAGCATTGAGAATAAGCTGTCAGACTTTGAGATTGGCAGAGTCATTGCCGAACATAAGGAAAGATATATTGTAAAAACTGAAAACGGTGAATATGAAGCTGAAATAACCGGAAATCTAAGATTTTCGGCAAAAAGCCGGATAGATTTTCCTGCGGTCGGTGATTGGGTTGCTTTGACAACGTACGATGCTGAATTTTCGGTAATCCATAAAATACTTCCGAGACTATCAATGATTACAAGGCAAGCCGTTGGTCAATTTGGAGAAATACAAATAATAGCTACCAATATTGATTGTGCATTTCTGATTCAGGCTGTCGACAGAGACTTTAATATCAACAGACTTGAACGATATCTGACCATATGTTATTCGTCAAAAGTAAAACCCATAATAGTATTGACGAAAACTGATTTAATTAGTGAGCAAAAGCTTACTGAAATTACTGACAGTATTAAACATCGAGTAAAAGACATTGCCATTTTTGCGATTAGTAACGAAACTCAGGATGGTTACGAAGCCCTGAAAATGACCATTGAAAAAGGCAAAACCTATTGTATGCTTGGTTCATCAGGAGTGGGAAAGTCAACATTATTGAACAACCTCTCAGGGAAAGCTTTAATGAGAACAGATTCAATAAGCCATAGCACAAATAAAGGAAGACACATAACAAGTCACAGGGAATTAATTGTTCTTGAAAATGGCGGAATTCTTGTTGACAATCCGGGAATGAGAGAAGTAGGAATTGCGGACACATCAAGTGGACTAGAGACCACGTTTGACAGAATTGTCCAGCTTTCTCTAGATTGCAGATTTAAAGATTGTACACATATTAGTGAAATCGGTTGTTCGGTAATTGAAGCAGTTGAAAACGGAGAAATTGACAAAAAATCGTATGAAAACTATCTGAAAATGGAGCGGGAAAAAGCACATTTTGAATCAAGCGTTGAAGAGAGACGAAAAAAAGATAAAGAGTTCGGAAAAGTGCTTAAAAACTATAAAAAAGATATGAAGAGAAATATATTTTGAACTTTAATTGAGAGATATAAATAGATCTGACAACTGATATTAAACCCGCTATTAAAAAAAAATGTAAAACAGGATTTAGGAATCTGGCGTATTGCATTGCTCAAAAGAGTGTTTTTGTGTGCTTTTCAAATATTCTGACAGACAATACTAATCAGTTTTCTTTTAGGTATTGAATTTGGTTTTATATCACTTATAGGATGAATGACCAATATCATCCAGTTTTCAAAAAGCTTAAGTCCTAAAATTCATCCTGATTTTTTTACCTCCCTA
>WBZP01007711.1_pt1 | contig 10315 bp, 14 predicted proteins | sample 5204301 | NCBI WGS metagenome assembly WBZP01 (sample SAMN12412401, study PRJNA552823) | activated sludge metagenome | isolation source: activated sludge from nitrification reactor of wastewater treatment plant... | place: USA: Pennsylvania | collected 2017 | reverse complement strand
AAGAAGAAGCCGCAAAAGAGATAGCCGCCTTCATTGAGGATTACTGCAAGAAGAACTATTTCGAACCACCAACGCGAAGCGGAGGAGAATGATGTTGCGCACAAGCTGACACGCATTACCTTTACCGGACAACAAGACCCGATATGCACCCCGTTACAGGAAGAGTATGCGTAAAGCCCTTGAGCGTGAACAAGGCGTGGCAAGGCCGCAGATTCAAGTCTGCGGCCTACACGCTTTACCAACAACAGGTCAAGGCACTACTGCCCGACCCGAAGCCGATAGGAGAACCGCCGTACAGGCTTACGCTGCGGTACTACTTTTCGAACCCGGCCAGCGACATTGATAACCCAACGAAACCTTTTCAAGACATACTAGCGAAGCATTACGGCTTCAACGATAAACAGATTTACAGCAAGACCGTTGATAAGTTCATTGTTCCGAAAGGCGAAGACCGTATCGAGTACGAGATACGCAGCGCGCCAGAACTACGCAGCAGGATGAACGCAAAGTCAACGACCGCTCAACGACCGTTCAACGAAACAGAACAAAGGGCAACCGCACACGCGCAGAGCAACGTCACAGGATACGTTGACCTGACCGTAGAACTCTCTAGCCCGGTTACACACCGAACGCGGACAGCACAACACAAACAACACGAGTACACAGTTCAGCAAGCGCGAGCAGCCGGGTTGCTCCCTAAGCCAGGAACCGGGGGCGAAGCCCGGAGCGCAAACCGGGGCAATAAGCCCGCTAAAAGGGCGCGTTAATCCATAAGCAAACCCGGCTTTAAACTGCGCAACAGCCCCCTAAACAAGCTATCCTACAAGCCAGCCAGAACGTAGCTATAAACGAACGCAAATAGGCTTTAAAAGGAGTTTAAACGAGGCCGAATTTGAGCTAAAAACAGCGTTCCGGGCTTTTCTATAATCAATTCAAAATCAAGCTAATATAAAAGGCTCAAAATGAATACTTTACGAAACGGCTTAACTACGGTTGTTATGGCTGCTTTCCTAGGCGATTACGCACACGCAGCTAAGGAAAGGCGCGGCAAGTTTAGGCGCGCAGTACGCTCGCTACAAGAGCAAACGTGCAACGACTGGGAGTTGATTGTCGTGTGTGACGGATGCGAGATAGCGTGGAACGAAGCAACCGGGTTCGCAAGAGAAGATGAGCGTGTGAGCGTTGCGCTGTTGCCTAAGCAACCGCAATGGAGTTCAGCGTTGCGCAACTACGGCATCGTAAAAGCAGAAGGTGAGTTTATTACCTACCTAGACACAGACGATTACTTTTCACGTGAACACATTTACAACATACGTTCAACGTTCGTTAACGAACCGTTGACTGATTGGTTATTCTTTGACGACTTTGTATTTGACGTGCGCACGAACTCGTGGCGCAAGCGGAACTGTTACCGCAACCGCAGACACCAATGCGGGACAAGCAACATAGCACACAGGAAGTCGCTAGGCGTTTACTGGCCGAAGGATGGATATCTGCATGATTGGTACTTCATCAAGGCACTAGAAAAAAAATCGACAGCTATTGGTTCGTGTCTTCCGGGTTACTACGTTTGTCATATTCCACAGCAATACGATGTCTGATATACCAAGCATACGAATACTATGCCCGGATAACGGGAGTGGCTTATCTCGTGACGCAGCGATTATTCAACGCACGTTGAACGAGCGTTTACCAGACGTTGAAGTTGAGTGGCTTGATACGCGTGGTGGAATTGTTCCACGTGGAACGGTCGATGTTCAGTTACACCTAGAGATAGTTGACGAACGTACACTGAAGAGTGGACTGGTCAATGTGCTTATACCAAACCCTGAGTGGTTCTTTCGAAACTGGATATTCACATTGCGCTCGTTTGATTACGTCTTTTGCAAGACGCACCATGCAGCGCACGTGATGAGGTCTTATTGGGTTCCGCAGGATAGAATCGTTTATACAGGCTTCACGTCTGTTGATATGATGCGTAAAAGCCAATACAGAGTTCCCGCGTTCGCGCACTTTGCCGGAGTGAGTGAGGCTAAAGGCACGAACGAAGTCATTCAGGCTTTCAAGCAGATGCCAGACATTAGATTGACTGTCTATGCTCGCGGAGTGAACGAGCGACTATGTGAAAGGCTTACAAAGGGAGTAAAGAACATTGATGTAGTATCCGGTAAGCTAAAGGAAGAGGATTACGCAATAGAGTTGAATAAACACCTTTTCCATGTTTGCCCTTCAACATACGAAGGGTTCGGCCACTACATAAATGAAGCGCGTTCCGTTGGGGCGTTAATCATCACGACCAATGCGGAACCGATGAACGAGTTGGTTAATAACACGCACGGCCTACTCGTTTCCTGCACACAAGGAAAGAAGCAGGGTTTGGTTCGCCACTCTATACCTTCAATCAGTTCGATAGTCGAAGCGGTGCAAGCGTTAGCCAGCACGGCGCACGAGCATCGCGTTATTGAAACTTTGTCAAGGAGAACACGAGAGCGATACGAACTAGACGACGAACAATTCCAGACACTATTCACAGAAGCAATACAAACGGCAATCATAAAAGCGAAGAAGTATGCGTTACGTTGACCAGCTAGAGTTGATAGGAGAGGAAGCGAAGCAAGTTAACGTCGTGTACGGAAAGCGCACGTTATCATTCTTTATTGACGATCAGTTCATTTACGAATCAATGAAGAAGACGACGCGCCCTTACGAGTACCCTATGCTCAAATGGATTGAGCAGAACATTAACGGTGGTTCGTTCATTGACGTAGGTTCTAACTTCGGCAACCACGCTGTATTCTTTGCTTCATTCTGTACTGAAGACACAGTGTTCGCATACGAACCGATACCGCGCAACTTTCAACTGCTCGTCGCCAATACAGTCAACAACGGGTTACTGAACATAGTCCCTATTCAGCGCGGTGTTGGGAAAGAGCCGGGCGTGATGGGATATTCAAAGAACCCGGAAGAGCGGTGGAGTCAATGCCGTTTAGTAAACTACTCTAGCGAAGATGCTGACTCAGGCAGGATTATGGTCAGTACGCTAGACGAAGACCTGTCGCACGTACAAGATATCCGCTTGATTAAGATTGATTGTGAAGGGATGGAGTACGAAGTGCTGAAGGGTTGTCGTAAGATTCTGCATGAGCAACACCCTGAAATCTTTGTTGAGATATTCGACGAAGACGAACGACAGATAATCGAGCAAACGATACTCTTCCCGGCTGGATACACGTTGATTGAACGTTACAACGAAGCACCAACCTATCACTATTCTGCTTCAGGAAGATTCCCGGTAACTTATACGCCGCCCGTAAAATGACAAAGGACGCAGTAGTTATACCTTGTTTCAGCCGACCTGAGTACCTGTTCCTTTGCTTGGAGCGGATAGCGAAGGCGCGAGGCTTCGACGAAGGCAAGACATACCTGTTCGCAATCGACAAAGGGCATGACGCTAATATACTGCCCGTGATTAGTGAGTGGGTTTCTAAGCACAAGGTTCCTGCAACGGAAATACAACGTGACGTTAACGAATACTCACCGCTCGTTAAGCAGTCGTTCAACGTACTTGATGCTCTCGTTCAGGCTGCGCGTATCTGTTCTCGTTACGTGTACCTGATTGAAGAAGACGTAATGATTGCCACCGACTTCTTCCTTTGGCATAACGCAGTACATGAACACGCAACAGAAAAGCAACTGTTCTGCTCAATAGCGACACGCAACAACAATAGGAAGATAGATGAGTTCGACGGTGATAAGGATGAATACTACCTGTCGTCTGACGACTATCAAAGCCTTGGAGTGTGCTTCCATCGTAAGGTTGTTGACGAATTAATAAAGCCGCACGCCAATCGAGAATACTTCCTCAACACGAAGACGTATTGCCAGATGATGTTCCCTTATTCAAAGATAGGAGCAGCCTACACAGAACAGGACGGACTAATCAGGCGCATACAAGAAGGAGGACGGTTCGGACTTACCGCCTATCCCTTTTTCCCCAGAGGCTTTCATGCTGGCTTATACGGATACAATCGCGGTGACGCACCTATCAGCCTTTCTAATAAGACATTTCAACAGCGAGTTGATTACATTCGCTCAATAATCTTTGACGACGAACGTATGCGGTTAGCTGCAAAGCGCAAGGAGTGGTACGAAGATAGCCGACCTTGTGAACTAGACCTTCCGGCATATTCACCTTACGAAGTACGATACAAGTACATTGATTTCAAAGCATAACACCATGAGCAAAGCGACTAAGATTACGTGGAGTGAGTTCCTTACTGCCGTCCTGAAGTTGACAGCATTCGGATATGCGGCAGTAGTGTTCATTATGATTATGGCAATCCCGATAACACCAATCATGGGATTCCTGTATAAGCTAATCAAGGAAGGATTTCGCTATGGCGCGGGAAACTAATAAAGAGTATTTCGAAAGAGAGCAAAACAGGCGTATGCTTATGAAGTTCATACGCCGTGACTCGATGGAGAAGATGATGTTCGCGTGGGTTAATTGCCTTCGTACAAATATGCCCGGAGTAAGCATAGAGAAAGCGATAACGAACTTCATCAAGTACCATAACCTAGAGGACGACCTGAGCGTAGTCGGTTGTACTACAACATACGTCAGGATGCAGCGAGAATACATTGACTATCAAAGAATCATTCACAAGTCTAGTGATGATGAAAAGAATGAATGTGATTCTAAGTAACAAATAAACATGAAGACATTCACTTTCTTTTACAATCGCTATGATACAGCCACAACCAGTAAGGCACTATTCGAAAACGGAATAGAGCATAATGTGTTGATTCATAAAGAATCCGATTACGAATTATTTTGTAAGGGAGGAACTATACACGGCTCACCTGTAATTACAGGTGCAAGCAAAGGTCTTGCTTACCAAAGGAATCACGCCTTATCTATGATGGATAACGGAGAATGGGCTGTATTTATGTGTGATGACTTTATACGTGTTCGTTCATTTCCGACAGAATGGATACTAAGCAAAACAATGTCACTTGACATTACTATACAGAATCAAGGGGAATATCGTTTAACAAACAAGGACAACATTTCGTTGAATGAAATGTTCTCCTTATTCCCCAAGCTAATAGATATTGCCGAATCTAACGGCATACACCTTATAGGGTTCGGGCTACACGACAATCCATTAAACATGAGAAAGAAGTTTTCTCATAGGGGATTGGCCGACGGAAGGTTTTGGCTAGTAAAGAAATCGACTTACTCATTCGACACAAACGCACAATTGATTGATGACGTGTCGTGGACTTGCGAAAACCTTATTCGTCATAACAATGTGTTAATACTGAATTGGCTTGTCCCGTATTTCAAGCGCTACACTAGCGGAGGCTTCGGAAGCACAGAAGAAAGAAAAGCTATGAGAAAAAAGGAGTGCCTATATTTACAAAACAGGTTCAGCCCTCTAGTAAAGATTGCAAGCAAGCCCGGTTGGGATTATGGAACACACATTCGCATATACGCAACAAGTGGCAACATAGCTAAGGCAAGGAAAAAGTTGCTAATGTGATTATTGGATTCTAGTAATAACAAAAAATAATATAGACCGAAATGGAAACTAACACACCGAAACGAGTAAAGATTGAAACAATTAAGCCGAACGAAAAGAACCCGCGTTTCATTCGTGACGAGAAGTACAAGAGGCTACTGGCAAGCATCTCTGCTTTCCCGGATATGCTGCTAGCTAGGCCAATCATCGTTGACGAGTACGGCGTTATCCTAGGAGGAAATATGCGATGGAGAGCCGCTAAAGAGTTAGGGCATACTCACGTGAACGTCGTTGTAGTGAAAGGATGGACTGATGAGCAGAAGAATGAATTTGTAATCAAGGATAATTTGAATTACGGTGAATGGGATTTCGATATGCTCGCCAATGAGTTCAACGTTGATTTAATAAAGGATTGGGGTATTGAAATATACGTCCCAGAAGCCGACATTGATATGTCTGTGCTTGATGGTGCTGAAATAGAAGACAGAATTCAGCAAATGCAATCAGACGTAAAGAAAGCAATACTGATTGAGTTTGAATCTGAAGACTACGAAGAAGCACATTCACTAATTAGTTATTTCAGGGAGGCTGGTGACCCTGTTGGGAAAATGATACTTTGGTTCCTTAGACAGGAAAAGGAAAAAAGATGAAAGTGTTTCTAATGTACTATGACAGGTATCAGTCAGCAACAACTTCTTTGATGCTAAACAGAGAACACATTGTTCTGTGTCATTCGAATAAAGAGATGTTTACTTGTATTTCAAATAAAGCAACAGTAATAGAAACGGGGCTACCGAAAGGAATACAGAACAATTTTAACTACGGTCTTGGCTTATTGGAAGATGGTGAATGGGGAGTATTTATGAGTGATGACCTTGTTTGCGGAAGAGAGTTAACAGGAAAGAATTTCACGCGAGTTGACCATAACTATGTGCTTGACGTGTTCATGAATAAAGTTAATAAGATTCAAAACAATAGAATCAATTTAATCGGCATGAACGCAACAGGAAACGAGTTGAACTCTACCCGTGAAGTTTCAACATTCGGCCTTGTTGATGGTAGATGCTTCGCTATTAGAAAGACCGAATTTACATTTCACCCTCATATACAAACTATACCTGACTATTACGCAACAGCGTACCATCTTGAAAAGTATGGGACAAACCTTGTATTCAATCATTTCTTCCTAGACTTCAAGAGGTATCATTCAGGTGGACTAGGAACTAGCGATGATAGACTGGAACAGAAGAAGAAAGATATCAGGACATTGATTAGCTTATTTCCTGATACTGTTAAAATAATGGATAAAAAATCACAGCCAAAAGGCTCTCATGTTGTAATCAAATATAAAAGAGCAAGAAAATGAAGCTAATTGAATTACACGAAACAACACATACAGTTAAGGTCGGCGAAAGGTGCGAAGACCTTGAGCCTAACGTAAAAGAGGATTGCATATTTGTTTGCCACGGAGAACCGATAGGGTTCTATGTTAGGAGAATTCCTGATAATATGATTCAATTAGCAGACATAGCTAATCGTGAGTTCAGGAGCAACCGTGTCCCTAAATCATTACTTGAGCGAACAGACGTTCTCAAGTTAACACAACAAGGCTATACTCGCGCACAGGCAAAAAAACTAGGAACGGTTCAGCAGAGCGCAATCTTGGGAAGCATTCCGCCAAAGCCTATGTTCAAGAGAGAGTATCCTACTATATCAAGCGTTCATTCAGTTGAATCGGCAAAGAATTTCGTGAAAGCAATGTTATTACTTGCTATTGCTTCAGAAAACTATTTGAAAGAAATCATGCCGACACAATATGATTTGCAATCAAATCTGCTATCTGGCGTGGCTGATAAGTGGAAGTTTGGAAATTTGTTCACTTCATCAATTTCAAACTTCAACATATCTGCACCGTACCATAAAGACGGAGGTAACATTATTGGAACTGTGAATGTAATCATAACAAAGCGCAAGGATTCTGTTGGCGGGAATTTGCATTTGCCTGACTATGGAGCGGTAATAGACCAATGTGATAATTCATTATTGGTTTATCCCGCTTGGAGAAATATTCACGGTGTAACACCTATCCATCCGACTTCTCCTGATGGATATAGGAACACTCTAATATTCTACGCGCTTAAAGCGTTTCTACAAGAACAATACAAAGATGGCACGAGCGACCAAACTACAAACTGCCAAAAGTAAGCTAGCAATGTACGAAGCGTTGGAAAAGACGCTTGGTAATGTTACTTCAGCCTGTAAGCTGACTGGAATATCCAGAATGCAATATTACAACTGGATGAATAGCGACCCTGATTTCCGCAAGCAAGTTGAAGAAATAGAACACGTTTCGCTTGACTTCGCAGAGTCTAAGCTAATGTCTAAAATTAAAGACGGGAACATTCAGGCTATCATATTCTTTCTGAAAACACGCGGGAAGAGCAGAGGGTATGTTGAGAGAACAGAATCGGCATTTGTTGGTGACGCTGTGATAACTGTGAATATCGGCAATGGGAGTAATAAACATTAACGTTGATAGTTCAGTATTCAATGAGGCTTACATTCCGCTCATTGATACCGACTATACATACGAGATATATTACGGTGGTTCCGGCTCAGGGAAGAGCAGTTTTGTTGCGCAGAAGTTATTATTGAACACATTGCGCAGAAAATACTATCGCTGCATATTCACTAGAAAGCACAGTACTGATATTCGTGACTCACAGTTCCTTCTATTCAAGGACATGATTCGTGAATGGAAGCTGCAAGACTTCTTCGAAATTAAAGAGGGCAGCATGGATATTATCTGCATTAACGGCAATATGCTGTTGAGCGCAGGAATGAATGACCCGGAGAAAATCAAGTCAGTACAGAAGCCTACAACCATATGGTGCGAGGAAACGACTGAGCTAGACTTTGAAGACTTCGAACAGCTAGACTTGCGACTACGCGGTGACGTAGGCACTAAGCTGTCAATGCTTATGACGTTCAACCCTATACACGAAGACCATTGGCTGAAGCGAGAGTTCTTTGAAAAGCAGATAAAGGATTGTAATATCCTGAAGACAACGTATCGTGATAATAAATTCATAGACCAGTCTGCCTATGAAGAACGGCTCAACAGGCAGAGCGGTAATAAGATGCGTGTGTATAAGTTCGGTGATTGGGGTACAGTACGAACAGGAATGGAATACTACCCGGAATTCGACTCAGGACAGCATATCGGAGAGCCGGAATACAATCCTGAATTGCCGTTACACATTTCGCTTGACTTCAACGTTAATCCATACATGACGCTGCTCGTCTTTCAAATCAAGATGGAAAAAGACAGGGCAATCGTTAATCAAATAGACGAGTTCTGTTTAAGACATCCTTTTAACAAGACGAAGCACGTATGCGATGCTTTCAAGAAAAAGTACCGTGATGATTTACTCCACAAAGCAGGACTGTTCTTTTACGGAGATGCGACTTCACAGAAAAAGAATACCGCTACTCCTGAAGAGATAGAACACGACTATTCTGTGCTTGAGCAATCCTTACGCACAATGCTGTCTAGGAGCAGTAACCGGGTTCCGCCAACAAACCCGCCCGTGCTTAACAGGAAAGACTTCGTGGCCGCTGTACTTGACGGAAAAACGCCAATACAACTTAGTATTCACACACGTTGCTCCGAAACGATTGCGGACTTCAATTACCTAAAGGAAGCCCCGGACGGTAAGAAGTTCAAAGAAGTCGGCAAAGATTCAGTAACAGGTGCGTCCTATCAGAAGCGCGGCCACTGTACTGACGCGTTCGAATACTTCATCTGCGAGGCGTTCATCAAACTCTTTCAAAGTTATGTCAGAAAATAATGAAACGTTCGTCGTCGGGTGGTTTACGACAACGCTAGATGACTTCAGAAAGATGCTTGACCTGTACTCGCTAGACGAAATACAGGTGCTAATAGAAAGCGGAACCATACCTGTCAAATTGACCAAACTATTGCGACCTTATTTTGCACAACGCGCACAAGATGAAATGAATGCGTGAATAACCTACATTTGCTCAAATCCGTATTGCGATGCTTTCAAAAGACGAACTGCTGCGGCTAGGTATTAACCTAGTCAGGTCTGGTAATAAACACCCGCACTATCAAAGAACCGTTGATTACGCAGAGAAGTTACACCGAATCTGTTCCGGTTATGAGATAGAAAAGGAACTAATACGGTTCGTTCGTCGTGAGGATGATGATATGTTCAAACAACGAGTCGCCCTCAGTAAGATTACAACACCGTCTGTCGTCAACACATTGCTTACACCAGCATATAAAGTGGCGCGCGTCCGGCCTCTTATTGACAGGCTTGATTATGATAGCGGAAACAACTCTGGAGAGAATGATTCTGATAATGCTGGAGATGCAAAAATAAAAGCCGTTGAAGAAGCTGTAAGTAAATTCTACGGAGAAGGGAAAACCGTTGATGACTTCCTCTCATCTGTGTGGCTACAATACGCGTACTGTATTGACCCGAACGCTTTTATCGTAATCACGTTCGACAAATTTGATAGCCAGAAGGAGAAAGCTAAACCATACCCTGTATTGTACGAGAGCAAATTTGTCCACGACTTCTCGTACAAAGGAGGGGAACTACAATGGTTGCTTACTTGTGTTGAAAGCAAGTTCGATGGTGACAACAGATTGCGCTCAGGAAAGACGTACACACTATACGGAAGCGAGTACACGTACCGATTCGTTCAGGTAAGCGAAGCGTCGGTAAACATTGCTACGGAAGACACTCCTATTGAAAGCGACA
>WBZP01007708.1_pt1 | contig 10317 bp, 9 predicted proteins | sample 5204301 | NCBI WGS metagenome assembly WBZP01 (sample SAMN12412401, study PRJNA552823) | activated sludge metagenome | isolation source: activated sludge from nitrification reactor of wastewater treatment plant... | place: USA: Pennsylvania | collected 2017 | reverse complement strand
GGGCTGCAGCTGCCGCTGGCCGCGCCTGAGTTGCTCGGCCCGGCCCCGTTCGGCGCTTTCCGGCTGACGCTGCGCGGCCGCTACGGTCGCACCGCAACCTTCGAGCTGCGCCTCGTGCCCGGGCTGCGGCTGGAGGGCTACCCTCGGCTCTACCGCGGCGCGGCCGTTCCGCTGGCTCTTTGCGGGCGCGTTCAGCGTGCTGGGCCTTGAAGAGACCGAGGCGATCCTGGGGTCGATGCCTCTCTGGACCGACAATCTCCGCGGCGTGCTCCACGCCATGAACCCCGCTTCCGGAACCACCACATGACCACTGCACGGCGCATCCTCGTGACGGGCGGCGCGGGCTTCATCGGCTCGCACCTGGTGGAGCAGTTGCTCACGCGCGGAGAGCGCGTGCGCGTGCTCGATAACCTCAGTACCGGCAAGCGGGAGAATCTCGAGGCGGCGACCGCGGCCGCTCGCGACGCCGGGGCCGGCGGCACGCCCGAATTCCTCGAGGGCGACATCGTGGACCTCGATACGGTGCGGCAGGCCGTCGAGGGCGTGGACTACGTGCTGCACCAGGCGGCCATCCCATCGGTGCCGCGATCGGTCGCCGATCCCATTGCGTCGAACCGCGCCAACATCGACGGCACCCTGAACGTGCTGGTGGCGGCGCGTGACGCCAGGGTGCGGCGGCTGGTGTTCGCCGGCTCGTCGTCGGTGTACGGCGACGCGCCGACGCTGCCGAAGCACGAAGAGATGCCGCCGCGTCCGCTCTCGCCCTATGCGCTGCAGAAGCTGGTGGGCGAGCAGTACCTGCAGATGTTCACGCGACTCTACGGGCTCGAGACCGTGGTGACGCGGTACTTCAACGTCTTCGGCCCGCGACAGGATCCCTCGTCGGCGTACTCTGGCGTCATCTCGCTCTTCATCCGCGCCTTGGCCGATGGGCGGACGCCCACCGTGCACGGTGATGGCGAGCAGACGCGCGACTTCACCTACGTGGCCAACACCGTCGACGGCGTCCTGCGCGCGGCCGTGGCGCCGGACGTCGCGGGGCAGGTCATCAACGTGGCGACCAACGGCCGCGTGTCGCTGAACCAGCTGCTGTCGACGCTGCAGACGATCATCGGCACGTCGGTCACGCCCGCTTACGGCCCGTCGCGCGCCGGCGACGTCCGCGATTCGCAGGCCGACATCGCCAAGGCGGCGAGACTGCTCGGTTACGCGCCCTCGGTGCCGTTCGACGACGGCCTGCGCCGCACCGTGGCGTGGGCGCTCGGGCGGTGAGTCGCGCCGGCTAGCGTCGCGCCGGCACCAGGTCGTCGGTGCGGCCGCCGGCGTAGTAGGCGCGGGCGCGCCCATTCGTGAGCTCGAGCGCCGACGGCACGCCCTTGTACACCGACGACAACATGCCGGTGTCGATGAGGAACAGGCGGCCGGCGAGGCGGGCGCGGATCCGGAAGTCGCGGTTCACCGTGTGCCCGACCACCAGCCGGTCGGCGCCGAGGCGGGCGAGGAGGGTGTCGAGCGGCGCGTCGATCGCGGCGTCGTCGAGCGTGGCCCAGCCGCGGTACCACAGCGGCCCCTCGCCGTTCAGCAACGACCACTCGCCGATCTTCAGGATCTCGGCGGCCTCCTGCACCAGCTCGATGTCGATTCCCTCGAGCGCCGGCCGTTCGCCGCGTTCCTTCGCGCGGGCCACCTGCGCGTTCACCCAGCGCACCTCGGCGGCCGCGACCGCGAGCGTGTCTTCGAGCCGGAACCACGGTGCGGCCAGGCCGGCGCCGACCAGGCGGGCGAGGAACCGATCCATGCGCTGGACTTCGCCTCGTGCCCGCGCGTTGAGGGCGTCGACGTCCTCCATCGTGGTCGGCGGCGCGCCGGCGTGCATGAACAGCGTGCGATCGATCTTCACCGCGATCGGCAGCGTGCGCAGCCAGCGCCCGTAGTCGCCGTCGGGACCGAGGGCGCGACGGTATTCCACGGCGCCGCGGGGGTAGGCGGCCAGGAAGGCCTCCTTCGTGCGCGTGAGGCCGAGCGGCTGCTCGCCGCGGCGGTCGCGCGCCCGCCGCGCCACCAGGTCGCCGTAGGTGCGCCACGCGGCGTCGCGGGTCTTGTCGGCGTCGGCGCCGGCGAAGCTGGCGAAGATCTCCTGCGTGACGTCGCGCAGCTCGCCGACGAGGTTCATCACCTCGTGGTTGCCGAGCACCGGCACCACGCGTCCACCCGCGGCTTCGGCCTCGGGACCGAGTCGCCGGAGCAGGTCGAACACGGCGCGCACGCCGGCACCGCGATCGGTCACGTCGCCGGTCTGCACGAAGGTGGCGGCGCCCCCGGTCCAGCGCCCGTCGCTGCCCGTGAGGCCGGTCGAGCGCAGGATGGCGGTGGCGCCGTCGATGCTGCCGTGGATGTCGCCGATCGCGACCACCCGCGGCGCCGGCGTCTGCGCGCGAGGCGCGGCGGCGGCGAGGCCGATGAGCGCGGCGAACCCGGCGAGGACGGTGCGGTGGCGCATGCGGCTACTCCAGGAACACGCGCGCGTCGCCCCGCTGCTGCACCATCTTCGCGATCTCCTTGCGCAGGCGGTCGCGTCGGGCCAGCAGCGCCTTGCGCTCGCTGGCACCGAGCCAGGGACCGAGCACGCGGTCGACGTCGGCCGCGGTGAGCGCATCGATCTTCGTCCACAGCGCGCGATCGATCGTGTTGAGGGCGGCGATGCCGTCGGCGGACTGGCGGGTGGTGAACGCGCGCGAATGATCGATCAGGAACAGGTGCCAGTCGGCGTCGTACATCAGGTTGCCCTGGTTCCGATCGATGTTGGCGATCAGCTGGTCGAAGAGCTTCATGCGGCTGATCTGCTTCGACCAGCGCGGCTCCGGGCCCTGCGGCGGCTTGTCCTTGTTCCAGGGCGTCGTGTGTTCGATCCACACGACGGCGGCGCCGACCTTGCCCTCGATCGTGCGTTCGACCACCGGCGGCACCATGCCGAGGCCCAGCAGCCGGTCCAGCTGATACGCCGCAATCTCGGCCTTGTAGCTCTCCATGAATCCGCCACGGCGCTGGGGCGGCAGGGCCTTCCAGGCGAAACGCTCCACGAGGCTGCCCGCCGGAAAATACCCGCGCTGCGGCTTGGTGACGCCGATCGGCACCGATTCGAGCCGCTCCACGGGCGCGGTCGCCAGCAGGCGCTCGACTTCCGCCTCGTGGCCGACCCAGACCTGCGCGCACACGGGCGGTGCGGTGGTCTGGGCCGTCAGCGGCGCCGCGAGGGCGAACATGGCAGCCAGACAGAGCGAGGGGGCCACGGGGGCGGCGAGTCGGGTCATCGAAGCTCCTCGGTTGATTCTAGCCGCCGCGGGCCGGGCCACGGCGGTTGCCGCGACGGAAACCGGCGTTGCGGCCGGAAACGGCGCGTGCGGACGCCGCGAGGCGCGTCGGCGCCCACTGTCGTTGTCGCCGGATGGGCGTCGGCGGCCACCCGCGCGGGTAGCCATCCTCCGCGAAGTAGCGACAGCTGAAGGGGTTGCCGGCGAATCGATGGCATGGCCACGCCGTTTGCACTGGCACCGGGTGTCTGCGCGGCGCGCCCGATGTGGTGACCGTCGACCTCGGGTGTCCATCGGCGCGTCGTTGCAGACCATTCACGAACCGTCAGTTCACGCCATCGAAGGAGCCAGTCCATGACGTCCACGTTCACTCGTGTCGCCCTGATCGTCGCCCTCGCGCTCGGCCCGAGCGCCCTCGCCTCCGCGCAGGACTCCACCACCAGGACGGCACCCGCCGCCGTGGTCAATCTCAACACCGCCAGCCCGACGGAACTCGCGCAGCTGCCGGGCATCGGGCCGCGGGCCGCGGAGCGCATCGTCGAGTTCCGCAGCAAGAACGGCGGCTTCAAGAAGGTGGAGGACCTGATGAAAATCCAGGGCATCGGCGAGCGCAGCTTCCTGAAGCTGCGGCCGCTCGTCACCGTCGGGAGCGGGAAGGGTGACGGCAAGGCGCCTCAGTAGGCGGCAGGGGGAGCCGCGGGTCGATGCCCGCGGCTCCGCCGGCTTCTCGCTGGTCGAGTCGGTGGTCGTGGTCGCGCTCGTCGGCGTGTCCCTGGCGGTGGCCGTGCCGGTGCTCGGCAGAATCGCCGACGTGGCCGATGCCGCGGCCGCCGCGCGGTACCTGGCGGGACGTATCGGGCTGGCGCGGCTCGATGCGGCGCGTGGGCAGCGGACGCTGGCGCTGCGTATCGGGCGCACACCGCCGTTCCTGCTCGACCTCGTTGCCGACGGCGATGGCGATGGCGTATCGGCGGCCGATCTCGCCGACGGGACCGATCCCGTCGTCGAGGCCGCGGATCCGCTCGCGGTGCACTTTCCGCGGGCCCGGCTCGCAGTGGCACGCGACGTGACGGGCCTCGACGGCGGCCCGGCGTTGCGGGAAGGTGACGATCCGCTCCGCCTCGGCGCCGCCGATCAGATCAGCGTGTCGCCGTCCGGCACGTCCACGAGCGGCACCATCTACGTCGCCAGCCAGTCCGGCGCGCAGTTCGCCGTGCGGGTGGCCGGCGCAACCGGCCGGGCGCGCGTGTTCCGATTCGATCCTGGAGCCGGAACGTGGCGCCCGTACTGACCGCGCCCGACCGCCGCCGCGAGCCTCGCGTGGTGCCGTGGCGCTTCGGCGTCCTGCCGGTGGCGGTGATGCGTCCCGGACTCGACGTGTCCGTGATCGACATCTCTGCCCGCGGCGCCCTGGTGGAATCGGCCGGCCCCGTGCGTCCGGGCGTCAGGACCGACCTGGCGCTCGAGTCGGCGGAGGGACCGCGCTGCGTGTGGCGAGTCGAAGTGCTGCGCTGCTGGGTGCATCGCCTGGAGCCCCTGGCGTTCAGGAGCGCGGTGCAGGTTCTGGGAAGGGGCGAGGGTAGAGGGTAGGGCCTACCCGCGGCGTCACGATTTCGACGCGGGTAAACGCTACCCGTAGCTGGGGGTCAGGACCAAGGAGGTCATGTTTCCCTGAGGAATTCGGAGTGTCCGCGTGTGCGGCCGGGCTGGCATCGCCCTTGGAGTCGCGCCACGCAGGGGGTGGTGTCGCATGGAGCAGCCGGAGCCGATCGAAGTGGTCGAACGAAATGCCCGTCAGGTGGATCGCCGCCAGGGCCTGCACGCCATCGTGCGTGCCCTGGCCACGCACCTGGTTGCTGGCGAGCCCCACGTGCGGCTCGAGGGCGTGCTCGAAGCGGGGCTCGCGCGGGCACTCGGCGCGCACTGGCTGCGCGCCTTGCGCCCTGAAGCGCCCGGCCAGGCGCGACAGGGTGGCGCCAACCGGGTGCGCTCGACCGGGCCCACGGCGGCCCACGACATCTGTTTCGAACTGGCCATCGACGGGCGGCCGCTCGACCCGTGGGACCAGCAGCTCCTCGACAGCGCTGCGCACCTGCTGACGCTGGCACTTGCCGCCGACCGGCACTTCGTCCCGCGGGCCGCGCCGGCGCGACCGGGGGCGGGCGCGGCGCCGCTCATCGGGTCGAGTCCGCAGATGCGGGCGCTGCGCACGCGCATCGAGCGCGTCGCGCACAGCGACTTCACCGTGCTCGTCCAGGGCGAAAGCGGCACGGGCAAGGAACTCGTGGCGCGACAGATCCACGACCTGAGCCCGCGCAGCGGCGGGCCCTTCGTCGCCGTGAACTGCGCAGCGCTCGTCGAAACCCTGTTCGAGGCCGAGCTCTTCGGCATCGAGGATCGCACCGCCACCGGGGTCCGCGGGCGGCGCGGCAAGTTCGAGCACGCGGACGGCGGCACGCTGTTCCTCGACGAAGTCGCCGAGCTGTCGATGGCCGCGCAGGCCAAGCTGCTGCGTGCCATCCAGGAACTGGCGGTGGAACGCGTGGGCGGCCACGCGACGCGACGCCTCAACGTCCGCATCGTGGTCGCCACCAACCGCCCGCTGGCTGGCCTGGTCGAGCAGGGGCTGTTCCGGTCGGACCTGTTCTACCGGCTCAGCGGCCTCGAGGTGGCGGTGCCGCCGTTGCGGGCGCGGCGCGACGACATCCTCGAACTGGCGCACTACTTCCTCGAGGGCCAGTCGGCACGGGCGCGGGTGGCGCTGTCGTCGACCGCGGCCGACGCGCTGCAGGCCTATCAGTGGCCGGGGAACGTGCGGGAACTGCAGCGGACGCTCGAAGGCGCCCTCGCCATGTGCGGGTCGCGGGTGATCGATCTCGACGACCTGCCACCGGCCCTGCGCGGGTCGTACGCCGACATCGTCGCGCCTTCGCTCGATGCCGACGAGAGCCTGCGTGCCTGGGCCAGTCGTTACGCGAAACTCGTGCTGGCGCGCTCGGGGCACAACAAGCGCAAGGCGTGCCGCACGCTGGGCATCAGCTACCACACACTGCAGGCGCACCTGCGGTATCGCGCCGCGGGGCGCGACGACGTCGCCTGACGAAACGCCGGCGCGGCGCCGGTCTCCTTGACCGCCGTGGGCCGGCGTAGTACGTTTTTGCGGATATTTCCCGCAGAACGGACCCCGCATGAGCGACACCGCCGCACCGCTGAAGAAGACCCCGCTGCACGCCGCCCACGTCGCCCTCGGTGCCCGCATGGTGCCGTTCGCCGGCTGGGACATGCCCGTCGAATACTCGGGCATCACCGCCGAACACATGGCCGTGCGCACCGCCGCCGGACTGTTCGACGTCTCGCACATGGGCCAGGTGGAACTGGCCGGCGACAACGCGCTTGCCGCTGTGCAGCACATCGTCTCGAACGACGTCGCCAAGCTGCAGAACGGGCAGGCGCAGTACTCCGCCTTGATGACCCCCGAGGGCACGTTCGTCGACGACGTGCTGGTCTACCGCTTCGCCGAGAAGCACTACCTGCTGGTGGTGAACGGCGCCAACGTCGACAAGGACTACGCGTGGATCGCCGCGCACGCGCCCGAGGTGGGCGAGGTGGCGATCGTGAACTCCAGCGATCGCTACGCGCTCATCGCCGTGCAGGGCCCGAAGGCCCGCGGCATCGTGCAGACGCTCACCGCCGTGGATCTCTCGGCGGTGAAGTACTACTGGTTCGCGCATGGCGAGATCGCCGGGGTGCGCTGCACGCTCTCGCGCACCGGCTACACGGGTGAAGACGGCTGGGAGGTCTTCGTCGCGCCGCAGTTCGCCACGCAGGTGTGGAACGCGCTGCTCGAGGCGGGGAAGCCCGACGGGCTCATCCCGTGCGGCCTCGGTGCCCGCGACACGCTGCGTCTCGAAGCCTCGATGCGCCTCTACGGTAATGACATGGACGAAACGTCCACCGTGCTGGAGTGCGACCTGGGGTGGATCGTCGGCTGGAACAAGGCCGAGTTCATCGGCAAGCCGGTGCTCGATCGCCAGAAGGCCGAGGGCATCACGAAGAAGCTGGTCGGCTTCGAGATGACTGAGCGCGCCATCGCCCGTCACGGCCACGAGGTGTACCACGACGGCCAGAAGGTGGGCGTGGTCACCAGCGGCACGCACACGCCGTTCCTGAAGAAGGCCATCGGCATGGCCTACGTGCCCGCGGCGCTGGCCGCGCCCGGCACCGAGTTCACCGTCGACATCCGTGGACGCCAGGCGCGCGCCGTCGTCGTCCCGATGCCGTTCTACAAGCGTCCGAAGGGTTAGTCGAGGAGCCACCACATGTATCCGAGCGATCTCAAGTACACGAAGGACCACGAGTGGGTGCGCATCGACGGCACCACGGGCACGGTGGGCATCACGCACTTCGCCCAGCAGCAGCTCGGTGACGTCGTCTACGTCGACCTGCCAGAAGTGGGCACCACCCTCACGGTGGGCCAGGCGTTCGGCACGATCGAGTCGGTGAAGGCCGTCTCGGAGCTGTTCGCGCCGGTCGCCGGCACGGTCACCGAAGTGAACACCGCGCTGAAGGACCGTCCCGATGCGGTGAACAGCCAGCCGCACGAGAGCTGGATGATCAAGGTGACGCTCAGCAACGCCGGCGATGCCGACGCGCTGCTCGACGCCGCCGCCTACGAAGCCCTCACGCACTAGGCCCGTTCGTTCCTCCACGCCCTCGAGAACCCTGATGGACAGTTTCGTTCGCCGCCACGTCGGTCCCCGTCCGCACGATCTCCCGGAGATGCTGGCCACCGTCGGCGCGCCGTCGCTCGACGCGCTCATCGACGAAGCCATTCCCGCCAGCATCCGGCGGAAGGCCCCGGTGGCGTTGCCGCCGGGCGAGAGCGAGCACGCGTACCTCACGCGGCTCAAGGGCGTGGCGGAGAAGAACCGCGTGCTGCGGTCGTTCATCGGGCTGGGCTACTACGACACGATCACGCCCAGCGTGATCCGTCGCTGCCTGTTCGAGAACCCGAGCTGGTACACGCCCTACACGCCCTACCAGGCCGAGATCGCGCAGGGGCGTCTCGAGTCGCTGCTGAACTACCAGACGATGGTGTGCGACCTCACCGGCTTGCAGGTGGCCGGCGCGTCGCTGCTCGACGAGGGCACGGCGGCCGGCGAGGCCATGACGCTGCTGCACCGTGTGTCGCCGAAGAAACTGCAGACGGGCGGCGTGTTCCTGGCCGCCGACGACCTGTTCCCGCAGACGCTGGCCGTGCTGCAGAGCCGTGCCGAACCACTGGGCATCACGCTCAAGGTGCAGCCGGTGTCGGAGATGCGGTTCGACGACGCCGACGTCTTCGGCGTCCTGCTGCAGTACCCGAACGAACGCGGCGCCATCGTCGACCCCTCGGCCACCATCACGGCCGCCCACGACGCCAAGGTGCTCGTGGCGGTGGCGAGCGATCTGCTCGCCCTGACGAAGCTGACGCCGCCGGGCGAGTTGGGCGCCGACGTGGTGCTCGGCAACTCGCAGCGCTTCGGCGTGCCGCTCGGCTACGGCGGTCCGCACGCGGCGTTTTTCGCCGTGCGGCAGGACTACATCCGTCACGCGCCCGGCCGCATCATCGGCGTGTCAGTGGATGCGCAGGGCAACCGCGCGTACCGCATGACCCTGCAGACGCGCGAGCAGCACATCCGCCGCGAGAAGGCCACGTCGAACATCTGCACGGCGCAGGCGCTGCTGGCCAACGTGGCCGCGAGCTACGCCGTCTACCACGGCCCCGACGGCCTCACCGACATCGCGGACCACGTGCATGCCCAGACGCGCGCGCTCGTCGCCGGCGTCACCGCCCTCGGCATCGCTCAGACCAACGCGCATTACTTCGACACGGTGGTCTTCCGCCTCACGGCCGCTCAGGCCGCCAGCGTGCGCACGTCCTCGGTGGCGGCAGGCTTCAACCTGCGCCACATCGGCGATACCGAGATCGGCGTGTCGCTCGACGAGATGACGACGACCGAGGAAGTGGCGACGCTCGTCGGTGTGTTCGCGTCGGCGGTGGGGAAGACGGCCGCGGCCGCGCCCGTGCCGGCCGGTGACGCGCTGCCACCCACACTGCGGCGTACCACGGCGTTCCTCACGCATCCGGTGTTCCACCGCCATCGGTCCGAGAGCGAGATGATGCGCTACCTGAAGCATCTCGAGCGCAAGGACATCGGCCTCGACATCTCGATGATCGCGCTCGGCTCGTGCACGATGAAGCTGAACGCCGCCAGCGAGATGTACCCGGTGAGCTGGACCGAGTTCTCCCGGCTGCATCCATTCGTGCCCGCCGACCAGGCCGCCGGCTACGCGCAGATCTGCCAGGAGCTCGAAGCCGCCCTCGCCGAGCTCACCGGCTTCGCCGCCACCTCGCTGCAGCCGAACTCGGGCGCGCAGGGCGAGCTGGCGGGCCTGCTGGTGATTCGCGCGTATCACCAGGATCGCGGTCAGGGGCACCGCAACGTAGTGTTGATCCCGGCGTCGGCGCACGGCACGAACCCGGCGAGTGCCGTGATGGCCGGCTACAAGGTGGTGGTCGTCGCCTCGGATGCGAACGGCAACATCGACGTGGCCGATCTGAAGGCCAAGGCCGAGCAGCACAGCGCCAATCTCGCGGCGCTGATGGTCACGTATCCGTCGACGCACGGCGTGTTCGAAGACGCCATCATCGACATCTGCGCCACCATCCACGCGCACGGCGGCCAGGTCTACATGGACGGCGCCAACATGAACGCGCAGGTGGGCCTCACGAGCCCGGCGATCATCGGCGCCGATGTGAACCACATCAACCTGCACAAGACGTTCGCGATTCCGCACGGCGGCGGTGGTCCCGGCATGGGGCCGATCTGCGTGGCGGCGCACCTGGCGCCGTACCTGCCCGGGCATCCGCTGGCCAGAACCGGCGGGGCCAAGGGCATCCTGCCGGTGGCGGCGGCGCCGTGGGGCAGTGCGAGCATCCTGCTGATTTCGTACGGCTACATAA
>WBZP01007707.1_pt1 | contig 10318 bp, 16 predicted proteins | sample 5204301 | NCBI WGS metagenome assembly WBZP01 (sample SAMN12412401, study PRJNA552823) | activated sludge metagenome | isolation source: activated sludge from nitrification reactor of wastewater treatment plant... | place: USA: Pennsylvania | collected 2017 | reverse complement strand
GGGAAGGACGCCCTCGACTGGTCACTCGCGTTCCAGATGTTCGCCCTGCAAGGCCTGCCTGATCCCCTGACGGCGAAGGCTCCGATCGATCGGTTGGAAATCAGTACCCAAAGTCTCCCGCTGGTCAAACTACGGCAGCGCAATACCCATGAGCCGGTCCTCAACCCCTATTCCAAAGCCTTCGCCCAACAGCCGCCGCCTGCGCCTGCAGTGAAAAAGATTCCCGTGCCCACGTACGCGGATTAGCGGTCCTCAGGGAGCAGGTTGTTCGGCCGGTTCTAACTGGCGGGCCGCGCGATCGTTTTGTGCGCGATAGCTTTCCTCGGTCTTACTCCGCATTCGTCCCAGCATATTATCAGCAGCCTGTCCCGATCCCGGCTGAGGGGGCCCGGCAAGCGCCTCCAGTGATGGAGTCCCCACAGCGGCCACCTGATACACGGCAGCGAGGCTCACGAGAATCAGGAGAAACTTGCAGAGAATACGGATGGCCGGATTGGGGGTCAGAAAAATCAGCATCAGCAGGGCCAGCGAGCACACGCCGGCCACGATCACCACAGCGGTCTGGTAGGAGGTCAGTCCCTTAATGGTGCGCGAGCCGACTTTTGCCGCGACAGCCGTGAGAATATCGCCGATCAGCCCGGAGGAAGAAGAGGTTTTGTTGTCGCTGACGGCCGGTGCGGGCGTCGGGACAGGAGCCGCGGGGGATTCCGTACCGGTCATCGTTCGCACCCGCCCTCGATAGGCGGCCGGCACCTGATCGAGATTATCGGTCAAGACGGCCTGGCCCTGAGCATCGGTGTACACATAGAGCGGGCCCGCCTGGGCCACTGTCCCGGTCACTCCCCCTAGACAGAGCCCCAGCATAATCAGCCACATCCAACATTGGTCCCGTCCCCTGCCCCCTGATCCCATCCTCAGCCCTCCTACAGACCTCCATTAAGCATAGCAGGTCGAAAAACGGGCCCAAGGGCAGAAAGTCGTCCCCGGAAGGCCCTGCCCTCCCTTGACGGACCGAAAACCTATTGTTTAGCATGCAACAGGTCCCGTACTACTCGCACATTCGTTGACGGAAGGATTCTTGTGACCGATCAGACGACCTCGGCAAGTCCCGTTTCATCCCTCCCCCCGACGGCGGAACCGACGCCCTTCATCCGCCAACGGCCGGTCAGGATCATTATCAATTCGTTCCTCGCCCTGTTCGTGGTCGCCCTGATCGCGTTTCGTTTCGTGCCGGGCTGGTTGGATCCGGATTTCTCCAAACATATCGAAAGCCATCGGGTGATGGTGGGCATGGATCGCAAACAGGTCCTGGACGCCTGGGGTTCTCCAAACACGATGAACGTGACGCACACCAGCGACGGATTACGGCGTGAAGAATGGATTTTTGAGGATTGGGAGAGTCCGGCGGTGGTGAAACACCGCTACCTCTATTTTGAAGAAGGCAAGTTGATCGGCGGGCATTTTTCTGGATCAGACGTGCGCCTGCCCCTCCCCACCAACCCGGAACCGGTCAAACCGAAGGGCCACCCCTAGCCACACCTCTGATGGCATGCGGGTGAGGGACTTTCTGTCCCACGCCGCTGGTTTCTTATCCGGCGTCGCCAGTTGCTTCGCGGATCTGCAGCGCAAGCCGGCTCAGGAGAATCTCCGCCCGTGGCTTGTCACTCTCCCCTACCATAACCCGACTGCCCAACAAGGCTACCCCCGGATACAGGGCACCGATGTGTTCATGCTGCACGGCATAGGGAATGCCGTTGCCGTCGAGCAGACTCCTAATCAGCGCCAATTCACCGACATCCCCCGGTTCGCAGAGGGTCACCAGATGCCGGGAGTTTTCAGGATGATGCCCTAACGTCACAATCGTCCTCCAGGCTGACGGTTCCGCGCTACCACTGGGTCGGGCTTGGCAGAACCCGGCATCCCAGGCTGCGAACAGCGCGTGATTCATTGCAATTCACTCAGATGGCCAATACACTGACGGATGAGCATCCGGCATGTCTGGGAAACTGAAACCGGCCACACATACGAAGAAGAATGAACGGATCGGCAGGGCGAACCGGACGGATACCGACGCCGTTCGTTTCGGCAACACAGAATTACGGGGTCTCGGTAATCTGAACGCGCCGTTCCTTCCCGGGGCCACCGGAGACGGTCAGGACGCGCTTCCACTCGCGGACCTGATAGATCGCCCAGGCCTGCGGTTGATTCTTGTAGAACGCATCCGGGTCCTCGCCGGACGCATTGAGGTAGATCGGCTCCGTAAACCCTTCGTCCAACACGTAATCCAGCAGGCAATCGGTCGTAAACCCTTTGCCGTGCAGAGCAATCTCGGCAAGGAAGTTGAGAATCTCGTCGGAATCTTGAATGGTGATAGGCTTCATCTGATTGGTGGCTGATTGTAGCCAGCAAGAATGAAGGAAGGCAAGGCATGGCACAGAAGAGATTGACCCGCACGCAATTTCTCGAACGGCTGTTGTCCATCATGGATCGCAAGCACCATTGGGCCTGGCCGATCATCATGGGACCCGGGATTACGAAGGCTCAGTTGAAACTCCATTATCAGCAGGAGTTCCTGGTTTACGTGCGGGACTTCCCCGTCCTCCTCGCTCGGGTCCACGGGCAGAACCCGCCTCCTGACGTGCGGCGCATGTTGGCCGAGAATATTTATGAGGAAGATACAGGCGGGCTATCTTTCGGCCGCTCTCATCCGGAACTCTTCAACGAAATGATGCGCGGTCTGGGTTTCGACAGCCGGGTATTTCTGAGGGCCACACTTCTCCCGGCCAGCGCTCGCTACCGGCGATGGCTGGAAAAAGTCACGGCCAGCCGCGACTGGGTGGTCGGTGCGGCCGCCCTGGCCGTATTTGTCGAGGGCAGCATCAAAGATCGTCAGGAGATTCAGGAGCCTTCCAAACCGAAAAGCGACGCTGAGATCGAAGCCTATATCGACGCCCATCCCCTGATTCGTCACCACGGGATCGGCCGACAGCATATGGATCTCATCCGCGCACACCAAAAAGTGGAGGCAGGGCACAGGCAGGACGCCTACACGATGGTCGTCAACTATGCAGAAACCAGAAGCCAGCAAAATGCCATTCTGGCCTGTGTTCGACAAGGACTGACGCTCTGGATGGCCTACCGCGACAGCATCGCCAAAGCCTGCAAGCTCGCCAAGCCATGATGATCCGAACATCCATGCGCCCGATGCTGCTGTTGGTCGGCCTGCTCCTATCGTTGAGTTCCCAACAGGCGGTCCTGGCCTCCGCATCACCGGACGACATGGTGCTGGTCCCGGCCGGCGAATTCACCATGGGAGCCTCGGCTGACAACGGCGGGCTCCCGGATGAGCAGCCCCTGCGCCTGGTGTATCTGGGTGCCTTCTGGATCGACCGCCATGAAGTCACCAACGCCGTCTACCAGCAGTTCGTGCAGGCCACCGGCTACCAAGCTCCCGCCAATGCCGCCGCCGCGTTGAACCTGTGGGAAAATAACAGCCCGCTCCCCGGCATCGAACAACATCCGGTCGTGAATGTAAGTTGGCTGGATGCAATCGCATTCTGCCGCTGGGCGAACAAACGGTTACCGACGGAAGCGGAATGGGAAAAGGCCGCGCGTGGCACAGATGGGCGCACCTACCCCTGGGGCAACGACTGGAACCTCGACAACGCCAACAGCGCGAGCTACTGGGCCAGAAAAACCGTGCAGTTTGCCGATAGCGCGGAGTGGGAAGCGTTCTGGCTCAAGGGCCTCGGCGCCACCATTTCAAAAGAGAAGGGCCTCAGAGGTGAAATCCTCACCATGCCGGTCGGCAGTTTTCCTGCCGGCGCCAGTCCCTACGGAGCGCTGGACATGGCGGGCAATGCTGCCGAATGGGTGCAGGATTGGTACAACCCCAATCACTATCGCACAGCCCCGCTCACCAACCCGCAGGGCCCCGAACGAGGGGCAATTAAGGCCATGCGCGGCGGGTCCTGGCTCAAACCGGCAATCAGTCTGCGCACCTCCGATCGGGATTGGGGCACGATGGACAGCCGGCCCTCCGGGACTGGATTTCGCTGCGCCAGGGACAGCTATTAGTCCAAGCCATTCTGCGGATTGCGTCCCTGCGTGGCACTACTCTCCCCGACTCCTACTCCCTGCCGGATTTTCAGGAGATTCTAGGTAGCTCAGGCTTCACCCGCTATACTGCCTTTAAGCGCAGTCTCTTTTTATTTCCGTAAGCGTTGGGTGTGAACAGCCGCCATGGCATCCCCGATTCCTCATGCTGACCTGGGCCAGACTTTCCGGGTCTTACTCGCGGACGATTCGCCTGAATCACAAGCCTTGATCCGGTTCTATGCGCAAGGATCTCCCTATCAGGTTGACATCGTTGGAAGCGGAGAAGCAGCGGTCGCCCTATTTCAATGCAAGCAGTTCGACCTCATTCTCATCGATCAGCACATGCCGGGCATCGACGGCTTTACCGCCACGCGCATGATTCGCGCCTGGGAATCCTCCCATCACCGTTCGCCGACGCCCATTGTGGCGTTGACCGCGGACTCGTCGCTCGAGGCAAGGAAGCAGGGCCAAGCGGCAGGATGCACAGCCTACATATCCAAGCCGATTTCCAAAGACCTGCTTGTCGATGCATTGCAGACCTATTGCACGCCCTCGTCCGGGAGCCGTGCAACAGGACGAGGCAGTGCTTCCACTGGAATCGAAACCCTCATCGAGGAAGAAATAGCGCGACGCCGACCTCTCTTCCTCGACAATCGTCGTCAAGACCTGGAACGGATGCAGGACGCCATCGAACGAGGAGACTACGAGATCATCCGGACCATGGGACATCGCATCAAAGGCTTAGCCGGATCCTACGGATTCCCCGACATCGGGCTGGCAGGGGCGCAACTTGAACAGGCAGCTACGAATCAGGATCTTGCCTCAATTCGACAGGCCATCGACCAATTGTCCGCGATCCTTACCCGGGCACGACAGGTCGCTTGAAAGATTTCAGCCGCGGCCAGCGTAGAGGAACATTTCGATCATGAGCATTCTGATCATCGACGATTTTCAAGAAGAACGGGATCTGCTCCACGCCATTCTTCATCGTGCCGGATTCGGACCACTCCTACCGGTCGCCACGGCAAAGGAAGGGCTGCAACTCCTCGGCGTTGGAAAACGCGGGAAACTTGGAAACGGAATCGATCTCGTCCTCATGGATATCGAAATGCCGGAGATCGACGGGTTAGAGGCCTGCCAACGAATCCGGATGGAGGAGCAGCTTCAGGGCCTGCCCATCATCATCATTACCGCCCACACGGCGGCGGAAGACATTCAGGCCGCCTACACAGCCGGCGCCACGGATTATATTCGCAAGCCCGTGATTCCGGCTGAGCTGCTCGCGCGAGCGGCCACCGCGCTCAGCCTGAAACAGGAAATCGATGCGAGAAAATTACGGGAGCAGGAACTCCTGGAACGGACCAAAGAGCTCGACCATGCATTCGAGCAGATGACAACGCTCCACGGCACTCTGCATATCTGCGCCAAGTGCAAGCGCGTGAAGAGTGATGGATCATATTGGCAGCGAATTGAGGACTATCTACGTAGGCAGGCGCGCTCGAAGGTCACGGAGTCCGTCTGTGACACGTGCATGCATCAGGCCTATCCCCACCTGAAGCGGATGCCGTAGCCATCCGGCCCACGCTCAATCAAGCGACCGTCATGTTCATTTTTTCGATTCAGCCGGCAGCACAAACGCCACAGCCTCGATGCGCACCACCGGCATGATGAGCCCCAGCCCCTCGGCTTCGTGCGAAAAATCATAGACGAGGGATTCTTCGGGAATCAGCCGGCCGGACATCAACACATCAATCTCAACCCGCTCACCCCGTTGGATTCTGGCCTTGAGACCGGCCGTGGCATCGCCTGCCAAGGCAATGAGCGTCGCCGGCAGGTCTTCATGTTTAAACCGCACCTCACCCCAACTGGTCCTCGTGAACTTCGGGCCCAGTGCAACGCGAAAACCGCCTGTTTCCTCATCGAACCGCGAGAGCTCGCCAACCCAGGAAAACGTCACCAGCCACTGCAAGGGCTCCTTGCCTTCGCGCCCAGCATCGCGCTCGCGGTTCAACGCAAACAGCCGTTCATCATGACCCGGATCATGGTGCCCCTGCCCGTAGACCTGGGCCCAGTCAGGAGGCGACCCGTCCAGCGAAGTTAGAAACTGTTCAATTGGTTCCCGGTCAAGAAGGAGATGGCTGTGAGGTGGAAGGGTGGCCAGCCCGGCAGACAATCCCCGCTGCAATGGTTGCAGCCCTGAGAAATCCTCACCGGATACGATGGCGGGCAGCAACCAGGCGCCCAGCAGCCAAGCCATGGCAAGGAGCGTCCGCACATGCATGAGAGTCATGACTTCAGGCGACCGGAGCAAGCAGGCTGTGAAATAACTCCCTGAGATCGCGAGTCGCGGGATGGTCCCATGACAACACCCCGGCATCGACCAACACCTGCAGCCGTGGCGCAGGATCCAGTCGAGGCAGGATTTCCGCAGCGAAAGATTCCGACTGTAACACCTGCGCATAGACGCTGATCCAGGATTCGACGACGGCCCGCAAGCCGGGGTCCGTCGCTTTCATCCGGCCCATCCTGACTTCTTGCAACAACTTGATCAGCGGATCTGACTGGAGCAGCGTGCCGATGGCACGACGCATCTGTGCTTCATGATCGTCCATGATTATCCTGCGTCGTGGTTAGTTCATGGAGCAGGCGCCGGGGCCGCGCGGATCTCCACAGGAGCCGCATCCGCCACCGGAATTCGAGACCACCGGCCACCCGCCGGTCGCGCCGACACCGAACGCGGAAAACTGTTTATTCAACGCGGTCGCCTTGCAAGAAGGACAAGCCGGCACGGTCTGTCCCTGTACGATGAGCTCAAAGCGATGGTTGCATTCCTGGCAGACGTATTCGAAGATGGGCATGGGGTCTGTACTCCTTAGAATTTCAAATATTATAAGTAAGGCTGATGCACTTCGCAATCGCCGACCGACAGGAGTTCGCACATGTGGTCAGAAGATAAATCCTTTGTATTCCGTATCAGCCTGGAAGCGCAATTTCCCGACGACTATGAAGGCCCCCACGATGAGCAGGCCTGGCTGCGAGAGTGGGAATTACAGATCAAGCCGGTGCTGATCAAGAACCTGTTTGAGACGTTGCGAGACTACCCGAACTGGAAGTCTCACGTCAGAAACCGCGGCAAATCGCCGTCGGAAGAAATCGAAGTCGCCATGGTCCGCGATTTTTCACCCACTCCATAATCACGCGAGCCGCCATGTCCCAGGCACCCGGTCAGGGCCTCTATATTCACATCCCCTTCTGTCATCAGCGCTGCCACTTCTGCGCTTTTTATCTGGAGATTCATCACGCGCGCGCCGCGGAAGAGTTTGTCGCTTCGCTGCTGACGGAACTGCGCATGTATGGCGACACCGGCTTATTGGGGCCGGCCCCGCTGGATTCGATCTATTTCGGCGGCGGGACGCCGACCACGCTCTCATCCCAACAACTCGCCACGATCCTGGCTACGAGCAAACAGATGTTCGGCCTGACGCCTAATGCCGAGGTCACCGTTGAAGCCCATCCGGGATCGGTCACGCGGGACAGCCTGGCGCACCTGCGTGAAGCCGGGTTCACCCGCATCAGCTTCGGCGCCGAATCCATGGACCAAACCGAGTTGGATCGCGTCGGACGACCTGGTTCTCCTATGAGTACGGTGCAGATGGTGGCTGCTTCGCGCGAGGCCGGCTTCACCGATATCAATCTCGATCTCATGTACGGACTGCCGGGCCAGACCCTGGAGAGTTGGGCCACCTCGTTGCAGCGGACAATCGAACTGACGCCATCGCACCTCTCCTGTTATGCCCTGACGGTTGAGGATGGCACTCACCTGAAGGCAGCGGTTCAACGAGGCCTCGTTCCTCCCCCCGATGAAGCGCTCCAGAACGCAATGGAAGACCTGGCCGAAAACATCCTCAGCCAGACCGGCTACGTCCGTTATGAAATTTCAAACTACTGCCGACCCGGATTTGCCAGCCGGCATAATCGGCTTCACTGGACGGGCGGTCACTACCTTGGCGTAGGCCCCAGTGCGCAATCGTATGTCGCGGGCCGGCGCTTTGGAAATGTGAGCAATTTATCCGCCTACAACACGACTCTCGGGAGCGGCCGGCTCCCGGTCTCGGAATCCGACCAACTCACACTGGCAGATGACAGCTGCGAACGGCTGGTGTTCGGACTCCGCCTGACAGATGGCGTGTCCTTGAGGGAGACCGGAGCCCTGTCCTTCCCTGCCCTTACAGAGAAAGTGGACGATCTGATTGCCGATGACATCCTGGAACGTAACGGCGAACTGGTTCGGCTGACCAGCAGAGGACGGCGATACGCGGATACCGTGGCCGTTACTCTCCTCGCAAGTCTGGCCGAGTAGCCACAGGCTGTGCTTCCCATTGACTTCCAGCCCCGTCAAAGGGGAGACTTAAGATTCGAAAGGAGGCCTGTCCCCATGCCCGTCAATATGGATCCCAGCAAACGTCGCCGCCGCCAAGCGGTCGAGCAAGCCGCCGCAACCACCGATCAAGATCCTGCTACACCTAAGCGGTTCGGAGAGGATACTGAAGCAGATCGTGAGAAAGCCATCGCGGAAGCCGAACTGAAAAATCTGTGGGACGCCACCGAAGTCATCGACATGGATAGCTGGTAACGTCCATCCAAGCTAGGGCGGCAGTGCCACCGTTTAGCCGAAACCCACTGCGATTCATCACTCCCCCCACCCGACACTATGCCGTTGACGACTTCGCTGCCTCTATCTAACGCCCTGTTTTACCCCTTTCATCTCTGTGCCCCCGACACGTTGGAGCGGATGCTTGCCAGGTTTGGGGCCATCCACTTTCGCGACTACATGGCGCTTCGCCTCACGCCGTTCATGGGGACCACCGCCTACCAAGACCGCATGGGAGACGATCATCCTGCGCTCGTCATCAGCGGCCGTATTGTGCAAGGGCACCAGGTCAGCGGTCCCTTGGATGAAGCCGCCACGGCCCAGGTCAACCGCGACCTCGCCGATTCCCACTGGCGCGCGCTTTTCCACAGCGGATTGCAGGAGGATCGACGGTTTCAACGGGGCCTCTTCGATCTCACCCATGCCATGCGCATCGGATCGGCTCTCGTGCCAGGCCCGGCCGCGCTGCTTCGACTGCTCGAACCGGAACGAGCCGGCACCCTCTGTACCGTGGCCCTTGTGCAACAACTGGCAAAACCGGCCGTCACACTGGATGAAGCCTATCAATTCGAATATGGGCTGGCCCTGCTGAAAACCGCCGCAGCCCAGGTCTATACCTTCCGTCTTGCGCGCGCACACGACCTGATCCCCGTCACGGACTCCAGCACGCACCATGCATTGCTGAGCCGGACCATGGCACGCGAAGGGATCAACCTCTCCAACGAGTTTGTCGGCAGATTCACCGGGGTCCCCGCCACATGACCTGTTCCGGACATCTCCGCAACAGACGGTTCCGGCCCTTGATGAGAACCGCGGACTGGTTCGGCCTGAGGCGTGATTGCCGGTTGCACTCCGCCCCATATCACCTGGTACACTCGGCGCCGAGCGAGACGACCGCATGAGCACCCTCACCCCTGTCATGACCCCTGACGCCCTCGACACCACCGATGTCGGAACCGGCGACGATCTGGAAGCTCGCGTGATCGTGTTTAATTGCGAATGCCATACCTACCAGCAGGTGATCGCGCTCTTCTGCAAATGTATTCCGGGAATGAACTCGTCTCGAGCCTTCGAGCTGGCCTGGCGCATCGACCATGAAGGTCAGGCGACAGTCTATTCAGGAGCGCGGAAGTTAGCGGAAGAAATCGGGAAGAAACTCGCGGCCGGGGGATTGCGGGTCGGTGTTCAGTAACGAGAGGGAGAAAACGGGGTGGTCTGCGTCGATCATCTCGACGCAGACTCGGTTTACTTGGCGCGTTTTTTCGGTGCCGCGGCCTTTGCAGCTTTCGGTTTGGCCGCCGCAGCAACCGGTGCGGCAGGCTTCTTGGAACTGCCTTTGGCGCTGCCGTGCGCAGCTTGCGAACTTTTTGCGGACTTGGCTGGTGCCTGCGCCGCCTTATGTTCCTGTGCAGCCGCTGCCTTATAGTACGACTTATTGAGTTTGCTCAGCATGTCGCCATTGAGGACACGCACCTGGTACAACTCGAACAACTTGCTGATGGCTTTCGGGTCACCCTTGCGAGCTAGACCCAACAGCCGCCGCCGTTGATTCATTTCTTCTTCTTCCGT
>WBZP01007704.1_pt1 | contig 10320 bp, 8 predicted proteins | sample 5204301 | NCBI WGS metagenome assembly WBZP01 (sample SAMN12412401, study PRJNA552823) | activated sludge metagenome | isolation source: activated sludge from nitrification reactor of wastewater treatment plant... | place: USA: Pennsylvania | collected 2017 | reverse complement strand
TATCCAGTTGAAATTTTTTCTCACTGATCACGCAGATTACCACAGATACTTGTTAATCTAGTGAGATATCATCTGCGAACATCCGTGCCATCTGTGAGAGATTTACAGTTCAAATTTTTTTCTCACGGATGAATCAGATTGACACAGATACCTGCTTAATCTAGTGAGATATCATCTGTGAATATCCGTGCCATCTGTGAGAGATTTCCTATTCATATTTTTTCTCACTGATCACGCAGATTGCCACAGATGCCTGTTAATCTAGTGAGATATCATCTGTGAATATCCGTGCCATCTGTGAGAGATTTCCTATTCATATTTTTTGTCACTGATCACGCAGATTGCCACAGATACTTGTTAATCTAGTGAGATATCATTTGCGAACATCCGTGCCATCTGTGAGAGATTTCCTATTCATATTTTTTCTAACTGATCACGCAGATTACCATAGATACTTGTTAATCTAGTGAGATATCATCTGTGAATATCCGTGCTATCTGTGAGAGATTTCCTATTCATATTTTTTCTAACTGATCACGCAGATTGCCACAGATACCTGTTAATCTAGTGAGAAATTATCTGTGAACATCCGTGCTATCTGTGAGAGATTCCTTATTCATATTTTTTCTCACTGATCACGCAGATTGCCACAGATACCTGTTAATCTAATAAGAAATTATCTGTGGACTTCCGTGCCATCTGTGAGAAAACTTATGATGATATTATGAAAAACTCCTTTCTTTAGGACTTACTGAATATGCTCCGGGTAAATGTGCAGATAATGGTCACTCCTTTGCCAGCTGCAGATTCAATCATCCAATTTCCTCCCAGTTGTTCGCAGCGTTGTTTCATGTTGACCAATCCGTTCCCGTGTGTATCCGGCTCGGCTTTGATGCCCTTCCCATTGTCGAATATCGACAATACGTACCCGCTTTTATCTTCGCGGAAAGAAATACCCGCCTGGGTCGCTCCGCTGTATTTCGCAATATTATTCAACGCTTCCTTGATGATCAGCAGTAGGTTTTTCCGGGTGATCGGATTACTGATCTCATTGCACAGGTTTTCGTCTATATCTATGCTGCATGCGATCTCTTTTGGCGCAAGCAGTTCGCTGCTGTAGTTTTTGATCCTGGCCGATAATGAATTTTTAGTCTCTTCCGCCGATTTCATACTCCAGATCACGTCGCCCATGCGATGCATGAGGTCATTCGACTGCTCGGTGATCTTGGTGATCATAGACTTCGACTGATCAGGTTTATTTTCCAATACCGAATTGGCAAGCTCTCCATAGATCTTGATACTGCTGAGCGTTGCGCCAATATCATCATGTAGATCACGGCTGATCTTATTTCTGATATCAATTTCTTTCAATTGCCTTTGCTGATAATGCCGGTACAGGAAAAAAACGATGACCATGCTGCCCAGCGCCACAAGCGCCAAAATCAACCTGGTTGCGGAGAGCGATTGCTTTTGTCTTGCTTCCGCCACTTCAAGTTTTGCGGCCCTCATTTCATTGGCCACGCTTCCCTTGACCAGCAGGGATATCTGCACGTCATTTTTTTTAACCAGGCTGTTGGTTATGGAATCTTTCAGTTGCAGGGCCCTGATGAGTAAATGGGGCTGCGCGAGATCTGACGAAAGCCTGATCGCATCCGTTAAAAACTGTTTTACAAAATGGTCGTTGAGGTATTGCTTTTGTTCCATCAGAAGAAAGCCACGGTTCAGGCAGGCAAGTGCCGAGTCTTGTTGCTTGTGGAGCGCATAACTTTCAGCGAGGGCGCTGTATGAAATGAGTGAAACATCGGGATGACCCTTGATGATGCCGATTGAAATGGCCTCCCGTTCGTAAAATGATGCGGAATCCAGCTGGTTCGTGTGTGCGTAAACGAGCCCAAGCGTATTGTCGGCCAGTGCCACTCCACGTATCCAGGAAATTTCAGCAGCCAGTCTTTTAGAAGCAACCGCCGCTTCTTTGGCTTTCTCATACATGCCCAGCTTCAGGTAACATTTGGCAAGGTTGCCATATAAATGATGTGGCTTGGATGATACGAAATAATCTATATCATAGGGTGGTTGCCGTATGTACCTGATGCCTTCTGTGAAATATGGAACCGCTTTTTTGACACTGTCCATATTCATATAGGAAAGCCCGATGAGGTTATAGGATGATCCGATCAGTATACTGTCATTCAGTTCCCGTGCAATTCGCCACATACGTTCTCCTTCCTGCAACGCCATCCTGATGAGCCCGGTATAATAATAGTTACTGGCCTGGTAGGTAGACAAATAAAAATTGAAATAAGAAGGTTTGCGCAGGGGTACTCTTTCAGCGATATGATTGAGCCAAACCTGGCAACTGTCGTACATATCGCGCATCATGTACTTTTCGGCAATATAAAAACTGGCATTGATGAAAGCCGAATCTGAATGTATGTTTCGCTCAGCAACTGCTTTGGCCGAATCGATATTTCCTGAAGCCGGCCGCTGGCCATACGAGAAGCATGGAAGTAAAAAAAAGCATATCAGTAAACGGAAATAAACAACATTCATACCTCAGGAAAGAACTACCGGTAGTTCCTTCTCAATATAAAGAAAATTGCCTGATTGTCTGCCTAATGTTTGGATGCCGGGTGTTGCGGTCCGTTCGGAAGTGTGGCAATCAAATCAAGGCTGTTTACACTCCTGCAGAAAATCATTTATTCCCTCCAAGATCTTTTGAACGGCCTGTTGTTGAAAACCCTCATCCAGGATCAGCATCTCTTCTGCGGGGTTACTGAGAAAAAGCATTTCCACCAGCGCATTGGGGTACTCTGTCGGGCTGTTCAGCATGAAATTGAACGAACCATTATTACCATAATCGCGCAGTCCCAGTTCCAGCATGCGTTTATAAATCGACTGGCTGAGCGGGCGGAAGCCTATATAACGGTAAAAAGTAGACGTACCGCCGGAATTGATCGGATCGGCGGAAGAATTAAGGTGAATACTCAGTAAGATATCCGGGGTGCTGTCGCGGTAAAACAATATGCGCTCTTTATTATCAAAGAACATTTCCTTCTCGCGGGTCATGATAACCTTTGCGCCTTCCTGCTCCAGTGCTTTTTTTAATTTCAAAGAAACGGCCAGCGTCAGCTCCTTTTCACTAACCCCGGTTGGGCCGCCTGCGCCTGTATTGGTGCCGCCGTGTCCTGCATCAACTGCAATGGTCAATTGATTTAATGATAGGTTGGTTGGCTGTGGTTTGATTTGGATGATGAGGTTATTATCCCGGTAATAGATCCTGTGCCCCCAGTGCTGACGATGTTTCAATTGTATGGTTACACGGAATATATCATCGGAAACCTGTTCATAGTCTACCTGTTTGATCTCTTTCAGGTTCGACAACTGATCGATCCAGTTGGTGTTCCCCGTAGCGCCGAAGATATCCACTACGATGCGCGACGGATCTGTTAACTGGAAACTCTGATAGGGTAAGCGGTTGAACAACTGCACTTCCGTATAATCAAATAATGAATCTCCATAAGCTTTGATCTTGCCCGTTAACGATGCCGGACGTAAAATTCCCTTAGGCATCAATGTTACATGCTCTTCGGGTATGTAGGCTGTTCGGGAAGGAGCCAGCCGCACCTTCCAGTGTGTGCCTACCTTGCCGATGATGGATAATCGTATGAGGCTGTCGATATACCCAACCTTTGCACCTCCGAGCCTGTCATCTCCCAAACCATACTCCAGGTGCGCCAGCCTTCCACGGGTGATGGCCACATCGGGCATCGTATCATTCATTACGGTGAGCGTACCGGTTGATTCCCGGAAGATGCGCTGACCGTCTGGAGAAATGAGGCCCACGCTGATTTTACGGTTCGCGAACGTATCGGTTTCCCGGATGACATATTCACCCTGATAGATCCCTTTCAATCCACCCGTTACCGAATCGGGGAGTTCATTTAGACTGATGCGTTCGAAAACCAGCACGGAAGATCCGGGATAGGCCTTGACACGAAAACCTATCCGCTCTCCCGGCCTCAGGATCAAATCGCCTTCCGGGTAAGTTTGTATTCTTTCGATGCCCGGTACGGCAACTTCATTCTCCGGCACCGGAGGTAGAAACGTGTACGTGATTCTTTTCGTCACCGGTTTACTGTTAGCTGACGTTGCCTGCAACAGGTACTCATTTTTACCAGAATCGAGCCGGCACTCATAAGCAAAGGCGCCGGTTGGATAAACTTTTACGGATTCTCCCTTGATGGTGAGCGAGCAGGTTGAACAAGTGCTTCCCACAATAAACCTGCGTGAAGTGTTGACCGTATTTTGCTCTTTTAGCGGATCAGTCAACCTGATAAATGGCTTACCGGGGTTCTGCGCCTTACCGGCAGTGGCAATAAAGGATACGAATAAGATAAAAAGGAAACGGTTCATAATTAAAAGTAGTGAAAATGACGATCACCGCTTTCAATCAGGAACCGCTTCATCGGGGTCCGGGATCCAATTAACAAACAGGTTTATGCCCCGGGCGGAATGGCTGCCGGCACATAGTTCTTAACGGGTTTGATGCTCTTCAGGTAAGCGAAGATGGCATGAACCTCATCATCGGTAAAATGTGCGAAATTGGGCCAGGGCATCGGTGGCAATAACATACGGCCGCCTTCTACGCCTTTAAAATAGCCTTTTCGCAGGGCATTGGAGAACTGCTGCTCCGTCCAGTTGCCAATACCGCTTGGGTCTGGCGTGAGGTTGGCCGAAAAGGAAGTACCCCAGGGACCGCGGACAGCCGTCATATTCATGTTGAACAAAACCCAGTTCTTTATTGTGGCCGTATCATAGGGAGCCAGAGGTAATTTTTCAGGATGACCAGATAACAGCAGGGCCGGATCGGGAACCGGACCATGCTCGGTCATCATTTTGGGTGAATGACAATCATTGCAGCCACTGACCATAACCAGGTGTGCGCCCTTATTGATCAAAAGAGTATCAGTTAGTGGCAGTTGAGACAGGTCTTGCTTCTCCTGCTTCTCTTTCTTATTATCGGAACAGGAAACCAAAAGCAATGGCGCTGCCATGATGAAAAAAATCTTTTCATGTTGTTGTTTTTTAAATCAGTTAATTGAAATTTTCTGCAGGCGCTTTATCGGTTAGGCCGCAAAGGTATCTGGCAGATGCCTTCCAGGCAATCACATTTTCATGTGATTTAAGAAAGGTACATCAATAAATCCTTACAACACAGACTCTGATTGTTCCGTAGTTTGACCAAATTTTTCTGCCTTTAATTCCTGCAGTGACTTCAGGATCTGAAGAAAATGGCGCTGTTCATGAGCTATAAGAAAACTGAATGTATCACCCAGTTTCAGTTTGATGAAGGAATGCAAAGAAGTGGGTACGCGGATCTTGTTCAGATCGGCCTGGCGGCTGATTTCGAGTAAGTTAAGCAACTGATACTGATGTTGTAAAAACTCCGTGAGCATGTCCCCTGAATCAGGCTTGGTACTCGGGCGGGCGTTTCCAGGTGATTTCATTTTCCTTTTTACGGTACCGTCATCTTGCGGCTCCATGATCTTTGTGAAATAATTGCCCAGCCATCCGCTTGTAAAATAACCGGCGGCAATGGTTTGATGCAAGTGCAGTTTCTTTTCTATGGCACCGCCGTAATACCTGGCATAAATATTCAGATGTTCCAACACCTGTGCCACACTCCAGCGATCAGCTCCCGGTTCCTGCTCAAGTATATTCGCCGGTTGCTGCCTGAGTTCATGACAGAGCAGGATGATCTTGCGAACGTCTGATTGCAGGCGGCTGATCAGTACGTTACTGTTGATTCTGTTCATACGCATCATTTTAGAGAACAAAAATCTTTTGAAATCAACAGTCGATTCTTGGTAAACACCAAGATTTTCAAAGCCTGACCGTATTGATCAATTTGCTGAAATTGGTGGCATCCATGCCAAGATAGGAGGCGAGATACTTATGTGGAACGATCTGCAAAATATGCGGACTCCTTTTCAGTAATGTGCGGAATTTCTCTTCATTGGTATAACACTGTAATTCAATGTGGCGCAAGAGCGCTCCTTGAAGGGCCAGGGAAGTGGCTTTAAAAAACAAATCGCTGATCGGCCGCGATTCAAGGGTCAGTTGTTTGTAACAATCATGGCTCATGCGCAGGAAACGGCTTGCAGTAATGGTTTCCAGGAAAAAGGGAGATGGCGTTTGGGTCAGGAAGCTGTCTGCCACTCCGCTGAACGACGGAGCATAGGTAAATACGATCGTGGCTTCCCGGTGGTCGTCGGATAAATAAAAAGCACGCTGAACGCCTTCCAGTACAAAATACAGGTAACGCTCCGTTTCTCCTGCGGCCGTAAGGACGGTCTTTCTTTTCACCGTCAAATCCTGCCAACCGGCAGAAAAAGCCTGCCAATCCCTTTCCGGAAGGGGCAACAGGGCATCCGTAAATTTTCTTAGTATATCCTTATCCGTTACCTGCATACTTGAAAGTTTGTGAAATTAACAGGTCGGAACCCTTTCTCATATGGAAAACAGTCATCTGCCGGAAATTATTATGGCATCGGAAGATCGGCATCACTGAGGTGTTCACCCAAGTAATAATCATCTACTACAAAAAGTCGGCCCTTCCATGGCGATTCGATCACCCTGATATCGCCTTTCGATTCGTTCACAAATTGTTTGTAGAAAAGAACTTTTTTCTGCTCGTCAAAATCAAGCGTCAGATATCGCGAGCCGTAATTAATCAGGATGCTCCTGTTGGCGGCCAGTCGCATATAGAGACGCCTGGGCTTGTATTGCATTTGCCTGAGGTTGCCTGATTTCTCATCAATGGCTTTTCCCGCAAAAGCCTCAATGGGTTTCCACTGAGTTGGGCTGGTTTCGAGTACGATCGCCCGTTGGCCCAGGTCACCCATGTTTTCTACAATAAGAATATGCTTGTCATCAAGTACGCGGAGTTTATGAATTGGCGCCTGTGAAGTTTTAGATTCACCCCTGTAACAGATCTTATTGGTTGCAGAATCTTTGATATAATAGAAACCTTCTCCATTCAGGTCGAATGAATATACCGAATACAGGTTTTGGGCCGTGGCAAATGGCTGAATAAAGAGCTGAACAAAATTGGGCTGATTGTAATTATACAATCCGGATAAGCCAATGCCGTAATTGATATTGTTTTTACGGGTGCGGATGGTATAATCCCTGTAGCTTTCGGAAAGTGAGTAGGATGCCTGGTCGAACGTAAAGGAATTTCCGATTTTTATTTTGCTTTGCGCCTTCAGGCTTTCCAGGCTTTCCGTTTTATTCTGCAAAATAAATTGCTGAAAAGATTCTTCCAGCCCTTTCCTGAGTTTGAGGGTATTGGCTTCCGTTTTAGGGATCGAATCGGATTTGCCCTTGTCGTACGTAATAAAAAAAAGGATCTTCTTTCTGAATGTTTCCAGTTCCTGCACCTGTGAATATGCGGGTACCACAACAAAGGAAAAAAGCAATACCCAACAAGCTTTGTACAAATAAGACAGGTTTCCACGTACTATCATACCGTGAAGGTACAACGAGGAACCAATATCCGCACAATACTTACAGGGCGTACCTGTTTTCAGCGATCATCTTGTCGGCGATCCGCCTCCTGGCATCTTTGGCATTAAAAGGTGCCAGTTTGGTAAACCGTTTCAGGCCCAGTAACATCATCCGCTGTTCGTCGCCGGAGGCAAAGGCATTAATGGCCTCACGGCCGGCCGTGTTGAGTTTATCCATGGCTTCCGTAAGGTAGCAATGGAATACATCGATATATATTGAAGAGGCAGGCTGTTCTTGTTTTTCCGATAATTTCATCAGGCGCAACAGGGCACTTTCCGCATGGAAGGTCAGGATGGCCATGTCTGCAATGTTCATCAGTATTTCCTGTTCGTTCTGGAGGCTCATCATGAGTTTTTGTACGGCAGCGCCGGCAGTCATGAGTATGGCCTTTTTCATGTTGACGATGGCTTTCTTCTCCGTGGCAAACGGTGTTTCGTCGTCGCTGCCAAAATCAGGGATGCTCATCAGCTCTTTGGAGACGGCCATGGCCGGACCCATCAGATCGATCTTACCCTTCATCGCGCGCTTCAATACCATATCAACGGTGAGTAGCCGGTTGATCTCGTTAGTTCCTTCAAATATCCTGTTGATACGGCTGTCGCGGTATGCACGGCTGATCAGGTATTCTTCGCTGAAGCCGTTTCCTCCGTGAATCTGCACGCCCTCATCCACTGTCAGGTCGAGCACCTCGCTCCCTTCCACTTTCAACATGGCACATTCGATGGCATATTCTTCTGCGGCACCCAATAAGGCTTCATTGAATGGTTTGCCTTCAGAAGCCAGTTCCTTTTCCTTATCATCAATCCATTTACTGGTACGGTACAGGGCGCTTTCGGCAACCCATATCCGAATGGCCAGCTCGGCCAGTTTATGTTTGATGGCGCCAAACTGGGCGATCGGTGTTTTGAACTGCTCTCTTGTGATGGCGTAATTCACGATCTCATTATAGATGCCCTTTGAACCGCCTACAGCCGCTGCACAAAGTTTCAGCCGGCCGATATTGAGAATGTTAAAGGCGATGACATGACCTTTGCCTGGTTCGCCAAGCAGGTTTTCGACCGGCACTTTACAATCCTGGAAATAGAGCTGCACGGTAGACGATCCCTTGATCCCCATCTTATGTTCTTCAGGCCCCTGCGTGAAACCTTCAAAGCCCCTCTCTACAATAAAGGCAGAAAATTTATCTCCGTCGATCTTAGCAAAGACGGTATATACATCGGCAAAACCGCCATTGGTGATCCAGCATTTCTGCCCGTTGAGTAAATAGTGCTTCCCGTCGGAAGATAAAACGGCAGAGGTCTTCCCGCTGAGGGCGTCACTGCCACTATTCGGCTCCGTTAGTCCATATGCGCCCTTCCATTCCCCGCTGGCCAGCTTGGGTATATATTTCTTTTTTTGCTCTTCCGTACCAAAATACAGGATGGGCAATGTACCGATACCGGTATGCGCCGCCACGGCCACACTGAAAGAAAATCCGCCGCCGAGTCCTTCATTGACGAGAGTTGATGTGATGAAATCTTTCCCTAACCCGCCCAGCTCTTCCGGTATGGCAGACCCCATCAGGCCCTGTTCCCCGGCTTTGTCAAGCAGTGAAGGCATCAGTCCGGGTTCCAGTTTATCGATGCGCTCAACGATCGGCAATACTTCCGCTTTCAGGAACTGGATGCACATGTCTTTTACCATCTGCTGCTCTTCGGTAAAATCTTCGGGCGTAAAGATGTCCGATGGTTTGCTCTCGCGGATCAGCCATTCTCCTCCATGTAAAACTGACGGGGTTGTTGAGGTACTCATGACAGAATGAATTTATGATGTGAATTAATTGACTTAATGCTTTGGATTTTGCGATTCCGCTTATTTGAGGTTTTCATATACCTTCTGCAATACCTCTTTAGCGATCTCGATCTGGCCATGCGTAACACCGTCCAAAGCCTCATTCAGCGTTTGGCTGGCCACTTCCATGGATTGCTCCTGTAATTTCTGCGCGTCGGTTGTCAGGTAGATCATATTGATCCGCCGGTCTTCTTTACTGGGCACCCGTTTAACCAGTTTGAGCTTCTCCAGGTTGTCCACCAGCCTGGTGATGCTTGGCTTATCGCGGAAGGTTGCATCGCATAATGCCTGCTGACTCATGCCATCTTCCTTCCACAAATGATACAATACACTCCACTGCTCGATGGTAATATCTATTCCCTGTTGCTTAAAATTCTTCTGCATACGCCTGGCAATGGCCGTGCTGGCCTTACCGGTTATAAAAGCATACAGCTCACTTTTCTTAAATTGGTTGTTTGGCATATAGTTGTTTAAACAACTATATAAAGATAGAAATTCATTTCAACATTCAAAAAATTATTTTTGTGTTCCCGCAAATCCGGGCTAACACACGGGCAGCCAGAAAGGCGGCCAAGCCATATGCCAATCACGTCGATCATCCTGCTTCTCGCTTTTGTCCTGTATGCCTGGCTGATCGGGTATTACCGGCGGGCCTGGATATCAATTCCCTTGGAGGATGGGCCGATTCTTCCTTCCAACCCACCCTTTATTTCTGTGATCATCCCTGCAAGGAATGAAGAAGCGGGTATCGAAGAATGTTTGGAATCCATCGTATCACAGGAATATTTACCCGGACAGTTTGAATGTATTGTGGTGGATGACCATTCAGAGGATGATACCGCAGCGGTGGTTCGGTCATACGCCGCACGTTTCCCTTTCATCCGGTATATAAACCTTGCCGGTGAAGGTGTGGGAGTCAAT
>WBZP01007699.1_pt1 | contig 10323 bp, 10 predicted proteins | sample 5204301 | NCBI WGS metagenome assembly WBZP01 (sample SAMN12412401, study PRJNA552823) | activated sludge metagenome | isolation source: activated sludge from nitrification reactor of wastewater treatment plant... | place: USA: Pennsylvania | collected 2017 | reverse complement strand
ATGGCCGCCGGCGTTCACTTCGCGCGTCGCGGGATTGATGCTGACGCCGCGATGCTCATACACCGGTTCCGCGCGCCCCGACGCCCTGCGCAGCAAAGCGCGGATACGCGCCAGCAGTTCGTCCAGGTCGTAAGGTTTCAGGACATAGTCATCGGCGCCGGCGTCTAGGCCTTCGATGCGTTGCGGAACCGAGTCACGGGCGGTGGCGATCAGCACCGGAACCCGGTCGTGACGTGCGCGCAGCCCCCTGAGGACGTCAAGACCATGCTTGCGCGGCAGGCCCAGGTCAAGCAGCACGAGATCGTAGGGACCGGTGAGTAACGCCGTGTCGGCCATCGCGCCGTCCTTGACCCAGTCGACGGCGTACCCTTCGGCCCGGAGTAAATCCAGCACGGCTTCCCCGATCATGATGTCATCTTCAACGAGCAGTAATCGCATCGATCGACCCGCAAATAAATGTCAGCGTCTGGTCTTCCAGAAGCGCATCAGCAGAAAACCTCCGGCCAGGCCGCCCAGGTGCGCAAAATGCGCAACGCCCGCCTGCGTTCCAGTCACGCCGAGCACCAGCTCCAATGCGCCGTATACCGCGACAAAGACCGGAGCGCGCATCGGAATGGGAGGAAACAGCAGCATGACCGTGCGTTGCGGAAAAACGGTCGCGTAGGCCAACAACAGGCCGAACACGGCCCCGGACGCGCCCACGGTCGGATAGTAAGCTCTGGTCAGGTGCATGACCACGATTTGGGTGATTGCAGCGGACAGCGCGCATGCCAGGTAGTAGGTCAGAAAACGCTTTGCTCCCCAGACGCGCTCCAGATCGCTGCCGAACATATAGACGCCGAACATGTTGAAAAGCAGATGCTGCAACCCGGCATGGATAAAGGCGTAGGTCAATACCTGCCATGGCAGGAATAGCGGGCCGATCGGCCACAGGGCGAAAAGCGACACGACGTTGTTGCCCAGCAAGGCCGTCGCTGCAAAGACCAGCACATTGATGACGATCAGCTTTTGCGTGATGGGTGGCATGGAAAACATCGGCTGGGAGGGGTCGTTGAGAGCGGGTTGCTCAAGCTTCAATCGCTGTTGCATTCTACTGCAAGGAACTGCCGATATTCGGCGCGGGAATCAGGGTTCGGGATACAGCCCTTGATTCGTTTGCATACGAGCTCTCCTAATGCAGTCACATCACAATTTGATGCGCAACGCATGGAACGTTGTCCAAATCGCGTTGCGGCCAGCCACTTTATGCGCCACGACTTAGATGAGGCTTAATGCGCACAGCAAGAAACTCGCGATGCAGCGATGCCGTGCATTGCCCCTGAAGGCATGCGCCGCGTCGCGTGCTAACGGCCCGCCCTTTCGAGTAAAATCAAGCCCTTTTCAAAGCCAGCCTAAGTTTCAGAGGAAGCATCATGACGCTGCAAAGCAAGCCGAATACCGACGATGTGCGCATCAGGGAGATCAAGGAACTGATGCCGCCGACGCATGTGTTCCATGAGTGTCCGGTCGGGGTTAAAGCCGCGCAGACCACCTTTGGCGCGCGCCAGGCGATTCACCGCATCTTGCATGGCGCGGATGACCGCTTGCTGGTGGTGATCGGCCCGTGTTCGATACACGATGTCGATGTCGCCATCGATTACGCCAGAAAGCTGCAGCATGAAATGCCGCGTTTCGAAAACGACTTGTTGATCGTGATGCGCGTGTACTTCGAGAAGCCGCGTACGACAGTGGGCTGGAAGGGGCTGATCAACGATCCGCGTCTCGACAACAGTTTTCGCATCAACGAAGGCGTGCGTCTGGCGCGTGGCTTGCTGCTTCAGATCAATGAAATGGGGCTGCCCTGCGCTACCGAGTTTCTCGATACGATCATGCCGCAATATACGGCGGATTTGATCTCGTGGGGGGCCATCGGTGCGCGTACGACCGAGTCGCAGGTTCATCGCGAACTGGCCTCGGGCCTTTCGTGTCCAGTGGGGTTCAAGAACGGAACCGACGGCAATGTGCGGATCGCCATCGATGCCATTCGCGCTGCTCAGTCGCCGCACCATTTTTTATCGGTAACGAAAGCCGGTCATTCTGCAATCGTGTCGACGACGGGCAACGAGGATTGTCACGTCATCCTGCGCGGCGGCAAAGAACCAAACTATGATGCGGCGCATGTCGATGCGGCCGCCAAAGAGATCGCCAATGCCGCTCTGGCGGCACGTCTGATGATCGACTTCTCGCACGCCAATTCGAGCAAGGAATACCGAAGGCAGATCGAAGTGGCCAAGGACGTCGTGGCGCAACTCGCGACGGGCGAGGGCCGCATTATGGGCGTGATGGTCGAGTCGCATCTTGTCGAAGGTCGGCAGAACCTGGTTCCGAACCGACCGCTCGAATATGGCAAGAGCATTACAGACGCCTGTATCGGCTGGGACGATTCAGTCGCCGTCCTGGAGATGCTGGCACAGGGCGTTCAGGCGCGCCGCCTGATCAAAGCCGATCAGTGATTTCACGTGCTCCCCTTTTCTTGGAAGCACTTCATTTGGTACGGCCTGCTGTTGTTGTGGCGCATGGCCGGATCGCGCTTTCGATCGGATTCCTGTCCGGTTTCCACGCCGCGGATGCGGATCTTGTGAACGCTGGTTTGCCGAAACCGGATTAGCCATGCGCGGAATTCTTCCCTATCTCAAGCTGATGCGCCCACACCAGTGGGTGAAAAGCGGCTTCGTCTTTGTCGGTCTGCTTTTTGGCCATGGCTGGCATGACGCCATGCTCGTTCACCGCGTGCTCATGGCCGCTGCCGCTTTTTCGCTGGCTGCGTCGGCGGTGTATATCTTCAACGATCTGGCAGATCGGGAACAGGATCGCGAACATCCGGAAAAGCGCCATCGACCGCTTGCGGCGGGTACCGTGGGCGTAATACAGGCACTGCTGCTGGCGGGCTTCTGCATGTTGTCGGCGCTGATGCTGGCCAATGACGCCTCGAAGACGGTGCTGCTTTTCGTGCTCGTCTATGCTCTGCTCAATTTGGCCTATTCGATGGGCCTGAAGCATATCGCCTTGCTCGATGTATTCATCATTTCGACGGGGTTCATGTTGCGCATTCTTGCGGGCACGCTGGGGGTCGGCATCGCACCGTCGCACTGGCTGTTGCTGTGCAGCTTGTTGCTCACTCTTTTCCTGGGCTTTGCCAAGCGGCGTGCCGAGCTGAACGCCTTGTCCGGCCGTGGTGGCCGTCACCGCCGGGTGCTGGACGATTACAGTCCGGTACTGCTCGACAAGTTGATCAGCATCTGTGCGGCGAGCGCCATCGTCAGCTACGGCCTGTACACGGTCAGCCCCGAGACCGTCGCCATGCATGGCACGACCAACCTGATTTACAGCGTGCCCTTCGTCATTTACGGAATATTCCGGTACCTATTCCTGTTGCATCGTCGATCCGGCGGCGGTGATCCGGCGGCCATGCTGCTACAGGATTATCATCTGCTGGGAACCTTTGCTGCATGGTTTATCACCATCGTGGCACTACTGGCCTAGTCTACCGGCCAGGTCAGAGGTCGTCGGCAATCCACGCTTCTTTCGGCAGATCGGGGATGCCCGGAATGATCACCAGACGGGTCATGGCCTGCGGGTTCATCAACCCGATACCGCCTTGCGGCAGCCGGTAGGCCAGGCAGGGGTGTTCAAAGACGCCGGTAAGATTCTCAAGACATTCGGCCAGCGCGGTCTTGGGTTCGCCCTCAACGCAGGTGTGGATGACGTGACCGCCACGAAAGAAGAAGTCGATCTGCACCTTGAAAAACTCGCTTTCAAGCCCGCCCTCAAAAGGTTCGATTGCCTCGACCGTCGTCAGAGCGGTCAAGGTCAGCGACTGTCCGCGCGGAAGGTAGATTTCAAGGTCGTTGGCCGATTCCATCTCAACGCTGGCTATCGACGCGGTTGAAAAGATCTCGGTCTGCGCCCCGGAGCCGATGACGAGCAGATTGCCCGTGAAAATCCGCGAGCTGCGTTTCAGGTTGAGAAGCAGATGACTGATCGATCCGACACTGTTCAGGACAAAGTGGCGCGTGGTGTTGGCAGTGGTGATAACCGAGACGTTGATTGACATGACGTCGCCCTCTCAACGAAAGACAGGGTTTGATAGTACATCATTCAGTTTGCCGGCACGAGGAAGTCACGGCCGATGCCATCGCCCAGATCGTAAATACGGTCCATGAAATCAGTCAGATACTCATGCAGACCTTTGCCGAGTATGTCGTCGATCCGGGCATAGTGCAACTGGGCGTGCAACATGCCGGCCCGCCGTCCGGTTTCCGCCGAGCTGCTGTTGGCGACCCGGTTGAGAACACGCACGATGCCATCAACGCATGCATGCAGGGAACGTGGCATATCCACGCGCAGCATCAGCAATTCGGCAACGCGCGCCGGCGTGATCACGTCACGATAAACCTTGCGGTAGACCTCAAAGGCGGACAGGGAGCGCAACAACGCGCCCCACTGGTAAAAGTCGGTCGTGCCTTCGTCGCCATTGGTGCGCAGCACGTGGTATTTCACGTCAAGAATCCGCGCCGTGTTGTCGCTGCGCTCAAGCAAGCCACCCAGTCGAATGAAGTGCAGCGCGTCGTCCTGCAGCATGGTGCCGAAGGTGACGCCACGCATGACGGCGGAACGCAACTTGACCCACTCAAAGAACTCGCCAACGCCGACGGATAGAATTTGTTCGAAGCTCTGCTCGCGCAGCTCGATCCACGTGGCGTTGCAACTCTCCCACGTTTCTGCGGTCAGCGTGCCACGTACGGCGTGAGCGTTCTCGCGCGCAGCGCGCAGGCAACTGTAAATCGACGCTGGATTGTCTGCATCCGAAACCATGAAACGCAACACGTTCTCGGCATTCGCCTCGTCGTAAGTCTTTGAGAAAGCGGTCTGCAGGCTGTTCAGTGCCAGGATGGCGCCCCAGTTCTGGTTTCCGGCAGCGACCGATTGCGGCACAAGCGACATCTGGTGTGTCACATCAAGCAGACGTGCTAGGTTTTCCGCACGCTCGGTGAAGCGTGCCATCCAGTAAAGATGATCGGCGGTGCGGCTAAGCATTCGGTTTCTCCCTGCCTCAGTTTTCCAGTACCCAGGTGTCCTTGGTTCCGCCGCCCTGCGACGAATTGACCACCAGCGAGCTTTCGCGCAACGCAACGCGCGTGAGCCCCCCGGGAACCATGTCGATGTTTTCGCCGGAGAGCACGAAGGGGCGCAGATCGAGGTGGCGCGGGGCCACGTCGCCGCATTTCTCACCATCAACAAATGTCGGACAATTGGACAGTGCGAGTGTTGGCTGTGCAATGTACTTTTCCGGCTCGGCAATGATGCGGGCACGGAAATTCTCGATTTCGTTCCGGGTCGAGGCCGGGCCGACCAGCATGCCGTAGCCGCCGGCGCCATGGACCTCCTTGACTACCAGTTCGGGCAAGTGTTCGAGCGTGTATTTTAGGTCATCCGGTTTGCGCAACATGTAGGTCGGAACGTTGTTGAGCAACGATTCCTCGCCCAGATAGAAGCGCACCATCTCCGGCACATAGGGGTAGATCGATTTGTCGTCGGCGACGCCGGTGCCAATGGCATTGGCCAGGGTGACCTGTCCGGCACGGTAGGCCGAGAGCAGGCCCGGTACGCCAAGCATCGAGTCCTTGCGGAAGGCGAGCGGGTCGAGGAAATCGTCATCGAGCCGGCGGTAGATCACATCGACACGCTGCGGCCCTTGCGTCGTGCGCATGTACACGGTCTCGTCCCTGACGAACAGGTCGCGTCCTTCAACCAGTTCGATGCCCATCTGCTGGGCCAGGAAGGTATGCTCGAAATAGGCGCTGTTATATGCGCCGGGCGTCAGCAGAACGACAGTGGGGTTGAGCACGCCCGCTGGCGCGACGGTGCGCAGGTTCTCCAGAAGCATGTCCGGGTAGTGCTGGACCGGTGCGACCTTGTGCCGTGAAAACAGTTCGGGGAAAAGCCGCATCATCATCTTGCGGTCCTCGATCATGTACGACACACCGGAAGGAACACGCAGGTTGTCTTCCAGTACGTAGAATTCACCGGCGCCGGCTCTGACCAGATCGATGCCAGCGATGTGCGCGTAGATGCCCGCCGGCACATCGATCCCCATCATCTCGGGACGGAACTGAGCGTTGTTCAACACCTGTTCGCGTGGAATGTGCCCCGCCTGCAGTATTTCCTGCTTATGGTAGATGTCATAAAGGAAGGCGTTGAGCGCCTTCACGCGCTGGCGCAGGCCGGCCTGCAGGACCAGCCACTCAGCGGCCGGGATGATGCGCGGAATGATATCGAACGGAATCAGCCGTTCCTTGCCCTGATCCTGAGAGGACTCATCGCCATAAACCGCGAAGGTAATCCCGACGCGATGGAACGCAATATCGGCTTCGGCGCGTTTGCGCGCGATGCGCTCGGCCGGAGTCGCCAACAGCCAGTCGGCATAAGCGCAATAATGCGGACGTACGATTCCCGATGCATCGTACATTTCATTGAAGAAATTATTGCTCATGATATTTGCCGTTGCTGTAGGTTTGAGGAGTCACGAGCAGAAAGCATGCCAAAACAAAACCCCCCAGAAATACGGGGTTTCCTGTGCGCTGACGGTAATCTACGCACCAGATTTGTGCAAACGCGCACCAATCGGGCAAACTCAGCTTCTTTCCGGGAAATCGTCACAACGGCCGTTTCCGGTGTGTTGTGGCGGCGGAACGCCGGTTGCCCTGCACCCGCCAGGCAAGATGGCAAATGCATTTAAGGACGCTGGTCCTGGCATGGCCCGTCAGTTGGAGTCAGGTATTGGAAAGGCCGGAAAGACCAAGTACCCCGTCGGGATAAAATGGCGGCTGAGCCCCTGTCTGCCTCGTTTTCGGAGTCGTTGCGTTGTCATAACCGATTGCCGCGAATGGTTTACTTCGAGGCGGCCAGCCCAGACCGGGCTCATGACATGGCGCTGAACGGCAATGGATATGCTGAAAACATATTCGGTTTCCTTGCGCCTGGCAAGCTCGAAAACCATGAATACCGCCTGATTCTACCCTTCGCCAGTAGGGGTAATTTTGCGCCGCTCAAGGCGGATGCGGGAATGTGGGCGCACGTTTATTTTTATGTTTCCACTTTATTCTTGTCACGGAATGTGCGTAGAATACGCCGCTCTAGGGAGACGATTCACTGTTCGCTCCACAATGCGTGGAGCGCTGCGTACCTTCCGAAAACCCATGAAACGGAGAGAATATGTTTGAAGTGCGTATTCATGGCCGGGGCGGCCAAGGAGTGGTAACTGCAGCGGAGATGCTGTCGATTGCCGCGTTTGAGGAAGGGCGTCACGCTCAAGCTTTTCCGAGCTTTGGTTCCGAGAGAACCGGTGCGCCCGTCGTAGCCTTTTGTCGGATTGCCGACCAGGAAATCCGCTTGCGCGAACCCATCATGTATCCGGACGCGCTGATCATTCAGGATCCGACGCTGTTGTTTCAGGTCGATGTATTTTCCGGTCTGAAGAAAGACGGTTACATTCTGATCAATACCAAGAGTACTTTTGACGAACTTGGTCTGAGTGATTACGTTCGCGATTGGCCGGCTGACCGGTTGTGCACCCTGGCGGCGACCGATCTGGGACTCAAGCATGTCGGGCGTCCGATGCCGAACGTTCCTCTGTTGGCGGGTTTTGCCGCGCTTTCCGGCATCACCAAGCTGGAATCGGTATGCAAGGCGATTGGCGCCAAGTTTTCCGGCAAGGTGGCACAAGGCAACATCGCCGGTGCGACCGAAGCTTTCGAACTTGTCCGCGCCAGAATCGAGAGCGCACGTAAGGAGGCTGCCCATGCTTAAGCAAACCGAAGGTTCACATGCCGTAGCCGAGGCCGTCGCCCTGTGCCGGCCCGAAGTCATCTGCGCCTATCCGATTTCTCCGCAAACCCACATCGTCGAAGGTATCGGCGAAATGGTGAAGTCCGGTGAACTGACCGATTGCGAGTTTCTCAACGTCGAATCCGAATTTGCTGCCATGAGTGTGGCCATCGGTTCGTCGGCCGCCGGTGCCCGGACCTATACCGCCACGGCGTCACAAGGCCTGTTGTTCATGGTCGAGGCAGTATTCAACGCCTCCGGCCTGGGTTTGCCGATCGTGATGACAGTGGCCAACCGGGCGATTGGCGCACCGATCAACATCTGGAACGACCACTCCGATTCGCTCTCGCAGCGCGACTGCGGCTGGATACAGCTTTTCGCCGAGACCAACCAGGAAGCACTCGATCTGCACATCCAGGCTTTTAAGCTGGCCGAAGAGGTCTCGCTGCCGGTGATGGTGTGCATGGACGGCTTCATCCTGACGCATGCTTACGAGCGCGTCGATATGCCGACGCAGGCTCAGGTTGATGCCTATCTGCCGCCTTATGAGCCGCGCCAGGTGCTTGATCCCGCCGAGCCGGTTTCGATGGGCGCCATGGTTGGGCCGGAAGCCTTCATGGAAGTCCGCTACCTTGCGCACGCCAAGCAGATGCATGCGCTTGAGCTCATCCCGCAACTGGGCGATGAATTCAAGAAGGTGTTTGGTCGCGATTCCGGCGGCCTGATTCGTAGCTACTCCATCGATGACGCCGAGACGGTTGTCGTGGCCATGGGCTCGATTCTGGGCACGATCAAGGACGTGGTCGATGAGATGCGCGCAGACGGAGAGAAGATCGGCGTGCTCGGCATCACCTCTTTCCGCCCCTTCCCGATCACTGCCATACGCGAGGCGCTAAAAAATGCCAAGCGCGTTGTTGTGCTGGAGAAGAGTCTGGCCGTGGGCCGTGGCGGAATTCTCGCTTCAGACGTGCGCAAGGCCCTGCGCAAGCAGCCGGTCGATGTCTTTACCGTGATTGCCGGCCTGGGCGGGCGCGCCATCACCAAGAAGTCCCTGCATGCGCTGTTCCTGAAGCTGGCGCTTGAGACTGAAGAATCGCTAACATTCCTCGATCTGGATTGGGGCGTGGTTAACCGGCAACTTGAACGCGAACGTCAGACGCGACGCTCCGGACCGGCTGCGGAAAACATGCTGCGCGACATCGGTACCGTCGCCTCAAAGATCGCCTAAAGGAGGCCACCCATGTCATTGCAACCTGTCAAGTTCTATCAGACCGGCACGTTCACCGTCGGCAATCGCCTGCTGGCGCCCGAAGAGCGCAGCGTACAAGCCAACATGGAGCGCACCAACTCGCTCAACTCGGGGCATCGTGCCTGTCAGGGCTGCGGCGAGGCGCTCGGCGCGCGCTACGCCATCGACGCGGCGATGATCGCCAGTCAGGGGCAGTTGGTTGCGGCCAACGCCACCGGTTGCCTCGAAGTGTTCTCCACACCGTACCCGGAAACCTCGTGGCAGATTCCCTGGATTCACTCGCTGTTCGGCAATACGGCGGCGGTAGCCACCGGCATCGCCGCGGCGATCAAGGTGAAGAAGGCCAAAGGCCAGGGCGGCGATGTCCGTGTCGTGGCGCAAGGCGGTGATGGCGGCACCACCGACATCGGCTTTGGCTGCCTCTCGGGCATGTTCGAGCGTAATGACGACGTGCTCTATATCTGCTACGACAACGGCGGCTACATGAATACCGGCGTGCAGCGCAGTTCAGCCACGCCCCCGGCGGCACGCACGGCAACGACCATGCCGGTCGGCCCGGAGCCGGGAAATGTCTTCGGTCAGGGCAAGTTCATGCCGGCCCTTGCCATGGCTCACGAGATCCCTTATGTGGCGACGGCCACCGTCGCCGACCTGCGCGATCTCGAATACAAGGTCAAGAAGGCCATGACCTTCCGTGGCGCGCGTTATATCCAGATTCTGGTGCCTTGCCCGCTCGGTTGGGGTGCGGCTTCCCATGACACCATCCGGCTATCGCGTCTGGCCAAAGAGACGGGTACCTTCCCGGTCTTCGAGGCCGAATACGGTGAGATAACCAGTTCATCGAAGATCCGTCGATTGCTGCCGGTCGAGGAATACCTCAAGCCGCAGAAGCGTTTTGCCCATTTGTTCGGGAAAACGCCCGCCATCGACACCATTGCCCGTCTGCAAGCCATGGCAGACAAGAATATTCGTAGATACCAAATGCTCGACAAGGAGGCGAACTGATGGACAAGCCGTATGCAATTACTCTCGATCCCGGCTCGTCGCTTGCCAACCACACGGGTTCGTGGCGCACCGAGCGCCCGGTCTATGTCGACCGGCTGCCACCGTGCAACAACCAATGCCCGGCAGGAGAAGACATTCAGGGCTGGCTGTTCCATGCCGAATCCGGCAACTACGAAAAAGCCTGGCAGCACCTGACCAAAGAC
>WBZP01007698.1_pt1 | contig 10324 bp, 13 predicted proteins | sample 5204301 | NCBI WGS metagenome assembly WBZP01 (sample SAMN12412401, study PRJNA552823) | activated sludge metagenome | isolation source: activated sludge from nitrification reactor of wastewater treatment plant... | place: USA: Pennsylvania | collected 2017 | reverse complement strand
CGCCGCGACCGAGGAAGAACAGCCCGGTCATCAGCAGCGCGTCCGCAATGAGGGTCGCGAGGTTGGTTCCACTGAGCAGCGGGTCGACGGCGGTGTAGATGGCGTCCACGTTCAGGGTCATCGCGATGGCGATGGTGATCGCTGCGTAGGTGACGCTGCGGTCGGCACGTTTGCGGCGGAAGATGAGCAGGCTCGCCACGAGCGCCCACATGAGCGTCGCGACGAGCGTCTGGATCATCCGAAGACCTCCGAGTAGCGGGTCTCGGCGAACACCGATCCTCGGATGCCTGCGGCGAGGCGGTCGGCGAGGGACTCGGCGGCGATCTCGGTCTCGCAGTCGATGTCTTGCCGTTTGAGGAGGCGTCCGCGGGTGTAGGGCGGGATGTTTGGCAGGAGCACGTCTTCTGCGGCGCAGTCCTGCCCTTCGCAGTGGCCGAGGATCATGTGGGCGAACTCGTGCAGGACGAACTGCTGGCGGTGCAGCGCGGAGTCGCTGCGGGCGTGGAGCACGATGTCGTCGGCGTCGGTGACGAGCCAGACCGCGCAGATGCCGTCGCTGGTGTCGAGATCGGCGAGTTCGACGATGCGCAGGCGGCGGTTTCGGCGCGCGCGTACGGCAGTGAGGAGGTCGTCGAGGGTGAAGGTGCTGCCGAGCTGTAGGCCCGCGACGGCCGCCGATACTGTCTGTTCGATATTCACGGTTCGCCCCTCTCTGTGGGGAGCAGGGACCGGTATCGGCACCGTGTCGCGCGATACCTGTCAGTGCTCGGGCATGTGGCTCATTTCCTCGTCCAGGAACTTGGTGATGGCGTGGAGTGCTTTCGGCGAGATGTCGCCGAGGGTGCGGGCGGCGTAGGACTTCACCTTCGCTGCCCGCATGGACCGAACGAGGTCGAGCTGAGCGGCGACCTTCTCGGGGGTGGCGGCGCCGTCCTGACCCATCAGGAAGGCGACATCGACATCGAAGAACGCGGCGAGTCCTTCGAAGACGGCGGGGTCTTGGACGTAGCGGTGGCCGTTGACCATGTACGTCCAGCGCGACCGGGACAGGTTGGTGCCTCGTTCTTTGAGGTAGTCCGCGATCTGCGAGTAGGTGGGTTCGGAGCCGGACTCGGCGACGGCGACATCCATCAGGAGCCGCAGACGCTTGGCGAGGTCTTCAGCCGCAGCCTGGCTCTCGTCTTCGATCATGATGGCTGACCCCCTTCCCTTCGCGACGGGCAAGGCATCGATGTAGTCCACCCTCGCGGGTGGTTGTGCATGCTCAAATCTACTCTTTGAGCATGCACAAATCAAGGCTTGCGCATGCTCAACGGTCGATGCTAGAACAGGACTCCAGGACATTTTGAGCATGCTCAACACTGGGGTGTGGTCTTCGCCTGGCCTGCCTCAAGGAGGTGAACGATGTCTGATTCATGGCATGGCGGCGGGTGTTCTCGCCCACCTGGAAGGTGTACCGCCGCGCGCACTCGCGTCGCGGCTCACCGAAGAGGAGGCCGGATCATGGCATCGAACGAGGACGCCCGGGCGGCCCGGGAGGCGAAGCTCGACGAGCTGCACGAGAAGCTGACCGGCGCTGTCGAAGCACTGGTCTCGGGCGATGACTGGCGGCAGGCGCTGGCGTTCGCGGCCCGGTTCCGTAGCCGTTCGTTCAACAACACGATGCTGATCTGGGCGCAGCATGAGGCCGCGTTCGAGGCGGGCCGAGTACCGGAGCCGTTCCCGACGCTGGTCGCCGGGTACCGGCAGTGGCAGGGCCTGGGCCGGCAGGTGATGAAGGGACAGGCCGGGTACATGATCCTCGCGCCCGTCACGGGCCGGTTCGCCACGGCGACGCCTGCCGATGCGGGCTCGTGGCGGCGGCTGGGGCCGCGGGAGAAGCCGAAGGCCGGCGAGGTGGTGCACTCCCGGATGGTCGGCGCACGCCCCGCGTATGTGTGGGACGCCTCGCAGACCGACGGCGAACCACTCCCGGTCACGCCCACGCCGACGCTGCTGGAAGGTGAAGCGCCGTCGGGGCTCTGGGAGGGGCTGGCGGGGCAGATTCGCGTGGCCGGGTTCGAGGTGCTGCGCGTGGAGCACGATGGCATGATCTTCGGCACGAACGGCGTCACCGACTACGAGGCGCGCACGGTCGCGGTCCGGGCGAACATGGACCCTGCCGCGCAGGTCAAGACCCTCGCGCACGAGCTGGCGCACGTTGTGATGCACGATCCCGACGACGACGAGGCGCGGCAGCATCGCGGCATCCGCGAGGTCGAAGCCGAGTCCGTCGCGCTGATGATTGGTGCCGCGCACGGCATGGACACCGCTGGGTACACGATCCCGTACGTCTCGACCTGGGCCGCCCGTGTGGACGGTCAAGAGCCCGTTCAGGTGGTGCAGGCCACCGGCGAGCGGGTGCGGAAGACCGCGCTGGCGATCCTCAACCAGCTCGACACGCTCCAGGTCGGCGACGGCTCCCCGCCCGGCCTCGAACGCGACACACCGAGCCCGCGCACCTCCCGCACGCCTGCGGTGGAGGCGGATCGTCCGCGTGCTGCGCCGACCCCGGAGCTGGCAGGGCGGGGGCTGTGATGCCCGAGCCGTTCGACGTCCTTGCGGCGCTCATTCGCGTGGATCGCTCGCCGAGCCTGGCGGTGGCGGCGCGGAGCCTCGCGGCGGCTGATGTGCCCGTGTTCCCGTGCGTCGTCGAGGGGAAGCGTCCATTGACTCGCCGTGGGTTCCTCGACGCGAGCAGCGACCCGGAACAAGTGGCCGCGTGGTGGTCGCGCACTCCGAACGCGAACATCGGCATCCCGACCGGAGCTGCATCGGGCGTTGTCGTCGTCGATGTCGATGTCCACGGCCCCCAGGACGGCCGCGCGGCCTTCGAGCGCGCTACCAACGCGGGGCTCGTCGATGGGGCGGGTCTGCTGGTGCGCACGCCCACCGGCGGCGCGCACGTCTACTTCCCGGTGACACCGGGCAGGGAGCAACGGTCGTGGCAGGCAGCCACGGCGGGTGTCGATTTCCGGGGCGACGGCGGCTACATCATCGCGCCTCCTTCCCGGCGAATCATTGATGACCACGTTCGTCGCTACGAGGTCGCCGACATCGCAGCGCACTCGGTCGGCGCGGTGGATGCGGCCCGTCTGCGGGACTTCCTCGACCCGCGCCCCGTCGCTCCACCACGCGCGAACAGCGGCTCGACGGATGTGGATTCTGAGCGGTTGGCGGCGTGGGTCGCCGGGCGGGGTGAGGGTGAGCGGAACCGGGGCCTGTTCTGGGCCGCCTGCCGCCTCGCCGAGAACGGCGTCCGGCCGTCCGACGCGCTCGATGCGCTGGGTGCTGCGGCACAGTCGGCGGGTCTGGGCGATCGCGAGATCACCACGACCGTGCGCTCCGCCTACCGAGCCACACAGCCCTCATCCGAGGCAACGTCCGATGGTCGAACGCAGAGCGCGGTTCCGTGGTTCGGCCGTTCGGCGGGCCCACCGTCCGCAGCCTTCGGGAGGCCAGCGCTGTGAGGCGTGAATCGGAAGGGCGGCGCTGGGCCGCTATGACGGCGGTCGCGGGGACGGTGTTCATCGCGGCCGGGGCGTTCTGGCTGTCGTTCACGTCGCTGGCCGATCTGGCCGCTCGCTCCGGCATCGGGGCGGGGCAGGCGTGGGCGTGGCCACTGATCGTGGACGGCATCATCGTCGTCGCCACGGTCGCCGTCGTCGCTCTGGCCGGGCAGCGCTCGGCCTGGTATCCGTGGGCGCTGCTGGTCGGCGGTGCGCTCGTGTCGGTGACGGCGAACGCGATTCACGCCGTCGTCGCCGCAGACGCCGACGTTCCCAGGATGCTCGCGGCCTCGGTCGCAGCCGTGCCGCCCGTCGTGCTGCTGGCCATCACGCACCTGACCGTGATCCTGACCCGAACCACCAGCCCCGACAAAGAACCTGCCGACGCCGCGTCGTTCTCGACGGCCACTGCGGAGTCGATGCCAGCCCTGCCGTCCGCCGAAGCCGAACCGAGCCGTCGCGACGACGATGTGGCGGATCGGCGGGCGCTGGGGTGGGAGTTGCGGGAGGCGGGCTGGTCGAACAAGCGGATCGCCCGCGAACTCGGGGTCCATCCCTCGACCGTGGGCCGCTGGTTCGCCGTCGCGCACCTCACTGACACAACCGACGCCGCCGCCGAGCGGGAGGAGACGACCCATGAACACCACTGAGAACCCGCAGCACCGCGACCCCGCCAGGCCCGATCCGGCACGGCTGGTGCCTGACGAGCCGCGGGAGCGCCCCGAGCCCGTCGAAGCGACGAGCACGCCGGAGGCGGTGCGGGCCGCGCAGGTCGCTCGCGACGACAAGCAGCACGCGCTCGTTCGCGGGCGGGGCGTGGAGTGGGTGCGCCCCACCGACCTGATCGCCCGGCACTCGGCGCACGCGGCCGGTCGTGGTCTCGACTTCCAAGCCGAGCTCGCGCGCCGCACCCGCACCCCAATCGGGGCCGGCGTTCGTCGTCTCGGGGACCGTGCCCGGCGGCTGCCACCGATCTCGGCGTTCGGGCGCAGCACCGCACCGGCGTCGCAGATGTCCCGCTCCGGGGTCTCGATGAGTTGACGGCGGTGACAGGTCATGGCTGCGACGGCATCGGCATGCAGGACGCGCTCGTGGGAGCGAGTGCGCACCTGCCTGCCAGGAGGTGCCGACACCATGACTACACCAACCCGCACCAGCACCGAGCAGCCGACGGCCTTCGGGGCTGAGGACTTCACGACCGGCGAGGGCCTGCGCTCCTTGCTCAATCGCCTGGCCGAGGGCGGCGAGGATGCCTGGGTTCACGACCCGGTGGCCCGTGACCTGATGGAGTTCGCCGCAGACAAGTACCGCGCTCTGGCGAGGAAGCACAAGCTCGACACCTGGGAGGCGGTGACGGCTGCGTTCGACGCGATGCAGTACCGCTCGACCCGCGAGGCCAACGATCCGTGGGCGATCATCACCCACGCCGTGCGGATCACCTGCGTCTACGAGGAACGCGCCCAAGGGCTGCTCTGCTCGGTTCACCAGGCCCGCCGCGCGCACGTCTCGGCATTCCACGACCCCGAACGATTCTCCGAACGCGACACCGCGCTGGCCGACTACCATCCCGCGTTCCACACCACCGACCTGCGCCCCAGCGACCTCGAACCAGAGCCCCGCGACAGTCTCGGGTCGGCACAGGCGTGCATGTCCGCCGGATCAGCGGCCGAGGACGCCATCGCGATGCTGTGCCTGCTCCACTGGCCGACCGACACCGCACGGGCCGCTGTCGAGCACGTCTGCGGGGCGTTGATGAAGGCCGGCACCCGCCAGTCCGCCTACGAGACGCTGCGCCGCGACCGGCACGCGCGGGCACTTCTCGACCTCCCGCGCCGCTCCTGGGCCGCGCTCCTGAAAGCGCTACTCGGGAACCCTCACCCCGCCTACGTGGCCACCAGCAGCGGTCGCGGCATCCTGCTCCGGCTGCTGCTCGGCGAGACACTCGACCTGCTGCTCCGCGACGACGACCTGATACTCGCGCTCGCCCTTGCCGCCCCGAACGGCGGAGGCGGTGAGCAGTCGTGACCGAGCCACAACTCGGCAGCATCCAGCTCGACCGCACCGTCGAGTCGATCCTCGTCGGCACCCGACACCGCGCCGACCTCGGCGACATCGACGCCCTCGCGGCATCCATCGGGCGCGACGGCCTGCTGCAACCTCTCACGATCACCATCGACGGCGTGCTCGTGTGCGGGGCACGACGCCTTGCCGCGATCAAGAAGCTCGGCTGGCGCACCGTCAACGTGTGGGTTCGCAGCGGCCTGTCCGACCGGCTCGGGCAGCTCCTCGCCGAGCAGGACGACAACATGCTCCACAAGCCCTACACCCAGCTCGAAGCCGCCGGACTGTACCGAGAACTCAAGCAAGTCATGGCCGAAGACGCCGCCCGCCGCAAGAGCGCGACCCAGTTCAGCAGCGAGAACCAGCCGGGAAACGACGGTGGTGCAAACTTTGCACCACCGTCGAGCGGGCCGCTCGGGAAGACCCGGGAGCAGGCGGCGGCAATGATTCCAGGCGGTGCCTCGCACACGACACTGGAGAAGATCGGCTACCTCGACGACATCGCCAACAACCCGACCCAGCCCGAGACTCTGCGCGCTGAGGCCGCTGCTGGGCTTGAGAGGATCGAGGCCGGTGACCCGGTGCATCCGATCTATCAAGCGATCCGCGACGCCGACACCACAGCGCGCGAGCGGCGCGAGGCCGAGCTCCACGCCCGCGCCGAAGCAGCCGTAGCCCGCGCAAAGTCGATCAAGAAGGGCAAGCGCACCCCACCGAGTCCGTTGCCGCTCGTCACCGACGACGGGCAGCCCGTCCGCTACCCGCTGCGGGCGTTCATCCAGACCTGGGGCGAGTTGACGAACTGGTGGACCCACTACGACGCCGACACCCTCGCAGCCGAGTTGACCGACGAGCAGTTCGAGAGCTTCCTCACCACGACCGACGGCACCGTCCGGTTCGCCGACGCACTCCGGGCCGCCCGCGAAGGCACTGCCGAGCGGCCCCGACTCCGCGCGCTCTGACCACAGTCCTCGGTGGCGGGTGTGCACCTGCTCGGCATGAGCCCTGCACCCACCGATCCCCGGAACCGCCGCCGACTCGTCGCCCTCATCGCCGCCGGCATCGTCCTGCTGCTCCTGGCCAGTGTCGGCGTCTACGGACTCCTCACCGGCCCCCGCAGCAACACCAGCCCTGATCCCAACCCGGAGCCTGGCCCGACCACGACAGCACCGCCGACGGTGGCACCGAGCACCCCTCGGCCGCCGTGGGTTCCGGTGGTTCCGCGTTCGGCCGATCCCGAGACGTTCGCTCGGGGCGTCGCGTCCACGCTGTTCGCGTGGGATACGGCGTCGGGGCTGTGGCCGCTGGACTACACCTCGGCGATCCTCGCGGTCGGTGACCCCACCGGGGACGAGCAAGCCGGGCTGGCCTCGGACGTGGCCGCGTACCTGCCGACCCGAGACGCCTGGATCGAGCTGCGGCAATACGCCACCCGCCAGCACCTCACCATCGCCACCGCGTACGTCCCCGACGCCTGGGCCAACGCGGTAGCCCAAGCGCAGCCGGGGCAGCTCGCAGCTGGAACGACGGCCATCACGATCGAGGGCACCCGGAATCGTGCCGGGGTCTGGAATGGGCAGCCGGTCACCAGTGAGCATCCGGTCGCGTTCACCGTGTTCGTCGTCTGCGCCCCGACCTATCCGACCTGCCATCTGCTGCGGTTCTCGCAGCTCGACAACCCGCTGCGCTGAAGGGGTTGTCGTCGTGTTCCGCAAAGCCGCCATCGCAGCCCTGGCGCTGCTGTTCTTCGCACCCGCCGCAGCACTCCTCGGGGTCGGGGTACTGATGAACCCCGCTGCCGCCTACTGCGCCACGCCAGCGGGGAGCGTGAACCTCGGCACGATCCCGGACTCGCTCACCGTCACCACCGCGAACGGCGAGACCTTCACCCTGAATCGTCAGCAGCTCACGCACGCGGCAACGATCATCACGGTCGGCAACGGCATCACCGACGTAGGCCGTCCCGGTATCAAGATCGCGCTGATGGCCGCGCTCACCGAGTCCACGCTGCGGATGCTCACCAACACCGGCGCCTACCCGGAGTCGGCGAACTACCCGAACGACGGCAACGGCGGCGACCACGACTCACTCGGCCTGTTCCAGATGCGCCCCCAATCCGGGTGGGGCACCGTCGCCGAGCTAATGGACCCCAACTATCAGGCGCGAGCGTTCTTCGGCGGGCCGACCGGACCGAACTACCCCTCGCCACGCGGACTGCTCGACATCCCCGGCTGGCAACAGATGGACCCCGGCGAAGCCGCCCAAGCCGTCGAGGTATCCGCCTATCCCGACCGCTACCGCAACTACGCGCCCGTCGCCGACAGCATCCTCACCGCCCTCACCACAGCCGGCAGTACCGCTGACGGCATGGGTGGCCCGGCCGTCTCGTCGTCGCGGGTGGTGTTCCCGCTGCCCGAGGGCACCTGGGTGCTGACCTCACCGTTCGGGATGCGGGTGCACCCGATCACGGGCGAACGGAAAATGCACACCGGCACCGACTTCGCCGCGCCCGACGGCACCCCGATCCTCGCCGCCGCAGATGGCACCGTGACCGTCGCGGAGTTCTCCGGCGGGTACGGCGGCCTCATCGTCATCGAGCACACCATCGACAGCAAGACCGTCGCGACCGCGTACGCGCACATGTGGCAGAGCGGCATCCACGTCCGCCCCGGTGACCGCGTGAGTGCAGGGCAGCACATCGGCGATGTCGGCTCCTCCGGTATGAGCACCGGCGCACATCTGCACTTCGAGGTCCGGCCCGGCGGCACGAACGGTGAGACCATCGACGCCGCCGCCTGGCTCAACCAGCACAATGCCGCGAACCTGCCCACGGCGACCAGCGGATCACCCGCCGCCTGCAACAACACCACCGCGGGCACGCCGACCGGTGTCGATGGAGACCCCGACCGGCTCGTCGACGATCCCACCAGCTCGGGCAAGATCACCGCCCGCATGCTCCACCTCTACCAGCAGACCCTCGCCGCGTTCCCCGACACCGGCTGGGGCTGCTACTCACCGCGCCCCGGCACCAAGTCCGAGCACCCCCTCGGCAGGGCGTGCGACATCACCTTCGGCAACCGCATCGGCCAGCTACCCACCCCGGCACAGCTCGACGCCGGCTGGAAGGTCACCAACTGGATGAAGGACAACGCCGACGTGCTCGGCGTGGAGTACCTGATCTGGCAAGGCCAAATCTGGTCCGTCGCCCGCGACGCCGAGGGCTGGCGACCATACAACGGCGGAGGCATGCACGACCCCGCCTCCATCACCGGAGGCCACTACGACCACCTCCACGTCACAGTCAAGGCAGGGTGATCGGCGATGGGTGTCTTCCCCGACTTCGACGGGCTCGGCGGCATCGGTGACCTGCGCGCCGTCGTCGGTGCGCTCCTGACGTTCGTCCTGATCGTCGCCGTCCTCATGCTGATCGTCTCGGCGATCGTGTGGGCGATCGCGACGGCGCATGGCAACTACGCCACCGCCAGCAAAGGCCGAATCGGAGTGCTCGTCGCGGTCGGTGCCGCCGTCCTCGCCGGGGGCGGCGTGGCCTGGATGAACTGGCTGCTCAACCTCGGCCAACAACTCTGACCGTATAGACGCTAGTTCAGGGCGTCGCGTGATGCCCGCGCGAGCCGCTCGACGAGGTCGTCGGGGATCGACTTCTTGATGGTGAACGTGACGCCCGTCTTGCTGGCTTTGAGTCCGGCTGCGGTGATCTCGGCCGTGTTCCCGGTGATGGCTTCGGCTTGCAGGTAGAGGCCGCACTGTTTGCTGAACGCGGCGTAACTCGCGACGACTGTGTCGCCGATCTTGAAGCCGGGCATGTTGTAGGCGATGATCTCGTCCGCGTCGGGCAGTGCGCGCTTCAGGGTCGCGTGGAGTTGATGCAGAGTGGGCCGGAACTCTTCAGGCGCGGCAGCGATGTACGCCTCGTGATCCACAAACGTCACCAACGTCTCCTTCAAGTGTGCGTACGGCCGTCTTCTCCATTATCGCCCAGGACCGGCGTGGTTCGACTGGTGCACCTGTGGCGTGTACCCCGTCTGCGAGTTCGTGGGCGGGCCGCCCGTCGCCAAGGAGACCTACCGTGTTCGATCTGTTCGCCACCGTCATGTCCGCGCCGCTGCTGGTGCCGATGGACATCAACATCGACCCAAACACTAACGGCCTGCCGGGGATCAACCAGCTGCGCACCATCGTCGGCGCAGTGATGACCATCGGCCTGATCCTCAGCGTGCTCGCGCTGATCGTGTCCGCGATCGTGTGGGGCTTCGGCGCGAACTCCTCCAACCCGCACCTCGCCTCGCGCGGGAAGATCGGCGTCCTCGTCTCCTGCGGCGCGGCGGTGATCTGCGGCGCGAGCGTGACGCTCATCAACTTCTTCTGGAACGTCGGCCAGTCCGTCTGACCCGCCCGATCGTCGTCGAGAGTGCTGGTGTTCGTGATGGGCGTGTGCGACGTTCCCGTGATCTCCTCGGTCTGCGATGCCGTCGGCGAAGGAGCCGCCTCGTTGGTCGCGGCCCCGTTCGACTGGCTCGCCCAGGCGATGGGTGCCGCCGCCGGGTGGCTGTTCGAGGCGGTCTGGTCGGTCTTCGACACCACGACGCTGGTGGATGTCACCAAGCCCGGCTACATCGCCGTCTACAACCTGCTGTTCGGCATCGCGGTCTTCGTGATGCTGATCTTCTTCTGCCTCCAACTCATCACCGGGCTGG
>WBZP01007696.1_pt1 | contig 10325 bp, 7 predicted proteins | sample 5204301 | NCBI WGS metagenome assembly WBZP01 (sample SAMN12412401, study PRJNA552823) | activated sludge metagenome | isolation source: activated sludge from nitrification reactor of wastewater treatment plant... | place: USA: Pennsylvania | collected 2017 | reverse complement strand
ACCCTGTCCACTGTTCCGGCGTGGGCGCGGAAGGCCTCCCGGCGGTGTACAAGGGTCACGCTGCGGGCGATCGGGTGCAGCGACAGTGCCCAGTCGAAGGCCGAGTCGCCTCCGCCGACGATGACCACATCGTGCCCGGCATGAACATCGAGTTTAGGCACGAAGAACACGATCCCCTCGCCGGTGAAGGCGTCGGCGGCGGGCAGGGGCCGGGGCTGGAACGCGCCGATCCCGCCGGTGATCAGCAGGACCTTTGCGTCGATGGTCCGGCCGGACGCGGTGACCACCTGCACGCCGTCGTCGGTGTCCATCAGGTCGACGGCCTGATCGCCGAGGACGTATTCCGGCGAGAAGGCATTGGCCTGGGCCGCCAAACCCTCGACGAGGTCGCGGCCTCTGATCTCGGGGAATCCGGCGACGTCGAAGATGAGCTTCTCCGGGTACATCGCCGAGATCTGCCCCCCGATCTCCGGCAGCGTGTCGCAGACGACGGTGCGGAACCCCCGGAAGCCCGCGTAGTAGGCCGCATAAAGGCCGACCGGCCCGGCCCCGACGATCAGCATGTCAGTGGACAGGTTCATGACTGCATCCACTTGATTCCACAGCCCATGGCCGGGCGGTGCGGCTCAGGCACCGGGCGACCGGCCTGGACGTCAGCGATGGCCTCGCGCAGGAGGTCGCCGGTTCGTGGCTGCCCGTTCTTCGGCGACGAGGCGTCGAATGCTCCGCGATAGGCCAAGCGGCCGGCCGCGTCGTAGAGGAAGAAATCCGGTGTGCAGACCGCGCCGAAGGCTTTCGCCACGCTCTGGTCGGTGTCGATCAGATATGGGAAGTCCCAGCCGGCACGGGCGCTCTGCTCGCGCATCCCGTCCGGGCCGTCCTCGGGGTACTCACTGGTGTCGTTGGAGGTGATGGCCACGGCCCGGATGCCGCTGTCGGTGACGAGTCGCCCGAGGTCCTGCTCAAGCCAGCGGACGTAGGGGCAGTGATTGCACGCGAACACCACCAGAAAGGGCTCATCTCCAGCCAGTGCCGGGAGATCGTGGTCGACCCCGTCCACATCAGGCAGCACCACGGCGGGGAGGGGAGTGTGCAATTGCGTCTTCTGGGATTCCACGGCCACGCCCTCAGGCTATCGGCGGCGGGTCACGGATCCCGGTAACCGAGCGACACCCACCGTCGGAGTACCGATGCAGTCGCACACCCCTTTCGTCCGATATGACGGAGTCCGATTGCCCGCATTGCGGTTCACTGGATTCCGAATACGAAACGCACCCACTCGTTTGAGTGAAGAACCAGACCATTGCTCCATTCGGGTTACCCCGACACCGATCTAAGGAGAGTCGGAGGGCGGTGGAAACGGATGCGTACCGGTACGTCAGCGTCCCGCAGCCTCCACGACCAGCCGAAGGTGTGCAAGCGGTCCCACAGTGAGCCACCGTCACGCTGCGTCGTCTCAAGACCGGCGAATCCTCGCCATCCGAGGTCGCAGGCACCAAGTCCGCCCCCCGCGTGCGACGCTTGAATGGTGGAAGCGGTGATCGGCGCCCTGGTGGGAGTGGCCATCGCGACTGCCTCCGATCCCACCGACGACGTCAAGTGGAACAAAGGTTCAGGTCCGGCCCAGATGGCCAAGGGTCTTCCCAATCCACCGGGCTGGTACCGCGCCGCGGTGGGCCCGCGATCCACAGACAAGGTGCTCTACCTGACGTTCGATGACGGACCCTCTTCCGCCACCGCTTCGCTGTTGAAGGCCCTCGACAGATACGACGCCAAGGCCACGTTCTTCGTCACGGGCAACGCCGGGATGCACAAGTCACAGATCCGCAGGATGGCCCGTGCGGGGCATGCCATCGGAAACCACACCTTCAACCACCTGCGCCTCACCCAATACCCCACGAAACGAGTGCGCTCGCAGTTGGTCAGCGTGAAACGCCTCGTGGGATCGGCTCTCGCACCATGTATGCGGCCGCCCTACGGCATGATCAACGCCCGGGTGGCGAAGACCGCCATCGGCCTGGGCTTCCAGCCCGTCATGTGGACCGCGCACATCGAGGACTGGCAGCCGCACAGTCTTGCCTGGACCATCGATCGCCTTCAGCAGGACACGAAGCCCGGCGCGGTGATCCTGATGCACGACACCCACAGCCAGACAGTGGCGGCGGTCAGAGCGATGCTACCCCGGTGGGAGAAGCGCGGCTACCGGCTGGAGACGGTGCCGGCTTGCCGGTGATCACGCCACGGAGTCACCCAAGGGGTGGCCACAATGGGCGCAGAAGTGATCGTCTGCAGCGTGCCGCGCGCCACAGTTCGGGCAGAACAGGTCCTCCTGGTGAGCCGCGGAAACAGCGGCCGGGGTCGTCATCGAGGTTTCCTGTGCCTCAGTCGAGGCGCGTTCTGCCGGCCGACGGCGCACGGCCACGATCGCTACGAGCGCAACAGCAACCAGGCCGAGGACGATCAGCAGCCACAGCCACCACATCCGCAGTAGCGCGCTCGAGGAGGGAAGCTCCTCTGCCTTCTGCAGGTAGTCCTGGGCGAACTGGTGGCTTGGCACGGTGCTGAGAACCGCGTCGAAGTTCTCGATGGCGACTTCGCGATCTCCCGCGAAGTAGGCGGCGAGACCCGCTCGGTACTGCTCGGTCACCGGACCCAGGGTGTTCTCGACACCCTCGGCGCGAAGCAGTTCGTCGATGTTCGACGAGGGCTGGACGAAGTTGAACGGTTGGGTTTCCCCTTCGATCTTGAAGCTGTTCACCCCGATCACGTCTCCGGTGAGCCCGACTGTGGGCCCTCCGCTCATCCCGCCCGACACGGCCGCACTGATCTCATACACGGGCAGAAGGCCGCCCTCGGTTGTCTTCTCCGCGCTGATCGTCCCTTCCTTGAAACTGGGGTTGAAACTGGCGTCGGTCACCAGGTCCACCGATGCGGGGTACCCGACCGCGACGACCTCGGTGCCCACTCCGGTCGTCGAGTTGTCGGACAACGGCAGCACCGTCAGGTTCTCGGCCTCGATCTTCAGCAGGGCGACGTCACCTTCGCCCACCGGGCGCAGATCCACCACTCGCGCGGGCAAGGCCTTGCCACTCGGTTCGCCGGACACGGTCACGCCGTAGGCCACGGACACGTCGAGATCCGCTGTTCCTTCGGTGCTCGCTCCGTCGATCCGCCAGTTGCGGGCGAACGTGGCGATGGTCTCCATGGAGGGCGTGGCCTCGTAATACTCGTTGGCATAGGCCCACTCGACGACCTGGCTGAGAATCGCTTCTCGCACGGTCGCGTCGTAGTCGACGCAGTGCCCGGCGGTCGCGATGTACCCGTCCGGATTGACGATGAATCCGGTGCACTGGAACGACGTGACGAACGGCTCCTGCGTGAAGTAGCCCTTGTTCGTCTCGTCGTAGACGTAGCCCGACCACGTGATCTGTTCGTAGACCACCGCGGGCTGGACCAGTGCCTGAACCTGCTCCAGCGGCGCGACCGGCGGAGGTTCCGACATCGGGTGGGTTACGGCTGGTCCAGAGGCCACCGAGAGGCCACAGACGACAGTGAGGGCGATGGATTGCAAGATAGCGGACATGATCCCCTCCGGCGCGGAGGCCGACGGGGGCCGCAGCCTCCCGATTCCAGGGTACGCCTGATGATCAACTCGGTGTCATCGAAGATCAGCTGAACAGCACCCCGTCCACCACCGCCGGTGGTGGTGCTGCGCTGCCGATGACGATCTTCGCGGCAGGGCTCTGACTGCCGGAAGCATCCCTGCGTTCATCGACCTCCGGCAGCGGTAGCGGCTTGCCACCGGGGGAGCAGGCCAGCGGGCTGATGGCGACCCAGCCGGTGAGCAGTGCCGACTCGGCGGCGAGGAGGCGGTGGCATCGCACACCCACACCGTCGCGCCCCGTGCGGGGGAAGGCGTGCAGCGAGGTCACCTTCACGCTCGTGGCTGCCGCACCCGCTCCGGCGACCGTGACCACCAGGGACGTATCGCTGCCGACCCCAGCGGCGACCACGTGCGCGCCGTCCTTGAGCTTCATCCCTGCGACGCCGCGAGCGCCTGCACCCTGCACCGGAACGCTGGACACCGCACTGCGCAACAGCTGTCCGGCGGAACTGATGAACACCACGTCGTCGGCCTCGGTCGCCGGGAACGCGGCCACAAGTGCATCCTTCGGCTCCAGGCTGATCGCCGTCTTGCTGCCCGGTTCCACGAGGAAACGCTTCACCTTGCCCAGGGCGGTGACCAGAACGACCGTCGCGTCGAAAGCAGCCACGCCGGCGATGGCGGCTTCGGGTGGCAGATGCAGGAAGTCGCGCACAGACACAGTGGCCTTCAGCGACGGTGAGTCGGCGGTGGCGGGCAGGGTGGGCAGGTCCACCACCTCGAGCGGAACCACCTGCCCGGTGGTGGTGAACACCGCGACCTGTCCGCGGGTGGTCGCGGGGAGGACCCCCAGGAGTGCATCGTGCGGCACCCGTTTGCTGCCGGCGTGCGGGGCCTCCTCGGTCGCGGAGCGCGCAGCCATCCCGGTCACCGACACCAGGACCCGACAGGCCTCGTCGGGGATCTCGAGGTCCGCAGCCGTGATGGCCGGCCCGGCCGAGTCGAGCAAGACTGTTCGCCGCGGCGTGCCGAACGTGTCGGCCACCTCGGCGAGTTCGGCGTCCAGGGTGCTCTTCAGTACCTCGTCACTGGCTAGCAGCTCCTCCAGCGAAGCGATCGTCGCGTTGAGTTCGTCGCGCTCTGCCTCGAGTTCGATCCGTGAGAACTTGGTCAAGCGGCGCAGGGGCATTTCGAGGATGTAGTTGGCTTGTTCCAGTGAGAGTTCGAAGATCTGCATGAGGCGGGTGCGCGCGGCGGCGGTGTCGTCGCTGCCGCGGATCACCTGGATGACCTCGTCGATGTCGAGGATCGCGATGAGTAAGCCGTCGACAAGGTGCAGGCGTTCCTGTGCCTTCTTGAGCCGGAAGGCGCTGCGGCGGCGGATGACCTCGACCCGGTGGTCGAGGAAGACCTGCAGGAGTTCGCGCAGCCCCAGCGTCTTGGGTGCCCCGTCCACGAGCGCCACGGCGTTGATCGTGAAGTTGTCCTCCAGCGGAGTCAGCCGGTAGAGGTCGGAGAGCACGGCGTCGGGGTTGAAGCCACTCTTCACCTCGATGACCAGCCGGGTGCCCTGCTCGCCGTCGGACAGGTCGGTCACCGCGGAGACGCCACTGATCCTCTTGGCGTCGTGAAGCTCCTTGATCTTCTCGATGATGCGTTCGGCGCCGACGTTGTAGGGAAGTTCCGTGATGACGATTCCGCGCTTACGGGGGGTGAGTGACTCCACCTGTGCCGTGGCACGGATCTTGAACGAGCCTCGGCCGGCCTCGTAGGCATCACGGATCCCGTCGAGACCGATGATCTGGCCGCCGGTGGGCAGATCCGGTCCGGGCACGTAACGCATGAGTGTCTCGAGGGTGGCCTTCGGGTGTTTGAGGAGGTGGCGGGCGGCGGCAACAACTTCGGACAGGTTGTGCGGGGCCATGTTGGTGGCCATTCCGACGGCGATACCGGTGGTGCCGTTGACGAGCAGAGCGGGGATCGCTGCCGGCAGCACCTCCGGCTGTACTTCGCGGCCGTCGAAGTTCGGTCCGAAGTCGACGACGTCCTCGTCGATGGCGTCGAGCATGGGTCGCGCGGAGGCGGCCAGGCGGCACTCGGTGTAGCGCATGGCCGCCGGGCCGTCGTCGGGGGAGCCGAAGTTGCCGTGGCCGTCGATGAAGGGCAGCCGCATCGAGAAGGGCTGGGCCATGCGGACCAGTGCGTCGTAGATCGCCGAATCGCCGTGCGGGTGCAGGCGGCCCATGACCTCGCCGACTACACGGGCGCATTTGACGTGACCGCGGTCGTTCCACAGACCCATCTGGCCCATCTGGTAAAGGATCCGGCGCTGCACGGGCTTCAAACCGTCGCGGGCATCCGGCAGGGCGCGTGAGTAGATGACGGAGTAGGCGTAGGTGAGGAAACTCGACTTCATCTCCGCGGAGACGTCGATGTCCGTCACGTGCCCCTCGTCAGGGGGGATCAGAGTGCCAGAGGCCATGGGCCTCATTCTCACCCACCGGACGTGCCGAACCGCGCAAGGGTGCGATGGGTGTGGATGGTGTCAGGCAGCGGAGTGGGACAGAGCCTCGATCTGCGCCAGGATCTTCTGGCGGTCGCTCTCAAGGTTGTCGCGGAGGAACGGATCCTCGGTGCTTGCGATGCGCGCTGACAGCAGCTGTTCGCGCTGGCGGAGAAGACCCAGGTCGGCGGTCATCATGCACCTCCAAACTGCATAATTCGTGGGCTGGTTTGTCCCACGACCGGAGTATCGGCCGTTGACAAGGTAGCCATTAGTGATTTCCTCAGCAACTCGGGGATTAGTTTAGCCCTTCGGCGTGTCGCGCCGTGCAGGGCTGTCCACAGCGCGCACACGGCCATGTGGGCGCATGCTCGCTACGGTTGGAGCCATGACGTCTGAGCCTGTGACCGGATATCCCGAGCACTGGGAAGCAGACGTGATCCTCCGTGACGGCCGCATCTGTCACATCCGGCCGATCCGCCCCGAGGACCAGGAGGCCCTCGCCGCCTTCCACGAGAGCCTGTCACCCGAGACGGTGTATTTCCGCTTCTTCGCGCCCTACCCGAGGCTGACGGAGAAGGACCTGCTGCGCTTTACGAACGTCGACTACGTGGACCGTGTGGCGCTGGTCGCCGAGATCGCCGGCGAGATCATCGGCGTCGGGCGCTACGACCGCATCGATCGGGTGGAGGCGGAGATCGCGTTCGTCATCAGTGACGAGCATCAGGGTCGTGGACTCGGCTCCATCCTGCTGGAACACCTGGCCGTGGCCGCCCGGGAGCGGGCGATCACGCGCTTCGAGGCCGAGGTGCTGCCGTCGAACCGACGCATGCTCGCCACGTTCGAGGAAGCCGGCTACAAGCCGACCTCCTCGATGGACGAGGGTGTGGTCAAACTCCACTTCGACATCAGCCCGACGCAGTCGTCCCGCGAGGTCATGCAAGCCCGCGAGCACCGCGGTGAGGCACGTTCCATCGCGGCGCTGCTCGCCCCTCGGGGAGTGGCCCTGGTCGGGGCCAGCCGCCGCGAGGGGACCATCGGGAACATCCTGCTGCACAACCTGAAGGACGCCGGGTTCACCGGACAGCTTGTGGCGATCCATCCCGAGGCGGAGATCATCGAGGGCGTCGCCTGCTTCCCCTCCGTGTCATCAGCCCCCGGGCCCATCGACCTCGCTGTGATCGCGCTCCCAGCGGAACAGGTTCTCGATGCCATTTCCGACTGTGGTCGGGCGGGTGTGATGGGCGCCGTCGTTGTCAGCGCGGGGTTCGCCGAGGCCGGACCCGACGGTCGTGCCCTGCAGCAGCGCCTCATCCAGCACGCCCGGGCGAACGGGCTGCGGATCATCGGCCCCAATGCGCTCGGGATCATGAACACGGATCCGCACGTGCAACTCAACGCGTCGCTGATCCCGCCCGAGGTGCTGCGTGGACGGATCGGCTTCTTCGCGCAGTCCGGTGCGCTGGGCGTGTCCCTGCTCAAGACGGCCCGCGACCGCGGGCTCGGTGTGTCCACGTTCGTCTCGGCCGGCAACCGCGCCGACGTCTCCGCGAACGATCTGCTGCAGTACTGGGAGGACGACGACGCCACCAACCTGGTTCTGCTGTACCTGGAAAGCATCGGTAACCCCCGCAAGTTCGCGCGGGTGGCGCGGCGTCTCGGGGCGCGCAAGCCGATCGTGGCGGTGCGCTCGGGACGCAGTTCGCAGTCGTTGCCGTTGGGGCACACGGTGCGCCGCACAGCGTTGCCGGCGCAGGCGATCGACGCCATGTTCGAGCAGGCCGGGGTCATGCAGGTCGATTCCCTGACCGAGTTGTTCGATGTGGCGAGCCTGCTGACGTTCCAGCCGCTTCCCCGCGGGCGCAGGGTCGCGGTCATCGGGAACACCGATGCACTCGGCGTGCTCACCGCCGACGCCTGCGAGACCAACGGTCTCGACGTGGCCGGTGATCCCGTGCTGCTGAGCCACACCGCCGATGTCGCCCAACTCCGGGAGGCGGTGGCCGCGGCGATCGCGAACCCTGATTCCGATGCCGTCATCGTGCTGCACGTGCCGGTCATGCGAGGGGACAACCTCAGCGTCGGTGACGCCCTGCGCGACCTGGCCGAGGACTCCACCAAGCCCATCCTGACGGTGCTCATGGCCGAGGATCACGACCGCCGGGTGATCGAGGTTCCAGGTCCTCATGGATTGCCCGGTCGCGGGTCGGTCCCGGTCTTCCACGAGGTAGAACCGGCGGTGAAGGCGCTATCCACTCTGGTGTCCTACTCGCGCTGGCTGGACACGCCTCGGGGGACCGTGCCGGAACTGCCCGATGTGTCCCCCCGGCGGGCCCGCATGGTCATCCAGGAGGTCCGGGACAAGGCGGTCTCCGTCCACGGTGAGCACTCGCTGGTACCGATGGACAATCAGGATCTGCAGCGCATCCTGGAGTGCTACGGGATCCACCTGTGGGATTCCTATGTGGTCACCAGTGAGGCCCAGGCGGTGGCCGTGGCCAGCGAGATCGGGTATCCGGTGGTGATCAAGACCGCTCACCCCGGGCTGGTCCACAGACCCGATCTCGGGGGCGTGCGGGTCAACCTGGAGAACGAGGCCGCAGTGCGCACGGCGTACCTGTCGATGATCGCCACCCTCCCGCCGGAGGCGCAGAAGCGCCTCATCCTGCAGCAACAGGCACCGGCCGGCGTCGCGTGCGTGGTGGAGAAGCGAGAGGACGCTCTGTTCGGGCCGGTGGTGTCCTTCGGCATCGCGGGGGAGGTGACCCGGCTTCTGCAGGACCGCGGCTTCCGGATCCCCCCGCTGACCGATCGGGACGTCGACGACCTCATCAAGGCGCCGAAGGCCGCACCTCTGCTGTTCGGATACCGGGACTCCCCGCCGGCCGACATCGAGTTGCTGGCCGGCCTCATCCACAGGATCGGGCAACTGGCTGACGACCTGCCGGAGATCACCCGGCTGGAGCTGAACCCGATCATCGTCTCGGGACGCAGCCTGGCTGTGGTGGGCGCCGGTGCGTGGTGTGGTCCGGCGATGATCAGGGCGGACCTCGAGGCGCGCCGACTCCCCGGGTGAGACGGGTCGGCATCCCCCACTCGGTCAACTGTCCTGCCGGTCCCGGCAATCGGGTGTCAAGATGTATGTCATGGCGACACTCCCGACCCGGCCCACATTGCGGGAATCGATCGAACGCACGGGGTACTACCCCGACGTCGTGCAGGACGTCATGGACAACGCTTTGGGCCGTGAACCCGTCCTGGATTTCATCGTCCAGCACGAGACGACCTTCGACCGCGCCGACGAGATCCGTCGCCACATCACCGTCCTACTGCTCACTGAGAGCCGCCTGCTGGTCGTCCATGTCGACGAGCACTCCGACGGTCAGCCCAGCGGGGCCGTCCAGGCGACCTCCACCACCGAGTCGGTTCCGCTGTCCACGATCGGCCCGGTCGTGGTGCAGCGGGTGGTGGACAACCCCGCGCACTTCCGGCCGGGCGACCTACCCTCGGAGGTCGTGCTCACGGTCAACTGGGGGAGCATCAGCCGTATCGATTTGGAGCCGGCTACCTGTGGGGATCCGCAGTGCGAGGCCGACCACGGGTACACCGGGGCGCTGGCCGTCGACGACTGGAGCCTGCGGGTGTCGCGCGCGGCGGACGGCGACGAGGTCGTGGAGGCGACACTGCGGTTCGCGGCGTCGCTGATCGCCGCGACGAGCGGCTGATCCGGCGGCTCAGAAGATCCGGCTGGGATCGTCCGTCAAGGCCGGCTGCACCGGCTCCACGGAAGTCGCAGCACTGCGGGCGGCCGCCCGGGCGGCGGGGTGCTGAGCATCCCAGTGCCGCGGCAGGGCCGGCTGGCCGGTCTCGGTGATGTCGACGACCCGGCGGGGTTTCACGAGGTCGGCGGTCGCGGCATCGGCCGGCGTGAGGGTTCCCTCGCTGACCCGGAAGATCAGGCTGAGCACGTCCTCCGTCGTGGTGCTGGCGTCGATGCGCCACGTCGAGTCCTCCGTCTTCCGGCAGGACCACATGAGCTCCTCGACCGGAACGTCGGCGCGGCGGGCGGCACGGTCGACGAGATCCTCCACCGGGACCTGTTGCCCGGCGGAGTGGATCGAGAGCCTGCGGGCCCGCTGGATCACAAAGTCCATCTCAGCCATCACCGGTTCGGCGAAACGCTGCACGAAGTCCTCAGCCAACCCGGTACGGGCGGCC
>WBZP01005634.1_pt1 | contig 10325 bp, 11 predicted proteins | sample 5204301 | NCBI WGS metagenome assembly WBZP01 (sample SAMN12412401, study PRJNA552823) | activated sludge metagenome | isolation source: activated sludge from nitrification reactor of wastewater treatment plant... | place: USA: Pennsylvania | collected 2017 | reverse complement strand
CAGGGCATCGCGACGATCTACGAACGGCTGTGATCGCCGCGGCCGGCGCGCCTTTCGCGCCGGCCGTCGATTGAACTTCGGGCCCCGCGCCGAAGGTGCGGGGCCCGTTTGCTTTCGGCACGGGTGTTACTGTGCAACCGGCACCAGGATGTCTCTGCAGGCCTGAATCCTTATGGCTTTTCACGCAGTAGGTGCTGCAACACACGCAGCCGCAAGGCTCTGGCGGTGTTTGTCGGCGCCAACACCTGACGAGTTGCGGTTGCGTATTTCCACACACATCGAACACGGCTGATTCCTGCAATCGTTCAAGACTCTTGCCGACGAGCAGGCCTACTCCACCACAAAGAGCGGCTTGATCTGAGTGAGGCAACCGCTGTCAGGCGCCTTCCTCGGGTTGGCAAGAAAATCGGTGGCGATCCGAATCACGCAGGCTGTCGCCGGCATACCCCGCGGCGGAAAGAACGACCCATGCCCAAGGCCGGGGAAAGTGTAGACATAGGCACTTTTCAGGTTCCTGGCCACGGCTTCCCCGTAAGGCTGGGGCGTCACGGGGTCGTAAGTGCCATTCAACACCAGCGTGGGGACCTCGGTGTTTTCGTAGACGAAGGGGGGTTTCAGCTCGGCCTGGAGAATGGAGCAGACCTTTGCCACCGCTTCGCCTTCGCGGATACCCCAGGCGACGAGTTGCGGAAAGGGTGGCGGCAATACCTGGTCGGGCGTGGCTTGAACCGACTTGGCCCGCACGCAGAGCACGCTGTGGTACATGCCCTTGGCGCTGCCGTCACTGCTTTCCAGGTCTGGGGAAAGGTTGTCCGCTACCCAGCCGAAGTTCCCCTGGCTTGCGGCCTGGATGTACTTGGGGATGGACGTGCCGCGGGCGGTGTTGCCGGAATAGGGTCGGAGCAGTGGAGACAGAAGCGCAGTGGCAAAGGCATTGCCGTCGAGTTGGGTCACGACCGCCTGCTTGCTCAACGGCGTGGTCAGGGTCAGGGAAACCGGCTTCTGGTTGAGCTGATCGACGATGGCCAGGAACTTCTGCTCGAGATTGGGATAGGCCTGGCCGCAGCGTTGATCCTGGGCGCAGGCGTGAAACACGTTGCGCAGCGCATAGCTCACCGTGTGGCCGCCGGCGAGGTTGAAGTCGATGTCCGGCCGGACGACGCCATCCAGGATCACGCTGCGGAGTTTCGCCTTGTGCTTGTCCGCCTGGGCGATGACGTATTGCCCCAGCAGCGTGCCGTAGGAAACCCCGTAGTAGTTGAATCTCCGGTAGCCCAGGGTCTCTGCGACGAAATAGACATCCGCTGCATTCTCGCGGGTGTTGAAGGCGTTGAGGTTGATGCCCTGCGCCTTGAAACGATCCTGGCAGGTCCTGAACCAGCCCGGGTCGGTGTACGCCATCTCACCCTTGGCGATGGCGATGTTCCTGGCGTCGTACTCCGGACAGGAGAGGAAAGGCCTGGAATACCGTGTGCCCCGTTCCTCGACGAAGACGAGGTCACGGGTCCTCAGGACGGCTTGCAGTTCGGGCAGCGTCGGCACGGCCCAATCGACGATGATGCCGATGGTGGAATCACCCGGGCCGCCCTGTTCGACGAACAGGGGATCGGCAGCCGGGCTCTTGCTGGTGCTGCGGATGCGCACGACGGCGAGTTGGATGGTGCGCCCCTTGGGCAGTGCGTGCTGTTCCGGCGCGGTGACGTAGCCGCAATCCGACTTGGCCGCCACGGCGTCAGGCACGTCGAAGGTCTTGCAGTCGACGCTTTGCCATGCCGAGCCGAACTTGGCACGGGCGGCGGTCGCGGCTTGAGCGGTACCGGTGCCGACGATGACAAGCCCAGCCAGCGCCGCCACGCGAAAAAAACCGGACAGCAGCGTGCGTGCTCGCGGCGCCGCGAGGATGCTGCGGGCAAGGCAGGGCTGAGAACGTGAAGCTGCCGTCATCGCCAGGTTCTCCGGATGGTGTCCATGGAAGAGATCACTTGCCAAGGCCGCGCAGTTGTCCCTCGACGTGCTCGGGGGCCTCGATGGTGCGCAACCACTTCACCGAACCCACCGTCCACTTCGGGTCCAGCTTGCGCAACTCAGCCACCAGGCCGGGCAGGTGATTCGACCCATAGGTGATGAAGATCTTGTCGTCCGGCGACTGCATGATCCGCTGCGCGAGAGCGCGGTTGCGGAAGTCCAGGATCACCGGATCCATGGGCCCGGGGGGACTGTCGGCGGCGGGTTGGTTGAGGGAGAACAGCCCCCGACAGGCCACGCCGCCGAGCATCTTCTGTGACGCGCTGCCGTTCTTCAACCATTCCACCACCTTCAGCACGAGCGCGTTGTCGTTCGTAGCGGCCTTCGCCTTGAAGTCGTTGGCGTGCGCCTTCGCAAAGGCCGGATCCTCGCGCATCAGGCGCTCGTACTCCGACTTGAGTTCCAGGGCGTCGACGTCGGCGACGAGGTGGCGCTTCGGATGCTCGGCTTTGTCGGCCTCCAGCAGGCCGAAGTAGTCGAGCTGGAACTTCATCCCGCAGACCTCGCCGATCGACTTGTAGGTTCCGCTCAGGTCGCTGCCGCCCACCAGCTCGTGCGACAGCTTCTCGAAGAAGGCCTGCGATTCCGGCGTGGGGGTCTGCACGCCTTCGTACCAGCTGACGTAGCCCTCCGACAAGGCCTTCTCCACGTCGTAGATGACGGCCTGGTAGAAGTGCTCGGATCCGATGTGCTGCATGCCTTGGAAGACGACGCGCTTCGAGCCGTTCGTCAGCGACACCTGCGGGACCGTGGCGGGCCGGGTATCGGTGACGATCATCAGGTAGTAGAACGGTGCCGCCACCAGGATCCCGAGGATCAGCGTCCAGCCGAGCAAGTTGCGCGACCAGACAGCAGCGAACGGTCGGCCCGCAGCGGCGGGGGAGAGTCGTCGCCCTACCCACGCGCTCGCTACGGCCAGTACCGCCGCGACGAGCACCAGCAGGATGAGCAGTACATGGCCCCAACCAAGGAGGATGGGGAGTCCGAGGACGAACGCGGCAACCAGCACGAACCAGGCGATCGCCTGCAGGCGGATGCGCCAGGGTGGCGGGAACGGAGCAGCGGATGTGGAGAGAGATGGTTGCGCGCTCGACGATGTTTTCATGCTTGCGACTTCTGTTGGTGATGGGTCGTGGAACTCGTGAGTCATGCGCCGCATTCGTTGAACACTTGCCGGTCAAGGATGCGGCCTGACGAAACACAGGGACCTCCCCATCGCGGCGACGGCATCGAGGCGCCAAGATTGCGGTGTCGAATTCTAGTCCAAAGCCGGGAGGGGACGTCGTGGACAAGTGTGCTACGGCGACCACGCACATGTTGCGGCACGCGTTCGCCACCCAACTGTTCGAGTCCGGCTACGCCCTCCGCACCGTGCAGGAACTCCTCGGCCATCGTGACCTGTCGACGACGATGATCTGCGCGCACGTCCTCGATCGCGGCGGCCGGGGCGTGCGTAGCCCACTGGACCCTTGATGCTTGCTGTCGTTCCACGAAGCCGCACACGCACGCGCACGCGTCGAGACCAAGCAGCGCGGTTCACCTTCACGCGAAGCGTCGCGCTGGCGTGCCCCAAGGCAGTCGTTCGCCAGCGGCAGGAGATGGCCGGTCAGCGAAATCCCCAAGAGCCGTGTCAGCCCAAGGCAGAAAGGCGGGTGGTATGGATGCCACTTGCGCAGCAACACCCTTCGGCCCGCGGTAACGGCGATCGACCGGCCTCAGCGCGGCGCCAGTCGGCGCGGCGCACCGCCGCCGTCGAACTGCCACAGCGCCCCGTCCCCGGTGCGCACGATGGTCGCCGTGTCGCCGGCCGCCGCGCCGACGACGTCGTCCATCAGCCGGCGAGGCTCGATCCCGAAGGGCCCGCCCCACGCCCACAGCGTTCCGTCGCCGCGGATCGCCACCGAGTGGCGCGACCCGGTCGCAATGGCGCGCGCGCCGTCAAACACGTTGCCCCAACGATCGGCCTTGTCGCCCAGACCGTGCGACGAAAGGGGTCCGAACCGGTTGCCCCCGGTTCCCAGCACCACGCCGTCGCGACGCAGGTGGATCGCGTGCCCGGTGTGCGCCTTCACGGCGACCGCATCGCGTGCCGTCGGCACGAAATCGGCGGTGGCGGCGAGCCGCCCGTCCCCGTACTGGCCGCGGTGCGCAAGACCCTTCGCATGAAGCACGCCGTCGCGCGTGACGTAGTAGTCGGTGCCGTCGCCGATCGAGGCGGCGATCACCGCGTCGGCCACGCGGCGGGGGGCCGGGGACCCGGCGCCACCCTGCCACAGCACGTCGTCGCGGTCGATCGCGAACCAGCCGGACTGCCCGACCGCGAAGCTCGATACGCCGCGCATCAGCGTCGTCGCCGGGTCGCTCGCCCCCGCCCAGGTGATCAGCGAGCCGTCTTCCTGCAGCGCGAAATACGCGTCCCTGCTGACGCCGACCGCGACGATGCCGGCGCGCATTCGTTGCGGCGCGCCGCGGCCGATCCAGCCGTAAGCCGCGCCGTCGATCAATGCCATGTGCCGATCGTAGTAGGAGGCGAGTTCGCGTCCGGAACCATCGGCGAGCGCAGCACCGGCGACCAGCAGCGCCCCTAACCAGGCGAGTCCCCGGGGGGCACGGCGCCTTCGCATCGTGCCCGACCCTACCGCCGGCCGGATGCGCCGGCCCGACGCAGGAGGTCGGCAATCGCGCGCTGCCCGCGCTGCTCGGCATGCGCGAGCGGCGTCACCCCCTGCCGGTCGGCCAGGTCGACGTTCGCGCCGTGCGCCACGAGCAGGCGCACGATCTCCGTATGTGCCGGACCGCCGTCGCCGAGGACGATCGCCTCCAGCAGCGCGGTCCAGCCCAGGCGGTTGACGTGATTCACGTCGATCGCCGTGCCGAGGAGTTCGCGCACGACGTCGACGTGGCCGTGATGGGCAGCCGGGATCAGCGCCGTCCCGCCGTACCGATTGGTGCTCCTGAGGTCGGCGCCGGCGGTCAGCGTGAGTCGCAGGATCTCGAGCCGACCTTCTGCGCCGGCGTAGAGGAACGGCGAGTCCTGGAGCTCGTCCTTCGCGTTGACGTCGGCGCCGCGCGCGATCAGCAGGCGGGCCGCTTCGACGCGATCGGCGTGCGTGGCGGCCAGCAGGGCCGTCCGGCGGCGCGCGTCGCGCACGTCGACCGGCGTGCCGGCATCGAGCAGGCGCCGCAGGGCCGGGAGGTCCCCGGCTTCGGCTGCGGCAACGAGCGCTGAGGCGTCGGCGCGGACGAGGGCCGGCCACGCGAGCAAGGCCAGCAGCAGCCGGCGGCGCATCATCGCGGCGCACCGCCGTCGGCGATCGCCTCGCCGTAGCGCATCCGCGCGATGCGCGCCCAGTACGCGGCGGCTTCGCACATCGGGCACGCCCGCGAGGTGCCGTAGAGCTCGCAGCCCGAGAGGTCGCGCGTTCCCAGGCGGCGCGCGGCGTCGCGGATCGCCTCCATCTCGGCGTGCGCGGTCGGATCGTTGGCGACGACGACCGCGCTGACGCCCTCGCCGACGATCCGTCCGTCGCGCACCACGACGGCGCCGTACGGCTGGTCGCCGCGCCGGATCGCGAGCTCGCGCAGCTCGAATGCGCGCGCCATGAACGCCTGCGGGCCGGGGTTCCCCGGCTGCACGATCTGCACCCGGGGCTGGCCCGCAGTCGCCGCCGGCAGCAGGCCGGCGACGCCGAGACCGCACAGGCGCAGCAGCACGCGTCGGCGCGGTGCGGCGCACGGATGGGGGCCGCGGATCGGGTGGGTCATCAGCCGTCCTTTCACAGGGTCACGATCGGCCGGAGTCGTCTCCGCGTGGCCAGGCGCTGCGCCGTATCGGCGCCGGCGCGCCACCGTCGGCCGATGTTACCGCGCCGAATGCCGGAGCGGCGCGGCCGCGCCCCTCCGCTCCGGCCATCGCCCCATACGGGTTACCGGGTCGCCCGAGAGCGTGTACCCTCGACACCCGTGAAGCATCCAGCGATCCCCTGCGGCGACCCGGACACGCGGGGCGTCGTGCTTGCCAACGGCGTGCGCGTGGTCGTCATGCGCCTGCCGCACGTCGCCACCGCGGCGGTCAGCGTGTTCGTGAAGAGCGGCAGCGAGCACGAGAGTGCGCGCGAGAACGGCATCAGCCACTTCATCGAGCACATGGCCTTCAAGGGCACGCGCACGCGCGACTGCCAGCGGATCAACCTCGACGCGGAGCGCCTGGGCGCCGAGGTCAACGCCCACACCGACAGGGACCACACCGCGTTTCACATGCGCGGTCACGCCCGCGACGTCGCGGCCTTCGTCCGCATGCTGGGCGACATCGTGCGCGAAGGCACCTTTCCCGAAGCCGAGCTCGAGCGCGAGCGCAGCGTCATCCTCCACGAGTTCGCCGAGGACGACGACGATGCGATGGCGACGGCGTTCAAGCTGTTCGACGCCGCCTGCTACGGCAAGCATCCGGCGGCGCGCCCGGTGATCGGCAGCCGCGCCAACCTGCGCCGCTTCACCCGCGCCGAGCTCGTGCGCTGGGTCGAGCGGCAATACACCGGCGTCAACACCGTCGTCGGCATCGCCGGCAACGTCGACGTCGGCGACGCGATCGCGGCGGCCGAGGCAGCGTTCGGAAGCATGCCCCCCGGCACCGCGAACCGGGTCGCTCCCCCGGCCTTCGTCGGCGGCGTGCGCGCACGGCGGCTGGCCGGATCGAGCCAGGCGCACCTGGTGATCGGCTTTCCGATCCCGGCACTGACGGAGGACCACGCCGCCTTCGTCGTCGCCGCCGCGCTGCTGGGCGAAGGCATGAGCTCGCCGCTGCTCGACCGGCTGCGCGAACGGCGCGGGCTCGTCTATCACGCCGACTGCTGGACCGACGTCCGGGACGGCTACGGCCAGTTCGTGATCGAGGCGTCGACCGCACCGCGGCACCTTCGCGAAGCCGCGGACGAGATCGCCGGCCTCCTGGGCGAGCACCTCGGCACCACCCCGCGCATCGGCCTCGAGCGCGCCCGCAACCAGGCGGTGGTGCGCAGCCTGCTCGCGCAGGAGGCGCCCGAGAAGCGGCTGGAGGCGGCGGCGCTCGACCTGTTCGCGCTGGGCCGCGTGCGCTCGCGCGCTGCGGTGGACGAGCGCATCGGCGCGGTGCGGCCGGCGGACGTGCGCGCCGCGTTCGCGCGGATGCTCGACGCGGGCGCGGCGGTGGGCCTCGCGGGCAGCTTCGCCCAGGCCGCGGCAGACGACGTCAGCGCGCGCTTCGCTCGCCGGGTCCGGGCGTCGCGCTAACCCCGGGGCACGCGCAGCGCCCGCTTCCCCGCGGCGTCGCGGAAGTGCCCGGCCAGGAAGTCGACGAAGACGCGTACCTTGGCGGCCAGGTTGTCCTTCGGCAGGTGGACGGCGTAGAGGTCCGCCGGCGGAAGCGCGTAGTCGTCGAGCAGCACTTCGAGCTCCCCGCTCCCGACGTGCGCGCCGGCGTCCCACTCGGAGCGCATCAGGACGCCGTGGCCGCCGAGCGCCCACTGCAGGACCACGCCGCCGTCGTTGCTGCTGAGGTTGCCCCGCACCTTCACCGTCTCGGTCCGCCGGCCGCGGGTGAAGTGCCACTGGCCGTACGCGGCATCGTCCTGGCGCACGATCAGGCAGTTGTGCCGCGTCAGGTCGTTCGGCACCTGCGGACGCCCGTGCCGCGCGAGGTAGCGCGGCGCGGCGTAGATGCGCCGGCGGTGATCGGCGATCCTGCGGGCGACGAGTCGCGCGTCGGGCGGTTCGCCGAAGCGGACGCTGACGTCGGCGGCGCCCTCGGCGAGGCTCAGCGGGCGCGACGTGAGCAGCAGCTGGATCTCCACGTCCGGATACAGCAGCGCGAACCGCGACACCGCCGGCGCGATGTTGGCCCGGCCGAAGCCGAGGGTCGCGTTGACCTTCAGGAGGCCGGCCGGCTTGGCCTTGCTGCTCGCGATCCTCTGCTCCAGGTCGTCGATCTCGGCCAGGATGCGGCGCCCGTCCGCGAGGTAGGTTTCGCCCTCCGCAGTCAGGCTGATCCGGCGGGTGCTGCGGACGACCAGCCGGACGCCGAGGCGGCGCTCGAGCTGGGCCAGCCACTTGCTCACCGCCGAGGGCGTCACGTCGAACTCGCGCGCCGCCGCGGTGAGGCTGCCGCTCTTGATCAGCGTGGAGAAGAACGCGAAGTCGGTCCGCGTTTCTATTCGTTCCATGGGAGCAAGAATGGTTTTCTGTAAATATTCATTATATCTTATGCGGAAATCGTTACGCTGTGAGGCGAATGGGGGGTCGTCCCCGGGTACACTCGCAGGAGCCGCCAATTGACTCACGCTGAAGCCGTCCGCAGCCTCACCGACACGATGGCGCGATTCACCGCCTACATCGGCAAGCACCTGCCGACCGATGTCGAGGCCAAGCTCGCGGAACTGCGGGCGAAGGAAACCAGGCCGCTCGCCAAGGCCGTCTACGCGTCGATGGCCGAGAACCAGGAAGCCGCCGCGAGGCTCGACCGCCCGAGCTGCCAGGACACCGGCGTCATCCAGTACTTCGTCACTGCGGGCGCGAAGTTCCCGCTGCTGGGCGAACTGGAAGGCATCCTGCGCGACGCGACGCTCGAAGCCACCCGCGCCTCCCCGCTGCGCCACAACGCGGTCGAGACCTTCGACGAGAAGAACACCGGCACCAACACCGGCACCAGGGTGCCCTGGCTCGACTGGGAGATCGTCCCCGACGACGACGGGGTCGTCATCGACGTCTACATGGCGGGCGGAGGCTGCACGCTGCCGGGCTCGGCGACGGTGCTGATGCCGGGGCAGGGCTACGAGGGCGTGACCGAGTTCGTGTTCGACGTCATCGCCTCGCGCGGGGTCAACGCCTGTCCGCCGCTGCTGGTGGGTGTGGGCATCTCGACGGCGGTGGAGACCGCGGCGCGGCTGTCGAAGAAGGCGCTGATGCGCCCGGTGGGCTCGCACCACCCCAACGTCAATGCGGCGAAGATGGAAGTGCTGCTCGAGGAAGGGCTCAACGAGCTCGGCATCGGGCCGCAGGGCCTGACCGGCAACAGCAGCGTGATGGGCGTCAACATCGAGTCGTCGGCCCGCCATCCGTCGACGATCGGCGTGGCCGTCTCGACCGGGTGCTGGGCCCACCGCCGCGGCCGCATCCGCATCCGCGCCGATCTCAGTTACGAAATCGTTTCGCATCAGGGGGCCGTGCTGTGAGCAGAAAGATTCTCAGAACGCCGATCCACGACGAGGACCTCGAGGGGCTGCGCGTCGGAGACGTCGTCTACCTCACCGGCCACATCGTCACCTGCCGCGACGTCGCGCACCGCCGGCTGGTCGAGCAGAAGCGCGAACTGCCGGTCGACCTCAAGGGCGGTGCGATCTTCCACGCCGGGCCGATCGTCCGCAGGAAGGCGGACGGCCGGTTCGAGATGGTGTCGATCGGGCCCACGACCAGCATGCGGATGGAGAAGTTCGAGCGGCAGTTCATCGCCGCGACCGGGGTCAAGCTGATCGTCGGCAAGGGCGGCATGGGGCCGCAGACGCAGGCCGGCTGCCGCGAGCACAAGGCGGTGCACGCGATCTTTCCAGGCGGCTGCGCGGTCGTCGCGGCCACCCAGGTCGAGGAGATCGAGGGTGCCGAGTGGCAGGACCTCGGCATGCCGGAGACGCTGTGGGTGAACCGGGTGAAGGAGTTCGGCCCGCTGATCATCTCGATCGACACCCAGGGCAACAACCTGATCGAACAGAACAAGGCCGCGATCAACGCGCGCCGGCAGCCGATCGTCGACCGCATCAACGGCCAGGTAGGGTTCATCAAGTAGCGGGCGCCCGGTCGCGGGTCGCCGTACCGGGCGGCGGAGCCCGGGCGCGTGCCCGGCGAGGCGCCAGCCATCGCGGCAGGCAGACGCGGCGGTCATCGAAACACCAGGGAGCAACTCATGAAGATCGATTGGAAGGCCGTCGCACCGCTGGCCCTCGGGGCCGTCATCGTGGCGAGCCCGGTTCCGGCGGGGCTCTCCGCCCAGGCCTGGCAGTTCTTCGCGCTGTTCGTCACGGTGATCGCGGCGCTGATCCTCGAACCGATACCGACGGCTGCGATCGGCCTGATGGGGGTCACCTTCGGCGCGGCGCTGATCATGGTCCCCGGCGCTCAAGGCGCCGCCGGCACGCCGTCCGACGGCCTGCGCTTCGCCCTCGGCGGTTTCTCCAACGGCACCGTGTGGCTGATCTTCACCGCGTACATGTTCTCGCTGGGCTACGAGAAGACGGGCCTGGGCAGGCGCATCGCGCTCTTGCTCATCAAGGTGC
>WBZP01007695.1_pt1 | contig 10326 bp, 11 predicted proteins | sample 5204301 | NCBI WGS metagenome assembly WBZP01 (sample SAMN12412401, study PRJNA552823) | activated sludge metagenome | isolation source: activated sludge from nitrification reactor of wastewater treatment plant... | place: USA: Pennsylvania | collected 2017 | reverse complement strand
CGCGCGAGCGGGAACGCAATGCTGGCCATGGCGCTCAAGTCCACGATCTTCAAGGTTGAACTCCAGATCACGGATCTGGATCGCAACTACTACCAGAACCATACGCTGACTGTCGCGCGCCATCCGTCGGAAACCGACGAGCGCATGATGGTCCGGATCCTGGCTTTCGCGCTGCACGCCGATCCCGCCCTGGTGTTCGGCAAGGGTCTGTCGTCGGAGGAAGAGCCGGATCTCTGGCACAAAGATCCGACGGGCGTCATCGAAACCTGGATCGAGGTCGGCCTGCCGGACGAACGACGTATCCGGCGCGCCTGCGGACCCGCGCGACAGGTCGCGGTCCTGGCTTATGGCGGGCGTGCCGCGGACCTGTGGTGGCAGCAGAATGGCGCAGCCCTGCAACGACAAGGCAATCTCACCGTCATGAATGTGGCGGCCAAGGATTCCCGTGCGCTGGCTGCCCTGGCGACGCGCGGCATGCAATTGCAGTGCACGATCCAGGACGCCGAACTGTGGTTGAGCGTCGACGGCGAGCAGACGCGCATCGCGCCGGAAACGCGAATGGCGCCACCACACGGCCGCGCGTCGTAGCCGCCGCCCGCAACGGCCCCAAGGCTGCCGATCAGCCCCACCCACCGACACGCGCCGGATTGGGCGGGCTGCGAAGTCAGTCGCGCGTCGCGCCCGAAAGTGCTGGCGCCGCCCCTTGGGCAACCGCTTCCCGCGCGGTCCTGAGCAGCACGGCATCATCGACCTCCCCCCAGCCGCGAAACGCGGTCTGCCGAAACAGCGCCAAGGCCGCTTCGCCAAGCGCCGTAGGGCACCCCGCGGCGCGACCCATTTCCAATGCCAGCGTGACATCCTTGAGCAGGATGCGGGCATGGGCGCGTGGTTCGAAGTCGTCCGCGAAGGCTCGCGGCAGCCGATCGTCGACGATCCAGCTTTGTCCGGAACTGGCGTTCACAACTCTCAGCATCAGTCGCGGATCGAGACCGAGCCTTTCGCCCATCGCCAGCACCTCGGCTCCCGCCGCCAGATTGATGCCGGCCAGAAGGTTGTTCACCAGTTTCATGCGCGCGCCATCGCCCGGACGATCCGAAATGCGAAAGCGCTTGTCACCCAGCGCGGCCAGCACCGGCCCGGCGTGCCGCAACGCCGCGTCCGATCCAGCCAGCATCAACGAAAGCTGCCCCGCTTCGGCCCGCTTAGGCCCTCCCGAAATGGGTGCATCGAGCGGCAACGCGCCTGCCGCTGCAATCCTCGCCGCGAGACGCTCGGCGTCCCCCGGACCAATGGTGCTGCAAAGCGCAACTATCGTTCCCGCTCGCCATCCGGCCGCCGCCGGGTCCGCCTCGCGAAACAGCGCATCCTCGATCTGGTCGGCGTCGACCACCACCACCAAAATCATATCGCATACCGCCGACAATTCACGCGCATTGGCCGCGACCCCGGCACCCGCCTCGCTTGCCGCGGCCTCGGCCTCGACGCGCAGGTCGCGGGCGACCATTTTGAAGCCCGCGCGGCACAAGGCCTTAAGCATCGGCAGGCCCATGTTGCCGACGCCGATGACGCCTACGGACATCATGCTCGGCTCCCGATCACGTCGCGCAAGGCCCGCAGCGCCATGTCCATCCCGCCCTGTTCCAGGCGCACCGGCACCGCCAGCATCAAGTTCATGGCCAAGCCGAAATCCTCAACCAGCCAGCCCGCCGCGTCGCGGCACCGCCCGTCCGTGGTGGCAGCATCGGCGCGCAGACGATCGCGCAGCGGCGTCAGCTCTTCGGCATACCCGATCACCGGCTTGCCCAAGGCCAGGGCGTAGCCGACCTCCACGCAGGTTCCCGAATCCGGCTCGGCGCCGCGAAACGGATTGAGGTTGGCCAGCACCGCGTCCGCCTCGCCGATCAGGCTGAGGTTGTTGCGGTAGATGGCGAGCGCAGTCCGCTGTGTCCCGTCCAGCGGAATCAGCGCCTGGTGGCCCTCACCGCGGCACAGCGCGCGGACCTTGGTCGCCCATTCGATCGCATCGGGACGAAACACGTCCGGCCCGGCGATGTACAGCTTCATGCCGCGCCATCCATCGCACCGCCGACGCGCGCCGCGCATCGCCACCCGGGAGGCCCGCCCTTCAAGTCAACTCATCCTGTCCGAGCAGGATCAGCTCGCGTATGCCCCGCGGCGTGCCGGGCAGTTCGGCGATGTGAATCGCCGTCAGGCCATCGACCCGCGCGATATCGATGTCGGCGCCGACCGCCAGCAGCAGTTCCACCGGTCCGGCCTGGCCATTGAGAACCGCAGTAATCAGGGGCGTATTGCCGTCCCCATCCTGCGGATCGATTTCACAGCCGGCGCTCACCAGCGTCGCCGCGATGCTGGCATGGCCGCCGGCCGCCGCCGCGTGCAGCGGGCGTTCGCGATTCGTCCCGAGTACCTCCAGATTGGTGCCGGCCTCGGTCATTACCCGCACCGCGGCAACGCAGCCCAGCTTGGCCGCGACATACAGCGGCGGTCCCTCGCGCGCCAGCAGCGCCTCGGTAAGGCTGATATTGACCCAGTCGGCGGGACTCAGGTCCACGGCCGGCATCGATCAGGCGAGATGCTTGGCAAGAAATGCCTGCATCCGCTCCCAGGCCAGCTCGGCGCACGCTGCATCGTAGACGTCTCCGCGCCGCTCGTTGAAGAAGGCGTGGTCGGCCTCATAACGATACAGGACGGGCGTGTTGCCCTTGGCCTGCATCGCCGCGTCGAGCGCGTCGGCGGCCGCCGGCGTGCACCAGTCGTCGCGGCTGGCGAAGTGCCCCTGGAACGGAATCCGGATGTTGCCCGGATCGGCGAACTCCCGCGGCGGAATCCCGTAGAGCGACACCGCGGCGGAAAGCCCGGGAACGTGCACGGCCGCGGCGATGGCCAGCGCGCCGCCCATGCAGAAGCCCATCGCGGCGACCTTGCCGCCACCCAGACCGAGCAGATGGTCAACCGCGCCACGGATGTCCTGATGCGTGGCGCCGGGGAAGTCGAGGCCGTTCATCAGGTGGCCTGCCTCGTCGGGGTCCTTGGTCACGCGGCCCTTGAACAAGTCGGGCGCCAGGGCGTTGAATCCGGCCCGCGCGAAGCGATCGGCGACGCCGCAGATCTGGTCGTTGAGGCCCCACCATTCCTGGATCACCACCACTCCGGGACGGCCCTGCCCCGCGCTGGCGAGATAGCCGCGACAGGCGCTGCCGTCGGGCCGCTTGAATTCGATCATCTGTCCCATCTCTGTCTCCTCACAGGTTGCGGATATGCAAATGTACCGGAATTTCGCGGCCCTCGACCGGCACGGGCCTCTCGTATAATGCCCTTCATTCCGCCCATCGGTCAGTACGCCGTGAATCCCGATCTCGCACGCCTGCAGCCCTATCCGTTCGAAAAGCTGCACCAGCTGTTCGCCGGCGCTATACCGCCTCCAGAGTTGGCCGAGATCAAACTTTCGATTGGCGAGCCGCGGCATGAAACACCTCCATTCATCCAGCGCGCGCTGGCGGAGAACCTCGCCGGCCTCGCCAGCTACCCTGGAACCCAGGGCTCGGATGGCCTGCGCCGGGCCATCGCCGCCTGGATCGCGCGCCGCTACGGCGTGGCGGCGCCGAATCCGGCAACCCAGGTGCTGCCGGTCAATGGATCGCGCGAAGCGCTGTTCGCCTTTGCCCAGACCGTCATCGATCGCACCGGCGGCCATGCCAGAGTGGTCTGTCCCAACCCCTTCTACCAGATCTACGAAGGAGCCGCCTTGCTGGCCGGCGCGCAACCGGTCTACCTCAACAGCCTGCCGCAACATGATTTCGAACTGGACTGGACCGCACTGCCGGAGGACATCTGGCGCACCGTCCAACTGGCGTACGTCTGCTCGCCGGGCAACCCGACCGGCAAAGTCATGAGCCTGGCCGCATGGCAGCAACTGTTCGAACTGGCCGACCGTCACGACTTCGTGATCGCCTCCGATGAGTGCTATTCCGAGATCTATTTCGACGAAGCCGCGCCGCCCTTGGGCGGCCTCACCGCCGCCGCCCGCCTCGGGCGCGATGACTACCGCAAACTGGTGGTGTTTTCCAGCCTGTCCAAGCGTTCCAACGTACCGGGCCTACGCTCCGGTTTTGTCGCCGGCGACGCCGCCATCCTAAAGAACTTCCTGCTCTACCGCACCTACCACGGCAGCGCGATGAATCCGGCGGTGCAGGCGGCCAGCATCGCCGCCTGGAGCGACGAAGCCCATGTTCGCGACAATCGCCGACTGTACGCCGAGAAGTTTCACGAGGTCACGCCGCTGGTCGCCCGCCACCTCGACTGCAAAGCGCCGGAAGCCGGCTTCTACCTCTGGGCGAAAACCCCGATCGCCGACACCGTGTTTGCGCGCGAACTGCTGCGGGCGAAGAATGTCGCGGTGCTGCCGGGAAGCTACCTCGCACGCGAGGCCGCCGGCATCAATCCCGGCGCCAATTTCGTCCGCATTGCGCTGGTCGCGGCGCACGAGGAGTGTCTCGAAGCCGCGCACCGGATCAATGATTTTTGCCAGACTCTCTGAAAGAATCCACTATGCATGAACTCCAGCAGATCATCGAACAGGCGTGGGAGGATCGCGCCAACCTGAATCCCGGTAGCGCACCGGCGCGCATCGGCGATGCCGTCGAGCATGTACTGGGCGAACTCGACTCCGGTGCCCTGCGCGTCGCCGAAAAAATCGGCGGCCAGTGGACCACGCACCAGTGGCTCAAGAAGGCCGTGCTGCTGTCCTTCCGGCTCGAAGACAACAGGCTGATGGATGGCGGCCCGATGCGCTACTTCGACAAGGTGCCGACCAAGTTCGCCCATTACGATACGCACCGCTTCCAGCAAGGCGGGTTCCGCGTGGTGCCGCCTGCCGTGGCGCGGCGCGGCAGCTTCATCGCCAAAAACGTGGTGCTGATGCCCAGTTTCGTCAACATCGGCGCCTATGTCGACGAAGGCACGATGGTCGACGCCTGGGCCACCGTCGGATCCTGCGCGCAGATCGGCAAGAACGTGCATTTGTCGGGCGGTGTCGGCATCGGCGGCGTGCTGGAACCGTTGCAGGCCAACCCGACCATCATCGGCGACAACTGTTTCGTCGGCGCCCGTTCGGAAGTCGTCGAAGGCGTCATCGTCGAGGACAATTGCGTGATCTCGATGGGTGTGTATATTGGACAAAGCACCAAAATCTACGACCGGGTCACCGGCGAGGTGATCTACGGGCGCATTCCGGAGGGCTCGGTGGTGGTCAGCGGCAATCTGCCGTCGGCCGACGGCAAGTACAGCCTTTACTGCGCCGTCATCGTCAAGCGGGTGGACGCCCAGACGCGGGCCAAGACCGGCATCAACGAACTGCTGCGGGACTGAATCGGGAAGCGAAGGAGAGCACACCATGGGCACGATGGAGAAGCTGTTCCGGCTGATGGCCGACAAGAAGGCGACCGATCTGTTTCTCTCGGTCGGCGCCCCGATCACCATCAAGATCAATGCCAATGCGGTCCCGGTGAATCCGGCGATCCTCGACATGGCGACCGTGCGCAGCCTGCTCGCCGAAATCCTGAGTCCGCAACAACTGGAGGAGTTCGAGCGTGAGAAGGAACTCCAGACCCGCGCCGTGGCACGCGACATCGGCGTCTACCGCCTTTCCTGTTTCTACCAGCGCGGGACGCCGGCCATGGTGGCACGCTACATTCCGGTGGACATTCCCAAGTTCGATTCGCTCGGCCTGCCGCCCGTGCTCAAGGAAGTGATCATGGAAAAGCGCGGACTGGTGCTGATGGTCGGCGCCACCGGCTCCGGCAAGTCCACCACCCTGACGTCGATGATCGACCACCGCAACGAGAACGTTTCGGGCCACATCCTGACACTGGAAGACCCGCTGGAATTCCTCTTCAAGAACAAGAAGTCCATTGTCAATCAGCGCGAGGTGGGCACCGATACCAAGGCTTTCCAGGTCGCCTTGAAGAACGCCCTGCGCCAGGCGCCGGACGTGATCTTCATCGGCGAAATCCGCGACAAGGAGACGATGGCCCAGGCCATCGCCTACGCCCAGTCGGGCCACCTGTGCATGGCCACGCTCCACGCCAACAACAGCTACCACGCGATGAGCCGGATCATCAGTTTCTACCCGCTCGAGAATCGTCCGGCGCTGCTGGCCGACCTTGCGGTGACGCTCAAATGCGTGATCTCGCAGCGCCTGGTGAGGACGCCGAGCGGCGGCCGGGTGGCCGCGGTGGAAGTGCTGATCAATTCGCGCCACATTGCCGAACTGATCGAAAAAGGCGACCTCAACGAGATCAAGGACGCCATGGAAAACAGCATGGTGCCCGGCAGTCAGACCTTTGAACAGGCGCTCTACGAACTCTACAAGAACAACACCATCACGCTCGAAGACGCACTCGCCAGCGCCGATTCGGCGAATAACCTGCAGCAGGTGATCAACAATGCGGCAGCCGCGGCGGCGCCGGTCGAGGGTTCCAGCGACACGCCCGCGGCGACCGGGCCCAGTCCGACCAAGTCTGTCGCCCCAGGGTCTTTCAGCGAATTCACCCTGAATATGGACAATTGATGCCGGTGCTGGAAAAAGCGCGGGCCCTGATTGCCCGCCCTTCGCTGACGCCCGAGGATGCCGGCTGCCTCGACCTGATCGCCACCTGGCTGGTCCCGCTGGGTTTCCGCATTGAACGCATGGATGTCGGCGGCGTCTCGAATCTATGGGCGCGGCGCGGCACCAACGGCCGGGTGATCTGCTTCGCCGGCCATACCGACGTGGTACCGACGGGCCCGCTGGAGCAATGGCTTTCCCCGCCGTTTGAACCGACCCTGCGCGGCGGCCGTCTCTACGGCCGTGGCGCGGCCGACATGAAGAGCTCGATCGCCGCCAGCATCGTCGCCATGGAGCGGCTGCTCGCACGTCGTCCCGCCGGTGCCGACTCTCTGGCCCTGCTGCTCACCTCCGATGAGGAAGGCGACGCCGTCGACGGCACGGCGCGCGTGGTCGAGGCGCTGCGCGCGCGCGGGGAAATCATCGACTTCTGCATCGTCGGCGAACCGACCTGTGTCGAGCGCATTGGCGACACGATGAAGAACGGCCGCCGCGGCTCGCTGTCGGCCAAACTGACCGTCAAGGGCGTGCAAGGCCATGTCGCCTATCCGCATCTGCTGAGGAATCCGGTACATCTGGCGGCTCCGGCACTGGCGGATCTGGTGGCAACCCATTGGGATGCCGGCAACGAGTATTTCCCGCCGACCAGTTTCCAGATTTCCAACGCCCATGCCGGTACCGGGGCCGGCAACGTCGCGCCCGGCAGCTTCCAGATCGACTTCAACTTCCGCTTCGCGACGGCCAGCACCGTGGAGGGTTTGCAATCGCGAGTGCACGCCCTGCTCGATCGCCATCAGCTCGAATACGACATTTGCTGGACCTTGGGTGCGCGCCCCTTCCTCACACCGCGCGGCGATCTGTGCGCGGCACTCACCGACGCCGTGGCCACCGAAGTTGGCGTGAGCATCGAACTGTCGACCAGCGGTGGCACCTCCGACGGACGCTTCATCTCCGGGATCTGCCCACAACTGGTGGAGTTCGGTCCGGTCAATGCCACGATCCACCAGGTGAACGAATGCATCGCCGTGGCCGACCTGGAGCCCCTGGCGCGCATCTACGAGCAGACCTTCGACCGGCTGATTTCGGATTGATCAACAGCGCCACCGATGAGCTGGTCACAGTCCGCGATTGGCTGCGCTGGGCGGTCAGCCGCTTCAACGAAACCGGCCTGTGCTACGGCCATGGCACCGACAACGCATGGGACGAGGCCGTCTGGCTGATCCTGGCGACCCTGCACTTGCCGCGCGACACGCTCGATCCCTGGCTTGACGCGCACCTGACCAAAAACGAGCGCCTGACGCTGCTGAACAACCTGCAACAGCGTGTAGTGCAGCGCCTGCCGACGGCCTACCTGGTGCGTGAGGCCTGGCTGGGGCAATTCCGCTTCTATGTCGATCAGCGCGTCATCGTGCCGCGCTCGTATTTCGGCGAGCTGCTGCAACACGGCTTGGCCCCGTGGATCGACGATGCCGACAGCGTCTGCGCCGCGCTCGACCTGTGTACCGGCTCGGCCTGTCTGGCGATCCTGATGGCCCACACCTTTCCCAATGCCGCGGTGGATGCCATTGATATTTCCGCCGATGCACTCGCCGTGGCCTGCCGCAACATCACCGATTACGCGCTTGGTGATCGCATCCAGGCCATCGAGTCCGATCTGTTTGATGCCGTGCCGGACAGGCGCTACGACCTGATCCTGTGCAACCCGCCCTACGTCACCACCACCGCGATGGACGCGCTGCCGGCCGAGTACCGCCATGAACCGGCCCTGGCGCTGGCCGCCGGCGCCGACGGTCTGGACGTGGTGCGCCGGGTCCTCGCCGAGGCGCGGCAACATCTGAACCCCGGCGGCCTGCTCGCGGTCGAAATCGGCCACAACCAGGACCTCGTCGCCGCGGCCTTTCCCGACCTGCCGCTGGTCTGGCTGGATACCGAGCACGCCGAGGGCAAGGTCTTCATCGTCACGCACGACGACCTGTCCGCGACCACCGTGCGCTCCGCGCGACCGTGACCACAGTCACCTTCATCCTGCAGGACGGCGCCCGACACAGCGTCGACGTCGACGGCGAAACCAACGTGATGGAGTTGGCGACGTTCAACAACATACGCGGCATCGAGGGCGCCTGTGGCGGTTTTTGCTCCTGTGCCACCTGTCATGTCTATGTCGAGAGCGCCCACGTCTTGCCGCCGCCTGCCGCCGACGAGGACGCCATGCTGGCGGGCACTGCCGCCGAGCGCCAGTCGAACAGCCGGCTCGGATGCCAGATCAAAACGGGCCCGGAGATCGAGGGGCTGGTGTTACGCATGCCCGATCGACAGTGATTCCGCGCTGACCGCGGCGGCGTGATCCCGAGCCCAGCTCGAACTCGTCGCGATGTCCTCCGCCCTGGCTGCGGTCGACGAAACTGAGCCGCTCGACAATCCGCCTCAAAGAAGCGCTCACCGACCCCAGCGGTCTGGCGATCGATCGGGGAACATAGACAATCAGGTTCTGGTGGCGCTCGCCGTCGTGCTGATCGATCCCATTGGTCATTGCCAGACGGATGCAATGACCGGCGCAAGGGCATCCTGGTAGGGCGGCGGCAGCGCGGTCTGGCCGGCGGCTGGTGGCGCAAAAGCGGCCATGGCTTGAACCAGGGTCTCCACGCGCGTATCGAGCAACACCTTGTTGTCGGTGGTCAGGAATTGCTCGACGTGATAAATCGAACTTGAATACCAGTTCTCAATTGTCACGGACTCCGAGGACCCGACAATGCTTACCTCCAAGTTGTTGCCAACGTGGCGGAACCACAAGTGATCAGCGTCAATCGATTCCGTAGGCGGCGCTCCCGCCCCGAATACGATCTTGTCCGTCTTGCCGTTGCTCCAGCTGTCGGCGTCAAGAATCGAGTCCTGTCCGTCGCCTCGGTTGAACAAGTACGCGTCGGCGCTACTGCCACTCACGATGCGATCATTGCCCATGCCGCCCGCGAAGGTGTTGCTGTAGCCCGAACTGTTGCAGCTGCTGTAGTAGCTCATCTGCAGCACGTCGTTGCCTGCTCCGCCTTCAACCGTGTTGTTGGCGCTGTAGCTGAAGTACACCGTGTCATTGCCGTCGCCACCGCGCAGGGTATTCGTCCCGCTGCCCTGGTCGGTGATGACGTCATCTCCCGCTCCACCATCAATCGTGTCGCTGCCGTTGCTGTCGGTGATCACGTCGTTACCGTCACCACCGTAGATCGTTGAGTTCTCTGCTCCCCCCGTGATCGTGTCGTTGCCGTCGCCTCCGAATACGGTCCTAAGTGCGGCCGTAGCCTGCAGCACTTCGTTCCCCGCTCCGCCAACGGCGATGCCATACGATGCAAGAATTGTCGACAAAGCACTATCCACCGGATGCGCGGAGGTGAGTGTGGTCACGCGATTTGATGGTGCGATGTTCGCGTTGGGTGATGGTCATTTGTGGGGTATGGAGAAAGCGCAACGCCGGCAAATGACGCCGGCGCTGTCGATGGTGGAGTTGCGGAGGATGTAGTCAGAACGGGATGTCATCGGGATTGGTGATCGGAGGGGATCGGCAACTGGCGGCGTCCTGCCGAGCGTAGAAGTGGCAAATCTGTTCGCCGTAGTGGGTATCGAAACGATCGACGAGTTCGCACAGGAAGTTGTAGATCATGACGGCGGTGGCGTCATCGAGCACAGGCAGATGGAGCGTGACCGTAACGGGA
>WBZP01007693.1_pt1 | contig 10328 bp, 10 predicted proteins | sample 5204301 | NCBI WGS metagenome assembly WBZP01 (sample SAMN12412401, study PRJNA552823) | activated sludge metagenome | isolation source: activated sludge from nitrification reactor of wastewater treatment plant... | place: USA: Pennsylvania | collected 2017 | reverse complement strand
GACCTGACGACAATTATTCCGCGTGGTGTTCGAAGCTGGGGTCTTCGCGCACTCTCGCATCGTATTCCGCCGCGGAGCCGAATGTGGGTCTGGCTCGTACCCTGGTCCTGAATCCCGCGGCGGTGATCCCGCCGACCAATTCGGCACACACGGAGGTCAGTTCGGCGTCGTTGGGGTCACGCTTATCTGTGTCGAGCACCTGAACCTTCCACGTCTCATCGAAGTTCCGAAACAAGTCGATCGCTAAATACTTGCCAGCGGAACGCTCGATCTTTCGAGAGCCGAACTCTTGGTCCCAATCATCCGTGAGTCGTCCACGTTTGGCGAGGTTCAGATGCGTGCGTAGGCGGTTCAGGCTTTCCTGGTCCACGGTGCCTTCGATGTCGATGACGAGCGCGAGATGCATCACTGTCGTTGTCCTCTCTCCGGATGGATCCGCCAGTCTGATTCGCGGAAATGCGATGAGACTCCTGCCGCAGAGTTGTCGGGGGGCCCCACACCTGGGAAAAGTGCGGGTACGACAGGCCGCCCGGTTTCTGCCTCCCAACGTTCGGCCCACTGCCACAGGCTCGGATACATCGCCTTGAAACTGTCTTTATTGACAAACCCGTACTTGGGGTTGGTGAAATCACCGAGCGATCCGTCGAGTTCCCACTGGTGCCGGCAGACCTCGGTCATGGCGTCAGACGATATCTGAATGTCGTAGTCGCTGGGTTCATCGTCGAGGCCGAGGCGGTGCATGGAGTCGAACGGTCGGCGCAGCGGGCGATCCGGGTCGTCTCCGAACCATTGGTCCATACGGGCGCGCGCTTCAGGATTGCCGATTTCCGAGGCCTGTGGCAACCATTTGTGCTCGCCGGAGAAGAAGTTCGCCGATGAACCCTGCAGCCGGACGTCAACATCTTCTGGGCGGAAACCCTCTCGCTGCAGAGCGTCGAACAACGTCTCGCGGAACTCGCTGAATTGCGCCTGTGTCATGCCCAGGGGCGCCTCCCGGCTCGCCCAGGCCTCGACCTGCTCCGGGGTGATATCCAGGAAGTCGCAATCACGGGGCTGTATCCGGTAGCCGGAATCGTCTGCTGGCAGCGAATGTGCTGCGTGCTCTCCAGCCGGACTGTCCCAGGGGGTGCCATCGTGGCCGCTCGGTTGGACATTGTCGTGGTTGTCTCCGTGATGGGTTGATGCGTCTTCGCTGCTGTGGCGCGCGCTCCCTCCATGCGGTTGTCCGCCGTGTGCCCGAAGTTCGGGTGCTTCGTGCGGTCCCGGCTGGGGTTCGACGGCGCGCACTTCGGGTGTGTGGTCACCATCGGCGGCGCCGTGGGTTGGCGCTGGCTCGGGCGCATGGCCACGCTGGTGGCCGGCGCTCCAACCGGAGGCTGGTTCGGTCGGGCGAGGGTCAGGTGCCTTTGGGATCTCAGTGGCTCCAGCGGGGATGCGCTCGGGCTGAGGTCGTGTGCCCGGCTCGACCTGGCGTTCGGAGGTGGGTGCCTTGGCCACCGGCGCCGGGCCGTGCGTCGCATCTTCGGGCAGTGAGACGGGTCGGCCGCCGACCGGTGGGGTCGATGAGATCGGTTGCTTGGCAACATCATCGAGCTCCTCGGCGGCACTCGCCGCGTTCTTGGCGATGCCGCTCACCGGCGGGGCACCACCGCCACCCGGGCCACCGCCGCGTACCGATGCGTTGGTCTCGCCAGATTCCTCGAGCGCGCGAGCCTTGCCGAGGGCGCCGGCCTTGCCGATCGGAAGGGCGGCGCTGAGGATGTCGAGCCCGACTTCGGTCGCGCCGACCATGGGGCGGTCCTTGCTCCAATCCTCGGCGTGCACCATGCCCTTGACGGTTTCGAGGCTGCCATCGGGGTCGCCGAGCACCTGCTGGACCGGATTGGTCATCAGTCGGCCGAATCTGTCCAGGCCCTCCCAGGTTTGGCGGGCGCCTTCTGGGTCGGAGGCGAACCGCGTCGGATCCAGAGCCACAACGCTTTCGACAATGCCTGTGCCCCAGCGGAATGCGCCTTCGGCGCTGTCGGCGACCCGATTGAATTGCGAGGACACCGCCGTTCCCATAGGTTCGCCGAAGAATTCCACAAACTGCTTGTTCGCTGATTTCTCGAGATCCAGCACCCAGGAGTTCACGCTCTGCTTGGCAGACTCGAGCAATTGCACTGTGGCGTCGGCCTCCGAGCCGAAGTATGCGATGACGGTCCTGATCTCGTCAGCGATCTCATGCACTTCGTCCAGGCCGTGGCCCCTGACGAACTCGAAGAACGTGCCAACGATGCCGCCGATCGAACCGAGCCGATCGCACAGGTCACGGATCGCCTGCTGGGTCTTCTCCACCTGCGTGGCGTACTGCTCGACGGACGTCGCGAGCGCTTCGCACGAACTGGCGACACTCGAAACACCCGTGGCGATGCCGTCGACGTGGGCCGCCATGGCCGGCCCCTCATCGATGATCTGTGCTGTGATCGTGCCGCGGACGCCCGCTACCTCGGCACCGGCGTCATTGAGCGGACCGGCGGCCGCACGCCAGGCCGCCGCTGCGGACCGCAACTCCGCGGGATTGCCATCGGGCCAAGCACTTCCGACGAACTGTTGAACCACCGACCACAGCACAGGCGGAGGTACCGAGGCCCCGCCACTGCTCGGCGAACTCGGAGCCGTCAGCGGGGCCGGACACGGCGCGGTCGGCAACGCCTGACTGCGTCGGCTGATATCGGAGGCGGCCTCGGCTCGTGAATAGGTCACCGCACTCATCTGGATGCCGTAGCCGATACTGCGGCAGGCGTTGGCGCCGGACGTGATCGCCTTGAGTAATTCACCTGCTGCAGAGACATATTGGCGCCCGAAGACAACGCCTGCAGCGTCGTAGCCGGTGTTGGCATTGATCGCACCCGTCAGAGTTGCCAGGGAAGACGCCAAACCGTCACCAGCGGCCGCCACTGACACCCCAGCACCAGACAATGCCTTGGGATCAACGGTTAGGGGTGCCATGACCGCTTCACGTCAGGACCACATCCCCCGATTGGTCGCTGCTGCCCGCGTGTAGTTCTGATGTGCGCCCCTGCCGTTCTGGTGCAGTGTCTGGAGCGCCTGGTCCATCCGCGCGGCACCGTGCGACCACTTCTGATGAGCTTGGGCGTGCGCCAAGGCGCCCACGCCGTCCCAGCTCAGGTGCAGGTTCTTCACGACACTGTCGATTTCGGCGAGCAGAGCCGCCGACATGCGCTGAAAGGCGTCCATCCGCTCCAGCGCCTCGGACAGTGATTCCGGATCCACACTGAACGCCTCAACCATCGCCCAGCCCCCCCAGGTCCGTCGCCGACCTCTGTTCGCCATGCGCGTAGGCCTTGCCCGCGTCGCCGAGCAGCCGCGCCATCGTGGACAACGCGTCCTCGACCTCGTGCGCCCCGGACAGCCACTGCCCCCAGGCCACTCCGTATGCGCCGCCCGCGTTGCCCTGCCAGTTCGACAGCATCCCCGATACCGCCCCGTCGAGAGACTTCAGTTCCCGCAGCAAATGCTCTGTCGCTGCAGAGAGCGACTCGAATGCCGCTGTCAGCACCGCAGGGTCAACATTCAACCGGCCAGCAGAACTCACCAGCAAATACTAGCCCGATCGGGCAGGCTGGCAATTCACCCGATCAACTCCAGCGGGGAGCCCGCTTCTCACGCATGGCCGCGACACCTTCGGCGGCGTCGGCGGACCCCATGACCCGCAGATGTGCATCGGTCTCCGCCTCGGCCACCCGCTGCGGGCCGTACCCGTGCATCACGGTGTCCCACAGCAGTCGCTTGCTCAGCGCCGCCGACATCGGCGCGACGTTGTCAGCGATATCGCGGGCGATGTCCCGGGCCTTCGGCAGAACGTCGGAGGCCGGCAGTGCATGGTTGGCGACCCCCATCGCCACCGCCTCGGCGCCGTCGAAAGTGCGTCCCGTCAACAGCAGTTCAGCCGCAACGCCCACCCCGGCCAGGTGCGGCAGCGTCCAGTGTGACGCGCAGTCACCCAACACGCCCAGCCGTGCTTGCGGCACAGCGTATTTGGCGCCCAACGCCATCACCCGGATGTCGGTCTGCAATGCGATGGTCAACCCGATGCCGATCGCATGTCCGTTGACCGCGGCGATCACCGGGGTGCGCAGTTCGAACGCCGGAGGGTCGATCGGTGACGCGGTGAAACCCACACCCGGTCTGGCGAAGGGATCGCCGGAGAGGTCGGCTCCGGCGCAGAATGCCGGACCCGCACCGGTCACCACGATCGCGCGCACCGCGTCGTCGTCATCGCAGTCCCGGTAGGCAGCACTGAGCGACTCCCCCATCTCGGCGGTGTAGGCGTTGCGTCGGTCGGGGCGGTTCAGGGTCAGGACGGCGACACCCTCGGACACCTCGACCAGCAGCGGGCTCATGACGCGTGCAGTGCCGCAACGAATTCCGCCACCGTCTCCGACGGTGGGGTATAACCAGGGAAGTAGCAACAGATTTCGTCGGTATGCGTACCGAAGCGGTCCCGGATCTCGGCCGCGCACTCCGAGGGTGTTCCGGCAACCCCGATGCGGCTCACCATCTCGGGGGTGATCAGGGCCCGCATCTCGGCGTAGCCGCCGGTCTTCGAAAGCGCATTCAGTTGCGGTTGCAGATCGCCCCAACCCTCTACCTCCAATACCGGCAGGTAGGCGGGGGTGGATCCGTAGAACGCGATCAGCATCGCCACCCCGTCGATGGCGGCCTCGAGCTCCGCGGGAGTACGCCCGACCGCCACCATCGCCGCCGGGATCAGGCCGATCTCCTCCCGGCCGGATCGGCGCAGGCCTTCGGCGACGGCCGGCAGCGTGCGCTCGGCGAAGTGCCGGGCCGAGTTGAACGGCATCACCAGCAGCGCGTCGGCCACCTCGGCCGCGGTCCGAGTCATCACGGGTCCGAGTGCGCCCAACAGGATCGGCGGCGGGCCATACGGGTTGGGGCCCGGATTGAAGGTGGGCGGCATCAGGGTGTGGGTGACGAACTCGCCGCGAAAGTTCAACGGCGCGTTGCCCTCCCACGCGTCGAACACCGCCTTGACGGCGCGGACCGTTTCGGCGATCCGGGCTGCGGGCCGGCCCCACGTTGCGCCGTAACGTTTTTCGATGTGCGGGCGGATCTGGGTGCCCAGTCCGAGTCGGAACCGGCCGCCGCTGTAGACCTGCAGATCGTAGGCCGCATGCGCCAGGTGCACCGCGCTGCGGGGCCCGGCGATCGCGACGTTGGTCATCAACGCCAGGTCGCTCTCTCGGGCCGCCACCAGCAGCGGAAAGAACACATCGTGGGGGCCCTCGAAGCTGAACAGGCCGTCAGCGCCCACATCGACGATGGATCGGGCGCTTGCCGATACCTTGGCGGGGTCGCCGTCGACCTGCAGATGCACACGCATCCGGTAAAGCTACCGCCGAGAGTTGACTTGTTCGCGCCCCCTCCTGGGGAAACGCTTTAGAAAGGCAACTCTCGGCGCGCAACTAAGTGGTGGCGAGGTGCTTCTCGTTGTAGATCCGGGCCCACTCGGCGCGCGGCCGGATCGACGTGTCGACGTCCGCACCCTTGGCCCGCAGACCGGCAACCGTGGCGTCCTGCCGCGATGTCCGCTCGAACGGATCCCAGCTGAAGAACCGGCAGGAGTTCTCCCAGGTGATCTTGTTGATGTCCGAGTCCGATGCACCGGCGGCGTTCAACTCGGCCAGCACCTGCTCGGGGGCGTCGGGCCAGAAGCAGTCCGAATGCGGGTAGTCGCACTCCCAGGCGATGATGTCGATGCCGATCTCATGACGCAGCTTGAGTGAGGTCTTGTCGGTGACGTAGCAGGCCAGCGAGTGCTCGCGGAACACATCGGACGGCAGCTTGTCGCCGAAGTCGCGGCGCAGCCACTTCTGGTTGGTGTAGTGCCGGTCGGAGCGGTCCAGGTAGAACGGGATCCAGCCGATGCCGCCCTCGGAGAACGCGAACTTCAGGTCCGGGTAGTTGCGCATCGCCGGGCCCCACAGCAGGTCCTGCGCGCACATCGCTGATACCTGGGTAGCCAGGATGATCAGGTTGTCGATGGGCGCATCCTTGGCCATCGAGATGGCGCCGAAGCCGGTGCCGATGTGTAGGCACATCACCACGTTCTCCTCGGAGAGCGTGCGGAACACCGGGCCCCAGTAGTCCTCGTCGAAGTAGCTCGGCAGACCCTCGAGGTGCGGCAGCTCCGGCATGGTGACCGCGCGGCAGCCCTTGGCGGCCACCCGGCGGATCTCGGCGACCATCGCCTGCGGATTCCAGGTCGGCAGGATCGCGATGGGGATGAACCGATCGGGATACGAGCCGGCCCATTCGTCGATGTGCCAGTCGTTGTAGGCCGACACCATCACCAAGGTGGCTTCTTCGCGGTGCATGTTGAGGTGCCGCGCGGAGAAGCCGGTGAAGGTCGGGAAGCACATCGAGGCCAGGATGCCGTTGCGGTTCATGTCGCGGACCCGCTCGTGCACGTCATAGACGCCCGGGCGCATCTCGGCGAAGCCGGCGGGGTCGCGGCCCCATTCCTCGGCCGGCCAGGAGACCACGGCGTTCAGGCCGGACACGCCCTGCGGTCGCCCCTGGTACATCCACTGGTCGACGCCCTTGTCGTCGGTGACGACGATCGGTGCCTCGGGCTTGTACTTGGCCGGGACGTGGTTGAGGAACATGTCGGGCGGTTCGACGACGTGGTCATCGATGGACACCAGAATCAGATCGTCGACGTTCATGGTTTCCAGTTGTACCGTGGATCCTCGTGACCGTCTCTGCACTTTCGGACAAGGACTTGACTGAATCGGCCAGAACGCCCCGCAGATTGATCGCACTGCGCAAGGGTGGACATGCGCTCGGCGGTAGTTACCTCTATCAGGGCGATGCGCTGATCACCGGATGGCACTTCCATGAGGTGCATCAGATCGAATACGCCCTGCACGGTGTCGTCGAGGTCGAGACCGATGCCGCGCACTATCTGCTCCCCCCACAACAGGCCGCGTGGATCCCGGCCGGGCTGGAGCATCAGGCCGTGATGAATCCCGACGTCCAGACCGTCGCGGTGATGTTCGACCCGACACTGATCGCCAGCCCCGGGGATCGGGCCCGGATCCTCGCCGTCTCGCCGCTGATCCGGGAAATGATGATCTACGCGCTGCGCTGGCCGATCGATCGAGTCCAGATGGGCGCGGACGAAGAGGCCACCTCCGACACCTTCTTCCGCACGCTGGGCAATCTGGTGTCCGAGGCGCTGGATCATGAGGCCCCCCTGAGCCTGCCCACTTCCGATGATCCGATCGTGGCGGCCGCGATGGCCTACACCAAGCAACACCTCGACACCGCGACGGTGCAGACCGTCAGCCGCGCCGTGGCCGTCTCCGAGCGCACGCTGCGCCGACAGTTCCAGGCGTCCATCGGATTGCCCTGGCGCACATACCTCCTGCACGCGCGAATGCTGCGAGCCATGGCGTTGCTGGCCGCCCCCGGCCAGTCGGTGGCCGACACTGCGATCGCGGTCGGCTTCGATAGCTTGAGTGCGTTCACCCGCGCGTTCGCTCAGTTCGCTGGCGAGACACCGTCGAGTTACCGCAAGCGCGTCACCGAGTCGGAGGCCTGAGGAGTGCAATCGGATCCCGTCGCCAAGCTGCGTCTCGGTGTCGTCATCGGCGCTCTCGGTGTGGTGTTCGGCGACATCGGCACCAGTCCGATCTACACCATCCAGACGGTGTTCAATCCTGGTGACCCGCACCCGGTTCCGATCTCGAGAGACCACATCTACGGTGTGGTGTCGCTGATCTTCTGGTCGGTGATGATCATCGTGACGCTGACGTACGTGACATTGGTGATGCGGGCCGACAACAACGGCGAGGGCGGCATCATGGCCCTGATCACGTTGCTGCGACGGTGGACCGGCTCGCGGGGCCGGCGTACGGCGGCATTCCTTGCGGCGCTCGGAATCTTCGGTGCTGCATTGTTCTTCGGCGACAGCATGATCACGCCGGCCATTTCGGTGTTGTCCGCCGTCGAAGGTCTCAATGTCGTTCAACCGGGACTGCACGACTGGATCGTCCCCATCACCGCGGTCATCATCGTGGTGTTGTTCGCCGTGCAGCGGCACGGCACTTCAGCCGTCGGAAGGTTCTTCGGGCCCGTGATGATCCTGTGGTTCGTGGCCATCGCAGCCTGCGGAATCCGCGGAATCATCGCCCACCCGGAGATCCTCGCCGCGTTGTCCCCCACCTATGCGCTCGGTTTCATCGCCACACATTTCCGCATCGGATTCTTCGCACTGGCTGCTGTGGTGCTTTCGGTCACGGGCGCCGAAGCGCTCTATGCCGATATGGGCCACTTCGGTCGTCGCGCTATCACCTGGGGCTGGCTCGGATTGGTGTTGCCCGCTTGCACCCTGAACTACTTCGGCCAGGGTGCGCTCCTCGTCGACGACGAAAAACTCGTCACCGCACCGTTTTTCCTACTCGCGCCAGAGTGGGCTCGAATCCCGATCGTTTTGCTCGCCACCGCGGCAACGGTCATCGCATCTCAGGCTGTCATCACCGGTGCATTCTCGGTGGCCTCGCAGGCCGCGTCGCTGGGGTACCTGCCGCGGTTGCGGATCGCCCACACTTCGGCCTCGACCATCGGTCAGATCTAAGTGCCCTGGATCAATGGCGTACTGATGGTATGCGTGCTGACGCTGGTGTTCGCGTTCCGGAGTTCGGCCGCATTGGCATACGCATTCGGCATGGCGGTCACCGGCACCATGACGATCACCACCCTGCTGTTCTTCTATTTGGCCCGCACCCGGTGGCGGACCCCGTTGTGGTTGGTGCTGTTGGGTGGCGGCGCGCTGCTGGCCATCGATCTGCTGTTCTTCGCCGCCAACATGACCAAGCTGGTGCACGGGGCCTGGCTGCCGCTGCTCATCGCGCTCGTCGCGTTCACGGTGATGACCACGTGGCAGAAGGGCCGTCGCATCGTCACCGTGGAGCGTGAGAACCTCGAGGGTCCGCTGCAGGAATTCATCGACGAGTTGGGTCGCCAGGATCCTCCGCTGGTGCGCATCCCCGGAACGGCGGTGTTCCTCAATCGCGGCATGGACACCGCACCGCTGTCCATGCGGACCGCCGTCGAACACATCCATGCCCTGCACGAGCACGTGATCATCCTGTCCCTGGAGACCGAACCGGTACCCAGAGTTGTTGATGCCGAACGGATTTCAGTGGACAACCTAGGCCGCCCCGACGACGGGATCATCCATGTCGGCGCCCGGTTCGGCTACATGGAGCGTCCGGACGTCCCGCGGGCGTTGCGCCTGGTCGATCCGCAGTCCTGCGAGGGTCCGATCGACCTGGACGGGGCGTCCTATTTCCTGTCCAAGCTGGAACTGGTGCCGGGCGAGCACCCCAGCATGGCGCCGTGGCGCACCCGGCTGTTCATCGCGACGTCCTACATCACCGGCGACGCCGCGGCGTACTTCGGATTGCCGCAGGACCGCACTGTCATCATCGGATCGCGATTGCAGGTCTAGGACAGCCGGCCCTCATTCTGGGACGAGGTCTGGTCATCCGTTCCGTGCAGAGGGATACTCGGACCACCTACCAGGGGGTTTGTCATGACCGCAGTCGATTCACCCAGCGTCGCCACCGTGATCACGGTGCGCAATCCGGCCAACGGATCCGTCTCGGGCTCCGTTCCCATTGACGACGCCGCCACCGTCGCCGCCAAGGCTGCGAAACTCCGTGCGGCACAACCGGAATGGGAGGCACTGGGCCCGCGCGGCCGGAAACGCTGGCTCCTCCGATTCCAGGACTGGCTGCTGGACAACGCCGATCACCTGACCGAGGTGCTGTTGTCCGAGACCGGGAAGTCCCACACCGATGCCGCGCTCGAGCCCGTCGCCACGGCGGACAACGTCGGCTACTGGGCAAAGAACGCCGAGGAGTTCCTCGCCGACCGGCATCCGAAGGCGCACAGCCCGATCTACCAGGTCAAGCGGTTCACCACGGTCTGCCGGCCGTATCCGTTGGTCGGCGTGATCACGCCATGGAACTTCCCGCTGGCGATGCCCGGTCTGGATGTGCCGCCCGCCCTGGCCGCCGGTGCGGCGGTGTTGCTCAAACCGTCGGAGGTGACCCCGCTGTCCGGGGTCGAATTCGCGCGTGGCTGGGCCGAGATCGGTGCGCCGCCGGTCCTGGATGTCGCCACCGGATACGGCGACACCGGGGCGGCCCTCATCGAGCAGTCCGATTTCGTCCAGTTCACCGGGTCCACGGCCACCGGCCGAAAAGTGGCGGTGGCCTGCGCGCAGCGCCTGA
>WBZP01003505.1_pt2 | contig 10328 bp, 7 predicted proteins | sample 5204301 | NCBI WGS metagenome assembly WBZP01 (sample SAMN12412401, study PRJNA552823) | activated sludge metagenome | isolation source: activated sludge from nitrification reactor of wastewater treatment plant... | place: USA: Pennsylvania | collected 2017 | reverse complement strand
CGTTGCGGCAGCCGTCCTGGCGATCCGGCCCGGCGCGCGCGACAATCTCATCTTCTCCCATTGCTCGGCCGAGCCGGGCCACAAGGCCTTGCTTGAGACTGTGGGTGCAGTGCCGCTGCTTGATCTGGGCCTGAGGCTCGGCGAAGGCACGGGCGCGGTGCTCTGCGTTCCCATCGTGCGGACGGCTGAACTGATGCTGCGCGACATGGCCGATCTTCCTGGCGAGCATCCCGCATGATCGCCCGCGAAATCCGCCTGATGCTGGTGGCGCTGCAATTTCTGACGCGCATTCCTGTGCCCTCGTTCGACGGCTTCGAACCGCAGTGGCTCGATCGATCGGCAAAATATTTTCCGCTCATCGGTGCGCTCGTTGGCGGCGTCTGTGCGGCCGTCATGCTGGCGACGTCACTTGTCATGCCGCAACCGCTGCCGATGCTGATCGCTCTTGCCGCCGGAATTTTGCTGACGGGCGGCTTTCACGAAGACGGGCTTGCCGATACGGCCGACGGACTGGGCGGCGGCCTGACGCGCGAGCGCCGTCTTGAAATCATGAAGGACAGCCGCATCGGCACTTATGGCGTGCTGGCGCTGATGATCGCGCTGGGGCTCAAGGCGACGAGCCTGTCGGTAGTCGATCCCATCACCGCTGTTCCGATCCTGATTGCCGCCCACGCCGGCGGCCGGTTGGCGACCGTTATTGCAATTTACCTCATGAGCTACGCCGGCGATGAACAGGCAGCCAAGGTGAAGCCGCTCGCTACCCGCCTGTCGGGGGCGGAAATGCTGGCCGCGATCCTGTTAGGGCTAACAACGGGCCTGATCTGCCTCAACGCGGTGACCCTTGCCATTGCCTCAGCCTGCGGCTTTGCTGCGGCGGCGGCTCTAGCCCTTGTCTCGAAACGGCTCATCGGCGGCTATACGGGGGACGTGCTGGGCGGGATGGAGCAGTGTTTCGAGACACTGTTTATGGTTGCCGCAGTGTCGATTATCGCCGGGCCGAATTGACACTTCTGCCAATGAGTCAGGCCCAAACCTTGCATTGACGATTGAGCCTTGCGCTCGAACCTTGCATAATCCGTATGCAGGCCGACGCGGCGTGGCCTTACAACTTCTATTTGGTATTGCGTTATGACCGAGCCGATCTTCACCGACTGGACCGACGATTTGAGCAGCAAGTGGTCGAAAGAGCCGCTGCTCGCCCACCATCGTCTGCACACCCACCCGCTGTTTTCGATGGAGGCACTGGCCGAGCTGATCGACCGCTATCCGCGCGAACACTATGCCCTCGTGCAAATGGGGCCGCAGGGGTCCGCGCGTCGCACCTGGCGCGAAGGCGACATCGGCGGCGTCAAGGGTAAGCATGTGATTGAGGCCATCGCCCAGGGCCGCATGTGGCTCAACATGCGCAATGTCCACGCCGTCGATCCCAAGTATCGCGAACTGCTTGATGAGATTTTCGAGGAAGTGCGCGTCAACGCCGGCAACTTCGAGACATTCAACCGCTCGTGCGGCATCCTCATCTCCTCGCCCAACGCGCAGGTCTATTATCACGCTGACCTTCCCGGTCAGTCGTTGTGGCAGCTGCATGGCCGCAAGCGCGTCTATGTCTATCCGGCCAAGCCGCCCTTCCTCACCGAAGAGCAACTTGAAAACATCGCCCTCTACGAGGTCGAAGTCGATATGAAGTACGACACCACGTACGACCAGTCGGCGCAGGTGTTCGAGATCGGCGGCGGCGACATGCTGCACTGGGAGTTGAACGCGCCGCACCGTGTCGAAAATCTCGATTGCCTCAACGTCTCGATGACGACCGAGCACTGGACGGAATCGATCCGCCGCAGCCAGATGATCAACATGGCCAACGGCATCCTGCGCCACAAAGCGGGTGTGAAGCCGGCAAGCCGCGCCACCGAGGGGGCAGGCTTCTGGGCCAAGGCCGTGCTGCAGGCCGGCGTCAAGCGGGCGGGCCTGTTGAAGAAGGAGCGCAAGGCGCGCCGGCCGATCCAGTTCAAGCTCGATCCCGAACACCTGGGCGAGATCATCGACATCCGCGAAGCCGCCGAGTGACCGGTGGCTGAGGCGGGATGGGGCACATGGCGGTCATGACCAACACGGCAACGCTTGGCGAGGGAGGCTCAGCGGCGGGCCCTAAGGCCTTTTCGCTGCGCGGACCGCGCTTTGTCGCCGAAGTATTTGACGGGGCGGATGAAGCGCTGCAGGCGCTCGACGCGATCCAAGGCGGCCTGGTCTCGACCGGGTTTCAGTCTCTCAACTGGCTGACGGTTCTTTACGAAGAGCTGGCGCGGATGGAAGCGGCCATGCCCCGCTTGATCGTCGTCACCGAGCGCAACTCGGGCGAGGTTGCGCTCGTCCTGCCGCTCACCATCAAGAAAAAGCGGTCGTTGCGGGTCGCCCGTTTCGCCGATCTTGGCGTCTCCGACTACGGGGCGCCGATCCTCGGCCCGGCAGTTTTGAAAAAGCGCCGCTCTATCCGACGCGTCTGGCGCACGGTGCGCCACGCGTTGAAGGATGTCGATCTCATCCGCCTTGAAAAGATGCCGGAGCAGATCGGCGGCCGGCCGAACCCGCTGTTGACGCGGCGCGGCATCGCCCCGTCGCGGCTTTCCGGCAACGTCGTCACGATCGAGACGACGGTTGAAGATTTCCTGCGCTCGCGCGGCAAGAAGTACCGCAAGGAAGTGGAGCGCTGCACCAGGCTCTGGCAGGCGGAGGGCGATGCGAAGTTTGTCCGCGCCTCAACCCAGGCCGAGGTGGCGCGCGCCTATTCGATGCTCGAAGAGCAGCAGGCGGCGCGTCACGCCGAATTGGGCTCCAACTATGTTCTCGATAAGCCGCAGTTCCGCACCTTCTACGAGCGTCTCGTCATGGACGGGACCGAGTGCGATCTGGGCTACATCTTCACGCTCGAAGCCAAGGGCGAGATCGTGGCGACGCTGTTTGGCATCGTCCACGACGGCACGTTCACGTTGCTGCGCATCTCAAACGGCGGCACGCGCTGGAGTCACTTCTCTCCTGGCCGCCTGATCGTCGTCGAGGCGATGAAATATTTCGCCGCCCGCGGCGTCAAACGCTTCGACATGGGCATCGGCGACTATCCCTTCAAACGCGGCTTCGGCGCCGTCGAAGTGCCGCTCTACGATCTGATCGTCGCCCGCGATCTCTCCGGCGCGCCAAAGGCCGCATACCACCGTTTTCGCGGCCGGGCCCGCAAAAACCCGCATCTGCGCGCCCTCTTCCGCCGCTTTAAGGCGTGGCGGGGGAAGTAGCGTTCCACGTTTCCCGCGTTCAACGCTGAACCCGAGTGGAGCGCTATCGATTGCGGCTTCTACCTGAGCGAAGAGTTCCGTCATGCCGGCGAAGGCCGGCACCCACGACAAGCATCAACCGATGAGATCGTTCGGTGTGGCGCGGTCTCGATGTGCCGTGAGCAGCGAACTTGTGGGCCGTTGCCGTGGGTCCCGGCCTTCGCCGGGATGACGGTGATGGGGTTGCGAGTTGGAACATCCCCACAAGTGGCATCCCGCGGCTTGCCTGCACCGGCGGATGCCGGTGTCCCCGGGATCCATTCGTCCGCTTGTGCAGGCGCGTGTGGCGTCATGGGTCCCGGCAATTAATGCCGGGATGACAGCGGGGGTGGGGCTATCCGCGGCGCATCCCCAAAACGTGTCATCCCAGGGCTTGTCCCTGGGATCCATTTTTCCGCCTATTCTGGCGCATGAGGCGTCGTGGGTCCCGGCAATAAATGCCGGGATGACAGCGGTGGGCTTGGCGTCGGTGGCTACTCCGCTGCAGCCTTATCCCCGTAGCCCAACTGCGCGTTCAGCTTTTCGATCAGGTCGGCGGCGGCTTCGGGGATGTTGGTGCCGGGGCCGAATACGGCCTTGGCGCCGGCGGCGAACAGGTCGTCGTAATCGTGCGGAGGGATGACGCCGCCGACGACGATCATGATGTCGCCGCGGCCTTCCTTGTCGAGCGCCGCTTTCAATTCCGGCACCAGCGTCAAGTGGCCGGCGGTCATCGATGAGACGCCGACGACATGCACGTCGTTCTCGATCGCCTGGCGCGCCGCTTCATCGGCGGTCGCAAACAGCGGCCCGATATCGACATCGAAGCCCAAATCGGCGAACGCCGAGGCGATGACCTTCTGCCCGCGGTCATGGCCGTCCTGGCCAAGCTTGGCGATGAGAATACGCGGACGCCGCCCATCGTTCTTGTCGAACGCTTCGACCAGGGTCTTGACGCGATCGACGCTCGGGTTCATCGCCGCTTCCTTCTTGTAGACGCCGGAGATGGCGCGAATTTCTGCCTTGTGACGGGTGAACACCTTTTCAAGCGCGAAGCTGATTTCGCCGACTGTCGCCATTTTGCGAGCGGCCTTGACGGCGAGATCGAGCAGGTTGGCATTGCCTTTCGCGCCGTCCGTCAGCGCATCGAGCGCGGCCGTAACGTCGGCCTCGTTGCGCTCGGCTCTGAGGCGCGCGAGCTTGGCAAGCTGGGCCTCGCGCACTGCCTTGTTATCGACCTTCAAGAAGTTGATATCGCGGTCGCCCTTGATGCGGAACTTGTTGATGCCGGTGATCGTCTGCCGGCCGCTGTCGATGCGGGCCTGGGTGCGGGCGGCTGCTTCCTCAATCCGCATCTTCGGAATGCCGGCGGCAATCGCCTTCGCCATGCCGCCCTGTTCCTCGATCTCCTGGATGTGAGCGAGCGCCTTCATGGCGAGATCATAGGTCAGCCGCTCGACGTAATGGCTGCCGCCCCACGGGTCGATGGTGCGCGTCGTGCCGCTTTCCTGCTGCAGCAGAAGCTGGGTGTTGCGGGCGATGCGGGCCGAAAAGTCGGTCGGCAGGGCAATCGCCTCGTCAAGTCCGTTGGTGTGCAGGGATTGCGTGTGCCCCTGCGTCGCCGCCATGGCTTCGAGGCAGGTCCGCGTTGCGTTATTGAAGATGTCCTGCGCGGTGAGCGACCAGCCCGAGGTTTGCGAATGGGTGCGCAGCGACAGTGAACGCGCATCCTTGGGGTTGAATTCCTGCTTGATGAGTTTCGCCCACAACAGACGCGCGGCGCGCATCTTGGCGATTTCCATGAAGTAGTTCATGCCGATCGCCCAGAAGAACGACAGGCGCGGGGCAAACGCATCGACATCGAGACCGGCGGCGACGCCGGCGCGCACGTACTCGATGCCGTCGGCAATGGTGTAACCCAGTTCAAGGTCCGCCGTCGCGCCCGCTTCCTGCATATGATAGCCGGAAATCGAGATCGAATTGAACTTCGGCATGTTCGCGGATGTGTAGGCGAAAATGTCGGAGACGATGCGCATCGATGGTGCAGGCGGATAGATGTAGGTGTTGCGCACCATGAATTCTTTCAGAATGTCGTTCTGAATGGTGCCGGCAAGCTTCTCGGCCGGCACGCCCTGCTCCTCGCCCGCGACGATGAACAGCGCCAGGATCGGCAGCACCGCGCCGTTCATGGTCATCGAAACGGTCATGTCCTGCAGCGGAATGCCGTCAAACAGCGTGCGCATGTCGTAGATGGAATCGATCGCTACGCCCGCCATGCCGACGTCGCCTTTGACGCGCGGATGATCGCTGTCATAGCCGCGGTGGGTGGCAAGGTCGAAGGCGATGGAAAGGCCTTTTTGCCCGGCGGCGATATTGCGGCGGTAGAAGGCGTTGGAATCTTCCGCCGTCGAGAACCCGGCATACTGGCGGATGGTCCAAGGCTGCAGCGCGTACATGGCCGGATAGGGCCCGCGCACATAGGGTGCGATGCCCGGCAACGTGTCTTCGAAATCAAGCCCGGCCGTATCGGCGGCGGTATAGACCGGCTTCACCGGGATCCCTTCCGGCGTCTCCCAGATGGGCGCGGAGGGCGGCGTGCCTGTCTTGGCCGTGGTGGCCTGATCGAGGGGGATTTTGGTGAAATCAGGAATAGACGACATGTGCGCTCGGATCCGCTGGACGATCACGTTGTGTTCTCGTCCCGGTAGCTAGCACGCGCGGCGCCGTTTGGCGATGCGACTTTCCTTATTGGCACCCGGCGACTCGCGTTCCGCGAGCCGGCCGCCGGGTGCAGGGCGCCGGAACGCGCTGCCATACGCGGATGTCCGGTGCAACCGGCTGGCTCCCCGCAGGGGAGTCGGTTGCGCCAAACAAGAGCCCGTCGCCGGGTGCCAACGAAAAAAAACCGGCGCGAGGCCGGTTTCAAGTTTCAGGGAGGGAGGAAAGCGCGTGTCGGATCGTGGAAAAAGCGGTCAGTCGCGGGCGGAGCCGGCCAGAACGGTTAAGAGGGCAAGGCCCGGGATTGATATCAACAGGCCTAACGTGTAGGCGGCATATTCGTTCCCGCCCTCGAAGGCCGGGGCGATGGCCTGGCCCAATTCGGGGAAGCTCGCGGCAAAAACGGTGGCAACGGTCGTCAGCGCGATCGTGGTGCTGGTCAAAATGCCTGACATGTCCGTTTTCTCCTGTTCGCTTTGGCAACCAAGCCGTGGTCACCGGGTCTGTCGTCATGAGGAGGAGAATGGTTCAAAGCTGCCTTGCGGGCTGTTCCGGACGTGACAGGGCTTGAGGGATCGCAGGAGACGATCGCCCGAGAGGATCGCAGTGGGGATCGCTGGGGGCTGAGGCTGGACAGGCGGGCCGCAAGCGGGTCTGATGCGCGCCGCAGGCTGACGATCGCAGCCCATTTTCATTGCAACGAGGCTGCCCGTGGCCAACGCCCCCGCCGTTCAGACGACCAAAAGCCCGCTCGCCTCGATGATCGCCATCGGCGTCCTGTTCTTCATCTTCGGCTTCGTCACCTGGCTCAACGGACCGCTCATCACCTTCGTCAAACTTGCCTTCGATCTTGATGACGTGAACGCCTTTCTGATCCTGATGGTGTTCTACCTGTCCTACTTTTTTCTGGCCCTTCCGGCGTCCGCCATCCTGAGGCGCACGGGCATGAAACGGGGGATGGCGCTGGGCCTTTTGGTGATGGCCATTGGCGCTGTGGCCTTCGGCCAGTTCACCACACTGCGGACATATCCCGGCGCGCTCACCGGATTATTCGTGATCGGCGCGGGGCTGGCGTTGCTGCAGACCGCAGCCAACCCCTACATTTCGATCCTCGGGCCCATCGACAGCGCGGCGCAGCGCATCGCCTTCATGGGCATCTGCAATAAATTCGCTGGCATCCTGGCGCCCATCGTGTTCGGTGCGCTTGTGCTGCATGGGCTCGATGATTTCGAAGCCAAGGTGACGGCAGCGGCCAATGCCGATCAACGCAACGCCCTGCTCGATGCGTTCGCGGCGCAGGTCTATTGGCCTTATATGATCATGGCCGGGCTGCTCGCGCTCCTCGCGCTTTGGATCGTCTGGTCCGATCTGCCCGACATCGTGCCGGAGCGCGCCAATGACGAGCACATGATCGGCCATCACGAAGGCAGCATCTTCAGCTTCCCGCATCTGTGGCTCGGCGTCATTGCGCTGTTTCTCTACGTCGGGGTTGAGGTGATGGCGGGCGATGCCATCGGCGTCTATGGCCGCTCATTCGGCCTGCCGCTCGATGCGACGCGGCTTTTCACCTCCTACACGCTGGCGGCGATGCTTCTTGGTTACGTCGTGGGTCTCTTCGTCATCCCGCGCTTCGTTTCGCAGGAGCGTTATCTGGCGTTCTCCGCCGCGCTGGGGTTCGTGCTCAGTATCGCGGCCTATCTGACGAGCGGCTACATATCCGTGGGCTTCATCGCTGCGCTCGGCTTTGCCAATGCGATGATGTGGCCGGCGATCTTTCCCCTCGCCATCAAGGGGCTGGGCCGGCACACCGAAGCGGGCTCCGCCTTGCTCATCATGGCGATTGCCGGCGGGGCCATCCTGCCCTACGCCTTCGCGCATCTGAAAGAAGTGATCGACTTCCAGCTGGCCTATCTGCTGATCGCGGGCGCCGGCTATCTCTATATCCTGAGCTTCGGTCTAGCCGGTCACGCTGCGGGACAGAAGCCGCGCTGATTTTGCCGCGGCCCTACGCTTCGCTGGGAAGAGAAAACGACAACACGTCGAGAATGAAGTGGGCGACGATCAGTGGCCACAGCTTGCCGCCGCGGACATAGTAAATCGCGAACATCAGCCCCATCGCGCCGATGGCGAACGCCGCAACCGGTCCCTGGTAGAGGTGATAGAGGGCGCGCACCGCAACGCTGAGCGCGATGGCGGTGGTTGCCCGCCACTTTTCACCGATGGCGGACATCAGATAGCCGGTGACGAAAATTTCTTCATATGCGGCATTGACGAAGGAGACAGCAAGGATGGTCGAGAGCGTCAGGTCCGCCGCCTGCTGCGTAGCCGGGTTTGGTGCGGGCTCGGCGGTGCTGCCATAGGCGATAGCGTTGGTCAGCGCGAAGATGGCGATGGCAGCAGCCGCTAGCGCAAAGCCGGTAAGTGTCTGGCCACCCGTCGGCGAAAGACCGATCGCGGACAATGTCCATCCGCGCACTTTGAGAAACGGCGCCAGCACCGCAAATAGCACCAGTTCGACGAGCACCAGGCCCAATAGCGCGTCGTTGGTGAAGGGAGTGCCGCCCGCTGGTGGCGGGTCAAGGAGGCTCGCAATCGCTCCCCAGACGAACAGCCCAAACGCCACCGTCAGCACGATCGCAATTTCAGCCGGCGCCGGCAGGCGTCTGATGACATCGATCATGTGCCGGCCGCCGGCGGCTGAGGATAGCTCAAGCAAGCTTCTCCTGAAGTCCCTTCAGCGTCGCAACCGCGTCGGCGCCCGCGAACAGGAACTGATCGACGCCGGCATCCTTCAACGCCGCTTCCTTGTCGCCCGGACGCCCCGCCATCAGCAGCAGCTTGGCGCCCGCGGCCTTGAGAGCCTTCGCCGCCGGCTCCGCAAGCGTTGCATTGACCGCGTCGGAGGAGCAGATGCAGGCGGCCTTGGCGCCTGAGGCTTTGAACGCGGCTGCGGCCTCGTCCGCCGTCTTGTAGCCGTCGGAAATCAGCGTCGCGATGCCGCCGGCGGCCAGATAGTTCTTGATCCAGGTGGTGCGGACGTTGTGGTCGGCAATCTCGCCCATGCTGGCCAGAAACACTTTGTAGCCGCCCTTTGCGTCCGCGGCGTCGCGCAGTGCTTCAAAGGCTTCGCCCAGCCGGTGCGGTTTCAAGGCCGCAACCTCGATGGCTTTGGTGGTGGGCGCGGACGAGGCGGGTGCCGGCCACGGCTCGGCATGCACGCCGTCGTCGCCGAGCAGCGGGAAGGCCGAGACGCCGGTCAGTTCCTGCTTGCCGGTCGCAATCGCCTTGGCGCGCGCATCCGCCGTCTTGGCGATCATGTCCTGCACGTAGCCGGTGGTGAGGCCGACCAGCATGCCGCCGCGGGCTTCGATATCCTGGAACAGCTCCCAGCCCTTTTTCGCCATCTCTTCGGTGAGATTTTCAACATACCACGAGCCGCCGGCAGGATCGGCAACGCGGCCGAGATTGCTTTCTTCCTGACACACGATCTGGATGTTGCGGGCGACGCGGCGCGCGAACGCATCGGGTTTGCCCAACGCGAAGGTGAAGGGCAGCACGCAAATGCTGTCGGCGCCACCAAGCGCTGCGCCGGTGCATGCAATGGTGGTGCGCAGGATGTTGGTCCAGGGATCGCGCTTGGCCATCATGCGGTATGATGTCGGGCAGGCAAACCTGACGGATGCGGCCGCATCTGAAGCCCCGCAGGCGTCGGCGACGCGCCACACCAGGCGGCGGGCGGCCCGCAGTTTGGCGATGGTGGAGAATTCGTCGGCATCGGCGGCAAGCGCCACCGAAATCTTGGGCAGCGCATCCTTGGGCGCGATGCCGCCCTTTTCGCACGCTCGCAAGTAGGCAACCAGCGTCGAGAGCATGCAGGCCAGTTCTTGAGCTTCGGACGCACCAGCCACGTGATAGCCGACGGCATCAGCGGTGAGCGCTGCAACGCGCGGCAGCTTCAATGTCATCTGCGTCAGCGCCACGGCGCGGGCCAGCGCTGCCTCGATCGTCTCTGAGAGGAAGCCTTGCAGGGCGAGCGTGCCGAGCGGATCGGCGCCGAACGAGCCGCAGCGCTTGTCTTCGGCAATGCCCCGTTCGCTCCACACGGCGTTGAGGGCGGCGGCGGCGTCGAAGGATTGTTCGAAGGAGACGATGCCAATGGGGCAGACGTCGAGCATCACATCCTTCAAGGCGCGGTCGAGTGCCTCTTTGGTGGCCGGCAGGCCGATGCCGCCGACGTGGAGCACGATGACGTTCACGCCGCCTTCCAGATCATCGAGGATCGCGGCGTTGGCGGCCGCGGGGTCC
>WBZP01007692.1_pt1 | contig 10330 bp, 8 predicted proteins | sample 5204301 | NCBI WGS metagenome assembly WBZP01 (sample SAMN12412401, study PRJNA552823) | activated sludge metagenome | isolation source: activated sludge from nitrification reactor of wastewater treatment plant... | place: USA: Pennsylvania | collected 2017 | reverse complement strand
GCTGCGGCGGGCCCGGCCAAGACCATCGATCGCGATCCGTGCCGACCGTCAGACTGGAATGCCAGTGCCCAAGCCAGTGTCCTGTATTACGTCGACGATCAGCTTCGCCAAGCAGCCACCAGCGGCGACAGCGCGCCCCTTGTTTTGACCAACTACCTTGGGCAGCAGCTGCTGGCCTTGTGCGACGATGGAGCCCTCGCCTACTCGCTCGATCCGCCCGAGCGCTATGGACGAGGCATCGGCAGCGGCTACCTCGGCGGCCACCGCTTCATGGAGCGCGGTCGCGATGTGCGCTTTTCCCCCGACTGTCGCCGGGTCTACTACAAGGAAAGCGCCGCCACCCTGCGCCGACTCGGCGAGCTGCGCAGCTGGAACCGCAGCGAGCCCGACCCTAGCCTTGCCACCCTCCGGCTCGCCGACAACGTTGGCTTTTATCACGTCCTGGCCGATGGCCGAATCTTGGCCCAAGACAACCTTGCCACCGTCGGAGATCACAATCGTCTCTCGCTGATCGATCCCGATCGCTTGACCGCCCAGACGCTGCTCACCGGACCGATCGCCGTGCTGGCGCTGAATCAGCTGTCGCGTACCGTCAAGAGCTTCCCCGAGAGCCGCGTCCTCCTCGAGGTTGACAGCGCCGAGATCACCGGACCCCGCCGCATGATGCTGGTCGAGATTCCGCCCAAGTAGACCGCCGTCCACATTTGGTAGCATCGCCGCACATGTTGCCCAAAAGGGGTCGCCAGCCGCACGCGGCAGAGCACGCTCCAGAGTCCTCCTACGACTACGGCGCGCGGTCTTCGGGGGAACAGCACGGAGTGGTGCTGACCAAGCCGCACATCGTCGAGCTGATCCTCGATCTGGTGAACTACCAAGAGACGCGCGATCTGGCGCGGCTGCGACTCCTAGAGCCTTCCTGCGGACAGGGAGTGTTCCTGCTTTTGGCGATAGAGAGACTGCTCCGCTCGGCCCACCGGCACGGGCACTCACCGTCGGAGCTGGGCGATTCCCTGCTCGCGATTGAAGTGAACCAAGAGCAAGCCGAACACACCCGTGAGCGCGTCACAGTCACGCTGCGCCAAGCGGGTCTGCCGGCACCCACCGCCCAGCAGCTGGCTACCAAGTGGGTGGTCTGCGCTGACTTTCTGCTCCATCCAATTCCGAACAGAGTCGATTTTGTCGTGGGAAATCCGCCCTACGTTCGCATCGAGCAGATTCCCATCGCCCTGCAGACAGAGTACCGCACCCGCTATGTCTCTCTGTTCGATCGAGCCGACTTGTACGTGGCATTTATCGAGCGCGCTCTGTCTCTTCTCAGCGACGATGGCATGCTGTCTTTCATCTGCGCCGATCGCTGGACCCGGAATCGCTACGGAGCCCCACTCCGCAAGCTCATCTCTGATCATTTTGTCGTCCGCAGCTATCTCGATCTGTCCGCTGCTTCGCCGTTTGAATCCGCTGTCTCTGCCTATCCGTCCATCTTCGTGATCACTCCCAAAAATGCGCTGGTGAGTACCAGTTCCCCGGTGAACGTAGTCACCATGATCGATGCCTCTGCCGACGAGTGTGCGCAGCTGCGGAAGCTCCTTTCGGGGACTCCTTTGACACTCCCACCGCAGACACCACAGACAGCGCAGACAGGGAATCCGCCGCAGCTGCGCATTCACGAGCACTGGTTTGTGGGAACCGATCCGTGGGTCCTCGGCTCTCCAGAACAGCTGCACGTACTGCGAAAGTTAGAGCAGTCTCATCCCCTGCTGGAGTCCTGCGGAGCGCGCGTAGGAATCGGCGTCGCCACCGGACTGGATCGGGTGTTTATCGTCGACCAGCAGCAGGCCGCACAGCTGGAATCGGATCGTGTCCTGCCACTGGTGATGCGGCAGGATCTCGCAGATGGACAGATCCGCGCGGCGGGTCGATTTGTCTTACATACCTTCACGGAAGAGGGACTCCCAATCGATCTTGCGGACTATCCGAAGCTCTCTTCCTATCTTGCAAAGCATGCCCGCGCCGTGAAGGGTCGCCACGTCGCCAAGCGCAGTGGATCTGCCTGGTTCCGGACCATCGATCGGGTCCAGGCCAAGCTGTTGTCGACGCCCAAGCTGCTCGTGGCCGACATTGCGGAAGCCAACCTGATCACGCTCGATCCGGGACACTACTATCCGCACCACAACCTCTACTACATCACCGCAGAGGGGATCGATCTGGCGGTGCTGGGCGGACTCCTGAGCTCGCGGGTGGCGCTGTTTTTCATCTGGTCTTATGCCGTGACGCTGCGTGGTCGCTATCTGCGCTTTCAGGCCCAGTATCTGCGACGAATCCGCATCCCGCGACCGGACAGTCTGCCGCAGGCGCTGCAGGATGACCTCCGCCGGGCCTTTTTCGCGCGTGACATGGGCGCCCTCGATGCCCTGGCACTGCAAGCGTACGGCCTCTCTGCACTGCCCGCGTTCGACTGCGGATCACCATGAGTGATAAGAGGCAGCGACGGAAAATCGACTCGCCGGGTCATCGCCCAGACCACGGACCGGGCGGCCGTGTTTATAATCCCGGCATGCACCCCCCCAGGCCGAGGCTCAAGTTGCTGTTGCGGGCGCTTGTGATCTGTTGGCTGCTGTGTGAAACCGCGATTTGGTTTGGGATTCGCTACCTTGGCTATCGGCTCACCGGTCGCAGCCTGGCCGATCGCCAAGCGCTGTTTGGACAGTCGGTGCTGAGCCTGTTTCGGCGGCTCGGCGCGACGTTCATCAAGGTCGGGCAGATCATGTCGACACGGCCCGATCTGTTGCCCCCGCATGTCATCGCGGCGCTGTCACGGCTGCAAGACGATGTCGGTCCGTTTCCTTACCACCACGTCGAGCGCACCCTCGCCGAGGACTTTGGCCAGCCGATCGCGTCGCTGTATCGCGAGTTCTCGCCCGTGCCGATTGCTTCGGCCTCGGTCGCGCAGGTGCATCGCGCCCGGCTGCCAAGTGGCCAAGTGGTCGCGGTCAAGGTCCGCCGCCCCGACATCGAGGAGCTGTGCGCGTTCGATCTGTCGGTGATGTCGTTTTACGCCCGCGTTCTGGAGCTGATTCCGTCGCTGCGCCTGCTCGCCCCACTGGAGAGCGTCCAGCAGTTTGGCCGCGCCATCGCGATGCAGCTCGACTTCACCATCGAGGCCCAGAACAACGCCCGCTTCGCCAAAAACTTCGCGCTCCTGCCCGAGGTCATCGTCCCGACGCTCCACCCCGGGCTGTGCAGCCGCCGCGTCCTGACCATGGACTTTATCGAAGGGCAGAAGATCCTCGACTGCAAAGGCACCCAGCCCGAGCGTCGCGCCCTCGGCGAGCTGGGCTTCCGGGTCATGCTCAAGATGATCTTTGCCGACGGGTTTGTGCATGCCGACCTGCACCCCGGAAACCTGCTGGTGACGCCTGAGGGCAAGATCGCGCTGCTCGATCTGGGCCTGGTGGCCGAGCTAGACGACACCCACCGCATCGCGTTTGCCCGCTACTTTGCGGCTTGGGCGCGCGGCGATGGCCACACCATGGCCGAGATCATGGTCACCCACAGTCCCTCGCCCACCGTCGGCGATCGCGATGGCTTCGAGCAGGCGATTCAGGGCTTTGTCGACCGACTGCACGGCAAGCGACTCGGCGAGGTCGAGGTCGCCAAAGTGGTCTACGAGATGCTCCAGATCCTGCGCCGCTACCGCGTCCGCGTAAACGCCACCTTCACCATGGTCAACATCGCGATTGCCGTCACCGAAGGAATCGGCAAGCAGCTCGATCCGAGCCTGGACCTGATGAACGAAGCGATGCCGTTTTTCCTGGCTCTGTCTCTGTAAAAACAGCGGCTCTGTCCGCGAAAAAAGGGACTCTGTCCGCGCCCAGATCGGATGCTACGATCGGCCCGTGTCGTCGCCCTGCACTGCCTGTCACGCCCCCTGCTGCCGAGAAGCCCATGTCGTGCTCAGCGGTTCCGAAGCCCTGCGCATCGCCGCTGCCACCGGACTCCCCTTAGCGGACTTTTTGGCGCTGCCGTTTCGTGACGCCCCCGAAGCCGACTTCCGCATCATCTTGGGCGAAAAGGAGCCCAGCAGCTGGCGCTACCACCGACTCCAGCTCCGCCGCGAGCCGACCCCAAGCGAGAGCCACGCGCAGCGCTGTCTGTTCCTGCAAGGTGAGCCGGGAGCGATTCGCTGCGGGATCTATCCCGTTCGACCGCGCGCCTGCATTGCCTTTCCTTATCAAGAGCAGGGCGAATCGGTGCGGCGCAGCCGGCTGGCGCGGGTCTGGTGTCCGCCGGGTGCGTGGGTGAAGGACGAAGTCGACGTGCCCGCCCATCGGCTGCTGCGCCGCGAGCAAGCGTCCGACCGCGCCCACTACAATGCCGTGATCGATCGCTGGAACGACTCCGTAACGACCCAAGGACTGCCGCCCACCCCCGAGCGCTTCTGGCTGCACCTGGCCGCTCATTACCCACCCACAGTTTTTTGACGCAGGCTGCGGAACTTCACCGCGACCTCGGCGCCCCGACTCTGACACCGCAGCGATTCCCACGACGCCGGCACAACGATCGTGCCCACGCGCCACAGCTGGCATAGGCTGCTGGCACGATCGGTGCTTTGGTTCCCAATCCGTAACCCGCTTTGGTAGGAGGACCTCGATGCGTACAGACCGTTTGGCGTGGCTCTTTGGGCTCGCGGCAGTGTGGCTGGTCGGCTGTGACAAGCCGTGTGAGACAACGGCGCAGTGTGGGGAAGACGGCATGTGCGTCGCTGCCCTGTGTCAGCCCCTCGTCTGCGAAAAGACGATCTTTGCGATCGATCCAGCCAGCGGCGAGTGCGTTCCGCTGTCGGGCTGCTTCCTCACCGATGCGCAGCGCGACTGGCACACTTGTAGCGACGATCCGTGCCTCTCTCAAAGTGAAGACAGCTGCATTCGGGACGCGCGCTGCCAGCCGGTGTACGCCAATCCCAACGTGTCAGCGAGCAAGAGCCTCGGCAGTGAGGACCGACCCAACACCGCCAACGTCGCCTGTAGCGGTGGCACCGTGGATGGTCCCAGGCTGCCCGGCGACCTAAAAGTCAGCTCTGCTGGCGTCAACAACGGCGACACTCCCAAACATCCGCAGTCGAGCAGTTGCTTGCTGGTTGACGGCAGCGCCCGCGTCTACAGCGGCTGCCGCACTCCCCCGCGCATCGCCCCGCAGAAGCCCTGTGAGCAGCTCACCGCCAGCGACTGCGCCACCCGCCGCGACTGCTCCGAGAGTCCACCGAGCACGTTTGGCCCCGGCAGGCTGGTCCCGCCGTCCCCCGATGGCAAGCCCATCACCGAGAGCGACCCGAGCGGCGTGCCTCCCCTCGAGCAAGGTACCTTCGGCCAGTGCTTCACCCGCTTCACCCCACCGGCCAGCGACTGCGGCTCTGCCAGCGCCGCCGGCTGTCTGCTCAGCTCCACCTGCCAGCCCATCGGCAGCCGCTGCTACTGCCCGCCCGGTGGCCAGTGTGACTGCGAGGGTGGCAGCTTCCTCGGCTGCGAGCCCAACGATCGCCTGCGTCGCTGCAGCACCAGCGCCGACTGCTCTGCCGATGAGCGCTGCGACAACGACGAGGCCTGCATCGCCCCGCGCACCTTCGCCAGCGCCCAGAGCAGCCAGAGCCCCGTGCCCGGCAGCCCCAGCTGTATCGGCGCCTGCGTCCCCAAAGGCTGCGCCGGCCTCGGTGAAGTGATGTGCAACGCCCACTCCGAGTGTGACGGCGGCAGCTACGGCACCATCTGCCGACCCAAGCCCTACTGCGCCGGTGGCCGCATCAACGAAGGACCCTCGCCGACCGATGATCCCGCCCGACCCGGCACCAATAACTGCGGCTGCGACAGCGCCTTCACCGGCTGTGGCGCCCAGACCCCCGTCGCCGACCTGCGTACCGAGCGCAGCCTGCTCGTCCGCGACCCCGAGATCATCGACGACCCCGCCTTTGCCATCGACAGCGTGTTTGGCAAGCTCGCTCCCTCCGGTCAGGTCGATGCGTTTGCCGCCAGCCTCCTCAACCAAATCGGCGCGGCCAAGACGCTGTCGAATGGCGCGATCTCTGGCCAGCGCAGCGGCTTTTCCAGCTTCGTCAAAGAGCTGAGCCCCGAGCTTCCCGGCGTCGCGCAGCGGCTGGCCGGCCTGGTCCACACCACCGCGCTCATCAATCGGCTCGATCTGGCCAAGCCCGGCTCGTGCGGAGAAGCCCGCCTGACCTATGCCCTGACCCGCGCCTACACCGATGGCAACCAGCGCCTGACCTTGATTGTCGAGCTGAAGGTTCCCGACGATGGCAACGGCTGCCGCACCGTCGCCCAGCGCTGGGCCGAGCTGTCTTCCCTCGACAGCCTCAGCGAGCGCCGCACCCGCCTTTCCGCGATCTACAAAGATCTGCTGGTGCCCGCCGGACTCGGTCAGCTGCGCACCAACGAGTTCTTAAACCGCAGCGGTGGCGAAGCCTGGGAGCTGCGTGAGTTCCGACTCGGCGCAAGCGGCCTTCCCGAGCTGGCCCCGGTGGCCCAGACCGTCGACTCGCGCAAGCTCAGCAGTCCCGACCTGCGCACCTGGCTGACCAGCAACGCCGCCGCGCTTCATGCCGGCAGCGCCGAGATTCCGACCCAGTACTTGGCCGCTGTCTCCCGCGAGGATGGCGGACGGCTCCGCTTCTCCAGCACCGACCCCGCCCTCAAGACCGTCGAGCAGGATCTCAACGCCCAGTCCTGCGCCGGCTGCCACCTGACCGAAACCAAGTCGCCCTTTGTTCACATCGGCGAGCGACTCGGCCAGCGGATCAGCGGCACCAGCAGCTACCGCCCAGCAGGCCGCGCCGTCATCGATTCCTTCCTGCAAAAAGAGCTGCTCAGCCGCGCCAAGAACCTGCGCGCCGTCCTTAGCGGCACCGCCCAGCCCCTGCTCTTCACCCCCCAGACCGGCCTCGCCCGCGTCCACTAGCCCGCGCTCCCTCGCTCGCGTACCAGCCCGCCTACCGCCCGCCTACTGTTTCTCTTCGGAGGCTTGAAGGTCGAGCTCCAGCAGCTCGAACATTCCCAGCGAGACAAAGCCGTGCTCTTGCGCCCGCTGCTTGAGCGAGTCGTCCGCCGTCAAGGCCAGCAGGCGCCGCGCACCCGACTGCTTGGCCGCCGCCACCAGCGCCGCATGCACCTGCTCCAGCGCTTGGTACCGCTCCGCCGCAGTCGCGGCTGGGTTGGTGATGAAGCCTTCCAGGATCACGGTGTCCGAGTCGGTTCGGTACAAGAACCCCGCCGCTACGCCTTCGACCAGGAAGCCCGTGGCGGGCAGCTCCCCGGGTCGCAGGTGGCCATAGCCGTGAGCCAAATACCAAGCATCGAGCTGCGCCCGATCGGCGTCGTTATGAACATAGGGACGAAGCATGGCGGAAGAGTCCTCGGGTGGGTGGGCCGCTGCTGCTATCAGACCTCAAAGATTCCCGACAGCTTGGACCGAATGTCGGCCATCGTGGCCACCGCGAAGTTTGGAGAGTAAGAAACCTCGCCGAACATCGTCTTGCCTAGGACGGTCGGTTTCTCTTGGGCAAGCAGCACCCCAGCCGGGGCCGGGCCAAAGCTGAACTTGACGTGCCACTTGAACAGGTCGGAGTCGCGGATCTGCGCCTTCCAGGTCGTGAAGATCTTGCTTCGGAACTCCTCCCGATTCAGGGAGTTCACCTGATCCTTCAGCTCACTGAAGTTGTCCACACCATCGCGAAGGTAGTTTACGCCTCCCTGCACATAGTCCATTGCCTTCATGGCCTTGGCCACGTCGTCGGGCTTCAGCGAGTCTGCGTAATTTCCGACCCCCGCCCCAGCGACCTTGACCAGATTTTCGCAGAGCTGCTGGATGGCCGCCTCGACCGGGAACAGACCAATGGCGCGCGGACCTGGCACGTACGCCTTGACATCCATCCAAATGTACGAGTCCCCGTACGGATACCCGGGATCAAGCTCGTCATCCCAGCCGCCGGGAAGGGGCGAGTAGTCTTTGATGTACTCATCCCGATGCGACGCCAGCCACTCGAGGAGCCTCCGCTTCGAGCCCAGCAGCACCAGCGGCTGGGCGCAGATCGCTCCCAGGCTCTTCCGGCCCTCGCCCGCTTCGTAGACATCGCCGAACGCATACTCGCCACGGCTGTTCGCATACGTCTTGTGCAGCTGACCGTTGTACTGAATGACGGTCATTCCCCTCGCCACGCACATCGATCCGGACTCGCGGTACATTCCGGTTTCGGCGTCGTACGGCTGAGTGACCACCTTATCGGTGACCCGTGGCGGGGCGTAGGTGTTGAGGATGAAGATCAGGTTGTCTTTCCCAAAGACCTCGACCAAGTTGACGTTCTTGCCAACCAGCGAGGTGTCGCCGTTGGCCGAACGACACTGCTCAATGGCCGCTCGCAGCTCGCCCGAGATAACCGCCTTCTGCCGCAGGTTGAGCGACTGGAAAGCCTGTTTGACCTGCGCGACCCGCGACTTGTCTGGATCGACATACTTTAGGACATCCTCCAGATAGTCGGTGGCAATGCCCGCCCTCCGCTGTGCCTGATACACCTCGGGTGCGGTCTTGAACTTCTCTGGCAACGACCAAACAGTGCCTTTTCGCTTCGAGCCCATGGGAACCCCCGCCGTCGTCTGAACACGCGATGAAGATCGCGGCTACAGATCGTATCATGTTTCGCTGATGCAGGACCTGGCGCCAGCGCTAGAACAAAACCCCCCACCAGAGAGCGACTTTTCCCACGTGTCCATGAGCACCCTGCTGTTTCAGCTTGTGCTGCTGGGACTCGCGGCAGTGCTCGGCTGGCTGGCGCTAGAGCGGGGGGCCACCGTCCTCGAAATCTGGTCGCTCAAGCAGCGGCCTGCCCGCGCCCTTCACGAAGCCGCCAATGGCCCGGGTCGCTTCCGAGGCAAGCTCATGGCGCCCGAAGGCCGCGTCGCCCCGAGCGGTCAGGCGGCGGCAGCCTGGACCCTCACGGTGCTGCGTCGCGACGGTGACAGCGAAACTTCGGTCTGCCAGCGTGCCGACGTATCGCACCTGTGGCTGACTGACGATCGCGTCAAAGTCCCGCTCGTGATCGCCCAGACAGACAGTCGCCGCATCGACGAGGTCGCCGCCGCCCGCCTCCTCGCCGAGCTGCCACCGAGCGAGCGCATCGAAGTGCCAATCGATGTGCTCACCGCCTGCCGCATCACCGACTGCGAAGACTATCGCGTTCCCGCCCCGCCCCTGGCCGCCCCCCGCTTCCGAAGAAGCTGCACCGACGCCTATGTCGCCGAAGAAGTGCGCATCACCCCTTCTACCCCCGTCACCATCGTCGGCTGCCGCTCCGGTGAGATCATCACAGACTGCGACGATGGCCACGACGCTCTGTTGCGCAGCGGACTGGGCTCCATCGGTGCCACCAGCGTCCGGGATTCGCTGTGGGAGCTGGGCCTGCTGCTGCTCGTCGGCCTGCTTACCGCTTCGCTGCTGTACACGTCACCGCTCCACGAGCTCTCCTTGGCCCTGCGCGAGCCGACGGCAAGAGGCTCGCCATGATCGCGACCGGGACCGGCTATCTGGCGGTGCTGCTGGCGCTGCTGTTGTGGAGCAAACGACGGTGGGGTCTGCTCGCATCCTATGCGGCGCTACAGTCCGTGCGACGACTGCTTCAGACCGCGACCACGGTGACACCGGGCCGGCGGGTCTTGTCCGGCACCCTGCAATCGGACAAACCGCTGATCGACTCGACGGGCGATGCGGTGATCTATCTCTCGACCGCGAAGTTCGTGATAGATGGCAGCAACAGCGAGTCCGCCTCCGTCGTCGGTTCCGAGTTCGACCGCCAGCTCGCGCCGTGTGTCTTGCAGACCAGCAGTGGCCCGGTGCAGCTCGATCTCAAAGAGTCGCACTGGCAGCTTCCCGACCAGTTCCACCATCGCCACACCGAGCCGAGCTGGATGGCGTTCTCGCACCTCGCCCCCGAGCTCGCCAAGCGCTGGTCGCCCGAGCCCGATCGTGGCTTTCAATTCGACGAGACGACCGTGGCGGTAGGTGCCCACGCCTATGTATCTGGTCAGCTGAGCCTGCGACCGCCGCCCGCGCCCGCCGCAGCTTCCGACCCGCCGCAGCTTCACCTGACCGCGCCTCCTGGCGGGAAAGTCACGCTGAGCGAGCGCTCCCCCGGCCAAGTCCTCGCCCAGCACCAGCTCCGCCTCGCCGTCGCCACCCTCACCACCGCTCTCCTCACCCTCTACACCACCACCCTCCTCGCCTGGCTTTTTCTGTAGGCCGTAGCGAAGCCAGCTCCCCCGCGCCCCCCGGA
>WBZP01007691.1_pt1 | contig 10330 bp, 11 predicted proteins | sample 5204301 | NCBI WGS metagenome assembly WBZP01 (sample SAMN12412401, study PRJNA552823) | activated sludge metagenome | isolation source: activated sludge from nitrification reactor of wastewater treatment plant... | place: USA: Pennsylvania | collected 2017 | reverse complement strand
CGTCCTCGATGCGGGACATGGCCGGCCAGCGCCGGCGGCGCGACGGCCTGGCTGTCCGCCCAGGTGGTCTCGCGCCAGTCGGCCGAACTGGAGGCGCAGGAGGAGGAAATCGCCCGCCTCAAGGGCGTGCTGGCCGGCTACGACAAGATGATGCTGAAGAGCTCGAAGAAGCTGGAAACGGAACAAGGGCGGCGGGCCGAGGCGGAAAACAGGTTGTCGCAAGCCCAGACCGACCTGCTGCGCCAGCCGCCGCCGCGCGAGAACACGGGCGCCGCCTCGCCCGGTGGCGCCGGCGGCAAGGCCGCCGACTGCACGCTGAAGCCGGGCAGCGTCGGCAGCACCCTGAAGTCCTGCCTCGAAGAATTCAACAAGCCATGAGTTCGACTGGCGCCGCCGCGCCCCACAGTCGCGGCAACAGCGCCTCCAGCCGGGCCGGATCGGCGCTGCTGTAGAAGCGCGCCGAGCCTTCCCCCCGCGCCGGCGAAAAGTCGGTCTCCGCAAGACGGCGCTGCAGCTGGCGCGCCACGGCCGCGCCCGTCTCGACGATCGCCACGTCCGCGCCGGCCAGTTCGCGCAGCAGCGGCGCCAGGAACGGGTAATGGGTGCAGCCGAGCACCAGGGTGTCGGCGCCCTGCGCCAGCAGCGGCCCGACAAAGCCCGAGAGCAGGTCCCGCGTGAGAGGGCCGTCGAAATCGCCGGCCTCGATGCGCTCGACCAGGCCCGGGCAGGGCTGCACGATGACGCGCGCCTGCGAACCGTGGCGGCGCACCAGCTCGGCGAACTTGCCGCTCTCCAGCGTGCCGCCGGTGGCGAGCACGCCGATCACGCCCGAGCGGGTTGCCTCCGCGGCCGGCTTCACCGCCGGCTCCATGCCGACGATGGGCAGCGGGTAGCGCGTGCGCAGTTCGGCGATGGCGGCAGCCGTGGCGGTGTTGCAGGCGACGACGAGTGCGGCGGCATCGTGCGCGATCAGGAATTCGGCGATGAGGCGGGCGCGCGCGGCGATGAATTCGGCCGGCTTGTCGCCGTAGGGCGCGTGGGCCGAGTCGGCGACGTAGAGAAGATCCGCGCCGGGCAGGGCAGCGCGAATGTGGGCAAGGACGGTGAGCCCGCCCACGCCCGAATCGAAGACGCCGATGGGCCTCACTGGGCTATCCCCCCGCCCCTGCCCCACGGCTGGCTTTGCACAGCCAGCCGGCTCTGGCGGCGCAGAGCGATGCTCTGCGAAACCCCGCCTTCGCCCCGAGGAAGGAGTGACGCCCGTTCGCCGCTGCGCGGCTCCATATCGATGACTGCGTCGTCCTTGGGGCGGCCGTCGGACAACGCTCAAGCGACGATCGTCTGCGGCTGGCCCTGGCCGCGCCGGCAGATCATGCCGATGCTCCAGGCCGTCTCGCCGGCCGCGCGCAGCAGGTCGAGCGCGCGTGCCTCGTCCGACTGGCTGACGACGACGACCATCCCGATGCCGCAGTTGAAGACCCGGTGCATCTCGGCGTCCGCCACCTGGCCCTGCTCCTGCAGCCAGTCGAACAGCTTCGGCCGCCGCCAGGCCGCGCTGTCCAGCGTCGCCACCAGCGATTCGCCGAGGATGCGCGGCACGTTGTCGAGCAGCCCGCCGCCGGTGATGTGCGCGAGGCCCTTCACCGGCAGGGCGGCCATGAGGGCCAGCAGCGGCTTGACGTAGATCCGCGTCGGCGCCATCACCGCCTCGGCCAGTGGGCGGCCGTCGAAGTCGGCGGCCATGTCGGGCTGCGCCCGCTCGAGGATCTTGCGCACCAGGGAATAGCCGTTGGAATGCGCGCCGCTGGAAGCCAGGCCGATCACCGCGTCGCCCGGCGCGATGCTCGATCCGTCGATGATCTTCGCTTTCTCCACGGCGCCGACGGCGAAGCCGGCCAGGTCGTACTCGCCGTCCGGGTACATGCCGGGCATCTCCGCCGTCTCGCCGCCGATCAGGGCGCAGCCGGCCAGCTCGCAGCCTTTGGCGATGCCCTGGATGACGCTTGCCGCGGTATCCACATCGAGGCGGCCGCAGGCGAAGTAGTCGAGGAAGAACAGCGGCTCGGCCCCCTGCACCAGGATGTCGTTCACGCTCATCGCCACCAGGTCCTGGCCCACCGTGTCGTGGCGGTTCAGCTGGAAGGCCAGTTTCAGCTTGGTGCCGACGCCGTCGGTGCCGGAGACCAGCACCGGCTCCCGGTATTTCTTCGAGATCTCGAAGAGGGCGCCGAAGCCGCCGATGCCGGCCATCACCTCGGGGCGCAGCGTCCGTCTGGCGAAAGGCTTGATGCGTTCGACGAGGGAATCGCCGGCATCGATGTCGACGCCGGCATCGCGATAGGTAAGTGGGGAGGTCAAGGGGATATCCGCTTCGTGATAAAGTTGCGCTTCGCGCAGGAACAGGCGGATTTTATCGTATGTCCCGCCGGCGCGACGAAACCATCGAACAATCCCTCATGCCCCAGCAGCTGACGCTCGACATCCGGCCCGAGCCCCATCCGGCTTTCGAAAACTTCGTCGCCGGCGCCAATGCCGAGCTGCTGGCGCGCCTGCGCGCCCTGGCCCAGCCGAAGACCTTCGAGGCGGTCTACCTGTGGGGCCCCGCCGGCTGCGGCCGCAGCCACCTCCTGCAGGCGACCCGCGCCGCCGCCGACGCCGCCGGCCGGCGCGCCATCCTGGTCGCCGGCGAGGAAGTCGGCGCCGAGCTGCCCTGCCCGCCGGGCGGGCTGCTGGTGGTCGACGACCTCGACCGCCTCGGCGAGCAGGCCCAGGTCGCGCTGTTCCGCGCCTTCAACTCGGCCCGCCTGGCCGGGCTGGCCCTGCTGCTGGCCGGTCCGGCGGCGCCGCTCGACCTCAAGCTGCGCGAGGACTTGCGCACCCGCATCGGCCAGGCCCTGGTCTACCAGGTCAAGCCGCTCAGCGACGAGGAGAAGGCCGCCACCCTGCAGAATCAGGCCAGGGGGCGCGGGCTCAAGGTCGAGGACGAAGTCATCGGCTACATGCTGCGCCACGTCGAACGCGACCTGCCCTCCCTGATGGCGGTGCTGGACGCCCTCGATCGCGCCTCGCTCGAGCGCAAGCGCCCGGTGACGGTGCCGCTGCTCAAGGAAATGCTTACCAAGTTCAACAGGAAACCGCAGTAACGTGGATCTCGCGCTCTTCGATTTGGACAACACCCTCCTCGCCGGCGACTCCGATTTCGAGTGGGCGCAATACCTCATCTCGCGCGGCGTGCTCGACCGCGAGGTGTACGAGGCGCGCAACCAGGCTTTCTACGACCAGTACAAGGCCGGCACCCTGGACATCCACGAATTCCTCGACTTCCAGCTGAAGCCGCTGTCGCGCCACCCGCGCGCCGAGCTCGACGCCTGGCACGCCGACTTCATGGCCAGCCGCATCCTGCCCATCGTCACCGCGAAGGGGCGCGAACTGGTGCGCCGCCACCAGGCGGCGGGCGCGCTGGCCGCCATCGTCACCGCCACCAACAGCTTCGTCACCGCGCCGATCGCGCGCGAGTTCGGCATCGCGCATCTGGTCGCCACCGAGCCCGCCCGCAACGGCCGCGAGTTCACCGGCGGCGTGGACGGCATCCCCTGCTTCCGCGAAGGCAAGATCGCCCGCGTCGAGGCCTGGCTGGACGGGCTCGGTTACGGCTGGGCCGATTTCGGCCGCAGCTGGTTCTACAGCGATTCGCTCAACGACCTGCCGCTGCTCGGCAAGGTGACCGACCCGGTGGCGGTGGATCCGGACCCGACGCTGGAGCGCCATGCCCGCGAGCGGGCTTGGCAAATCCTCTCGCTGCGCTAGAATCGGGGCATGGTCTCCGAATCCGACCGCAAGGTTCTCGGGCAAAGCAAGCTGTTCCGGCACATCAGCATCGACGCCATCGAGGAAGTCCTCGCCGAGTGTCCGGTGCATGCGCTGGCGAGCGGCGACGTGCTGATCGAGCCGGAGCAGGAAAACCATGCGGTGTTCATCGTCCTGGAAGGCGAGCTGTCGGTGCAGCTGGCCGGCCGCGAGGCCTTCGAGGTCACCCATCTCGGCCCCGGCGAATGCGTCGGCGAGATCTCCATGGTCGATGGCCAGCGCCCCTCGGCGCGGGTCGAGGCCGCCGGTCCGGCGCGGGTGCTGGTGCTCGGCCACGCCGCCATGTGGGCACTGCTCAACCGCTCCCACGGCGTCGCCTTCAACCTGCTGTGGATCCTCTCCGGACGCATGCGCGACCACAACAAGGCACTGGAGAAGTCGCGCACCCGCAGCCTCGAGTTCGAGCATGCCGCCAGCGTCGACGTCCTGACCGGCCTGCACAACCGGCGCTGGCTCGACGAGACCTTCGCCCGCATGCTGCGGCGCTGCCACAACGACGCCCGCCCGGCCTGCCTGCTGATGATCGACATCGACCGCTTCAAGCAATTCAACGACACCTGGGGACACCTGGCCGGCGACGCCGTGCTGCGCCACGTCTCGCGTCAGATGGGCGCCCACCTGCGCCCGACCGACCTGATGGCGCGCTACGGCGGCGAGGAGTTCTCGGCCCTGCTGCCCGACGCCACTCTGGACGAGGCGCTCGGCATCGCCGAACGGCTGCGCAACGGCGTCGAATGGTCCTCGCTGACCCTCGGCGAGAGCGGCGAGACCGTGCGCGTCACGGTCTCCGTCGGGCTGGCCGCCGCCCGCGCCGAGGAGCCGCTCGAAGCCCTCATCGCCCGCGCCGACGCGGCCCTCTACCGCGCCAAGGAGAACGGCCGCAACCGCGTCGAGCCGGCCTGAAGGGGCCCTTTCCGGTATCATTGCGCCCTTCCGTGGCATCCCCGAACGCAGCATGATCCGCAAGCTGTTCCGCCGCGTGTTCAGCAAGGCGCCCGCCTCGCACGAACCGGCGCTGATTCCCGCCGAGAAGCACCGCATCCGCCGCGAGTCGATCTCCGCCGGCGCGCGCCAGACCGTTGCCCGGCTGCAGGAACACGGCCACGCCGCCTATGTCGTCGGCGGCGCGGTGCGCGACCTGCTGGCCGGCATCGAGCCGAAGGATTTCGACGTCGCCACCGACGCCACGCCGGAGCAGGTGCGCGGCCTGTTCCGCCGCTCGCGCATCATCGGCCGGCGCTTTCGCATCGTGCACGTCATGCAGGGCGGCGAGACCATCGAGGTGTCCACCTTCCGCGCCGGCAACGGCGCCGATGCCGAAACCGACGCGCACGGCCGCGTGCTGCGCGACAACGTTTTCGGCAACATGGAGGAGGACGCGGCACGGCGCGACTTCACCATCAACGCGCTCTACTACGACCCGGGCGCCGAAACCATCACCGACTTCCACCACGGCGTCGCCGACCTGAGGCAGAAGACCCTGCGGATGATCGGCGACCCGCGCAGCCGCTATCGCGAGGATCCGGTGCGCCTGCTGCGCGCCGTGCGCATGGCCGCCAAGCTGGGGCTGGCGATCGACCCGGCGGCGCGCACGCCGATCCGCGAGATGGCGGACCTCCTGGAGAACGTGCCGGCGGCGCGCCTCTTCGACGAGATGCTTAAGCTGCTCCTCTCCGGCCACGCCGTCGAGTGCCTCAAGCAGCTGCGCGAGGAAGGCCTGCACCACGGCCTGCTGCCGCTGCTCGACGTCATCATGGAGCAGCCGCTGGGCGAGCGCTTCGTCTGGCTCTCGCTCGCCAACACCGACGCCCGCGTGAACGCCGGCAAGCGCACCTCGCCCGGCTTCCTCTTCGCCACCCTGCTCTGGCACGAGGTGCTGGCGGCCTGGGAAGCGCGCAAGCAAAGCGGCGAGCTGCCCTTCCCGGCCCTGCACGCCGCCATGGACGAGGTGCTCGACCTGCAGGCCGGCAAGCTCGCCATCACGCGGCGCATCGCCGCCGACATCAAGGACATCTGGGTCCTGCAGCCGCGCCTGGAGAACCGCGCCGGGCGCCGCCCGCTGCGCGTCATCGAGCAGCCGCGCTTCAGGGCCGGCTACGACTTCCTGCTGCTGCGCGCCGAGAGCGGCGAAGTGGAGCCGGAGCTGGCCGACTGGTGGACGCGCTTCATCGACGCCGACGGCGATTCGCGCCTGGCCATGCTGACGCCGGAGAAAAAGTCGGTCCGCCGGAGACGGCGGCGCGGCAAGGGAAAGGGGGACGGCGGCGCCGCGGAGTCCGAGCCGTGACCGCCCGGGCCTATGTCGCGCTGGGCAGCAACCTCGGCGATCCGCTGGCCACCGTCCGCTCCGCCTTCGACGCGCTGCGCGGCCTGCCCGAAACGGTCCTGGTCGCCGCCTCCTCGCTCTATCGCAGCGCGCCGGTCGGCCTGAAGAACCAGCCGGACTTCATCAACGCCGTCGCCGCCCTCGACACGCAGCTTGCCGCCGAGACCCTGCTGATGGAGCTCTTCGCCATCGAGGCGCGCTTCGGCCGCCGGCGCGACTACCACCATGCGCCGCGCACCCTCGATCTCGACCTGCTGCTCCACGGCGATGAGACACGCCGCACGGCGTCCCTGACCCTGCCGCACCCGCGCCTGCACGAGCGCGCCTTCGTGCTGCTGCCGCTGCTGGAGCTGGCCCCCGAGATCGCGATCCCGGGGCACGGCCCGGCCCGCCTGCTGATGGATGCCTGCCGCGAGCAAAGGCTGGCAAAGCTCGCTATCATCCCCTCCGTGCCCGATCACCGAACGGTCCACTCATGAGCTACCTCGAGAATTCGAAGCCGGTGACCCTGACCGAACTCGCCCGCCTGCGCAGCGAGGGCGAGAAGATCGCCGTGCTGACCTGCTACGACTCGAGCTTCGCCGCCCTGCTCGAGCGCAACGGCGCGGACGTGCTGCTGGTGGGCGACTCCCTCGGCAACGTGCTGCAGGGCCATGCCTCCACCCTGCCGGTGACGCTGGAGCAGATGGCCTACCACACCGCCTGTGTCGCGCGCGGCGCCAGCCGCCCCTTCCTGATGGCCGACATGCCCTTCGGCAGCTACCAGGAAAGCCCGGCCCAGGCGATGCGCTCGGCCGTCGCCCTGATGGCCGCCGGCGCGCAGATGGTCAAGCTGGAAGGCGGCGCCTATATGGCGGAAACAGTGCGCTTCCTCGTCGAGCGCGGCGTGCCGGTGTGCGCCCATATCGGCCTCACGCCGCAGTCGGTGAACCAGCTCGGCGGCTATCGCGTGCAGGGCAAGACCAAGGCCGCGGCGCAAGTGATGAAGGACGACGCCCTGGCGCTGGAAGCGGCCGGCGCGGCGCTGATCGTGCTGGAGATGGTGCCCTCGGCGCTGGCCGCCGAAATCACGGAAAGCCTGGGCAGCATGGCCACCATAGGCATCGGCGCCGGCCCCGACTGCCACGGCCAGGTGCTGGTGCTGCACGACATGCTCGGCGTCTACCCCGGGCGCAAGGCGAAATTCGTGCGCAACTTCATGGACGGCGCGGCGAACATCGACGACGCCGTCAAGGCCTACGTCAAGGCCGTCAAGAACGGCGCCTTCCCCGGCCCCGAGAACTGTTACTGAGATGAAGATTCACACCACCATCGCCGGCTTCCGCGCGGCGCTGAAGGGGGCCGGCCGCGTCGCCTTCGTCCCCACCATGGGCAACCTGCACGAGGGCCATGTCGCGCTGATGCGCCAGGCGCGGCCGCTCGGCGACACGCTGGTTTCCAGCCTCTTCGTGAACCGCCTGCAGTTCGGCCCGAAGGAGGACTTCGGCACCTACCCGCGCACCTTCGCGGCCGACTGCGAAAAGATGGAAGCGGTCGGCGTCGCCCACCTCTTCGCGCCGGACGAACGCGAGATGTACCCGACGCCGCAGTCCTGCTTCGTCCAGCCCGATCCGGCGCAGGCCGACATCCTCGAGGGAGAATTCCGCCCCGGCTTTTTCCGCGGCGTCGCCACCGTAGTGATGAAGTTGTTCGCCATCGTGCAGCCGCAGGTGGCCGTCTTCGGCAAGAAGGACTACCAGCAGTTGATGATCATCCGTAACCTGGTGCGCGAATTCGCCCTGCCCATCGAGATCGTTGCGGGCAAAACCGTGAGAGCAGAGGACGGATTGGCCCTGTCTTCCCGCAACGGCTACCTCTCGGCGGCGGAACGGGCCGAGGCCCCCCGGCTGCATCGGGCTCTGGAAGCCATTCGGCAGGGGGTACGGGCCGGAGAACGAGACCTGGCGCGGCTTGAGCAGGGGGCCATCGCGGAACTCCGCGCCAGTGGCTGGATTCCGCAATATGTTGCGGTGCGAAAACAACTTGATCTACAATTGCCGGCCGCTCACGATTCTGGGTTGGTGGTGCTGGGCGCGGCACTCCTTGGGAGCACGCGCCTGATCGACAACCTGGAAGTTTAGGGTACCGTCTTGCGCTCAGGCCGTCGGTGCACCAGCAGCGCACCTTGCGGGAGAGGGATTCCGCAACCTGCCAGCTACTGAGTACTGAGAGAAGGAGCGACCACGATGCAACGGACGATGTTGAAATCCAAGCTGCACCGCGTAACGGTCACGCATTCCGAGCTGCACTACGAAGGATCCTGCGCGATCGACCAGGATCTTCTGGACGCCGCGGACATCCGCGAGTACCAGCAGATCGACATCTACAACGTCAACAACGGCGAGCGCTTCACCACCTATGCCATTTCCGCCGAGCGCGGCAGCGGCATCATTTCGGTGAACGGCGCCGCGGCGAGGAAGGCCGCTCCCGGCGACCTGCTCATCATCGCCACCTACGCGAACTACGACGAGGCCGAACTGGCGAAATTCGAGCCGGACCTGGTCTACGTCGATTCGCGCAACCGCATGATGAACCAGCGCCACAAGATTCCCGTGCAACTGGCCTGACCGAGGCTGTTGGGAACATGAGGCCCGCGAGACCCGCGGGCCTTTTTCATTTCCGTACGGCGTGCATCAGGCTCGCCGCGGCGGCGAGCAGCAGGGCCGCGCCGACGTTGTGGGCCACCGCCAGCCAGAGCGAATAGCCGCTGGCCACCGTCAGCACGCCGATCAGCCCTTCGAGCAGGAGAAAAGTCAGCGTCGCCAGTGCGGCGCGGCGCGCCTGCGGCATCCTGCGCAGGCGCAAGGCGACGAGCGCGAGCAGCACGGCCGCCAGCACGGCAGCGTAACGGTGCAGCAGGTGCAGCGCCACCCCGCCCGCCTCGCCCGACTGCGCCGGACCCGAGAGGACGGCAAGGGGATTGAGCGCCGCCCAGCCCTGCACGGCCGGCCACCACGTTCCCCCGCAAGCCGGCAGCGTGCCGCAGGCCGGCGCCGCATAGCGCGCGCCGATGAGGCCGCCCAACAGCACCGTCAGCGTCAGCGTCGCCATCGCGACGCGGCACGGCGCGCCGCCATGCCCCCGCTCCACCAGGCGCGACGGCTCGGAGGTGATCGCCACCCGCCAGGAAAAACTGACCAGTCCCAGCCCGCCGACGAGATTGACGAAGTTCACGACGACCTGCCGCGGATCCGAGCTCCACACGCCGACGACGGAAAGGAACAGCATCAGCGTCAGCAACAGCGTCGCGTAGCGCGCCGCCGGCTGCAGCGGCCGCGGCCGCCAGCAGCACCAGGCGAGCAGGATTCCCGCCAGCAGGGCCGAAGTGGCAACGAGCCGATGCACCAGGCGCGCCCCTTCCCAGGGCGCGGGAACGTTTCCAGAGAGAACGGAACCGTAGCAGGCCGGCCAGTCGCCGCAACCCAGGCCGGCGCCGGAGAGCCTCAGGTAGGCGCTCACGCCGACCACCCCGAGCGAGAGCAGACAGGTCGCCAGGGCAAGGGCGCGGACGCGCTGTTCCTGCATCAGAAGCCGCGCTGCATGGGCGCCACGCGCAGTTCGTGGTTCACCCAGAGGAGAACGCCGAAGACGACCATGGCGCCGCCCTGGTGCGCCGCGGCGATGGCGACGACCGGTTCGGGCACGAAGGTGAGCAGCGTGGCGATGCCGAGCGCGATCTGTGCCGCCACGGCCAGCAGCAGGACATGGCCGGCGAGCCTGGCGCGGGCGCTCGCCGCCGAGCGCTGCAGTCGCCACCAGAACCAGGGCACGAGGAAGGCCAGCAGCCAGGCGCCGAGGCGGTGGTCGAACTGCACCGTGGCCATGTTGTTGAAGAAATTCAGCCAGCCCAGTTCGGGCAGCCAGATCTCCGGCGGCACGACGTGGCCGTTCATGAGCGGGAATGTGTTGTAGGCCTTGCCGGCGCGGATGCCGGCGACGAAGCCGCCCGTCACCACCATGTAGAGCGCCAGCAGCCCCAGCCAGAAGCCGAGGCGGCGCAGCTTGAGAATGGCCTGATTCACCATGCGCCCGCCACGTTCGCTGATCAGCCCCAGCGCCACCCACATCATGGCAATGAAGATGACGAAGGCCAGGGTC
>WBZP01007262.1_pt2 | contig 10330 bp, 12 predicted proteins | sample 5204301 | NCBI WGS metagenome assembly WBZP01 (sample SAMN12412401, study PRJNA552823) | activated sludge metagenome | isolation source: activated sludge from nitrification reactor of wastewater treatment plant... | place: USA: Pennsylvania | collected 2017 | reverse complement strand
ATCGTCGTGGCGATGTTCCTGCTCGCCGCCGGGATCTACCCGTCCGAGGCGACGCTGTGGGCGTCCCTCGGTGCCTACGTGTCCTGCGCAGTGGCGGCGATCGCGCTCGTCCAGCTGCTCGTCGTCGTACGCCGCCGCCTCGCCTGACCCGCTCTCCACGCCCCGGTTGTTCGCGAGACATGATCATGTTCCGCGAACAACCGGGCGGGGTTGGGCCGAGCGGGTGACCTTCCGTGGGACGCGGGGTCCGGGCGCCGAGAAGATGATCATGAACCCTCGGGTCGAGGGCTCGGTCGTCACGACGTCGGGGGACGCGATGGCTCGGATGGTGGACAAGTACAGCAGCGGTGTGGCGGGACTGCCGTTCTGGATGCGGTCGACGCTCACGGGGTCGCTCCTCGTGCCCGTGCTGTTCTGGGGCTACCTGACCGTCGTCACCTCGCCACCGGTCAACGGCATCCCGTTCCTCATGGCCGTGTTCTTCGCGTGGCCGGCGTCCGTCGTCATCCCGCGCTTCTGGGAGCGGACCGAGGAGTCGGTGCGCTCGGACTGGCGCGAGCAACGGGTGGAGAAGCACCTCGAGCTCGAGCTGGGCCTGTGCGAGCTCGAGCCGCGGGTGCACCTCGACCCGACCCGGCCCATCCCGCGGCGCTGGTAGCGCTGCCGGTCCTGCGACGACGACGGGTCAGGCCGGGCGCAGCTCGGCGGCACCGAAGGACACGTCGAACCGGTCGCACCAGAGGGACACGCTCCTGAGGACCGTCAGGTCGACGTCGGCGGGGACGGCGTAGTTCTGGCTCCCGACGTTGCCCTTGAGACGGCCGAGGTCGGCATAGGCGCCGTCGTCGAAGACGCGCCAGCCGTCCGAGCCGGGCCGGACCTCCGCGTCGCTGAGCCACACCTTCACGTCGGGCCCGTTCGAGGTGCGCAGGTCCTGCAGCCGCAGGACGCGGCGCCCGTCGGCCAGCTCGAGCACGACCACCGACCCGGTGGTGGCGTGCTCGTGGCTGATGAGCTCGCCGCGCGCGATCACCCGCGGCTCGGCCGGCTGCGCCGTCGCGGAGGCAGCGCTGGACGCCGGGCTGGGCAGCGGCGCGGTGCTGGACGACGCAACGGTGCTGGAGGGGGCTGCGCTTCCGGACGGAGGTGCCGAGGCCGCCGTGGGTGCGGCCTCGTCGACGACCTCGTCGACCACCAGCTTCCACGGCTGGAACACGACGAGCCCTACGACCAGCGCGATCAGGAATGCCACCCCGACCCCTGCGAGCAGCCCTCGGCGGCGCCGGCGAGCGCCCGGTCCTTGCGTGTTCTCGGCCATGCAGCCATCCAACCGCGCGCGAGGTCCGCGACGACGCCCGCAGACCTTACGGTCCGCGGAACACCTTCCCGCTCCGGCGTCAGGCGCGGCCGATCATCTCGGCGACGATGTCGGCCGACATGCCGACGAGCGGCAGGCCGCCGCCGGGGTGGGCGGAGCCGCCGACGAGGAACAGCCCGGGCACGGGGGAGCGGTTCGCCGGGCGCAGGAACGCGGCGCGTGCGCCGTTGCTCGACGTGCCGTAGATCGCGCCGCCCGGTGCGCGGGTGTCGCGCTCGAGGTCGGCGGGCGTGCGGATCTCCGACCAGAGCAGCCGGTCGCGGACGTCGTACCCGCGCTGCGCCATCACGGCCAGCACGCGGTCGCGGTAGGACTCCGCGAGACCCGGTGCGGTCCAGTCGATCGTGCCCGCCTCGTCCGACGTGCCGTGCCGCGGTGCGTTGACGAGCACGAACCACGACTCGTGGTCGGCGTCGGGGCGCATCCGGTCGTCGTCGGGTGCGCAGACGTACACCGTCGGGTCGTCGACGGGCTTGGCGCGACGGCCGAAGATCGCGTCGAACTCGGCGTCGTAGTCCTGCGGGAACCAGACGTTGTGGTGGCGCAGGCCGGGGGTGCGGCCGCGCACGGCGAGCAGCAGGACGAAGCCCGAGAGCGACGGCGTCGCCTTCCGCAACGACGACAGGGCTTTTCCGGCGCGCGGGTCGCGGACGAGATCGCGGTAGAGGTGGGTCGCGTCGGCGTTGGCCACGACGATGTCGGCGTCGAGCACCTCGCCGTCGGCCAGCCGCACACCGGTGACGCCGGTGGTCGACGTGATCACCTCGGCGACGTCGGCGTCGAAGCGGTAGGCGATCCCGCGCTCGAGCGTGCGCGCGTGGAGGGCGTCAGCGAGCCGGCGTACGCCGCCACCCACGTGGTAGGCGCCGAAGGTCTGCTCGACGTAGGGGACCGTCGCCAGCGCAGCCGGTGCGCGGCGGGGGTCGGAGCCGGTGTACGTGGCGTAGCGGTCGACGAGCATGCGCAGCCGCGGGTCGTGCAGGTACTGCTTCGCGAGCGAGCGCAGCGACGTGAACGGCGCGACCTTGCGGACGTCGGACAGGTTGCGCGCGAGGGGCAGCAGGTCGCCGACGCCGGTGAGCGGCGACTCGAGGAACGGGCGGCGGGTGACCTGCCAGATCTGCGCCGCGCGGCGCATGAACGCGTTCCAGTCCTCGGCCGCGGTGCCACCGAGCGCGTCGCCGAGCGCGCGGGCGCAGGCGGAGAAGTCGACGCCCGGCATGTCGACCGTGGACCCGTCGGGGAACCGGTAGCCGAAGGCGGGCTCGAGGTCGAGCAGGTCGATCGACTCCTCGAGGGCGCCGCCGGTCTTGAGGAAGAGGTCGCGGTAGACCGCCGGCAGCGTCACGAGCGAGGGGCCGGTGTCGAAGACGAAGCCGTCGCGCTCGAAGGTGCCGAGCTTCCCGCCGTACGTCGAGGACTGCTCCACGATCGTGACGTCGTGCCGCTTGACGGCCAGCCGCGCCGCGCAGGCCATGCCGCCCATGCCCGCACCGACGACGACGACCCTGGCCACGCAGCGACCCTATGCGCTGCCGCCCTCCCACCCGCTTCTGCCCACCCAGTGGCCCTTTCGCAGCCCGTTTCGCCCGGGGAAAGGGCCACTGGGTGGGCAGATCGTGGTGGGGCTAGGGGATGCTCCGGCCGCGCCAGGTCAGCGTGCCGCGCCTCTTGCGGCGCCAGGACTCGGCCACCAGCCAGCCGAAGGCCGCGACGGACGCCGGGTGCGCGGCGACGTCGGGCACGAGGTGCTGGCCGGTGCGGCGCGCGACGAGGGTGCGGCCGGCGACGCCGGCGGCGTAGCCCGCGGCCCCGAACGCGCGCGCCCGCTGGGTGGGCCCGGCGACGACGGCGACGGCGGGGACGACGTAGAGCCACGACAGCAGGCCCACGACCGCGGCCGACCCTGCGGGCGTGCCGAACGCCGACCACAGCGACTTGGTGTAGCCGTCGACGAGCTCGGGGCCGGAGTCGTACATCCGGCAGCTCGCGACGTGCGTGCCGTCGGCCACCACGCCGCGGCCGCCGGCGCGCTTCACCGCGCGCAGGAGCGCGACGTCGTCGAGGACCTCGCCGCGCACCGCCTCGTGGCAGCCCGCGCGCCGGTAGGCGGCGGCGTCGACGACGAGAAGCTGGCCGTTCGCGGCGACGAGCGACTCGCGCGGCGACGACTCCGCGGGGCCGAGCGGCAGGGTCGTGAGCCACGACCACTGCAGCAGCGGCTGCACGAGACGGGGGAGCGCGCCCTCGGCCTGCTGGTGCGGGTACGGCGAGACCAGGTCGAGGGCTGCCTCGCGCAGCAGCTCCACGCTGGCGGCGATCCCGTGCGGCGCGACGGTGACGTCGGCGTCGACGTAGACGAGGACAGACCCGGTCGCGGCGCGCGCGAGCCGCTCGCAGGCCCAGGGCTTGCCGAGCCAGCCCTCGGGCAGCGGGTCGCTGCCGCCGTCGATGACGCGCACACGCGGGTCGCGCTGCTCGTAGGCGCGGACGATCTCCGCGGTGCCGTCGCTGGACCCGTCGTCGAGCACGAGGATCTCGAGGTCGGCGACGCCCTCGGTCGAGATGAGCGCCGCGAGGCAGGGACCGATGCGCGCCTCCTCGTCGCGCGCGGGGACCAGGACGCTGACGCGCTCGGGCACGGGTGCGGGCGACGGCGGCGGGGTGCGCAGGACGCGCAGGTTGTACGCCGTGTGCGCGGTGGCGGCCCAGGCGGCGACCGCGCCGGAGGCGACGAGCACCTCCAGGGCGCGGGTCAGTCGCGCCCGGTCCACAGCGCGTAGGCGTAGGGGATCGCGACGATGCCCATGACGATGCCGCCCCACAGCGCGACGGCCGGCCGGTGCAGGAAGAAGGCGTTGAGGACGACGCTCGAGACGTAGGTCCAGAGGAAGAGCAGGGCGGGGACGCCGTCGCCCTCGGCGCCGTCGTTGCGCCGGCGCGGCAGCAGTCCGAGGACGAGCATCAGGACGAGCGACACGAGCAGCCAGGCGACGAAGTTCTGCACGGGGACGTCGGGGATCCCGATGAGGACCGGCGTGCGGTCGAGGTTCCAGGTCCAGTGCTTCTCGCCGACCATCTGCGGGTCGAGGAAGAGGTCCCACGACGCGAGCGCGACGGCCGCGACCACCGCGGTGCCCAGCGCGCCGCGCACGAGCCGGCGGCCGACGAGCAGCGCGGGATAGCTCATCATCGCCCAGGCCAGCGGGATCACCACGGGGACGCCGGCCAGCATCGGGCCGAGGCTCGAGCCGTAGCTGTAGTCGCCGAAGGGCAGGCCGGTGCGGGTGCCGAGCACCTCGACGCCGAACCCGATGCCCGCGCTCGCGACGAACCAGCCCAGCGCCCAGAGCCAGCCGCGCACGATCCAGGCGTGCGACGCGCTCGCCAGGAAGAACAGCGCGACGGCGACGACGGTGACGGTGTCGCGGGTGCTGCCATGCGTGATCGGCCACAGGATCTGGGCGAGGATCGTGAGCAGCGCCAGCACCCAGGGCAGGGCGCGCAGGAACCCGCCTCCGCCGCCTCGGCGACGGTCGGCGTGAGGTCCGGAGTACACGCGCACGCTCATGGCGGTCCCGACCCTAATCGGTGCCGACCGGGACCCGGCCCCCGGCTCACCGCTGCGCCGGGGGAGTGACGTCGCCGCGCTGGGCTGGAGGCGGGCCGGAGAACGGCCGATCCCGCAAGCATGGGCACGCACGAGGCACCCCGCGCTCGCACGCTGCGCGCTGCCCCGGCACCCCCCGTCGAGCCGTCCCTGCTCCCGCTCACGACGACGTGGGACGCGCCGGTTCCGGCTGCACCGTTCCTCGTCCAGCCCGCGCCGGCGCCTGCCCCTGCGCGCGAGCAGCCCTCCTCGTCCCTGTTCGGGCCGGCACCCGTCGTGGACGCGCCGGCGGGGTCGAGCGGGCTGGTGCCGCTGCGCGCCGTCGCAGCGCCGCCCTCGCCTGCCGAGCCGACCGGGTTCGTGCCCGGGGCGTCGACGTCCGCGCCCGCCGCGACGCGGCTGCGGTGGGACGAGAAGGGTGCCCGGCGTCGCGCCTCGGCCACGACGTTCGGGCTGACCGGCCGCATCGTCATCACGGTGGTCGTCGTCCTGCTCGTCGTCGTGCTCAGCTACGGCAACGTCTTCGGGATCCCGCTGTTCCTCGGTGCCGCGGCCTGGCTGCTGCGCGACCTGTGGGCCAAGGGACGCCAGGCACCGCCGCGGGCACCGTCGTCACCGTCGCCCCGTCCGCGCCCGGCGGTGCTGCCGCCGGTCCCGCCCGGTCCCTGACCCCCCGCGCGTCCGTCCCGTCGTGCGGCGCGGACTGACCCGCCCGTGCGGCCCGGCTGCACGCCGTACGCCGGAACCCCGGGCACGATGGGTGCATGGCCGACGTCGACCTCGACCAGCTCGCCGACGAGCTGTACGCGCTGCCGCCCGAGCAGTTCGTCGAGGCTCGCGCCGCGGTCGTGTCGGTGGCGCGCGACGCGGGTGCTGCCTCGACGGCCGCGGCGCTGGCGAAGCTGCGCAAGCCGACGGTGACCGCCTTCCTCGCCAACCAGGTCGTGCGCACCGCGCCCGACGTCGTCGCGGGTGTGATCGCGGTCGGGCCGGCCATGCGGGAGGCGACGATCGCCGGCGACGCCGAGGCGCTGCGCGACCTCGGGCGGCACCGCGCCTCCCTGCTCGCCGAGGTGGGTCGCCGCGCCCGCGCCCTCGCGGAGGAGCACGACGTGCGCTACACGGCCACGAACCAGCGCGAGCTCGAGGCGACGTTCACCGCCGCTGCGGTCGACGAGACGGCCGCGTCGGCGCTGCTCACCGGGCGCCTCACCGGACCGTTGGAGAGCGCCGGGCTCGGGTTCGACGTCGGCGGCGTACCACCCGAGAAGCCCTCTGCCCCCAGCGGTTCCCGGCGCGATGACGATGCGCCGCCGACGGCCGCGCAGCAGCGCTCCGACGAGCGCGCGCGGGCGGCGCAGGCGGAGCGCGAGCGCGCCGTGGTCGAGGCGGAGCAGGCGCTCGCCGAGGCGCGGCTGCAGGACGCCGACGCCGAGTCCGCGCTGGCGCAGGCGCAGCGGGCGTTCGACGACGCGCAGGCCGCGGAGGCGGCGGCGGCCGAGGCACTGCGCGAGGCCAAGGCTGCGATGTCGGACGCACGCGCCGACCTCACCGCCGCGAAGGCCGACGCGACCGCGACCGGGCGCGCCGTCGCTGCAGCGCTGGCCCGCCTCGACAAGGCGTCGCGCCGATGACCGGCTCCAGGGAGGAACGACCGTGACCGAGGACCGCTCCGTCGCCGAGGTGCTCGCCGAGCTCGACGCCGCCACCGCTGCGGACGCCGCCGTCCTCGTCGACCTCATGCGGAGCATCAGCGGGCACGAGCCGGTGCTGCACAACGTCGCCACGCTCGGCTTCGACAGCTACCACTACCACTACGCCAGCGGGCGCGAGGGCGACGCCGCGTGCCTGAGCTTCTACCCGCGCAAGGGGAAGCTCACGATCTACCTGCTCGACGGCACCTCGCGCCACGCCGACCTGCTGGCGGGACTCGGGCGGCACACGACGAGCCGGGTGTGCGTCTACCTCAAGCGGCTGTCCGACATCGACCTCGACGTCCTCGAGCATGTGCTGCGCGACTCCTACGCCTACCTCAAGGAGCACGACGGCACGATGCACGGTGCGGAGTAGCGGCGCTCAGGGCTGCAGCGGCTCGCCGCGGAACCTGCCGGTCGCGTCGACGACGGCGAAGCGGGCGAACAGCTCCTCGGCGTACCAGCCGACCTCGTGCGTGCGCGCCATGACCTCGCGGTGGGGCGAGCGGCGGTGGGCGAAGTCGGTGAGCGCACCGTTGGAGTCCCAGAGGCTGAAGGTGCCCTGCAGCCCGACCGGCGCCTCGCCGATGCCGACGGCGAGGCGGAGCCCGTCGACCTCGCGCAGGTCGCCGGACACGGGCGGCACCGCCGACCAGAACGTGCGCCAGTGCTTCGGCTCGATGCGCGCCCGGGTGATCGCGGCGACCGGTCCGTCCCAGCGGTGCGCGACGGGGTCGCCGAAGGGCATGCGGTTCGCCCACGTGCCGCGCGATGCCAACGGGCGCAGCAGGATCCGCGCGTGCTCGTCCGCGGCGTCGAGCCACGACGCATGCTGCCGCGACTGCTCGTAGCGCTCCGGTCCGTCGACGTCGCGCCAGCAGACCAGCACGCCCCAGCGACCGGGGTCGGCGTCGCGCGGCGTGAAGGTGCGCCCCGATCCGGTGCCGAGCAGCTTGGCGAACGTGGCGCCGGGGAGGCGGCGTACCGAGGAGCGGTCGCGGGCCATGTGACCGAGCGCGCGGGCGACGCCGATCCCGTGCACGCCGTACAGGTGCATGCTCACGACGGCCGGTACCGGCTCGGGGGCGCCGGGCCGGTCGGTGACGGCGTACGCCCTCACGCGCGGGCCGCCTCGGTGGTCGTGGTCACGACGCCATCGTGCCCGTACGGTGGTCCGGCGTCACCGACCGGGGCGCGTCCTTCCCCTGGAGGTGCTCGTGGCCGAGCTGACGCCCTGCCTGTGGTTCTTCGACGGCGACGCGGTGACGGCGTTCACGCGCTACGTCGAGATCTTCTCTCGGTACGGCCAGGCCCGGATCCTGTCCGACGGCGGCATCGTCGTCGAGGTCGAGCTCGACGGGCAGAAGGTGCAGGGCATCAACGGCGGCCCGGCCGGCTTCGCGCACTCGCCGGCGTTCTCGATGTCGGTGTCGTGCCAGGGTTCCGAGCAGGTCGACCACTACTGGGACTCGCTCGTCGAGGGCGGCCAGCCCAGCCAGTGCGGCTGGCTGGTCGACCGGTGGGGGATCAGCTGGCAGATCGTGCCGCGCGAGCTGCACGAGTACATGTCCGACCCCGATCCGGCCAAGGCCGCGGCCACGCGCGACGCGATGCTGGCGATGAGCAAGCTCGACGTGGCGGCGCTCAAGGCCGCCCACGACTCCGCCTGACCGCGCCTCAGCCCTTCGGCGCCAGCACCTTCACCAGCACCAGGCACGGGTTGCCGGGCCAGTAGTCGAGGATCTCCTCGAGGGGCTCGTAGCCGAGCGCGACGTAGAACGCGAGGGTCGCGGCGTAGTGCTCGTCGGGCCGCGACGGTCCCTGAGTCTTGACCTCCAGCAGGCGCACCCCGTCGGCGCGCATGTCCTCCTCGAACGCGTCGACGAGCGCGCGCCCGATCCCGCGACGGTGCAGGCCCGGTTCGACGGCGAGCAGGTGGATCTCGGCGGAGCCCGGGAAGTGCCGCGTCATCACGAGCGCGCCCACGACCTCGCCCTGGTCGTCGACGGCGAGGTAGCCCGGTCGCTCCGCGGCGTCGCGGACGTAGTCGACGAGGGAGTCCTCGATGCCGAACCAGTCGGGCAGCGCGCGCAGCAGCCGCTCGACCGCGAGCGGGTCCTGCCCTGGTACGACCGAGATCCCCGACGTCATGACGGCAGTCTGGCGCAGCAGGCGGCCGCCCAGCCCTGCGGTTCCGCGGCCGCCCTCCAGATCGTCCGACTCCTCACGGCTCGACAACGTCACGGCGTCACGGCTCAAGGGATCAACGGCGTCACGGCGTCACGGCTCAAGGGATCAACGGCGTCACGGCGTCACGGCGTCACGGCTCAACGGGAGAACGGCTCCACGGCGTCGTGGCTCCACGGCGTCACGGCTCAACGGTTCCTCGGTTCCTCGGCTACAGCCCTCTGTTTCGGCCCACGGCCTCGGCCCACGGCCTCGGCTGCAGGGTTCGTCGGCGGACGGTCGCGCTGCCGGTGAGTCCACGGCGCACGGCTCCACGGCGCCGCGGCAGGGGGCCCTGCGGTGCTGCCTGGCGATCCGACCGCGTAGCGGTGCCCGCGTTCGGCGGCTGGTCGTGGTGGGTCCGAGTGGGCCCGGTGGTGGGTGGTGCGCCCGTCGTCAGGGCCGGGGTCTGGGTGGGGCGAGGGTCCAGCAGCCGGTCTCGTAGGGGCTCGTGCCCGGCGTGCGCGAGATGGTCCAACCGCCCTCGTGGACCGAGATGTGGTGGCGGACGCAGAGCAGCCCGAGGTTGTCGATGTCGGTGCAGCCGTCGTGCTCCCACTCCTGGACGTGGTGGGCCTGGCAGCGTCGGGGGTGGGCGCGGCAGCCGGGGAAGATGCAGTGCTTGTCGCGGGCCTCGAGCGCGCGGCGCTGGCGCGGGGTGACCAGGCGCTGAGTGCGTCCGACGTAGAGGACGGCGACCGCGGTGTTCATCAGCAGCCGGGTCAGCTCGCGCGTCGCATCCTTGTCGGCTTCAGCTGCGTCGGCACGGTGCGTCGCCTCGCTCGCATCGCTCGCATCGCTCGCATCGCTCGCGTAGGCCGCATCGCTGGCCCCGGTCGGGTCGGTCGTGTTGGTCGCACCTGTGGGTGCCGCCGGCAGCGCGTCGGCCGGGGCGGTCGCGTCGGTCGTATCTGTCGCGTTGGTCGGGGCGGTCGCTTCGATCGCGTCGGTCGGGTCGTTCCCAGTGGTGGTGCCGTTGGTGTCGCGGGTGGGGCGGTGACTGCGGAGCTTGTCGAGGACGACGGTGGTGAGGTCGGAGTCGCAGAGGATCCGGCGGGTCTCCTCCGACGTGAGCAGGACGGGTTCGTCCTGGCCGGGCATCGCCAGCTGGGCGCCGAGGCCGGCGGCGATGTCGTCGACGTCGACGGTCACCGTCACGTGCGGCGCGATGCCGTGGTGCGAACCGACTCTGCCGTCGTCGACCTGATTGGTCATGAGCTCGCCGAAGGCGACCGCGAGCAGGTGGGGCCAGTTGTCCTTGGACACCACCCCGGCTGCGGCGGCGGCGCCGCACAGGCACCAGCGGGTCGTCTGGAAGGCGGTGGCGTCGGGTTCCATCGGCGCGGGTGGTGCTGCTAGCGGGCAGTCGGGGGTGTGGGCGACGTCCGGGTCGCGGTCGGCGATCCGTCGGGCGTACTGGTC
>WBZP01007690.1_pt1 | contig 10331 bp, 8 predicted proteins | sample 5204301 | NCBI WGS metagenome assembly WBZP01 (sample SAMN12412401, study PRJNA552823) | activated sludge metagenome | isolation source: activated sludge from nitrification reactor of wastewater treatment plant... | place: USA: Pennsylvania | collected 2017 | reverse complement strand
CTCGTTCCGCCTGCGCCCGCGAATTGAGATTCTCCAAGTTTTCTTCAGAAAACGCTTCGACATAGTCAAATCCAAGATTTTGCTTACTGAGCCCCCACTCCCGCAGTTGTTCCCTGGCGCTCAACGCCATTACTTTCACGGAATAGTCCGGTCTGATGGATTGAAACGCCTTGAACCGCGGAACACTGTAGGGAGCAAGAACCGGCTCCAGGCAGCAGATCGTCGTCTTCATTCAAAGTTCCTTATCTGTGGTTGCCACAGCAACCAGAACACGCAGTCTACTGCCGGAGACGACCTGGATGGGCCACAAGGGGTTCAAATCTCTGTTAACAAATTGTCAAAAAGCGTGAACGAGCCGGTTGCCCCTGCAGTTCCTGTAGGCACTGATGGATACTGTGCGTCTCCTGTCGATTGTGAAGGCCACCCTTGCGTCTGACGATTCCACTGCGAGGATGGAGGGGACCGCTTCCCAATGGTCTACCGACGCGGCACCGGTGAGGGCCGAATTACAGCGAGATCTGCTGCATCAGCCTATTCTCTGTTCTGGAGATGAGCAAAAAGACGTCCACATTTCTCGACACATTATTTTGTTGCATCTGGTGCGTTCCGTCTGGACGGTATCTCTTTACCTCCGCTATGCTCATGTCCTGATTGTAACAACCTCAGTCTCGAACAGAGATTGAGTTCGGTGACGAAAGGATGTGGAACATGAAATGGAACAGGTCGATTCTGGCATGGGGACTCCTCAGTATTGGGCTCTTGCTTCACTCGCCCGCCCAGGCGACCACCGTGACACATCTGGAGATCACCAGAGGCGCCGTGAATTACGATGGGCCGAATCAAGACGCGCTCGATCGGCTGCTCGCGCAGGACGGCGTCATGCAGATGGGACGGTTTCAAGGAGTCGGCCAACTTGTCCCGACGATCAACCGATCCAACGAGACCCATGCGCTGTTCACATCCGGCTTCAGCGGGGCCTCGGCTCCGTCCGCCGTCATCACGGACTCCGTCATCAAGGTCGACCTCTCCTCCCTGTTCTTCAGCGTGAATCAGGGTAATGCCTATCAACTGTGGAACATCGGCACGGTCGTCACCGGCCTTTATAATCCAACGTCGAAAGAGTTTGCTCTTTCGTGGGATCGCGTCTTCGACCAAAACGGCCAACAAGGCCAAGCCTCGTTCTTCTTGAGTGGTGTGGTAGGATTCGACTTCAACGTACAACCGGTTCCCGTTCCCGCCGCTGTCTGGCTGTTCGGAAGCGGATTGGCCGGTATCGCCGCTCTGATGCGCCGTCGTAACGCCTACTAACGATCAGCCGCCTATCACCCTCAGTGACGGAGCGCCGATGAGTCATTCTCGTCGGCGCTCCTTGTTCATGTTGCTCGGAGCGTTAGACCCCGTCGAGCATTGAAATCCCCTAACCGCCTATTTGCATGCGAAGTATCTTACCCATGCACGAGAGACACGACTTGCCCGAAAAACGGGATTCGTCTTGACAACTTCCCGGATCTGTCGCCCGTTTCCCGCTCGTCTCAGCATTCTCGAGAGAGCCACTTCACGAAATATAGGTGACGGAAGGTTGCCGCAGGACCCCACCACGCCCAACCGTTGGTATGCATTGCTCCGGGAAGTGGGGAAACGCGAGAGCCCCACAAGCTGACGATGAAGCCACGATTTTCAAGAAGCGGGGCGCAAGAGACACAAACTCGGAGACGAGGCTGGAATGGGTGAGAAGAAGTAGTGCGTCACTGAGAGAATAAGAAGCCCCACTGACTCCCCGCCCCGCAGCATTGAGCTCGGAGGGATCGCTCGATCCCTCCGAGCGAAAATACCTGATATTAAGCTTTCGCCATCATCTTCCGACGAGCCATGCCCGCCAAGCCGATGAGGCCGCTGCCGAACAGATAGACCGCCGCCGGCACAGGCACTGGCTGCAAGTCCACCCCATTCACGTTCATGCTGATTTGCATGTTCCGAGCAGCACGTTCCGTGGTATAGGCTGCGGGATATGCTGTCCCGTTGCAGGACGCCGGATTGTTGGGATCGCAGGCCGTGAAACCAGCGGCTGGAGTACCCGTCCCCTGCTGCACGAGGTTGAAGAGCGATTGCAGGTCGGTCGCGTTGGCTCCGCCGATCACGAGTGAATAGGTGCCTGGTCCGAGACTGCCGGTCCACGTGACGGAATTATCTTGAGTGTCGCCGTTATGACCATCGCCGACGGCATTGCCGGTGAAAGTTGCCGTACTCACCTCACCATTGTTGTTCCCCATGGTGAAATTGCTATCAGAACGGTACACGCCCCAATTGGCTCCACCACCATCGACCGCTCCGCCACTCTGAGCCGTGATTTCATCCATGGCGTCAAAGAAGGGTGACCATGTGGCGAAGGCCGGTTGGGTCGACAAATAGCCGTTATGTGCGGGCGTTTGCATCGCCGCAATCTGGGCAGGCGTTAGTCCGTTGGTATCCCCCGCGCCGTCGTGGGAGGCTGCCGGTACCAGACCGCTGAAAATGGAAAATCCAGGATTCAGGACCGAGGCCCCGTTGGTATTTGCCGTTCCAGTGACGGTGATGCTGACCGTGGAGTTTTGGTCGAGGGTAAAGAAGCGGAACCGGTTATTATGGGTATCCGCCAACGTATCGATGGCTCCAGTGCGATTAACGCCGTTGTTGCTCATCCCAGAAATCCAGCCCACATTGCTGCTGGCCGTAGGATTGAACCCATTGGATCCTGCAACACCGACCGTGTTGGTCGCCTGATCATAGAGCGACAGACCGTACCCGACGTGCGCGGACGCGACACCGGCCGCCAATGTGAGGGCCATGGCGGAGAGCGACCCGACTATGAGCGATTTATTACGCATGCACAATCTCCTTACTGTTTATGGTTGAGAGCGTTGCTGGATTGCGCTTGAAGTAAAAGCCGACGAGACGGACCATCCTCCTCCGGCCGCGAACCATTATCGGCCCCACGACCTGCGTATTCCTCCTCTTCCTTGAACCGGCTTGCACCCGTCTTCCTCCAGCAGATTGTCGCAACCGATGTATCAAATCGTATCCTGGCTCTCTACAGACGCGTACCGACACGTGCAACAGATGCGACACAAACTACTTGCAGCTCACATCCGTTCCCCAAAATGCGACATCTTTTCAGATCTGATTCATGGTAGATGTGGATATAGAAAGGAGCGTGCAGTTGTATCATGCAGACCAACCCCGATAGTGAACGCACACCACACATGTCGGCGCTCTATGTGACCGTCACCATGACCGGCGCAGCGGTGATGATCCTCGAATTGCTGGGCACCCGCATCATCGGGCCGTTTTATGGAGTCAGCCTCTACGTATGGGCCTCGCTCATCGCCGTCACCTTGATTGCGCTGGCACTCGGATATTTTGTCGGCGGTTATCTGGCAGACCGGGTGCCGGCCATACGGTTGAGCCATGTCATTGTGGCCGCCGCTGTGGGAACGGCAATCATCCCGTTTCTCACCAGCCCGGTTTTGCGATTGACGGATTCGTTCGGTCTCCGCGGCGGCGCCTTCGCCAGCGCACTGGTGCTGTTTACTTTTCCGCTGACTGCCCTCGCGATGGTAGGCCCCTATGTGATTAAGCGCGCAACAAACGATCTTCGTGGTGTAGGAAGGGTGGCCGGTTCGGTCTATGCCGTCAGCACGGTCGGGAGCGTGGCCGGCACGCTGCTCCTGGGGTTTTATCTGTTGCCGCTGTTCGGGACCAAAACGATTCTCATCGCTCTCAGCCTGCTGTTAGGCGCCCTTGCTCTGCTGGTTGCCTGGCATGAACAGGCTGCGCGGGTAAAAACCAAAATAGTGGTGACGACCGCGATAGTGCTCGGCATGCTGACCATGTCAAGCCTAGCTGCTGCCCCAAAACCGGTGGAAGGATTTACGGTCCGATCTGAAGCGGAGAGTCTCTATGGGTGGGTGCGTGTGGTGGATGACGAGCGGCGAGGCTACCGATTGATGCTTTCCGACGCCTCGGTCATCAGCGCTGTAGATCTGAAGCTGGATCGGAGCGTCCTTGGTTACCAACAGGTGTTGGGGCTGGTGCCTCTGTTTCGCCCGCACACCGAGCAGGCCCTGCTCATCGGTCTTGGAGGAGGACACGTCGCACGCGATCTCAGATCGAAGGGGATCGTGACCGATACGATCGAAATCGATCCGGCGGTCGCCGATGCAGCGCAAACCTTATTCCATTTTGAGCCGACCGGCCGTTTTCTCGTCGGCGATGCACGGTACGAGATCAAGCACCTCACCCGTCGATATGACCTCATTATCCACGATTGCTTCACCGGCGGAACCGAACCGACCCACCTGCTGACACGCGAAATGCTGAATGAACTGCGCGGACTCCTCCATGAAGACGGAATCCTCGCACTCAACTATGTCGGGTTTCAGACAGGCGAAGGTTCCGATGCGGTTGCAGCCGTGTATCGCACGCTCAAAAGTCTTTTCCCCCACCTCCGGATCTTCATCACGGAGAAAGCTGACTTTACAGATTTCGTATTTCTAGCATCCGACCAACCGATCGTCCTCGATGCCTCCAGCCAAGACCGGCGTGTCCGCTGGCTCATCGACCATGAACACCAAATCTCCGACAGCGACGGCTTTCTCATCACGGACGACTACAATCCGATGGAAAGCCGCCAGGTCCGCAAGTCCGAGGCCTACCGGAAGCTGTTTCTCGAACGCATCGCCTTCGATCTCCTGCTGCGCTGAGCCGCATCATTCATAAAACTTCCTCGAGAGCTCACCGACGGCGTCTCTCATGCAGCCTAGTTCGTTTCGAATTCGGATGCGTCACGTTCCCAGATAACGAGTGTTGTCGCTGCCGCGTCTCAGCCTACCCGTACGTGCCGTCCTCCGACAGGCGGTTACAGTGGAAGTACTTTGACCAACTTGATATCTTTGAACGGGATACGTCTCATGTTCCACTGTTCGACAGCCCCACGACCTGAGTGCGATCCAGGGGCGAGCGACGAATCTGGTTGCAGCAAAAGACTGATGAATCATGCCCGGTAAAGGAAGAGCCTCGATGTTTGCTATCGCCTCGTCGCTCAGCATCCATCCGTTTGCCTGGAGCCTGCTTTTTACACGTCAACCAGAACCCGATCTGGAATTTACGGAAGCGTGGCTTGACCCGCCGTCCACAATTGGATCGCCGTCGCCCCAAAAGCCACCGAACCAATCGCACCATCGTCCTCTTCTGTGGGTCCTGTTCTTCTTGCTGATCAGTGGCGGCGCGTATGTTGCGACGGAGCCTGAGATGGTTACGAGGTATCTTGAGCCGCGCCTCGATAAAACCCCGGCACCGCAACCGCCTGTGGCTCGAAATCCAACGCCTCCAGTGGCAGCACCATCGAAACAACCTGAACAGGACTGGTCGTTTCTCGCGCCAGGTCAAACAACAACTCCATCGTCACCGGCTACCGCACCTATACCGACGACCTCCGATCCCATAAAGGCTCCTTCAACCGCAACAGCCTCTGCTCCGGCCAAAACACCCCCACCAGCCACACCGTCGGAACAGCCTGCACAGGACTGGTCGTTCCTCGCACAAGATGACATAGAAGCGCCCTCGTCTCCGACCAGAGCCCCACAGGCCGCAGCTTCTGTTCCCGTGAAAAAGGTTGAACAGGACGCGACGTTCCTCGCTAGAATTCAATCCATCAGGGATGCGCGGAATATAACGCCAGGGGCGAGGGGGGCTCCCGTCCCACTGTTTAGTGAGGGTCAACGGGTCAGTCTACGACCAGATCTCAACGCACCTGGTTGGGCCGTCCTGCTTCGCCAAGACGCTGAAGGCACAAAACCAGGACTGACCATTCCCCCCGGAACCGTCCTCACCATTCTGGATGGAGACCTACAGGGACGCAACTGGGTCTACTTCGTTCGCAGTGACACCGGCCACGAGGGTTGGCTGACTGAAGGGCAACTGAGATTGAAACGCTGATCGTGATTTTGCACCGAACAGGGAACGCGGGTCTCTCTTAGGCCTCCCGCTGTGATGACACTCCAATAACGGACCTATTTACGGCAAAGGATCTTCCGCACTCAATAGAAGAATATAGCCCCCTGAACGCCGAGCTCCATCTCGGAGGAGCTCATCAGCCACCGCTCGAGGCCAACATCGGGCGAAGCGGTACGCGACGCGAACGGTTCCCGAGGGCTCTCTTGCGATTGAGGCCGCCTATGCCTCTACCTTCATTCTGCGGCGAGCCAGTCCTGCAAGGCCGACGAGACCCGTGCCAAACAGCAACACCCCGGCGGGTAGCGGCACTGCTGTGATCTTGAAGACCTCACCGGTCACACCCCCCGGCCCCAGACGGCTCGTGGCAAGCACGTAGAGCTCGCCCTGCGCGTCTTGGCCGAAGCCGAGAACCCAACGATTCAGGGTCATGTTGTCGATATTCAGCTCTTCGATGGCGCCCGTTGCAAGATTGCCCGCGAACAATCGTGCGGCCGGAGCGGCAAAAGCTCCCCAATCGCCGAAAATATATTTTCCCTGTAGCTCCGGTATGCCGTTGCCACGATAGACGAAGCCGCCGATTATCGTGGTGCCTTGATCATGATCATACTGCAAGACGGGATCGATCAGGCCTGAGGGAAGGCCGGTGAGGTCATTGGAAATCTCCCCGGTGATCGGGTCGAACTTGAACTGGCCTTCCTTGAAGTTCCAGCCATAGTTGCCGCCCTTGGTGATGATATTGATCTCCTCCACCGAGCCCTGACCGACATCGCCGAGCACGAGGGTACCGTTCTGGTGATCGAAACTGAAACGCCAGGGATTGCGCAGCCCGGAAGCATAAATCTCCCCGAGGGCACCGGCGGTGCCGACGAACGGATTGTCATTCGGGATGCCGTACTGGCCGTTGGCGCTGTTGGTCCCATGCGGATCGATGCGCAGGACATCGCCAAGCGGATTGCTCAGGTCCCGTGCATTTCCGGTCGTACCATGTCCCGGCCCCACATCGTTGCCCTGGCCGCCGTCACCCATGGCGATGTACAACAGATTGTCCGGACCAAACGCGAGCATGCCGCCGTTGTGGTTCATCTGCGGCCAATCGACCCGCATGATCTCACGACGGGACGCCGGATTGACGATATCAGGATTGGAGGGATCGACAGACCATTCGGTCACCACGTTCTGGTGATTAAAGACGGATCCTGACGGCATCGACACGGTGAAATCCGCCGGCCTGGTGACCGGTTCACTGGTGTAGGTATACAGCTTGCCGAAGCCCGGCGTGCCTGCCGTGGAAAAGGTGGGGCTAAAGGCGAGGCCCAGCAGGCCTCGCTCATCATAGGCAGGATTCAGTGTGGATAGCCGCGCACTGACATCGAGAAAGGGTGTGCTCTGCAACACTCCATTCTTAATCAGTTGAACTTTCCCGATCTGGTCGGTGACGAATTGCCGATTGGTCCCGTCACCAGCGCTGATCAGGAGATTCGGAGCGGTCAAACCACTACCGGACGACACCATCGATGTCAGCCCGACATGCAGCGAGCCCTTCACGATCGGATCGGGAAAAGGGTTGAACGGATCAAAGGGGTTGGAGACGTTGAGCGCCTGGGCTTCCGCGGCCAGAAGAAAACAGGCGAACAGAAGCCAGAATCGAACATGAGCAGTATATCTGTCTATCATGATGCTCTCCGCTTGTTGCCGATACCAGAGACGAGTGCCATTAAGACGTCAGCTCGAACTGAGTCTGTTCATCAGCAGTCCGCCCGTTTCCAACGCCGAGCCATCAGTCCCAAGCTGCCCAGGGCACTCCCCATCAACCAGAAGGCGGCGGGCAGCGGTATGGGCTGTACGTTCAATGAGAAGGTCGCGGAGTAGCCAGGGCTTTGACAGGCGGCGGTGCCGTCATTACATCGCTCGCCCCCTATGGCGACGGAATAGGTCCCGGCCTGCAGATAGTACTGCAACAGCGATTCGCCGGTGCCCACGGCGGTGTCGTGATTGCCGTTACCGCCCCACGTTAATCCACGGCTAGGATCGGAATCCGATGTCCCGGACACGGCGGTCACATACTGAACCGTTGCATGTTGCGTGGCATCGTTCGCCAGACTCCAACTACCGAAGGCATCGAACTGGCCTTCGTACGTATTGGTGACCGTATCCCGATAGCCGGAATGTTTCAGGTACAACCCACTCGGGTCTGCATCGGTGGTGCTCTGTATGGAGAGGAACGTAATCGGATCCACCGGATTCAATGGATCGATCACCGTGTCATCATGGGCGCTGAGATTAAACGCCCCGTTGTATAGGGTGAAGGCCGGATCAAGCCCAGCCGTGTTCTGGATTACGGAGAGATCGACCAGTCCGGGCTGGTTCAGTGTGAAGCGGTACCAGCGAGCCGATGTCCCACCAATCTGGTGGCTGTCACCCAAGTCAGCGTCGGTCCCGTCCACCCATCCATGAGCTTTGTACGCAGTACGGGTGTTGGAGTACGTCAGAACATCCGTTCCGTTGAAGGTACCGGCATTGTCGAACGAGACATGGGCGACGGCCGGCTGCAGATTGGCCGACAACAAGGCGCCCATGCCCAAGACCCAACTCGCAAGAACCTTCCGAGTATGGGTGTTCATGGCTTCGCTCAGCTTTCTGCTGCTAAAGATTGAGAGTGTCATGACTTCTATACTCCTTCATCAGCCTCAGGGCTGCTCGCGTTCGCGAGAATATCGACATAGTCCGCTCGCGTCATGCGTGAAGCGTCCGCATTATGAGTCGAGATACGTTTCACGCTTCACGACCGACAAATCTTGTCCTTAAACGGCGGTCTTCGTCCGGCGAGCCAGTCCGGCTAACCCCGCCAAGCCCGTCCCAAACAAGTACAGCGCGGCCGGGACCGGCACAGGCGAGGTACTTACATTCACGGTTCCATTGATAAAGGGACCGGTGCAACCGGCACCCGCATCGGTACAGGCAGCGCCCGACGCGACGATCGTATAATCGCCGGCCGGGAGAAAATAGCCGAGCAAGGACTCGTTACCGGCGGTATCGTTCTTGTGCGTGAGATATTCAATGACGCGCCAGACGTCACCGTCAGACGGGTCGCTGGCCATACTCCACGTGCCTAGGGCGTTGAATTGACCTTCGAAGTCAATGTTGGCGGTATCCCGGAACGGAGACACGCGCCCGAACGCATCTGTCGTCACGCCGTTATCCACCGGCGATGCGATTTTATTAAAACTTCCGTCTACCGGATTATTCGGATCAAACGCCGTGTCGTCATGCGCCAAGTCGCCCATGAGCCCCGCATAGAGAGTAAAGGCTGGGTTCAATCCGAGTTCATTTGCGCCGGTCATCGTGATATTGACCAATGACGCCTGACTCAAGCTGAACTTGAAGAACGAGACCTGGTGACTATCGCCCAGATCCGTATCCGTGCCATCAATCCAACCATACCGCTTCATGGAGTCGGTCGCTGAGCCACCCCCCCCAAGATCAAGGTATTCGACGTGGGCACCGGCGGTGCCGGGCCCCATCAACAGTCCGACGGCCATGGCTACAACGAACAACGTGTTAACTGAGCGCTTTCTCATTGTCGTATTCATCATGTCTCCTCTGTTTCTCTTGCTCGGAACGAGTCCGTTTGGTCACTCAACATTATTTCTGGAAGTAGATATCACCCTGAACCATTTTCCTCACTGGAACAGGAACGCTTTTAGTTTCCACCATACGTTTGTGTATCAAAGGCTATGATGGTCTTCTACCTTCCTATGCACCGAGTGCAACAGATGAGACAGAATCGTCGAAGGGAGCGAACTGTCCTTGAGGCGCCCCCCAGGTGTGAACGAGGTGAATACCATGTGGAAGATGGGCGATCTAGAACCTCACTGCCCACCTTAATTTCTGGTGTCGTCGTGATGATTCAGAGGGCACTCGATTCGGAGAAGTGATTTGGGTTTGTTGTCTATTGAAGATGTAGGGCGTGGTGCGCTTACCGCACCACGCCGATAGGACACACCCCCGACTGAACAAACTTTTCACCGCAGTTTCCATCACATCTGTTGCAAACGTAGGCACCCTTCTGTAGTCCGATCCATACGATCCTGATACCTTCACCCACCATGATACGCGTGCCTTGTGACACAATTTTGCAGAGAGGCACGTCCGCATAGGATTGTACGAACACAGGATAACTGTCGATGAGCATGCAGCACGACATCTCAACTCTCACGAGGGTCAAGACGGAGCCAACCCGTCTCTTGGCCGGAAAGGTCGCTATAAATATGAAGCACCGAGCCCTGCGTCAAGTATGTTTGGGAGTGACCGCCACGGTCGCATTGCTGTCGGCGCTGTGG